>Ga0307474_10000030_pt1 | contig 113451 bp, 101 predicted proteins | sample atmos_gasesECM1C_2_FD_203312 | JGI IMG/M metagenome (GOLD analysis project Ga0307474, IMG submission 203312) | Hardwood forest soil microbial communities from Morgan-Monroe State Forest, Indiana, United States - atmos_gasesECM1C_05 | ecosystem: Environmental > Terrestrial > Soil > Temperate...
TAAGCGAGCCCAAAGACCTCGTGTTCGTTGGCATCGACGCCAGGTCTAGACGGGAATTTTCACCGTTGCCGTCTGTGGTCCCTCAGCCCTTTCACAAATCCACAGCACAAGTCGGGCCCGAACTCGGTCGGATGACGAGCCACTCGGAAGTAACTGTTGTAACCAACGAAACGTGCCGCCGACGGCTATCGGAGAGAAAGCTATCGCCTGGGGAGGTGTTAAGAACGTTCTGAAGCGGCTCAGCGTGAGGACGTAAGTGCCGTACAAGTTCTGGTTGGTGCATCTCTCAGCACGTGCCAAGCTGGTAAAACAGCTAAGAAGTCGCGCTACTGCAACAACCATCCGGGTGGAGTGCACTACAATCAAGTGCCGCGTCGTCGTTTTCATTTGGGTCTCCTTTTCGTAAATATTTCGAGGATGCATCGACAGGATCACACGAACTGACCCGCCTTCTGAAAGCATGGAGCCAGGGCGACCAGGCTGCGCTGCAAGAATTTGATTCCGCTTGTCTACGACTTGACCACGTCGCGCAGTACCACATGTCGGGGAGGCTGTAGAGACCCTTGAGAAGTGCGCGGATGTACAGAGTGCAGGCGCAGATGCCAGTTCTGCCGGAACTCTATCATGCGGTCGCAGTTGCCTACATGCGTTCCGAAAACCATGACGAAGCTCTGAAAATGCCAGTCAGAGCCGTACAGACCGGATGGCGCGATGCTGGATGACTTGAGCGCGATCTTGAATTTCGTCCGCTGATCAGCGACACACGATTCTCAGAGTTGGTGCGGCTTGTGGGTGAGTCGCAACAGATGAGGTTCGAGTCTCGAGACTGATTATTGTCAATCAGTGTTCGTCGACTCTCGCGCAGAAAGACGTCTAAAATTGTGCGGTTAAGAACATGCACGCCCGGCCCGCGCCCCGCGCCCGCAAACACCCGGCCCAGCCCGTCCCGCGCACGGCCAAATCCAGACGCCAGCAAAGTCCTCGACATATCAGCGGGCCGCAAGTTGTTGAAATCAGATATTTTGTGGACTTGATACGAAAAAAATCTAGACGGTATGTCCCAACCTTCGCCACTGGGGGAGGTCGATTCCTTAAGCTCCTGCCGACCGCCCGGCTGATCGGCTACTTCCCTTCCAGCGTAATATCCCCTACTCCCACGTGGGCGCGCAGTTCGTACTTGCCCTCGCCGTGGTACTTCAGCGTTTTGCCAAGCCACCCCTTGGTCTCGCCGTACCCATCACTGTTCACATCGCCGATGCCAGTGCTGGCGCGCACCATTCGATAGGTGGAGCTCTCGCGAGTCACGCGGATATCGCCGACGCCAAGTTCCAGATCCTTGTCGCCTTCGACGTTTTCCACAGTGAGGTCGCCGACCTTTCCATGCAGGTCGAGGTTCGTGTTCATCGGCACCTCCAGTTCCACGTCAAACTGGGTGTTCGAATGGAGAGGAGCGTGGAACTCGATCGTAGCGTCGTTGCCGCTGACCTCGAAATCGACTTGCGCACTCTTCACATTGTGCTCGCGACGCGACTTGACGGTGTATCGCAGGTTGATCTTGCCGGCATCGCCGCGCTTGATGTGCACATCGCCGACGCTCAAATGCACATGCAACATGCCACCGGCCGCAAAATCGCGGGAGTCGCTGTGAGTTTCTTCGTATTCCCAGCTGTGACCTCCGGAGCGTCCGGCACACATGGGCACGAGGGCGAGACACAACAGGATTACCTTGTAGAGCGGGGTGAGACGGAGAAGAGACTTTCCCGACATGGCGCACCTCTCGGGCGCACGAGCGCCTGCATTGTTGTACGTGAACCACGGCAGGGTAGTTCCAGGAAAGAAAGCGGGCTGCACACTTGTTCTAGTTATTGAAGTCGGCGATGCCGTTCCACACCAGTTGGACCGCGATAGCGAGAATCAGGAAGCCAAAGATCTTGTTGATCGCCCCCACCGCGCTCGGTCCCAGGCGCCGCACCAGCGGCCCGCCCAGCCAGAAGAACAGCGAAACGCTGAGCGCGATCGCGGCCACGCCAATCACCATGCCGATATAGGCCGCTGCGTTATCGACATGAGCCGCCAGAGCCATCACCACTCCGATCGCCCCCGGCCCCGACATCAGCGGCATGGCCAGGGGAGTCAGGGAAATGTCCTCCTTGCTCTCAGCTTCCCGACTTTCGGCCGGTGTGATGCGCGAAGTCGAAGTCACCATACTCCACGCCGTGTTGGCCACGATCAGTCCGCCGGCAATTTTGATGACCGGCAGCGAGATGCCAAAGAAATGGAGAACGAACCGCCCGAAAAACAGGAACGTCACCAGAATCAGAAAGACCCAGAGCCCAGCCTTAAAGGCAGTCCGGTTGCGCTCGCGGGCCGTCCAGGTGGAGGTCATCGTAAAGAAGATGGGAATGCCGCCGAAAGGATCGACGATCGGAAACAACGCAAGAAATGTGGCCACCGCCGAGTCGGGCAGCGTGCGCAGAAAGTGGCTGAGAGCGTGTGCCGAGGCCATACTACCGGTATCCCTCCAGCGTCTTAGCGGCGCGGTCGAGCGCAGAAGCCAAGGCCGCCAGTTGCTGGCGCGCGGCCTCGCTATCGCCTTTGTCCAGAGCCTCATTCACGCCCGGAATCACAACCGCGGCGTAGCCGGTATACTCGCCGGGCGCATAAATGGCATGGCGAAACCAGGGACGATGCGGCAATCCCTGCGGCACCAGCAGTGCCCGCTCTGCGCCGCGCAAGGCTTGGTTCAGCGTAGCGACATCGCGAGGCGGGTTCTTCTGCTTCGCCAGGATCCTGGCCCCCGCGGTCTGGAAGTGGTGGGCAGCGGCGTTCACCGGTCCGAAGTCGAGCACGCGTCCGCCGAACTTCGCCTCCGCCCGCTTGCGCGCGGCGTCCAGATAAGCGGCGATCTCTTTCCCATATTCTTCGTAGTCATACGGCAGAACGTCGGCGTCGGCCATGCGCACGGCTTCGAGCCCAAAGATGCGCGCCATCTCCTGCTCATAAACGAATTCCGGATCGCCGAATTTCTTGAACCATGCAAAGTTGTCGAACACGGAGTGATACACGCCGTAAGGCCCACTCGACGTCATGTCAGTCGACGGCACACCGAGATGCTGCAAGAAGGCGGTGTAATCGGAGCCGCTGCCCAGGTCTCCAACCGGTACGTCGGTCTTGACTTGCACGGCCGGTACGCGGTGGATTTCCGCCATCGCCTCGGTGGGCGATTGTGTGGACGGAGTCTCGGGCTGCGACGCCTTCTGCCACTCCTCGTAGACAGTGCCGCCCTTGGGGCTGGGCACTGCCTTGGTGACGTCGCGCACAAACTGTTTCAGACTGGGCACGGCCGACGCGCCGAACCTCGATCCGGAAACGGCAACATCCACATTGAAGTAGGCAGGCGACTTCTCCAGCTCGGATTCGTGCTGCTCCGCCCACTCGGTCGAGCCCATCAGTCCTTCTTCTTCGCCATCCCAACTGCAGAAGACCAGAGTGCGTTTCGGTTTCCAGCCCGACTTCAGCAAGTCGCCGACACCATGGACGGCCTCGAGCATGGCTGCCGTGCCGCTGTTGGGATCCACCGCGCCGTATACCCAGGCGTCGCGGTGATTGCCGGCAACCACCCACTCGTCGGGCAGGTCGCTGCCGGGCACTCGTCCGATGACGTCCCAGAGTGTGCGGAAACGGTAGTCCTGCTTGAGGTGCATCTTCACCTTCGACGGCCCCGGGCCCACGTGATAGGTAAAGGGCAGCGATCCCTGCCATTCCCGAGGCGAATCGGGGCCGCGAAGATGTTGCAGTACGGGCCACACATCGTGATACGAGAGTGGAGTGACGGGAATTTTCGGCAACTGGGCCGAGTCCTGTGGAGAGATGCGTTGCGATTCTGGAAGCGAGAGCACCGAAGCCACGCCGGGCGTGGTCGGATCGCCCGCAAACTCGAACATGTATCCTACAGAGCCGCGCTGGACGCCGGTGTCAGGGCGCCAGGGTCCGTCGGGATACTTGTCGCCGCGGCGCCAGCCGTCATCCGCGGGGTCGGAGTAGATGATCACTCCGGCCGCGCCGTGCTCCTGCGCAACGAAGACCTTTACGCCACGAAAGTTCTGGCCGTAACGGACGAGCACGATCTTGCCGCGTACGTCGACCTTAAGTTTGTCGAGTTTCTCAAAATCTTCAGGCGTCCCATAGTTTGCGTAGACGACTTCGGCCGTAACGTCACCCGAGGGCGACATGCTGTTGAAGGGCGTGACCACGCGCGGGTCATCCTGGAACGAATCGTGGTCGACGTGCTCGCGAGTGGGTCCGTGCATCTCGACGCCCGGCGGCGCGATCAAATCGACGCTGATTTCGGAGGGATAGTTGATCCAGACCTTGTATTCGACGATTTCAGTTTCGAGCCCGGCCGCGCGGAATTTCTGGGCGACGTATTCGGCGGTGGCTTTGTCTTCCGCCGTCCCGGCCATGTGGGGAGCTTTGGTCAGGATGCGCAGGTGTTCTTCGGCGAGTTGGGCATCGGGTGCGGCCAGAAAACGGGTTTCGATCGTGGACTCAGCGGCGGCGTCGCGGAAGCCAAAGATGGCTGGGGAAGCGTTCGAAGAGGCCGTTCCGTTGTCAGCCGTTGGGGATGACCCGGAGTACAAAATGGCCGATGAGAGAACGACCGTGGAGATAAGTTTCATCAGGCTTCGAAGGGGAAAGCTAGTAAGGTAGCACAGCGGGCAGGTGGTTGTGGGCGCGTGGGTGGAGTCTAAGGCCGTACCTGGCCCGTGCCGACGACCTCGTACTTCGACGATGTCAGCTCCGCCAGCGCGAAGGGTCCGCGGCAGTGGAGCTTCTGGGTGCTGATGCCCATTTCGGCGCCGAAGCCGAATTCTCCGCCGTCGGTGAAGCGGGTGGAGGCGTTCCAGTAGACGGCAGCGGAATCGACGCTGCGCAGGAATTTGCGGGCATGCGATTCGTCGCGGGTCACGATGGAATCGGAGTGCCTGGTCGAATACTTGTTGATGTGAGCGATCGCTTCGTCGACGTCAGACACCACGGCTAGCGCCATGCAGAGCCGCAGGTACTCTTCGTACCAGTCCTGCTCGACGGCGGGGCCGACCGGCAAACCGGCGGCGAGCGATCGGGTTTTGCCATCGCCGCGCACTTCGACGCCGGCGGCGATCAGATTCTTCACAATGCGCGGAATATATTCAGCGGCCACGCGTTCATGCAGCAGCAACTTTTCCGCGGCGTTGCACACGGACGGGCGCTGGGTCTTGGCGTTGAGGACGATGCGGTCGGCCATGTCGAAGTCCGCGGATTCGTCGACGAAGATGTGGCAGTTCCCGGCTCCGGTCTCGATCACGGGCACAGTGGAATTCTCCGTCACAAAGGTGATGAGGCCAGCGCCTCCACGCGGAATGATTACGTCGACCAGGCCACGAGCCTTGATCAGTTCGTGCACCGAGTGGCGCGAGTTCGAGTCGAGCAATTCGATGGCGCCTTCAGGCACACCGGGCACTACGGTCATAATGTCGACTAAGCGCTGGCTGCTTTGAGTAGCTTCTTTGCCGCCGCGCAGCACGATCGCGTTGCCGGTCTTGAGCGCCAGCACGGCGGTGTCGACGGTCACGTTGGGCCGCGATTCGTAGATGATCCCGACTACCCCGAGGGGCACGCGCACTTTGCGGAAATGCAAGCCATTCGATTTCGTCCATTGCGCCAGCGTTTCGCCGATCGGATCAGGCAAGGCCGCGACCTCGCGGACGGCATCTGCCATATCTTTGATTCGGGCCGGAGTCAGCAGGAGGCGGTCTCGCATGGCGCCTTCGAGGCCGGAATGTTCTATGTCCTCGCGGTTCGAGGCCAGGATGCTTTTCTCGTGCATCTCGATGGCGTCGGCAATCGCCAGCAGCAGAGCGTTTTTTTCTTCCGTGGACAAGAGTGCCAGCTTCTTCGACGCGGCGCGGGCGCGCTGAAGTTTTTCCTGCGTGGGCGCGACGCGGGCGTGGGCGACACTCATCGGCTTTCTTTCTGGGGCGGAAAATAGGTGCCGATCTTGCGCTCCATTCCCATGGTAATGGCCTGGGGATGGCATCCATTCACGATTGCCACATGAACGCCGGCCTCGCTGGCGAGTTTCGCCGCGCGCAGCTTCGAAGCCATGCCGCCACGGCCTAGCGGACTCTTGCCGCTACATTGCGCTTCGAGGGCGGGGGTGAGTTTCTGGATCACGCGCTGCAGGCGCGGCTTCTTGCGACCGTTGGGAACCATGAAGCCATCGACGTTGGTGAGCAACAAGAGCCAGTCGGCTTTGACTGCGGTGGCCAGAAGTGAACTCAGCTCATCGTTGTCGCCGAAGGCGCCTTCCAGCTCGCGCACGGAGACGCTGTCGTTCTCATTGATGATCGGGACAACGCCTAGCGCGAGCAATTCCGCCAAAGCATTCTGCAGATTGCGATAGCGGACGGGCGAAGTGAAGTCGTCGCTGGAGAGCAGCAACTGGGCTACGATTTTTTTGCCGAAGAACAGGCGCTCGTAGGTGTGCATCAGCTTGCTCTGGCCCACCGCAGCGCAGGCCTGCATGCGCGGGACATCGCCGGGGCGCTTGCCGAGGCCGAGGCCCGACATTCCGGCCGCGATCGCTCCTGAAGTCACGACCAGATATTCGTTGTTCGTAAGGTCGAATTGATCGACGAGGCCGCGCAGCAGGTGAATATCGATCTGCCCGCCGGGAGCGATGAGACTGGTGCCGACTTTGATGACTACGCGCATGGTTTGTGCTGGTACGGCCGGGAAAATCTTTAACCACGAAGGACACTAAGGATCACGAAGGAAGGCTGGGAGCTTCGTGAACTTTTGTGTCCGTTCCAGCTTGTGAATGCCCCCCGGCGGGTTGGGACAACACTTCTATCCTGCCGGTAGAATAGCTTTCTGGCAAGTTGAAAGACCTGCCAATTCTCGTCTATGCGCGCCTCTAACGCTACCAGCCGCTTTTCCGATCGGGTAGAAAACTACGTTCGCTACCGGCCGGGATATCCCGCCGAGGCTTTGCGCGTTTTGAAGGACGAGTGCGGGCTGGCGGCCTCGGACGTTATCGCCGATATGGCATCGGGCACGGGAATCTGGACTCGGATGCTGCTCGAGAATGGCAATCCGGTTTTCGCAGTCGAGCCCAACGCCGAGATGCGGCAAGCAGGGGAGCGATTGCTGGTGGGGTGTCCGCGATTCACCAGCGTGGCCGGAACCGCGGAGGCTACGACTCTGCCGCATGAGGCTGCTGATTTCGTCACCGCGGCCCAGGCCGCGCACTGGTTTGATCGCGAGCGGGCGCGGCAGGAGTTCGTGCGAATTCTTAGGCCTGGGGGATGGCTCGTACTTTTGTGGAATGAACGCATCACCGACTCGACTCCGTTCCTGCGCGATTACGAGCAACTGCTGCTGACCTTCGGCACTGATTATGAAGCAGTGCGGCATGAGCGGACCACCGCGGCGGTCAATGAGTTTTACGATCCGGCGCCGTTTCGGGAGCGAGTCTTTCCCATGCGGCAGGAGTTTGACTACGCCGCGCTGGAAGGGCGCTTGTTGTCTTCGTCGTATGCGCCGGGGCCGGAGCATCCGAAGTCTGGACCGATGCTGAGCGAACTGCGGCGCATTTTCGATGAGTACGTCGAATCGGGGCGCGTGGCCTTCGACTACAACACAAGGGTGTATTTTGGACGCTTAAAGCAGGAATAGCGTCCCCATGACAAGCTTTGACATTTTGTTTCAGACGAACCGTTTCAACCTGTCGGAAGTGAAGGAGCGCTTCATCAATCCGTGTTGCTTCGGAGAAGACCTGGCGGAGTGGCTGCGGGAGCAGCTCGCAAAGAAGGGAGTCAGCGCAGACGCGCCTTACCAGGAAGACTGGGGTTGGGAAATGCTTGCCCGACAGGGCTCTCAGGGCTATTTCTTGGGGGCTACGGGATATCCCAGCGAGGGGGCAGTCGATAAGAACGATGGAGAGTGGCGAATCATGGTGGAGACGAGGCGCTCGATCTGGGAAAAGCTTCGGGGCAAGAACAAGATAAGTGAGACCGACCCTATGCTTTCGATTATTGAAGACATCCTTCGCGAACAAGCCGACGTTCGGAATATGAGCCGTGAATTCATGTCACTCTAGCACTCATTTGGAGAAAAATGTCCGACGAAAAGTCATTTCACATGACCACCGACGAATTCCGGCGCTACGGCCATGCCGTGGTGGACTGGATCGCCGACTATCAGTCACGGGTGGAATCGCTACCCGTGCTCTCGCAAGTCAAGCCGGGACAGATTCGCGCGTCACTCCCGGCGGCCCCGCCCGCGCAGGGGGAGCCGTTTGAGGTTTTGCTGAAAGACGTCGAGCGTTTGATCCTGCCCGGTGTGACCCATTGGCAGTCGCCGAACTTTTTTGCTTATTTTCCCTGCAACTCGTCGGGACCGGGAATTCTTGGCGATCTGCTGTCTTCGGGTTTGGGAGTGCAGGGGATGCTGTGGTCGACCAGTCCTGCCTGCACGGAACTCGAAACGCATGTGATGGACTGGCTGGTGGGAATGCTCGGGTTGCCGGAGAAATTTCTTTCGTCGAAGACGGGCGGCGGAGTGATTCAGGATACGGCTTCAACAGCCGCACTTGTCGCCTTGCTCGCTGGCCGCGAGCGCGCGACCAACTATTCCAGCAACAAGAAAGGGTGTGACGGCCGGCTTGTAGTTTACGCCTCGACGCAGACCCATTCGTCGGTGGAGAAGGCCGCGATGATGAGTGGGATTGGCGCCGAGAACCTGCGGGCGATCGAAGTGGACGAAAACTTTGCCATGCGGCCGGGGGCGCTCGCGGGGCAGATCGAGGCGGACAAGAGCGCAGGGCTGACGCCTTGTTTCGTGTGCGCGACGGTGGGGACGACTTCTTCGAACGCCATGGATCCGGTTGACGCAATCGCCGAAATCTGCCGGCAGCACAATCTCTGGCTGCATGTGGACGCTGCCATGTCGGGTACAGCTATGCTTTGCCCTGAATTTCGCCATTTGCAGAACGGAGTGGCGTTAGCCGACAGTTACAATTTCAATCCGCATAAGTGGATGGCCGTCAACTTCGATTGCAGCTGCTTCTGGGTGGCCGACCGCAAGGCGCTGATCCAGACTTTGAGTATTCTCCCGGAGTACTTGCGCAACCAGGCAACGGAGTCGGGCGCGGTGATCGACTACCGCGACTGGCACATTCAGCTCGGAAGGCGGTTTCGGTCGCTGAAGCTGTGGTTCGTGATCCGGCACTACGGTGTGGAGGGACTGCAGCATCACGTTCGCGAGCATGTGCGGCTGGCGCAGCAGTTTGCGGATGGGGTGCGGAACGATGAGCGATTCGAACTGGCGGCGCCGGTGCCGCTGAATTTAGTGTGCTTTCGGCACAAAGGCGGGGATGCGGCGAATCAGACGATCATGGACCGTCTGAACCGGAGCGGCGATCTGTTTCTCACGCATACGAAGCTGAACGGGAAGGTGACGCTGCGGCTGAGTGTGGGCCAGACCCACACGAAAGCGTGGCACGTGGAGAACGCGTGGAAGAGGATTCAGGAAGAGGCAACGAATTTGCAAAACGGCCGCTAGCTGAAAATGTGCTTGCACGTACTCCGTTCGCATCAGGATCCGCGGTAAGCAAGTTTGGAGTCACGGTTCCCATGGGTTCAAGACCGGGACCTGTGTGTTTGCGAAGTCGCTGATATTGCGCGAGACCAGCGTTAGGCCATAATGAAGAGCGGTCGCAGCCAGCAAACCGTCCATGGCCGACAGAGGTCTTGCAGCACGTTTTGCTCCTGCGGCGAGCACTCCCCAACGGTCGGCGACCGCCTTGTCGATGGACAAAATTCTCCCCGAAAAGCGCGCTTGCAGTTCCAATTCCAGCCAACTCTCCAGTGCGTCCGGCGCTTGCCTTGTGGCAGTCCCGCTGCGCCCCTCCGAATCTCCCCTAACCTGAGGACGCTCAGGTAGAGCACGCTTTCGTTCCGCGGCTTCCATCCAATCCAATACCGTGGTTCAGGTCGGTTGCGGACAAGCTCGGAGATGCAATTCGTGTCCAGCAGGAACCCGCTCATAAATCAATGTCGCGCCCCCACTAGCTTCCATTCCCACTCGTACCTTCTTCCCCTGGGCAGCGAGGTCACGATAGAACTCTTCTGCTCCCTCAGTGTGCTCTAATCGTTGCTCTCCGTAATCTCCCGTCTCGGTATCCACAAACGCAATTTGCAGGAAGCCCGGGTGATAATCGCATCCTATAATGATCATTGTCCGGCTCCTTTCTACCCGAGCCTTCATGGTTGGTTTGGCACCACCAAGCTTACTCGGGTCTGGGAGCCGGCATTGTTATGGAGTTATGGAATCAATTGCACTCAAAATCCCTGGCCGGACCATTCTGAGTGTTATGGGGGAGATTTTTCACCATCAATTGACATCTGGTCTTGTACGGGGTGGCGGGTGATAGTCCCTTGACTGCCAGTCTGGGCGGCAAGTTTTGTCGGTGCCGTTTTCTGTGTTTTGCTTCTTGCTCGGGCCATGATTAACGAAAACGAAAAAGGCAGGGAACACGATCTCCGGCAACGCATCGTGAGCCTGATTCGGGCGAACGAGCAAGCTTTGAAGAAGCCGATCGCGAATGAAGAAGTGCAGCAGCTAAAGGCTGCGGCGGCCCGACTCGATCAGATGTTGAAGGCCGCAGTGGACGCGGACGGGCAAGTGCTAAGGAGCGCGGCGGCTCGACTCGACCAGTTGTTGGAAGACATCGCTACTGGGAAAGATGTCACCTATGACCTCAAGCGGCGACGAAACTGGCAGAAAAGAGAGGATGGCTAGAAATTTTCCAAGGTCAATGCATCGTGATTTTCCGTCAACTCGCGAGTGTATTGCTCGCCAACATCCTCAGGGTGTGACTAGGGTGACTCAAAAGGCTGCCGGGTCGAAGGCGGTTTCAAGGGTGGTATTGGTTAGGCGCACCACGTTCGAACCGTCGGCGTTCATTTCGTAGATATTGTCATGGCACTGAGCCGCTGCCCGAGGTTACGGAGTGTGAGCCGCTGCCGCAGTTTAAGAGCCCAAGTGTGGTTAGCAGCACCCAGGCTACAAGAATCATCGACAGCCAAGAACGTTTCGTTGGCTCCCGGTCCGTCACACAAAGCCCCTTACCAGCAGCAACCAACACAGAGATGGGCCCGCTGTCTGAACACCACAACTCGGCAGGAAACTCTTTTCAGCATCGCGCCCCTTCATGGTCAGCAGTATACGTAGAGGTGTCCGCTGAGTCACTAACTGTCACTAACTGTTGAAACCAGGGGTTATCACAACTTTGCACCTTTTGTTCGCCCGACTGGCGAAGGAAAAACGCCAACTTGTGCTAAGGGGATATTACAAAAGTTAGGATGGGTAAACTTCGCGTCTATGGAGACGAGGACTTCTTTTCGGGAATCACAGGGAGAACCGTGGTGTAGGAATCCCCGCTCTTGACTGGCTGCATCTTCGCGGACTCGGCTGCTCCAGTCTCTTCGGGCACTTCCTGCAAAACAAAATGCAGATTTCCGAAAGGAATCTGCAATCTCAAATAGGTTGTACCGTTTGCTTTCGCCTCGACCGACACCTTCCGGCTATCAACATTAAACTCGCCGGGATACTGCTTTTCAATGGCAACACAATCGTGAGGACCAAAGCCTACCGAAATGGTCACTCGGTGTCGCTCCCTCAACCGCGCTACTTTGACGCCATCACAGGAAATGGTGGGATGTTCGCCTTCAGCATAGTGGAGAACGCCGAAGTTCTTTCCGCGCTCCCGATAAATAACGATAGTTCCGGTCGTCTGGGCATCATTCTGCCCTGCGAACATTGTCAGAGCCGCAAGCATCAGTGAAAGACGGATCATTGCGCCGTCACAGTATAACCGATTAACTATTGAAGCGATTGCACAGAAACTAGCACAGGACCGTGGAACTGGAGCAGAAAGCAGTTGTTGGATTCACGGTGCCAATGTATGCTTCCGCAGTTAGCTCCACAATCAAACTGAAAGACATTCGTAAGGAATGAATTCGCGTCTTTTTAGTTTTATCCTAGCTGTCCTGTTCCTGGTCGCAGTCCGCTTTGGACTTTCGCTTAGAAAGCGCCACGGTCGGCCTTTCTTTCAGGCCGCGAGCGCACCGGTACAGCGCTGGAACCTTTTCCAGCTTCTCCTCGCCAGTTTTCTTACGCTATTTGCCGAACTCGCCTTTATTCGCTGGATTGCCGTAGAAATCCGCGTCTTCGCTTACTTCAAGAATCTCGCTCTGTTGCTCTGCTTTGTCGGGTTTGGATTGGGATGCGCATTAGCAAGTAAAGCATTACGCTGGCCCGCAGCTGTGGCTGCCTTCATGGGGTTAGTGGTCGTGGTGCGCTTCCCATTCGGTAACGGGAGAGTTCTCGAAGCACTTTCGCAGAGCCTTGGCTCCGCCGCCGATGTCGAAATCTGGGCAACTGGAAATACTTGGCAGGCTGTGAACTTTCTGACCGGAGCCCTCGTGGCTGGGGCTTTGTTCTTGTTGATTGTTTTTGTTTTTGTGCCTCTGGGTCAGATTGTCAGTCACCAAATGGATTTGGCACCACGTGCTCTTACTGCATACTCCTGGAACCTGCTGGCAAGTCTGATGGGAATCTTGGCTTTCCTGGCGGTTAGCCGATTGATGCTGCCGCCTACCTTCTGGCTGGGGGCAGTCCTTCTCGGTTTCGCCCTCCTCCAATTAGCTGACAGAGATCGTTGGCTGGTGGCGAGCTTGATCGTTCCGCTCGCCCTCTTGCTGCATAGCCCGAGGGAGTCAGGCAAGTCGGTGATGTGGACTCCTTATCAGCAGGTTGAATATACCAAGTACTACGCTCCTAACGGTGATCTTGCGCGGGGCGTAGTACGCGTCAATCACACCGGTTATCAGGTCATTGTGGATCTATCGTCTGCGTTTCTGGCGCGCCATCCACACGCTCTGAAAGAGGCAGTCGACGAGAATCCTTACAATTTGCCATTTCGTTTTGCCGTACCTTCTCCAAGTGTGATGGTTGTTGGATCAGGCACTGGAAACGATGTTGCCGGTGCCCTGCGCAGTAACAGTCGCTCGGTCGATGCAGTCGAGATCGATCCTGCCATCCTGAATCTAGGCAAGCGCGAACATCCGGAGCACCCATACGATTCGTCGCGCGTGGCGATCGATATGACGGATGCGCGGGCTTTCTTGAAACGAAGCCCGCGACAGTACGACCTGATTCTCTTCGGGCTGCTCGATTCGCATACCCAGTTTTCCGACTACTCGAATATGCGGATCGACAACTTCGTGTACACGGAAGAATCGTTCCGCGAGGCCAGCCGCCATCTTAATCCGGATGGTGTAATCTTCGTCAAATTCCAAATTAATCACCCCTGGATGGCAGTTCGTCTCGCGGAGATGTTGAAGCAGACCTTTGGCAAACCGCCGCTAGTCTTCTTTGCCGATTCGAGCTACACCTCGACTGCCACCTGCTTTGTAATCTCTCCTTCAAGTCGGGTCGAGCAAGCCCTCGTCGCCGATCCCCGACTCGCCGAATTCGTTGTGAAGAATGCTGTCCCTATCTCGGGAAACGTTCCGATCACCACCGACGACTGGCCATATCTTTATCAACAAGGCCGATGGATCCCGCGCACGTATTACTCAGTCGCAGCCTTAGTGTTCCTACTCGGCCTCGTTCTCTACCTGCAGATTGGAGATGCTCGTAGTCACCCGCCTTCGTTGTTTTTCTTTAGCATGGGCGCTGGCTTTCTACTGCTTGAAACTCAAGTGATCAGCCGGCTCGCGTTGTTCTTCGGGACTACTTGGCAGGTAAACGGGATTGTGATCTCGGCATTGCTGATCGCACTGCTGGTTGCTAACGCTGTCGTGGAGAGAACGGCGCGCCCGATACCGAAACTCCCCGTGCTGGGTGGATTGCTAGTGGGTTTGGCGCTGTCGTACTGGATGCCGTTTCAGCACTTTTCTGGGTCACCGGCAATGGTGGGCGCGTTCGCGACAGTAATCTTTGCCGTGCCCGTCTTTTTCGCCGGAATTCTGTTTGCCACAGAATTTCGGACTGCCTTATCACGCGGAGCCGCCTTGGGAGCAAACATGCTGGGTGCAGTCGTTGGTGGACTTCTGGAGAACTTATCCCTGCTTTTCGGAATGCGTGCTCTACTGCTCGTGGCAATGCTTTTGTATTGTCTGGCGGGGCTGGGACTTGTCCCGTGGAAACGAAAGGGAGAGACACACTTGAGCTTTCAGCTCACTCAAGCACACAAGTAGACGGGCGACTCTGGTGCGCAGAGTCCGGTACTGTTGCACCAGCAAAGCAGGGCGGTGTACTGCAGGGGCCTTCAAATAATGGCTTTTAAGGGCGAAGACTCTCAAACAAAGCCAAAGGTTGTCCAGCCGGTCCTGTCTGATACGTCGGGAGATCACGCACCACGACATGCTGGATATTTTCGGAGCACAATGAAGATTAAAGGCATGAGTAGGACTAGATTCAAGAGAGACTTCAATCCGGGAATGATGAATACTTCTGCTGCAAGTAGAAAAGCCAGCATTGGCATAAAGTCCGATGCTGCCCTTCTTCTCCACATCAAAAAAAGAAGGCCCAGCGTGGAAATGAAGGTTAAGTAAAGCCCGATGCGGCGACCATAAAGAATGTCAAGCATGCCCTCGCCAGTCACGTGGCGGTAGTACTGGAGCTGAGCTACAAACCTGGGTATCCAGTCTGGCATCACGATCTCCCCAGCAGTGAGAAGCAGTGCCATTGTACTCACGAACCCGATTACTAGCTTTTTCCTGTTGGCCCAATCGTTGCAAGTCCACAGCGACATCCAGGCAATTGGAAGAATGGACATTTGTGGTTTAATCGTAGCGCATGCCAACACTATCCCCGCGAGAGTCAATTGATTAGAGCGGACCAGAACCGCTGTTATGGACAGTAGTGCGGCAACAAACAATGTTAACTGATGAAGGTCCAGTCCTTGCGCGACGGGAGGGCTCACAAGAACGAGCGGAATTACCAGCCCTAGTGACGCTGCATCATGCCCGGTAACCGCCCACCAGCCGGCACCGCTGACCGCCGTTGCTGCAGCAAGGAGCCACAGAACGACCAGGCTTACCTTCGGGAAGCTACTGGCCACGCCCGGTGCGAGCAGGAAAGAGACATACACTGGATATGCGAAGCAGCACTCCTTATCTTCGTAATCGCCCGGGGGAAGCGGGGTTCCATAAAATGCTGCTTGGATCTGGGTATTCACCTCTCGTGAATAAGGATTACGATGGTGAACAAGCAGCTCGCGACTGCCCAACCATATGGGATAAAGATCATTCAGTGAAGGTGAAGCGAAGATCACCCTAAGCAAGTGATGTGTGCCGAGCAATGCAAAAATAATCAGCAGGCCACGAATGATGCGACCGAGGACTAATCGAGTCTTCATCGCGCCAATTCTCTCACGTGATGAGTGATCCGTGTGTGGCACACATGGCATTGCACGCCCCATTTGGTGGCCTGGCTGCACACCTGCGGACAGGGGAATATTTTCTTCCTCGAGGCCCGCGCCAGTTTGTTGATTACAGTCGCACGCTCTCCGGGGTCCAAAATTGGATAACGTTTGACCGGAGCACTGGTCCCCCGAGGTTGTCCACGTGTGCGCGGTGCGTGGAGCACAGCCAGCTATCGCGGAGCACGAAATTCGCCTGTCCGGGCTCCATCATCTCCGCGGTGACCTCGGAGGGAACGCCGGAGACGACCGCGTTGAGGCCAGGTACGTACCCTGGCTCCGAGATCTTCGTGATGATCGTCTGGCCTTCGCGCGACCTAGTGGAGAGCTTCACTTTCCCGGCGCAGAGGACAAAAACCCGCGAGACTGCTGAGCTTCGATAAACAGCATCGCGCCCTTGGGATCGACCGCAGTGGACTTGATCTCGTTGAGACGCTGTGCGGCTTGCACCGACAGGTTACAGAACAGATCTCCGCGCACGGGCACGTCATGCAATTATCGAGAATGTTCAGACCGTAAGGAGCTCGCATCGCCAACCTCCCGGGGGTTGACGCCTACCTGGAACCGCTTGGTCTCGGCCCACACAAGGGATAAGGCACGTCGCGAACCAATATGCGCAGGGTCACCATCCCGGAGGAACTGTTCATCTATTTACGTGAAACAAAGCATGTCACTGAGAATCCATGGATTTGGGGATAGCCTGAAATGGGAACCTGAGAATGGGGGTTGGGTTACTTCCCGCACACTGGTGTGGTGATCTGAATCAATGATTTAGGTGATTAGTCCGCAGGCATGGGCGAGACGCGTGGGGACTGGCGGCGTTCGATGGCGGGATAAGTCGCTTCTACGGGAGTCTCTAGCCATTTGCGAACTTCAGGGAGAGCCTTTCGCATAGCGACCTCACCAACGTGAATCAGGTCGTCGGCGCGCTTGAAGTCATCGTAGGCGAATCCGGCGACATCGGGCTCGATGACCAGATCAGCGGCTTCCTTCCACAGGCCCGACATCGCGTCCTGCGCGATGGCGAAGGACTGGCCAATCACGTCGAACAGATGGCGCGGCGGTCCTCCGTTGGACCAGGTGCCTTTCAGATGGACCGCGATCACACGGTCGGCGCCCATTTCACGCAACGGCTTTGTCGGCACGGGATGCGACAACATGCCGTCGACCAGGTAACGGCCGCGGATCTCGACTGGAAGGAACATGCCGGGATAGGCGCAACTGGCGCGCACCGGATTGATAATCGACCCCGAATGGAACACGACTCCCTTGCCGGTGTTGAAGTCGGTCGCTGTCACGCCCAAAGGAATCAGGAGTTCTTCGAACGTCTTGACCTTCAAGGTGCGGGTTAGGAACGCGACCATGCGATCGTTGGAAGCGAAGCCGTGGCGAGAGAGCGTCCAGCGAGCAAAGGTGGTGAAGCGGGAGTTGTGCGCCACTCCCTGCATTTCCTCCAGCGAGAGTCCGCTGCAATAACACGCGCCGATCAACGCGCCTACGCTCGTGCCAGTGACGACGCGAACGGGGATGGCTTCCTGTTCGAGGACTCTCAGAACTCCGATGTGGGCGATGCCGCGGGCAAAGCCTCCGCCCAAGGCCACGCCAATCGAAGGGAGCGGGCGCGGGTCCCCCACTCCAGCTTTACGGGACAGTTCCCGGCCGAAGGCCTGTACGGATCGGATGATCCTGTCAAGACTCTTCACCCTAACCCCACTTGCCCCAAGATTGGGGCACCCACTTTGGCCAATCGGCCCACTTCTGAAACTATTGTGTAAGATGCCACAAGCGCCGTTTCGGCTGCAGGGCCCAATAGTGCCATCGTGCTATTACTCGAGTGGCATAGGTCACCGGTTACTTGTTTTCGAAGACTGTTTTTAGAAGACCGTCGCTGATCGGCGACTAACTCCCATTGTTTTAGTGGTTTACAAGGTATGGTACGCGAGATTTCTGCCGGGGGTGTGGTCGTACGAAAGAAGGAGGAAGTCTGGTGGATGGCCGTGATTCAACCGCCGGCCGTGCCCGAGGCGACCCCAGCTTCAGGAAGCCGGCGCGGCTCTCAGCCCGGCATTTCCAAGCGGGTCAAGTCCAAACCGGACCGCTCCAAGGCCAAGCCCGTTCTTTGCCTGCCTAAGGGGTTGGTCGACGAGGGCGAGAAGTCGCTCGACGCGGCTTTGCGCGAGGTGCGCGAAGAAACAGGGATCATCGCGGCGCCGATCGTCAAACTCGCCGACATCAAGTATGTCTACGTGCGTTCGTGGGGAGACGGCGAGCGCGTGTTAAAGATTGTCAGCTTCTATTTGCTGCGCTACGAATCAGGACGCATCGACAATATCGCGGAAGAAATGCGGATCGAAGTAGCTTGCGCCAAGTGGGTGCGCCTGGAAGATGCGCCCGAGCTGCTGGCGTATCGAGGAGAAAAGCAAATGGCGCACAAGGCGCTGGAGTATCTGCGAGCTCACGCTGAAGTTTGACCGTTCGAAGGTCCGGCTGGCACACTCGAATGGCAAAATGCATCCCCCCAAGAAAACCTTTGTGGTCACGACCATAGAAATTTTGGTCTGCGTGGCGGTAGTGGCGGGAAGCGTGGTTCAGGCCCAGTCAAACCAGAGTGCAGGCTGCCCCAGCCCGGGATTCAATCCGCGACCATGGCTTGAGGACTTCGCCCAGCTCACAGCGGAAATGTCCGCGCATTATTCCAATCTCGGATTCGCCATTCGGGATCGCCACATGGATTTGCCGGCGCTGCGCGCCGAGACCGAGGCCAAACTCGGCCGCAGTTGCAATGACCACGAGGCCCAGCGTGTTCTCGAATTGTTTCTCAAGTCTTTCGGCGACGGGCACCTGGAGATGCGATGGCCGCAAGCAACCGCTTCACCGCCAGAGGCGAAGCAGAACGAACCGATCTCTTTATGCGCGCGTCTCGACTACAAGAAACCGAATTTGAAACCAGGAGTCGATTTCTCCCAATTGCCGCAGTTCTCCAGAATCGGAGGAGAGGAAGCAGACTGGTTTCCCGGCGGCATTCTGCGTCTGACCGATACCGCGAAGCTGGGAGTGATCCGGATCGCGTTGTTTAGCGAACACGCCTTCCCTGACGCTTGCCAGCAAGCGGTTCAGGACTTGCACCTGCAGGATTCGGCGAAGTGCGATACGGCGTGCGAGGACACGATCGAGCGCGAGAGCGGTAACCGGCTGACCGCCGCCCTGGTCCGCCGCGCCGCACAACTGCGGGCCGCCGGCGCCTCCGCCATTCTGCTAGATATCACACATAACGGTGGAGGCTCCAACTGGGTCGAGCCCCTGCCCAGAGTGCTGAGTTCGGTTCCGTTGCGTGAGTCCCGCCTGGCCTTTCTCAAACACGAGCATTGGACCAGCCAACTCAAAGAACACCTTAACGATGTTGAGACTGACCTGAAGAAGGGAGCGGGACCAAAAGATGTTCTGGAGGACGCGGCCACGCGACTGCGTTCGGCCATCGCGCGAAGCCAGGAACCATGCGACCCGAGCCGCGTCTGGACTGACGGGCAGCTGAAGTGTACCCTTCTCATTAGCGACGTATTGTTCGCCAGCGGCGTTCTGAACTATGCCCCGCCCGGAGCCTTTGCATCGCTCGCATCCCGGACGACACTGTTCCATCCGGAGTTCTATAACTATTCCGAATCCTCAGACCGGCTTCCCCTGTATGTAGTCGTGGATGGCGACACTTGGTCAGCCGCTGAATACTTTGCCGCTATCCTGCAAGACAACGGTGCGGCCACGATTCTTGGCGACGTCACCGGAGGCGCGGGCTGCGGCTACACCAACGGAGGGATCCCCTCTACGCTGAAAAATTCCCGTGCCGTGGTGAAGATGCCGGACTGCGTACGTCTTCGAAAAGACGGCTCGAACGAAAATTTCGGCGTGGTTCCCGACGTTTGGATACCATGGTCTGTGCACGACAATTCCTACACCTCCGCGCAGAAACTACTTCATTCCCTGCTTATAGTGTTCACCCGGAAAAAAGAGGTTGATCATGAAGCGCATTAATAAAGTCGCTATTCTGGGCGCTGGAACCATGGGCGCCCGCATCGCCGCGCATTTTGCTAATGCCGGCGTTCCCAGCTACCTGTTTGACATCGTACCGCCCGACGCCGACGCACCCGCGCGCAACAAGATTGCCGCTGCCGGACTCGACGCCGCGAAAAAATCAAAGCCTGCCGCATTTATGGAACCCTCGCTGGCCCGCCTCGTCAGGGTCGGCAATTTCGAAGATGACCTGAAGAACCTGGCGGATGTCGACTGGATCATCGAGGCCGTGGTGGAGAACCTCGAGATCAAGCGGACTCTGCTGCGCAAGGTCGAGGCGATTCGCAAACCCGGCACCATCGTGACCACCAACACCAGCGGATTGCCCGTGGGCAAGATTGCCGAAGGATTCTCCCATGACTTCCGCCGGGCGTGGTTTGGGACGCACTTCTTTAATCCGCCGCGCTACATGCGTCTGCTAGAGATCGTTGCAACGCCGGACGCGGACCATGCCGCGATCGACGCCATCGCGCACTTCTGCGATGTGCGCCTGGGCAAGGGCGTCGTGATTGCCAAAGACACTCCCAACTTTATCGGCAACCGCATCGGAACCTTCTCGGTGTTGAATGTGATCCGCCTGATGCAGGAGATGGACCTTACCATCGAAGAAATCGACGCGCTCACGGGACAGGCGGTGGGATGGCCCAAATCGGCGACCTTCCGCACCATCGACCTGGTCGGGCTCGATATTTTGGGTCACGTGGTTGGCAACATGACCACCAACGTGCACGACGAACGTAGCGATCTTCAACTACCGGACTTCTTCAAGCAGATGCTGCAGCGGAAATGGCTGGGCGACAAGACCAAGGGCGGCTTTTACAAGAAAACGAAAGGCGGCGACGGCACGGAAGACGAACGCCTGGCGCTGGATTGGAAGACGCTCGAATACCATCCGCGGCAGAAACCGAAGTTCGCCGCGCTTGATATGGCGAAGAACATCGAAGACACGGGAGCGCGGTTACGCGCGCTGCTCGGCCTTGACGGCGGCAGCCCGCAAAAAGCCGACAAAGCCGGACAATTCTTATGGGCCGCCTTGGCCGATCTCTGGACTTACTCCGCCAACCGCGTGCCTGAGATCTCAGACTCGATTGTTGAGATCGATCGCGCCATGAAACTGGGCTTCAACTGGGAACTCGGCCCCTTCGAACTCTGGGACGCCGCTGGTGTGGAAGCCACCGTGGCGCGGATGAAGAAAGAAGGCAAACCCGTGGCGGCGAATGTGGAAAGACTGCTGGGCCGAGGGCAGAAATCGTGGTACATCGACGACCCCAAGTCTCCGGCTGGACGCAAGTATTGGGAATCGGGAACGGAGAACTGGGAAACGATTCAAGTCCCGGCTGGCGTGTGGTCGGTCACCGTCGCGAAGAAGGCGAACGGCGTGGTCAAAAAGAATTCTGGCGCGTCGCTGGTCGATCTCGGGGATGGCGTGGGTTGCCTCGAGTTCCATTCGAAGATGAACTCACTCGGCACCGACATTATCAGCCTGATTCTGCAGACCCTGAAGCCTGGCGGGTCGGGAGACGCCTTCGACGCGTTCGTCATCACCAACGACGCCACGAATTTTTCCGTAGGCGCGAATCTCATGCTGCTGCTGATGAGCGTGCAGGAGGAGGAGTGGGACGATGTGGATCTGGCCATCCGGCAGTTCCAGGGAATGACGCAGGCCATCAAATTCTCGCCCAGGCCCATCGTCTCGGCTCCGTTTGGGTTGTGCCTGGGCGGCGGCACGGAAATCTCGTTGCACGCCGCAGCGCGGCAGCCGCATGCCGAGCTTTATACCGGGCTGGTCGAGGTTGGCGTCGGATTGCTGCCGGGCGGCGGCGGGTGCAAGGAAATGCTGTTGGGTGCGGTCGACAGCGCAACGGCATCGAGCGGAAAATCGTCGGGCGAGGCGATTGCCGGATCCGTCGAAATGATGGAGGCCATAAAAAAAGTGTTCGCAACCATCGCCACGGCCAAGGTCGCGACCTCGGCGCATGAGGCGCGCGGGCTCGGCTTCCTGGCTGATGCCGACCGCATCACCATGAACCGCGAACGCGTGCTTACGGATGCCAAGGCGCGGGCTCTTGAACTGGTGCGTGCCGGATACGAGCCTCCAGTGCCGCGCACCGACATTCCGGCACCGGGAGAAAATCTTCTGGCCGCGCTCAAGATGGGCGTCCACTTGATGAGGCAAGGGGATTACATCACCGACTATGAAGTGAAGTTGGGCGGGAAGATCGCGGAGGTGATCTGCGGCGGCAGCGTCACGCCGGGGACGCCGGTCAGCGAGCAGTACATTCTCGATCTGGAGCGGGAAGGGTTTAAGTCGCTGTGCGGGGAGAAGAAAACGCAGGAACGAATTCAGTTCACGCTGAAGACCGGAAAAACGCTAAGGAACTGAAGGTCGTCGGTTGTCGATCGGAGTGCGGATCGTCGACTGCGGATCGCAAGCACGGCGAACTGATCGGAGAGGGCATGACTTGAGTCGTGCCGATGCCCCAACCCCACACTTGTCATTCCGAGCCGCTCGCAGGCGCGCTTGCGCGCAGGAGAGCGAGCGAGGAATCTGTTTTTCGCCCGCTGCCCCTCGGTCCTCGACCTTGTCACGCCTGCTCTGATAGATTGCGGCCAGAGATATGAAAAGAAAACGAAAACCCGTTCAGGCCCTGGCGGAGGCCGCGTTGAAGCGGCACTTCGGGAAGACTCGCCTTCACGACCTGGTCACCTCTAGCCGCACTTTCCCGATCGCAGCCAGGGTGGACACGCAATTAGCGCTGGAGACACTGCTTACTCGGCCGGCCGTGAAGCTCTACGGAGTCCACCGCCAGTACAGTCACGAGACGCTGACTTTTGCCAACCTCATGCAAAATGTCCACGATCCAGCCGTGATCTCCCCACTTCAGTACGAAGAAGTCGATATCGGCGACACCATGCCGGCGCGTTGTCTTCGCCAAGGCATGTGGCTCGCAATTTCCGGCATCACGCCTTTCGCTGTACTGATAAGCAGCGCGCAGAGCTTCGGCCGCACTAATGGCGGGCACTTGGAGATCGCAGTGCCACCGGGCGAGGCAGGTGCGACCTTGTCTCGACGCTTGTTCGAGGAACTTGAGGCGATCGTGAAGAAGACCGCCTCTTACAGGGGTAAGGTCATCTCGCTCGAACAACCTGACCGGTACACCGGGCAAACAGGCGCCCTACGGGTTCACAAGTTACGCGGCGTGCGCCGCGAGGAAGTAATCCTGCCCGCGAAGACTCTCCAGCTGCTTGATCGGAACGTTAAAGACTTTATTGCGCAGCGCGAAAACCTCCACAAGCTTGGCATGCCGATCAAGAAAGGCTTGCTGTTTTATGGTCCGCCGGGAACTGGAAAAACTCACACCATTCATTACCTCGCCAGCCAGTTGCCCGACCACACAACTCTGCTGGTTACGGCGGAACAGGTAGCCCTGCTCGATCACTATTTCCAGCTTGCACGCTTCCTCCAGCCCGCGATGATCGTCGTCGAGGACGTCGACCTCATCGCTCGCAGGCGCGAAGAAATGTACGGTCCGTGTGATGAGAGCCTGTTGAACAAGTTGCTCAACGAAATGGATGGGCTGCGCGAAGACGCTGCCGTCTTATTCGTGCTCACTACGAATCGCCCTGAGCACCTTGAGGCTGCACTGGCCTCGCGTCCCGGCCGCGTCGACCAGGCAATCGAATTCCCCCTGCCCGACGATCAAGGCAGACGCCAGCTGGTGCGGCTTTACGCCTGCGGATTGCCACTCTCCAACGAGATAGTTGAATCTTTGGTAAAGAAAACGAAGGGAGCGAGCGCAGCCTTCATCAAAGAACTGATGCGACGTGCGGCCCAGTTCAATCTCCAGGACGGCAAACACGGATCCTTGACGGCGGACGAAGTGGATTCCGCACTGGAGGAAATGCTCTTCGCCGGAGGATCCCTGAATGCGAAGCTGCTTGGCGCCTCAGGGGTCTCACGGGAGACGATGCAATGAACAATCTCAGCCCGCCACGACGTGCGCAAACCTTCGAACGGCCGGTTGCCGTGCTTGCCGCGCCCGCCAGAGCTCGTATTGCGACTGCATGTTCATCCAAAGTTCCAGGGTGGTGCCCAAAGCCGCGGCCAGCCGGATCGCCATCGCAGCCGAGATTCGAGCCTTTCCGTTCAGCACTTGCGACAGAGTCACCCGCGTGATCCGCAGGTGCGGCGCCGCCGTGGATATGGACAGATCCCCAGGATACTCGCGAAGAACCAGTCCGGGATGCGGTGGATTGTGCATGCGCATGGCCAACTCCTTGCCCTGTTATCGGTCGTCAGACCGTGATCTAGAGCTATCCGTCTCGTGATAGCCCTGATGGTCAACGAGGACTGCGTCCTCTCCTTCCAATGTAAACGTCAGACGCAGTTTCCACTGACGCTGATCGCCCAGTGACCTCTAAATTCTCCGGCCAGCCGATGAAGCTCCCATCCCGGAGCATTCATGTCTCCAGCCTGCCTCGCGTTATCAAGAGCAAACGGTTGCAAGCGCAGTTTGCCGGAGTGCTTCGGCTGAATTGCCGCCTTCGATCGGGAGTGGGGAAACTTCTCCAAGCCCCGATGCCGAAACTCTTAATCTTAATCACTTGTATGGTGTAACGCTACGCGTACGTCAAGCTCCGACGACGTCAGGGCTCGGTGTAACACAACCGCCATCGTCGAGGTGATGTTTTGAATCCGGCGCCACGTTCCACTGGCTGAGGACAATCTTATCGAGGCCCCACTGGTAAAGACGCTGGAACCTGCGCTTTCTTGTCCATAGCGTCAAGACCAAAGGATGGCTTCTCGTACGTTCCCGAGATTTTCACCGGTAGAATTTCTCCCCTTTTTCGCTTCTTGAAGAAAGGGTCCATTACTTTCAACAGGAATGCCTTGGCGCCGCTGCTGGTGTTCGATATCTTTGTGCGCACCTGCATTTGTCCATGCAAGTCAATCTTGTGAGTGTTTAAGTCATAGCTTCCATGTAGCAGAGCCGCTGCCCCGGGAACACCGAAAGAGAGCTCGGCAAACTCCGCCAGGCCGTTATCCAACGAAACCTTTCCGGTCAGGTCGGTCAGCACCGTCTCAGGATCGGACGTATTCTTTTCTCCCAACGCGCCGGCGCTGAGCTTGTTGACGTCTTCCTGGGTGGAAGCATGGGAGAATTCTCCGCCGCCGATTCCGAAGTTGCCGCGCAGTTTTACTTTTTCCAGGAAGGGCCGCTCACCGGGTGGGATTTCGACCTTTGCCCGCAAGGTGACTACGCCTGACATCGGAGGCCGGGCTTCCGTGACGAAGAGTCCCAGAATGTCTTCGATCCGACCGCCCGGGGAACTGAGATTGAGCAGGGCGGTCTTTCCTTTCCCGTTTGCCGACGCTGCGATACTGCCGTCGGCAATGACGGGGGTTTTTCGGAAGTGCGCGTCGACCCGCTTGAGGTAGGTATCGCCGTGTCTCGCGTCTACGTACGCGCTGAATTCCGATGTCAATCGCACCGGGTGTCCGCCTGAGCGGACTTCGAAGTCGGGAGTGTCGGTCGTGCCCGAGATATCGATGTGGCTCAGCTTGCCGTCAAACTTCCCGGCCGCAAACAGCGTGCCGGCGATACCGCCGTAGACGCCCAGATTTGCCTTCTCAAACCTGTATTCGCCCGATAGCGGCGTTTCGGCGGGATCGTTGCCATTCCAGATCCCGAATTTACCGGTAGCGTTGACTTCTCCCGGCGGCTCCGGAGTGTGCACCTTCACGCGATAGGTGAGTGGGGCTGTTCCGCCTACATCGCGCAGCGATAATTCGTGAATGTCAAAGCGCAGAGGCGGTTTATGCGGGTCGCGCGAAGCAAACTCCAGGATCGCGCCATTGGCGATGATCTCGCCGACCGCAATGGTGGAGCGTTGCGCGTGAAACGATTGCCCGGTGCCGAAGGGGGGGATGGAAATGATCATGGGTTCCGCATCGATGAGGCTGACGCGGTGGCGGAGAATATCGAGATATGTGCTCTGGATCGCCAGCCTGTCGATTTTGATGAGAGGCTTAGCCGCGTTCGTCCCGTGTACGAACACAACTCCATCCAATACACACCCAGGGTGCGGGAAATAGATGCGGCGAAACGCTTGAACCCGCACCTGGCTGTCGCTGACCTCTTCGAAATCCTCGAGGATCTGCTTTTCCTTAAACGGCCAGTAATGGATCGCGAGAGAAAGGGCGACGCCAACCACGGCCACTGCCGAGATCAGCAATAGAAGGCCTGTTCTGCCGAATCGCGCCCTTGCTCGAGGGCCACTCGGTGTACTGATCTGCGCAGGGGATGTGACCGTGGCCTGAGCCATGGAACTTGGAGTCCGAACCCCTTCTGCCGGTTGCTCAGGAAATTCCGGGCCGCCTGGCTTAGAAGATGATTTCCGGACGCATACTACTTCGTGGCTTCGGCCCATTCCTGCGCGCCGCGACTCAGCACGGCCTCGCGGTCTTCGGGCAGAATCCAACGTTGCTTCACTAGGTCGTCTAGTACTCTGGTATAGCGCCTGACGAAGTCCTCGCGACTGGAATAGCGCTCGGCAACCGACTTGCGTGGGTCTCCGGTCTTCTCGCGTTCGGCGGCAGTCTTGGGAAAAGGAAGGTAGGACGTCACCATGGCGGCCCGCTGATCAGGCGCGCCAATCGAAGGGTCGCGCAGACTCCATCCCGTGTAGGTCGCGAGCGGCACGCTGATTTCCGGCAGGCGCACCCCGTCCCGTTCATTTCCATCGGCATCGACCTGGGGCACCAGCACGGGGAAAGGCTCTCCGACCTTCGGGGGCTGGATCGCTAGAATTCCGTTCCGCCAGTTCGGCCCGAAATCGATACGATACGCGGCATTCGCTTCATGCGGGCGGTTAACGCCGGGGATCGCGGGCAACGCGTAGTCGCGCAGAGGAACCAGTGTTCCGTCAGCGATTTTGGGATAGCTGCTGGCCGGCGGAAGAGTGTTGCTGCGCACCCATGCATCCATGTTGGCGATCATGGCGCGCCAAAAATACTTGCTCGGAAGTGGCGATTGCGGCTCTTGTCCGAGCAGGTCGCCTTTGCCTTTTTCTGGAGGGAACGGGCCGGAAAAGTGCTGCAGGCCGGTGAAGTGATAAATGCGGACGTTCTCCGAGAGCGCAGCATCTTGTTTGCCGTCAGCGCTGGTGTGAATCAATGCGGCGGCGCGGCCCCAATATTCGTACGACGTGTTCGAGAAGAAAATTTTGGGCACGACTTTGTCGGCGACGGCCCGGTCGAGCAAGCCTGCCGACTCTCTGGTCAGAGGATCGGTCTCGGGCAGATCGGTGAAGGGAAAAATATCAGTGGGAAAAAAGACCGCCGAAGTGGGCTGGGCGTCGCGCGAAGGCTGGGCGAATCGGTAGTTGAAGCTGCCGCGGCCCGCTCCGGCGACGTGGGCGAGAACGCCGTCGAGCGCCATCCTTCCCTGTTCGTCGGCGTTGAAACCCTGGTAGAGGAAATCACGCAGGAAGCGGCCGTTCTGGGAAATACCCTCTCCGAAGACGCGGGCGGCAGGAGTGAGGGCATCGGGAGTGTGCTTGGCATATGCCGCGAAGTCGCGAATCGCTGCGAAGCCTCCGCCGGCGATGACCGGGTCGGCGACCACATAAACGTACTCGTAAATCTTTCCTGGCTGAAAGCCGCTGTTTAAGTGGATATGCCAGTCGCTGGGTGTTAGTTTGCCGTCGACGGTATGGGCGAACTGCCATTCGGCGCGGGCAATGACCGTGCGTGGAGCATCGCGCGAGTCGCGCATCGTGAGGACGTTGCGCGGATCGGCTGGCGCCGCCACCGGGTACTCAGTCCCGCCAATATTGCCGAGGATGAGATGTCCCAGTGGAATTTCTGACATTTCTTTTGCCGGCATTACGTCGCCACGCAGCAGGCCGGTGATCGTCTTTCCCTCCTCTTTCGCGACCGGCGCGTAAAGTCGCAAGGCATCCGCACCATTCGCGTCCCATTGCCACCCGAGGCTGACGATGGTGAAGCCGTTGCGTAGCAGCCAGGCGTCTCCCGCGTCGTTAGCGAGGTCCCAGTCGCCGCCGTCTACCAGAGCAATAATGTACCCACGGCCCCGATTGGGAACTTGCAGAATCATTGAGCCGTTGCCCTTGCTCGCATCCTTGGGCCGGACGGCTATGAAATCCGAAGAGAACTCGACCTCGCTGTGTTTCAAGTTCACCGCGCTGCTGAGATCGACGATGCGCTGGTTGTGCGGATTGCTCACCGGCAGAGAAAAGTAGGCTCGCCCTGTGATGCGCTGGTAGGAGCCTGCGTCCCCGAAAGCCTTGCCGTTAAGAACGTCGTGACGGGAAGCGATCTCGACGCGAATGACGCGCGCGTTGAGCGGTACACCGGTCAGGGCGAAAATCAGAAGGTAGGAAGCTATACCGAGACGTCGTCGCATGCGGGGAAGGATAGCATGAGGGCTGCGCCAATCCTTGTGTGGGGACAGCCGCCCTCGGCTGTCCGGTCGAGCGAAGCTCGACCGCTTTTTGCTGTTACTACCGAGTATCAACCGCCCGGCTTTGCCGGGGCCGAACAGCCGGGGCGGCTGTCCCCACATCAGCAATCTCCTTTCTGCGCGGTGTACAATTCCTCCCACTCGCTGAATCCAGAGTACCTGGTCACGACAAATCCTTCGCGGGGATGAGCATGAAACGAGTTTTCCCGAGGTTCGCTGCTGTCGCAATAGTCTTTATCACCTCTTTCGCCACCACCTCCATCGCCCAACAGGCTGACACCCCGAAACCCGCAACTCCCAAGAAACCGCCCGCTGCGCAAGCTTCCGAAAAGCCGGCCGAGAGCGCTCCCAAACCGGAGGCTCCTGCCGAGCCAAAACCTGTGGCTCGCGAAACCCCGGCCGACAAAGAGAAAGATAAAGAAGAGCACTACGATATGACCGAGATGCCTCCGGTGGTCACGCATCATCAGGTTACCGTCGAGGGCAAGCCGCTGAAGTACACGGCCAGGGCCGGACGATTGCCAATCAAGCGCGGCGACGGGCGAATCGAAGCCGAGATGTTCTATGTCGCCTACACGCTCGATGGCCCGGAAGCGGCGAAGCGGCCTCTCACCTTTGCCTTCAACGGCGGGCCGGGATCGGCTTCGATCTGGCTGCACATGGGAGCGCTCGGCCCGCGCAAGGTCGTGCTGCAGCCGGATGGCTTCATGCCTCCGGCGCCGTATCACATCGAAGACAATCCCTACACGCTGCTCGACAAAAGCGATCTGGTGCTGATCGATGCCATGGGCACGGGATTCAGCCGCGCCGCCGACGCCGAACTCATGAAGAAATTCTGGGGCGTCAAGGGAGACATCGAGGCCTTCAGCGAATTCATCCGGCTCTACATCAGCCGCAACGAACGTTGGTCGTCCCCGCTGTTCATCCTCGGCGAAAGTTACGGCACGACGCGCGCCGCCGGGATCGCCGGTTACCTCGCCGATCGCGGCATCTCGTTCAATGGCATCACCCTGCTCTCGACGGTGTTGAACTTCGAGACCCTCGAAGATAACAACACCAATGATCAGCCCTACATTTTTCTGATTCCGTCGTTCACCATGATCGCTGGCTATCACCACAAACTGGCGCCCGATCTGGAGCAGGACATGACTCGAGCGCGGCAAGAGGCCGAACTATGGGCATCGACCGAATACGAGCACGCCCTCGATAAGGCCGACACGCTCTCGCCGCAGGAGCGGCAGAAGATTATCGACCAACTGGCTCACTTCACCGGCCTGACCAAGGAGGTGATCGATGAAGCCAATCTGCGCATCAACGTCCGCAAGTTTACCCACTATCTGCTGATCGATCAGAAAGTGCGCGTGGGCCGTCTTGACGGACGTTATACCGGGCCTGATCCCAACGGATTACTCGACACCCCGTTTTACGATCCGACAGGATCGGCCACGCAGCCGCCATTTACGTCGGTATTTAACAACTATTTGCGCACCGAACTCGGCTACAGGGTGGACATGCCCTACTACGTGCGGGCGCAGGACATCGGCTTCGACAAGTGGGATTGGGGATCGGCGATTCAAGGCTTCCCCGACACGGCTTCGGCGATACGGCAGGCGATCGTCAAAAATCCGTACCTGAAGATTTTGGTTATGGAAGGCTATTACGATCTGGCGACGCCGTATTACGCGGCCAACTATACGGTCGACCACCTCAACCTGCCGCAGAAGTATCGCGATAACATTTCATTTGCGACCTATGAAGCGGGGCACATGGTGTACTTGCCGATGGACGGCCTGAAGAAAATGAAAGGCGATCAAGCAGCATTCATGGGAAAGGCCGGCGCGCCCTAACCACGAGGTCACTTGCCGCCGTGGAATCGGAACCGACGTGAAAAAAGTATCCCTTGTATTCGCATTGCTGATCGCCGCTTACTCTCTGGCCGCTCACGCGACCGCAACAGCCGAAGACTCCTGCGCCCAGCTCATGGGAACAAAAATCACCGGGGCCACGATGCTGCTCGCCGATGCCGTGGCCGCCGGAGCGTTTGCTGGACCTCCTGCTGCTTTCACGGGTCGCGATCTGACCGCCTTGTATAAGAGTGTTCCCGCCTTTTGCCGCGTCGCGGTCGTGGCTAAGCCCACGGCGGAGTCCGAGATCCGGATCGAAGTCTGGCTGCCGGCCTCGGGTTGGAATGGGAAGTTGGAAGGCATCGGCAATGGCGGCTTCGCCGGCCTGATCGATTACATGCAACTCGGTATCTCGGTCAGCAAGGGATACGCGGCGACGGCCACGGACACGGGCCACACCGGTACGCCAGTCGATGCGGCGTGGGCGCTGGGGCATCCGGAGAAAGTCGTCGACTTCGGCCATCGCGGCATCCATGAAATGACGCGCGTCGCGAAAGAAGTGATTCACGCCTACTACGGGAAGGCCGCGCAGGGCTCATACTTCGCGGGATGCTCTGACGGCGGGCGCGAGGCGTTGATGGAGGCGCAGCGCTATCCCGCGGACTACGCCGGCATTCTGGCTGGAGCGCCGGCCAACTACTGGACCGCGCTGGTTTCGACTGGTGCGTGGGACACGCAAGCTCTCACGCTGGACCCCGCCAGCTTCATTCCACCCGCGAAGATTGCGACCATTGCCGCTGCGGTGAATGCGGCGTGCGATGAACTCGACGGCGTGCATGACGGAATTCTGAACGATCCCCGGCAATGCCGCTTCGATCCGGCGACCATCCAGTGCAAAGCGGGCGAAGATTCCGACAAGTGTCTGACCGCACCGCAAGCCACGGCTCTTAAGAAGATCTACGCCGGACCGCACGATTCGCATGGGCGCCAGATATTCCCCGGCTTCCTGCCGGGTGCTGAGGAGGGACAGGGCGGCTGGAGGACCTGGATCACCGGCCCGGCGCCAATGAAGAGCCTCATTTCCTTGTTCCAGTTCGGATACTTCGCCGACATGGTGTACGAAAAGCCTGACTGGGAGAACAAAACGTTCACGATCGAGGCGGGACTGAAAGCGGCTGAGGAAAAGACCGCGAGCGCGCTGAATGCGGTCGACGCCGACCTTGGGCCCTTCAAGTCGAGGGGCGGAAAACTGATTCTCTATCACGGCTGGAATGACCCTGCGATTCCGGCGGTCAATACGGTCAACTACTACGAGAGCGTAATCGCGAAGATGGGCCAGCACGACGCCGATTCGTTCCTTCGCCTGTACATGGAGCCGGGAATGCAGCACTGCGACAACGGCCCCGGCCCGGACTTTTTCGGCCAAGTGGGCCGGCTGACGTTCGACGATCCGCAACACAGCGTGAACGCAGCGCTCATCGATTGGGTGGAAAAAGGTACGGCGCCCGCGACCATCGTCGGCACCAAATATGCCGAGGGCGACCCCCACCCCACGATGACGCGGCCGCTGTGCGCCTATCCGCAATCGGCTAAGTACAAGGGCAAAGGCGATACGAATGATGCCGCAAACTTTATGTGTGTGGGAAACAAATAACCCGGCTCACCGGCTGTACTGATTTTTCTTCTTATCTTCATGACGCTCGATGCCGAGTTGAATCAGCCGGTCGATCAAGTCCGCATAGGCCAAGCCGGACGCCGCCCACAGCTTGGGATACATGCTGATCGACGTAAATCCCGGCATAGTGTTGATCTCGTTTAAATAAATCTTCCGCGTCTTCGGATCCATCAGGAAGTCGACGCGCGCCAGGCCTGAACAATCCACCGCTTTGAAGGCACGCACGGCCAGTTCCTGTACTCTCTTGGTTTCGGTCTTGGTGAGCTTGGCCGGAATGATGAGTTGCGATCCTTCATCGAGATATTTCGCCGTGTAATCGTAAAATTCCTTGCCGGGAACGATCTCTCCCGGCACCGACGCAACCGGGTCGTCGTTGCCCAGCACCGAGCACTCAATCTCGCGGGCCTTCTCTTTTTTCCCGCCCACGCCCTGCTCGATGACGATTTTGCGGTCGAATTTCGCCGCGTCTTCAATCGCGGGCCCGAGTTCCTTGCGATTGTGAACTTTGCTGATGCCCACCGACGAGCCCAGGTTCGCCGGCTTTACAAAGACCGGATACGTCAGCTTGCCCTCGGCCACCTTCTGCACTTTCTTCGGATCCCTCTCCCAATCGCCTCGCAAAATCGTGACGTGCTTGACGATGGGAATGCCCGCGGCAATGAACAACGACTTCATGATGTCTTTGTCCATGCCCGCTGCCGAGCCCAGCACGCCCGCACCGACATAAGCAATGTCGGCCAGTTCGAGCAGGCCCTGAATCGTCCCATCCTCGCCAAACGTGCCGTGCAGCACGGGGAAGATCACATCGACGTTGATGGCACGGTCACTGGCGCGGCGCAGCAAGGCGGCGTCCGTCTGGAAGGGCACGAGCCCGCTTTCGCGGTGCACTGGCTCCGGTGGCACCACTACCGACTCTCCTTGGGAGAGAACGGCGGCTGAGGGCGTGGTGTCGGGATCGCCGGCGCGAAAGTTTCGCGGCTCCAGCACCAACTTGCCGCTGAGCAGATTCTCGGCATGCTCGGCGGTCAGCCAGCGCCCTTCCTTGGTGATGCCGATGGGCACGACCTCATACTTCTCTTTATCGATCGCATTGAGAACCGATGCGGCCGAGAGCAACGAAACTTCGTGCTCTCCGCTGCGTCCACCGAAGAGGATGCCGACGCGAAGCTTTCTCATGACCTCTTAGTGTGGACGGGAATGAAGTGTGCCGTCAATCGCATGGTTGGTACGTTTTCTTATTGTCTCAGCCAAAAGAAAACTCCTCGCGCATCGCTACAGAATTTTCTTCCCAAACGCCGACAACGCCAGTTCCACCGCCAGGTCGGCTGTCTTGTTGTGTTCGTCGATGACGGGGTTTACCTCGACAATCTCAAAACTGAGCATGCGGCCGTGGTCGGCAATGATCTCCATCGCCAGGTGAGCCTCGCGGTAGGTTGCGCCGCCGCGCACCGGAGTGCCCACGCCAGGAGCGTCTTCCGGATCAACCCAGTCCATATCGAGCGAGATGTGATAGCCCGCGGTGCCGCGTCCGGCGAGGCGCAGGGCTTCTTCCATCACCGTGCGCATGCCGCGCTCGTCAATATCGCGCATGGTGAAGACACCGATGCCGGCGCGCCGCACATTCTCTTTCTCCACCGAATCGATGTCACGCACGCCAACCAGCACGCAGTTTTCCGGCTTGACCTTCGGCGAAAAGTCGTAGATTTTGCCCAGTTCTGAAGGCCACAGGCCCATGACCGCTGCCAGTGGCATGCCGTGCACGTTGCCGCTGGGCGAAGACTCCGGCGTGTTGATGTCGGTATGCGCGTCGATCCAGATCAGGCCGATGCGCTGATTCTGCCGGCGATAGAACTCGGCGACCCCAGACACCGTGCCCGCCGCCATCGAATGATCTCCACCCAGAGCCAGAGGCACTCGTCCCGCCTCGAGCGTCTTCAACACCAGTTCGGCGTGCTTGGTGCAAGTGGCGGTAATTTCTTTCAAATACTTCGCGTGCGCGTCGCCTTCTTTCTTCTGCTCGGGAATGGCTACGGCCACGTTGCCGCCGTCCTCCACTTCGTGCCCCAGCGCCTCGAGCCGCGCTTCGAGTCCCGCTACACGGACTGCCGACGGCCCCATGTCTACCCCGCGTCGCGATTGGCCAAGATCGAGGGGAACGCCGATGACTCGGATTTTCCTGGGAGAAATGGTAGAGGCAGCGGCGTTGGTAGTCATCATAGTGATTCGCGAATAAGTTCATTCACCGCCGAGCACGCCGAGAGCACCGAGAAAACCAAGCAGTAGGTTGTTTTTGCTTTGCCTTCCTCGGCGTTCTCGGCGTTCTCGGCGCTGAAAGCTACGGATAAAGTCTATAGAGCATCCTGGGGAACGGAATCGTTTCGCGTACGTGCTCCAATCCGCAGATCCAAGCCACCGCCCGCTCAATGCCCATGCCGAAACCGCCGTGTGGCACACTGCCGAACTTTCGCAGATCCAGATACCACTTGAACGCTTCCTCCGGCAGGCCGTGCTCGCGAATGCGCTGGAGCAACAATTCGTGCGACGCGATGCGCTGCGACCCTCCGACGATTTCGCCGTAACCCTCGGGGGCCAGCACGTCGACGCACAGGGCCAGCTCGGGCCGCTGCGGATCGGGCTCCATATAAAATGCCTTCACTTTCGCGGGATACCGATGCACCATCACCGGCTTGTCGAACTGCGCCGACAGATAGGTTTCATCGGGCGAACCCAGGTCGCCGCCCCACTCGAACTTCGACTCCAATGCGCCTTTGGCGTGGCCTTCCTGCAGGTTCTTCACCGCGTCGTCGTAACTGATTCGCGGAAATGGTGGCTCGATTTTTTCCAGCTTGGAGAGATCACGGCCGATGGTCTGGAGGTCTACGAGCCGCTTCTCCAGGCAGCGCTTCACGATGAAGCTGATGAGTCCTTCGGCCAGATCCATGACGTCGTCCAGTTGCGCGTAGGCCACCTCCGGTTCGATCATCCAGAACTCGGTGAGATGCCGCCGTGTCTTTGACTTCTCGGCGCGAAACGTCGGGCCGAAGGAATACACCTTGCCCAGTGCCATGGCCGTAGCTTCCACGTATAGCTGCCCTGACTGCGTGAGGAACGCCTGCTCGTCGAAATAGTCAACCGGGAAAAGCGTCGTCGTACCTTCGCATGCTGCGGGGGTGATGATCGGCGGATCGGTCAGAGTGAAACCGCGTTCGTCGAAGAAATCTCTCGCGGCCTTGATGATCTCCGCCCGCACGCGCAGAATGGCCGCCTGACGCTGCGACCGCACCCAAAGGTGCCGGTGCTCCATCAAAAAATCCGTGCCGTGCTCTTTGGGAGTAATCGGGTAAGGCGAATTCTCCGGCACGCGCTGCACGACGTGCACATTCGCGACATCAAGCTCGTAGCCGCCCGGCGCACGCTTGTCCGCGCGGACTTTGCCTTCGACGATCACGCTCGATTCCTGCGTCAGGGTCTTGACCGCGTCAAAGACTTCCGGCGTGACCGCGTTCTTCGGCACCACGCCCTGAATGACACCGGAGCCGTCGCGGAACTGCGGGAAAAGCAGCTTTCCGCTCTCGCGCAGGTTGTAGAGCCAGCCGCGAATGGTGACCGTCTGGCCTTCGTGCTTGCCGATTTCTGCGATGGTCGTTACAGGGGACATAAGTCAAAAATTCATTTACCGCCGCGCACGCAGACTGCGCCGAGAGAAACAAATTTTTCCGTAATCCATGGGCGTGCTCAAGGTCAAGCTCAATCTATTTTCTTCTTCCTCTGCGCTCTCGGCGATCTCGGCGGAGCAAGGTCTTTCAAGCCCCTTCCAGTTTCTCGAAAGTCTCTGGCAGTTTCTCCAGCGCATTCACCTTTTCGTCTTCGTTCAGTTCCAGCAGCAGAGGCGGGGTTTGGGGCGCGGAGCGGAACAATCCCATCGCTTCTTTCCAGTCGATGGTCCCCTGCCCCGGCCACAAATGGGAATCCTTGTCCTTGGCATTGTCGTGGACGTGGGTCGAGTTGATATGGTTGCGCAAAATCTCGAATCCTTCACGCACCGAACCTGTCATGTGGGCGTGACCGAAGTCGAAGCACACCCCTACGTCGTCAAAATGCGCGCCGCGGATCAACTCCACCAACCGGTCGGGAGTGGATAGTTCATTGGGTATGTTTTCCAGCAGAATGCGCACCCCGAGCGGCTTGGCAAAGGCGCGCAAATGCTCGATCGACGTCATGGCCGATTCGAACTTTTTCTCGCTGAAACTCTCGTTGGGCGTTCCCAGGTGTTGCACCAGAAAACGGAACGGGATCTGCTCCGCGATTTCGAGCGCACGTTTGATCTCGTCCATGGCCTCCACCCGAGTCGCGCGATCGGTCGACGTCACGTTGACCGGCGGAGCTCCGGCACGCCCCCACTCATAGTCGGCGTACAGCGGTGAATGGACGGAGTTCAGCGGAATGCCGCTGCCCCGGAACCAGTCAGCGATCTCCTTGACATGCTGCTTGCGGTTGGCATAATCCACATGCTGCCGCGCCGCAAAAATCTCGATGGCCTGGACGCCACTGCGCACCAGCCCGTCGAGAATGCCGGGATGCAGCCGCTCTTTCACGAACAGATACGTTGAAACTGCTTTCAGCATGCGCGCCCCATGGAATTGATGACTGACGTTTGCTGATTGAAACCAAACGCCCCGCTTTTCATTCAATACTCAAAGATCAGCCATCGACAATTGGCTTTCAGTATCCCACTGCCTTGCCGCTACTATTCCTGTCGTCGCTCGCCCCCAGCCGTTCGCCGGTCTTTTCGTCGATGGCAATGCATTCGGCGTCACTCCAATATCCGCGCACCGTATCCCCGTCGGATATGCCCGTCTGAATGGTGTATCCCATCTGGCGCAGCGCGCTCAGGGTATCGGGCGAAAACCATTTCTCCACGTTCACGACATCGGGCAACCACTGGTTATGGAAGCGGGGAGCGTTCGCCGCCTCCTGAATGTTCATTCCATAATCGATCACGCCGATCAGCACGTTGGCCAACGTTGTGATGATCTTCGAACTTCCGGGTGACCCCAGCACCATCACCGCCCTGCCGTCGTGCGCCACAATTGTCGGCGTCATCGACGACAGCGGACGCTTCCCCGGGCCAATCGCGTTGGCCTCGCCCTGGATCAGCCCGTCGCCGTTGGGTACACCCGGCTTCGACGAGAAATCATCCATTTCGTCGTTCAGCAAAAGGCCCAGGCCGTCCGCCGTGACCCGCGATCCAAACCAGCCGTTCAGGGTGGTGGTTACCGCGACGGCGTTCCCCTCCGCATCCACAACCGAATAATGCGTGGTTTGATCCGATTCGTGCCGCATCGACGGCGAATGCTCCGCCGCATACTGCTCGAGTTCGCTGAACACCGCTGGACGCTTCAACTCTTTGCTGGGGCTGGCGCGCACGGGGTCAATGGAATCCCGCCAGGCCGCAGCATATTTCTTGTCAATGAGCTGCGCCACCGGAATCTTCGAAAAGTCGGGATCGCCCATGAACTCGGCGCGATCAAAGAATCCCCGGCGGAAGGCCTCGACCTCGAAATGAATGGACTGCGCCGATCGATTCCCCAGCTTAGCGAGATCGTAGCCTTCCAGAATGTTCAGCGACTCGATCAGCACGGTTCCGCCCGACGACGGTGGCGGCGCACTGATGACCTCATATCCGCGATACGTCCCGCGCACCGGTTCGCGTTCTTTCACTTCGTAGTGCGCCAGATCGTCGGCCGTGATCAGGCCGCCGCCCTTCTGCACTGCCGCGGCCAGTTCTTTCGCCAGCGCGCCGTGATAGAAGTCGTCCGGGTTCGCGGCGATCCGTTCCAGAGTCCGGGCCAAATCCGGCTGACGAAAGATTTCCCCGGTGTGATAGTAGTCGCCATCGCGCTGAAAAACGCGCCGCGATTCCGGAAACTTGGCCAGATTCTTGTCGTGCAGATCCCGCGCCTGTTCCCACGTCAGGGAGTACCCCTCGCGCGCCAGCTTGATGGCCGGGGCGATCACCTGCTTTAGCGGAAGCTTGCCCCACTTTGCCGCCGCATAAGCTAGGCCTGCAACGGAACCGGGAACGCCGATCGATTTATATCCGATGACGCTGGCGCCCGCGACCACGTTACCTTGCGGGTCCAGATACATGTCGCGCGTTGCCGCCGCCGGCGCCTTCTCGCGGTAGTCAAGGAAGTGCGTCTTGCCATCGGCCATGCGAATCAACATGAATCCACCGCCGCCAATGTTCCCCGCCGGGGAATAGACCACCGCTAAGGCGAATCCGGTGGCCACCGCGGCGTCGACGGCGTTGCCGCCGGCTTGCATGATCTCGGCGCCCACTCGGGAGGCCAGTTCATGCACGCTGACCACGATGGCGTGCTGGGCGTGCACTGGCTGCGTAGCGGCCGCCGCGATCTGCCCGTAGTGCAGCGCGAGCACGACCAGCAACAGTACCCCTAGCGATTTCTCGAGAGATCGCATGCGTTTGGAAGCTGTCGGCGAAACGGCGAACTTCTGAGGCTAGCCGAGGGAGCGGGTAGAGTCAAATGCCGGAGCTACGACTAGCTGCGACGAATGGCCCCTCCCAAGCACGCGGCCACGCATCGTGAGGCAGGCCTCAAGGCCTGCGATGCTCCCCCTTTTTCTTGCTTTTCTTTTTCCGGCTCAACTTTCCCGCACTCGGCTTTGCGGCGGGTGCCCCATTTCTCGCGTTCTTGGCGAGAAGTGGGGCTTTCCCAGCCTTCGCCGCCACCATCTCGTACGAGTGCCGGATCAACTCCTTCAGCTCAGTGTTTCCTAGCGCATCCAGCCGGTCGAGGATCACCCACTTGTAGCGCCCCACATAGGGCGCGGGACGAATATCCTCCCGCTCCATCAACCCGGCGAAGGTCTCGGGCCTGCATTTGAAACACACCTTCTGGGGAACCGCGGTCAGGGCGACGGTGACAAATAGTTTCCCGCGGACCTTGAAGCACAGGTCATCGCCCCATTGCAGATTTTCAGTCGCGTCGGAAAAAGCGATGCAGTACTCGCGAATCTCTTCCACATTCATCGGAGCCCCTAAACTCGAAAATTTGATATATTTTCCCGCTAAACAAGGAGGCCAGCGCACCCATGGACATTCACGGCATTGCTCCGTTGCTTCAGGTCTTCGACATGCCGACCGCGATCCGTTTCTACCGCGACGTGCTGGGGTTCAAAGTTCACTCTACGTCTGAGCCAGGGACGACTGCAATTGGGCCTGGCTTAAGTTGAATGGCGCGGAACTGATGCTCAATACTGCCTACGAAGCCGACCTGCGCCCGCCCGCTCCAGATCCTGCCCGCGTCGCCAGTCACAAGGACACCTGCCTATTTTTCGGTTGCAAGGATCTCGACGCGGCATACCAGCACCTGCGCGCCCATGGCCTCAATTTGAAAGAACCGACCGTCGCGCCTTACGGCATGAAGCACTTGTGGTTCACCGATCCCGATGGTTACGGTCTCTGCTTTCAGTGGCCCACCACCGAGCAGACCCACGACCGGGGGGCAGCCGACTACGGGATTGAGCCCAAGATCTTTGCCTAGGCAGAGACTGAGCTACGCCCGTTCCATGCGCTGAAGCAGGCTTTGCTTCACCCCGGGCCACTCCGCCGCCAGGATCGAATAACGCGCCGAGTCGCGTGGGATGAAGTCCGCGGCCATCCGGTGCGCGCGGAGAGTCCCCTCGAACCGGCCTCCAATGCGCTCGATTGCAGCGCGTGAGCGTAGGTTGCGTACATCGGTGTGCAGGCAGACCCGCAGCACCTCCCAGGTTTCGAAGGCATGGGTCAGCATGAGCAGTTTGGCCTCAGTGTTGGCGGCAGTCCGGATGGCCGAGTGCGCCAGCCACGTGTATCCGATCTCGCACGCGTCCGGAACACCGCGCCCATGCAACGGATGCCCCGCAGGCCACGCCCATCGCTCCAGATTGAAGAAGCGGGTGGAGCCGATGACGATGCCGTCATCAGAGCGGACAATCGCGAAAGGCACTGCGCTGCCAGCATCTCTCCAAGTCAGAGCGGTCTCTACGTATTCGTTTGCATCCGCCCGTCCCCTCGGGACTGGGCTCCATTGATAGAGAGAGGGATCGCCCGCAGCCGCCGCGAGCAATCCGTCGATGTGTCGGTGCTCTAGGGGCTCGAGTTGGATGTACTTGCCCTGCAAAGTCAATGCCCCAACCTTGGTCGCAAAAATGCGAAACGGGTGGGGCATATTGTAGCTGATTACTTCCGAGGAGAGCCTGGATACCGAGGAGGCGACGAGGTGCCGCCGTTACTTCAACGTTTTCACGAATTCAGCAACAGCCTTGGCGTCGGCGGCGGAGATGCTGGCCATGGCTTTCTTGTGCGGTGGCTTTTTGCCACCGTTGCCCTGGGTCAGCAGATCGGCAACTTGGTCCGCGGTAAGGCTGGTGCCCTTCACGGCAGGACCGACCTTCCCCTGACCTTCGGGACCGTGGCAGTTGGCGCACTTCGCTTTAAAGGTGGCGGCTCCATCCGCGAACGCGGGCAGAGCGAGAGATACACACATCGCGGCAACGAGGATCAGAATAAGAAGATGGGTGATTCGCATGAGATCTCCTTGGGGTGACTTGATAGATGGGCGTGAAAGGAGAGAATTGTAAGCCCCGAGCCGAGAGGAGTCGATGCATCAGGACGCGTCATTCTGATTCCAGTGGTCCAGCTCACCAGGGTGCCCCACCCTTCTCGCATTCTTTGCGAGAGGGTGGGGATCCTGACTCTTGGCGAACAATCCAGAAGTCCCTCCCATCTGCTCGCGCCTCCCCCTGACACTCTCTGATCGGTAAACCTCCAACTTGATGCTCTTCTTCCACTGGGAACGAGGAAGTCAAAAGCCCCGCCCTGTCGCAAAGAACGCGACAGGGGTGGGGCATCCCGTTCAGTCCGGCCCAGCCTCGCGAATGCTGGCCCTCGAGATTCTCAACTTCCAGGTTCCACGGTCTTTGGTGAAGATGTGGGTAGTGTCTTCGTGGGCGAGGTTGCCACTCTCTTTGGCCGTGTAGGCCTTGGTGTAGGCCGCGACGGCCGTGTCGCCGAGGATGTAAATGTGCATATCGCTCGTCGCCAGCGAGTAGGGAGGCGAATGGCCTGCACTGGGCTGAAGGTGCCTTATGAGCTCTTGCTTGGTTGGCCCAAGGCCGCGCGGGGTTAGGTTCACGTAGTCGTCCGCCAGAACCCGCTCCAGTACCCCAATGTCCGTGGTGTTCTCCCCCTTTAGCCAATCATCTTCGATCTGCTGGATAACCTCGGAGTCGTTCTGGATCGTCGCGGCTTTTGGAGTCGAGTGGGATGGGTTTTGGGTAAAGGTAGGCGCTGCCCACCAGCACAGCACGATCAGGCAAGACAGGATGTGTCGCATCGGAGACCTCCTGAGGTTCGCACTGGATACGGCTGGATACAGAATGTCAGGAATCAGTCTTCTTGCGTGAAATTCTTGGTGCGTCTCGGCCTATGTCAATCAAGCCTGACCAAGAAAGGAGGATGCGAAGGAACAAAGTGCGAACTTCTGGCTTGAGTGAGCTTTGGGCTACCGGGCTAACTCGACCGTTAAGATCATGCCGGGACGCAGAACGGAGATGTTTCGGTTGTCGCGCCTGAGGGCAGCAACTGTGGTGTTGTAAAGATTGGCGATTGAGTACAGAGTCTCGCCGTGCTTGACCTTGTGGTGCACGATCGCCACCTCTTCTTCTCCCGTCTTGACACGCTCAATCTGCGACGACTTTGTGGCCGGAGGCTTGGTGCTGGCTGTTTCGGTCTTCGGGTGCTTGGTCCTGCCCGATTGCGAGGTCGCCTCGGAGTCGTGCGTAGTGGGCGTGATCGGCAGGTGCAAAGCCAGAATCTTGCGCCCGCGAAGGCTGTCGCCATGGATTCCGTTCCAGCGGCGCAACATCTGCGGCGAAACCCCGAAGTTCTCGGCGACCGTTTCGACGGTGTCTCCCTTGCGAACTTTGTAGCGCGTGATGCGGCGGGCGTAGGTCCCGGTGTCGCTCTGCGGATGCTTGCCCGGAGCGACCGGAATGATCAGCCTCGCTTCGGCTTCGAGCTCGGGACCTTCAAGATGGTTGACGGAGCTGATTGATTTTGCTGTCGTGTGATAGGTCCGGGCCAGGATCGCGAGTGTATCGCCGGAGTGAACCGTGTGATAACGCCACCACAGGCGCATGTCGCTCGGAATCGCCGCGATTGCAGTTTCGTACTGGTCTTTTGTTCCCGCAGGCAGGCGCAGCTGGAACTCTCCCGGGCGCGGAGTGGTCAGGCGCAGCAGGCTCGGATTCAGGTCCTGCAGTTCCTCAGGCGTGGAATTGACGCACTCGGCCACCAGCCGCAGGTCGACTGGATAGTTGATGGTGACCGTGTCGAAGTCTGGGGGGTGCTCCATCACAACGTCGTCCAACCCATACTGCGACGGGTTCTTGGCCATGATGGTCACGGCCAGAATAATGGGCACGTAGTTGCGCGTTTCTTTAGGCAGCACATTGCGGCGATAGAGTTCCCAGAAATCGGCGTAACCAGTGCGCTTGACGGCGGCCTGCACCGTGCCGGGGCCCGAGTTATATGCGGCCATCGCGAGATACCAGTCACCGAACTGGTTGTAGAGATCTTTCAGATGGTGGGCGGCGGCGCGTGTGGATTTTTCAGGATCCTGCCGGTCATCGACCCACATGTTGTGGGAGAGGCCGTATCCGCGGGCGCGGCTCGCCATGAACTGCCAGATGCCTCGGGCGCCCACCCGCGACACGGCTAACGGATGGAATCCGGACTCGGCCTGCGCCAGATAGATCAGATCCTGCGGGACGCCTTCTTCTTTCAGCGTCGAGAGAATCATGTCGTGGTAACGGCCGGAGCGGGCAAAGGCGCGCTCGAACACGCCGCGTCCGCGACCCGAGAAATATGCGATGTATCCGGCGACCTGGTCGGTCATCATGATGGGCAGGTCGGAGCGTGTGTTCTTGACTTCGGCCTCGGCTTTGGCCTTGGTGCCGGCGTCTGCGGCAGGCGTCATGCCGTTGGTCTCGTCGATTGGCGCGGGCTCCGATTTCTGTTGCTGATCTTGTTGCGCCTCTTGCGAACCCTCGGCGGCTTCGGGGCCTCCCGGGTAAAGCTCGTTCACGCCCTGGACGACGCGGTCAAATTCCTTCTGCAGGCGATCGTCGGAGCGCACGTCGAAATTGCTGCCCAGCAGCGCGTTGACGGCATTGTCGAAATTCTGTTTGGCCTCTTCGGTTTTGCCCGCGTGATAGTTAGCGAGGCCGGCCTGGTATTCCTTTTCAACGCGCGCGATCAGGTCGGCGATTGCATCGGGAGCCGGAGCAGGTGGTGGCGTCGCCGCCTCTTCAGCCGGAGCCGCTTTCTGCGCTGGTTCTTCCTGCGGAACCGCAGGCGGGACCGAACTTGCCGCTTGCGCTGGAGGCGCGGACGGCTTCAGCGCAGGCGCCGAGGCCGGGGGCAGCAGCGATACCGGTTTCTGCGCGCTCTGGCAGGCACAGGCCATCGCGATCAGGGAGACTAGCGCCGCCGTCCGGACATAGAGCTTGGCTAATCGCATGATTCTCTAAGAGATGCCGCTTCTCCCTCGGTTAACGTCCGGTGAATTCTAGCAAAAATCGTACTCGGTGGTCGCGCCCAGGTCAATCGCCGAAAAGGCACCGGAACGGTTACTTTAGGCTTTGCTTCCTACGGTTACCTGGCGTTAACCTCAGAGTTTGGATGCCCTTCCCTGCGTCAGAAGTTGTCGGGCGATTCGGGTCATCCGCACTCAGAGTGCCTGACGCCTGGGATGGAGGGTCTGACTCCGTGGCGTACGAAGGTTCGTATCAGGGCATGCCTTCAGGCATGCCTTAAGTGCCCGCTTTATCGGATCGTCTTCAGGCGCTTTGTATGCGCATCCCGTCTGCGAAGGGTCCGAGGGTGGCCTCAAACCCGCCAGTAATCCGGTCTCCACGTATTGATCGCCTGCTTGATCTGTTTTCGCGAAAGCTTCTCTCTCAGCGCACGCTCGACCAACTGTGGCACCTCGGCGTCCGACGCAAAACGCAGTCCGCAGAGTTGGCCTTCGGTGAGTTCGGGAATGCGAGAACGCAAAGGCTCAGACAGAAGCTCGGTCAAGCGCAGCCGCTCCTCAAGCCGAATAATGCGATTCTGCACCTTCAGGGCGTAGAGGCGAATCTTGAAAACGGCAACCAGCAACGCGGTAGCCAGCAGAATCAGCATTGCGGCGTGGAAGTTGTCGCGGAAGTCGCTCTCACCAAGATGCGCAAAGAAATGGACCAGAGACATGAGCAGCCCCAGCCCGAACACGGGAAGCAGAAAGAAGTGAAATAACGGATCCCATCGGGTGTGGTCAAGGTAAGACTGGGGCGCATTTTCGGCCATGGGGGGACTCCTCGCCTGCGAGAAAAGTGACAGTGTAGCAGAACGGCGAGAGCAAGCCGATGGAGGCTGCAAGCGGCGCTTATCCCGGTTACGGCGGGGAAATCCTCGCTGGTGGTTTCGACCTCAGCCGCAGCAGGAGCAGCCCAGCCGATAGGAAGGAAACCGCTGAGATGGGCGCTCTTACCGGATCAATGTGAAGTCCAATAATGCCAAAACGGCGCGGCCGAACTGCGGCAATTGGGAGCCGCAGCATCACGATTCCATAGATTGTTGAGAACCACAGATTGTTGAGAACCACCCACGCATTCACATAAAAAGAGCACGGGAACCCGCATCCCGTGCCCTTGCGCCATTAGGCGCTGACTACCGCAGGTTCGTGAAAACGGTCTTTTCCACGGCAGGCACTTTTTGAGCCTTCATCTCTGCTTCTGCCCGGCTCTCGGGCATCTCGTAGATCGTTCGGGTACCTTCAAGCTGGATGGCCGACAGGAAGTAGCGTTCGCCGTATTTGTGAAAGACGAGCGCATTGGCGCCGGCCACCTTGCGAGTTTCGACGGCAGAAGCACGGGTAAACGCGTCCACTTTCGCGTCTGGATTGCGGATCAGCATGGTCTCCTCCGCCAAAGTGGCCGGTTGCACGATGCACTGGCCCGCCGGCATAATCTTGCCGCCGACTACGAACTCGAATGGCACCTGCGCCACTACGCCGGTGTAGGTCCCTAACCGGCTAGCCGCCCACAGCGGCATCGTCATCAGCATCATCAGCAGCATGGGTCTTAGATGTTTCATAATTCGCCTCCAAGGACTGGATTTTCAGGGGCAAGTGAAGTGTTGCATCCGACTCGAGAAACCGTCCATGGAGTCAGTCTGAAGCTAAATCAATTGATATGAAGAATGCGGTCCGTGCTTGACACGGCAGCAGCGGCAGAGAAGAATTACGGCATCGAGGGGTCTGGGGAGCCATGCCCGAAAAGAAGGTCCTCTTCGGCAGATTTGTGCTGGATTTCGGCCGCTATCAGCTGTACCGTAGCGGACGCCCTGTGCGACTGGAAGGTCTCCCACTGCAGTTACTCATGCTCCTGATTGAGAACCGCAGCCAACTGGTGACCCGGGAACGCATCGCCGAGGAGCTCTGGGGAAAAGATGTCTTCGTCGACGCCGAGCAAGGAATCAATACCGCGATCCGCAAGATACGCCTGGCGCTGCGCGACGACTATGTCAAGCCGCGGTACTTGCAAACCGTCGTAGGAAGAGGATACCGCTTCGTAGCCGAGACGGGCCTGGATGGAGAGGAAAACAACGGTGAGGTCATGTTTACCGCCGAAGAACTCGGGCAGGCGGTCATGGCAGCTGCCGGATTGGACCCCAATGATCCGGAAAACCGAGCGTGAATCTCAGCTGAGCCTCACCACAACAAGAACCCGCGACTGAAATCTGGGCATCGTTCTGCGCCTGCCCCTTTATAATCACGCCGATGGCTGGCGATCCTTCCCTGTCCTGGACGAACCGGACCGTTCTCCGCCCCGACCGCGAGGATCCCTACCTGTGTATCCATGACGTCGTCATCTTCGTTCGCGATCAGGAGCGGAGCCTGCGCTTCTATGTCGACCAGCTGGGTTTCAAGTTAATCGTGGATCACCGCTTTGAATCTGGCGAGCGCTGGATCGAAGTGGCCCCTCCCGATGGCAGCGCCAACCTCGCGCTCTGTGTTCCCAGGCCCGACACGGAGGCACACAAGCTGATTGGCGGAGACCGCTGGATTTTCTTCATGACCGAAGACGTCCACGCCAAGTACCAGGAATGGAGCCGCCGCGGCGTTCATTTTCTGTCTCCGCCCGAGCAACCGGCGTGGGGAGGAACCTTTGCCCGCTTCGAAGACCCCGACGGAAATTCGTTCGGCCTTACAGGATTCGATGAGGTGCGGCAAAGTCTGGAAGCGCGGCGCCGCGCCCATGAGGAGAAGCTCGAATCCGAACGCCGTGCTGCCCAGGAATTGGAAATTGCCAAGCAGGTGCAGTCCCGCCTGTTTCCGCAGAGTCACCCTCATCTCAAGACCGTGGAATATGCCGGGATCTGCCTGCCCGCGCGGCAAGTCGGAGGCGACTACTTCGATTTTCTGAATCTGGGACAGAATCGGCTGGGCTTCGTGATCGGCGATGTTTCCGGCAAGGGCATCGCGGCCGCTCTCCTGATGGCGAATCTGCAGGCCAACCTGCGCAGCCAATGCGCAACCGCGGTGGATCATCCCGAGCTCTTGCTGCGATCGGTGAACCGCCTGTTCTACGAGAACACCGGCGACGGTGCTTACTCCTCGCTCTTCTTTGCGGAGTACGACGAGGAAGCCGTGCGCCTGCGCTACGCCAATTGCGGACATTTGTCGGGCCTGCTCTTGCGCAGGGATAACCGCCTGGAGCAACTTGACTCCACCGGCACGCCCCTGGGGCTCTTTCCGGACTGGGATTGCTCCGTGCGAGAATGTGGGGTCTTCCCCGGCGACGTGCTTGCGCTCTACACCGACGGAGTGTCTGAAGCCGCGAACGTAACCGGAGAAGAATTCGGCGAGCGTCGCCTGGTCGAAGGACTACGGCGACATCGCGAACAGCCGTGCCAGACTTTGCTGACAACAATACTGGATGAGGTTCGGCAATTCGGCTCCGACGAACAGCGTGATGATGTCACGCTGATTGTCGCGAAGTTCCGAGACGGCGAATGACTTCGTTGGCGGAATCGAGCCGGCGCTTGGTTGAGTCCAACCCCCTATGAAAGCCATTCAAGTTAAGCATCCCGGTGGGCCCGAGGCGATGGAACTGGTGGAGTTGCCAGTTCCCGAACCGAAGGCAAGCGAGGCGGTGGTGAAGTTGGCCGCTTCGGGCGTGAATTTTATTGATGTTTACAATCGCGAGGGCCGCTACAAGGTTCCGCTGCCCTTCGTACTGGGGCAAGAGGGCGCGGGCACGGTCACGGCCGTGGGTGCCGACGTAAAGTCGGTGAAACCGGGCGATCGTGTGGCGTGGACGAGCGTGCTCGGCTCCTATGGCGAATATGCCGCCATCCCTGCCGACCGCCTCGTGCCGATTCCGGCGGGGATCAGCGATCAGCAGGCCGCTGCGGCCATGCTCCAAGGACTGACGGCGCAGTATCTGACCCATGACACCTATCCGCTGAAACGTGCCGAAACCGCGCTGGTGCATGCCGCTGCGGGCGGCGTGGGTCTGCTGCTCACCCAGATGGCGCATAACATCGGAGCACGCGCGATCGCCACCGTTTCCACCGACGAGAAGGCGAAGCTGGCGCGAGAAGCCGGGGCGGATGAAATCATTCTCTACACTCATTCCGATTTTGAGGCGGAGACGAAACGGTTGAGGGGCGGCAAGGGAGTCGATGTTGTGTATGACTCGGTGGGGAAAACGACGTTTGAGAAAGGGCTGAATATTTTGCGGCCGCGCGGAATGATGGTGCTGTTCGGAGGATCAAGTGGCGCGGTGCCACCGTTTGATCCGATCATGCTTACCCAGAAAGGCTCGCTATTCCTGACGCGTCCCTCGTTGGGCCACTACATCGCCACGCGCGAGGAGTTGACGGCCCGCTCGGCCGCCGTTTTCGCCATGGTGGCTGCAGGTGATCTCAAACTACGCATTGAGCACACCTATCCCCTGGCCGACGTGCAGCGGGCACATCGTGACCTAGAAGGAAGAAAGACCACAGGAAAGCTGTTGTTGATACCGTAGGCCGGTCCGATAGCATTCGGGTTTTGAAAGGGCGCGGCTTTAGCGGCGCCGTTAGCGCAGTTGGACCAGCAGTTCACAGTTTGCTGTGAAACTCGCGATTCATATCAGGGCATCGCATTCGCGATGCCGTACGAGCTGCAGGATCGAGACCGGCTTTGGCCGCTGCCGAGCGCGGATTCTACCTAGAAGGAGTTCTTCAGCAAACTGTCTTGCCGCTGAGGGAAACCGAGCAAGCGAAACTCAAGGAACGACATGAAAGCAATTCGCGTGCAGCACACGGGCGGTCCCGAGGTCATGGAACTGGTCGACGTTCCCCTCCCGCAGCCCAAGGCGACCGAAGCGCTGGTGAAAGTCTCGCTAGCGGGCGTGAACTCGATTGATGCGCAGTTCCGCGACGGAAGATTGCGGACGCCGTTGCCCTTCATCCCCGGACAGGAAGGCGCAGGCGTTGTAACCGCGGTCGGACCGCAGGCGAAAACGGTCAAAGTCGGCGACCGCGTTGCCTGGAGCGGAACGTTGGGTTCATACGCCGAATATGTACCCGCGGTCGAGGAGCATCTGGTACCGGTGCCGGCGCCGATCACAGACGAGCAGGCCGCAGCCGCCATGATGCAGGGCTTGACCGCGCACTACCTGGTGAACGACGCGCACAAGTTGAAGGCCGGCGAAACCGCGCTGGTGCACGCGGCGGCGGGCGGAGTCGGCTTGCTGGTCGTTCAACTGGCTCACGCCATCGGCGCGAGGGTGATTGGCACGGTTTCGAGCGAAGAGAAGAGCGTAGTGGCGCGCGAGGCCGGGGCCGACGAAGTAATCGTCTTCACTAGCCAGGATTTTGAAGCCGAGGTCAAGCGCCTGACCGGCGGCAAAGGCGTAGAAGTGGTCTACGACGGCGTGGGTAAGGCGACATTCGAGAAAAATTTGAACGTCATGCGTCGGCGCGGGATGCTCGTGCTCTACGGCATGTCGAGCGGACCCGTGCCGCCCGTGGACCCGGCAAGACTGTCAGAAAAAGGCTCGCTCTACATGGCGCGCACCACGCTGGCCCACTTCACCGCCACCCGCGAGGAGTTGATTGCTCGCACCAGCGCGCTGTTCGGACTCATCGCCGAAGGGCGCTTCCACGTCCGCATCGCGAAGAAGTATCCACTGGCAAATGCCCCCGCCGCGCACCGCGACATGGAAGCACGCAAGCTGGTAGGAAAGCTGCTTCTGATCCCGTAAAGGTTGCAGTCCATGGCGAGGAGTGCAGGCCATGTGGGACAGCCGCCCCCGGCTGTCCTGCCAAGCGAAGCTCGACCTTCTATCGGCTCAGCGATTGCGAGAGTAGTTTTGTATGTATTCCGGCGCGCTTATTCCCGGCAGCAGTCTCCGATCACTGATCGGCGCGCCCGCCTTCATCTCCAGCGGCACAACGCCCGCCCACGTCGGAAACGAATAGTCCTCCGCGTCATCGACGGGCGGTCCGGTCCGCACTTTCGCTGAGAATTCCTCAATCGGCACGCGCAGCACCGACGTCGCTTTCAGCTCGCGCTCGTTCGGTTGGCGGGAGTCATCCCAGCGTCCGGGCAAAATGTGTTCGGACAAAGCCCGCAATGCCGCGAGTTTTTCTGCCGCGTCTTCCACCAGAATTCCCTTCCCCAGGACGACCACCGAGCGGTAGTTCATCGAGTGATTGAAAACCGAGCGCGCGAGCACCAACCCGTCAAGTAGCGTGACGGTGACGCACACCACCACGCCGTCGTTCATCTGCCGCAGCATGCGGCTGGCCGCCGAGCCGTGAATGTAGAGACTGTCGCCTTCTCGCCCGTAGGAGGTGGGTATAACAAACGGCTGTCCACCCGCGACGAAGCCGACATGGCACACGAAACCTTCGTCGAGAATGCGATACGTAGCCTCGCGGTCATAGACAGCGCGATCGGCCTCGCGGACCACACGGGTGCGCGCAGTGGGCATCTGAGTTTCAGCCATGGGGAAAAAGCTCCGGGCAAGCGCCAAGGATGGATGAAGGAAAAAGTGTAACACCCATCAGACTTGGATGGAGTGCACGAGTTTAGCCCAGCCACTGCGGATTCTTGTACGTACCATCGAAGTCGTGGCTGGTTTTGTAGCGCTCGAACTCTCCTTGGCCCGCGGCGGGAGCGGTCTTTGCCAGCAGCGTAGCCACTTCGCCAGAACTCATGGGTTTGAAGCTGCGGGCTGCTTCCAGCGCCTGCTGCAGAGTCTTGAGAGAGTCGCAACCGGTGATGACCACGCTGGTGGGCAAGTTCATGGCGTAATGCAGGCACTCGATCGGCGTGGCCGTCTTGCTGTTGAGGATCAGTTTGTCGCCCATCGGTTTCATGCCGAGGACCCCAATTCCGTGTTCGACCAGAACCGGGAGAACCTTTTTCTCAAAGCTGTCGAAGTGCGCATCCATGACGTTCAGGGGCATTTGCACGGCGTCGATGGTGAACTGGTGCGCGAACGCGGTCTCGAGCATTTTGAGATGAATGGCGGGGCTCTTGTGGCCGGTAAAACCGATGTACTGTACCTTGCCCTGCTTCTTGGCTTCGAGAACCGCTTCCATGCCTCCGCCGCTGGCGAAGATCCGGTCCGGATCGGTATCCCGAATTACCTCATGAAACTGCAGCAGATCAATGTGATCGGTCTGCAGGCGGCGCAGCGATTCATCCAGTTGCTCGGTCGCAGCTTTCTTTGTGCGCCCGTCGATCTTGGTCATGAGGAACGCCTTTTGACGATAGCCGTCGCGCAGCGCCTTGCCCATGCGGATCTCGCTCTGGCCACCGTTGTAATCCCAGCAGTTGTCGAGGAAGTTGATGCCGCCGTCGAGACCGGTACGAATGATGCGGATGCTTTCCTGCTCTTCGGCCTGATTGCCGAGGTGGTAGCCACCGAGACCAACGATCGAGACCTTCGCGCCCGTGCGGCCCAGTTCGCGCATAGGGACGGTCTCGGCAGCGTATGCGAACTTCTTGTCGAGGGAAGCGACCAGTGTGGTTGCGCCGACGGTGTGGAGGAAGCGCCTGCGGTCCATAGGAACCTCCATGGTATTCAGACTCGCTGAGCCAGGATCAGGTTGCAGGAAGTTTACACGATTGAAAGCAGCTTGCAGGATACACGAAGCAGGGGCTCGGACGATTGTGGCCCAGAATATGGAATCGGAGCCCGAACCCCAGCTGCCGAAATCGTTCTTACCAGTTCAACTTCATCGCGAACTGGAATTGTCGCATGTCGTAGGCCGAGGTCGACTGGCCCGCGTTGGTAAACAGTGGGCTAACTGCGGCCACGTTCACTTTGTTGGCAAGGTTGAACATGTCCACGATCAAATCCATACTGAATCGCTCGCCGAAGTAGATCCGTTTTGACACGCGCAGGTCGTTGAAGACGGTCCATGGTGAGGTGCCTGCGTTGCGGCCGAGGTTGCCGTCGAGTTGTAGCAGCGTGGGAGTAATTCCGGTCGGACTGACTACTCCGGGCACATATTGCTGGATGCAAGGCTCCTGGAACTGGCCGCTGGGAGAAAACTTCGACGCCGCGGGCGTGAAGCCGGCTGCAGTACAGATGGGATTGACCACGGTATTCGGGCGCCCGGTAAGGGACGACAACTGGAAGTTGTCGTCGTTGCCGGTGATGATGTTGAAGGGCCGGCCGGAGGCTACTTCAAGCAGCGGGGCGAACGTCCAATCGCTAAGGAACGCAGTACCGAATCCGGAGCCGCCGATCTTGCCGGTCTGGTAAACCCCGCTAAAGACCAGGCGATGGCGCTGGTCAAAAAGAGAAGTGGAACGATCCAAAGCGGGGAAGTAGCTGTCTTGGGGTGTAAGCGTGGATTGCAGGTCGGTCGAATCGTCGATGGCGTGCGACCACGTATACGAAGCGAGAAATTCGTAGTGGCTAGTAAAACGCTTGCGCAAATTGGCAGTAAAGCCGTGATAGATCGAACTGCCGTTTGAGTAGTTGGCGTCCATGTCGCCGAAGGGGACGCAGCTGGCCAAGGTAGCCGGATTACAGTTCGCGTTGAATCCCTGCCTCGACAAGCCTTCGAGAATCTGCTGGGCGAGCCCCACGCAAGCTGCTCCGCCAGGAACCACATTCTGATAGAAACCTGCAATCGAAGGATTCAAACCGCCAGGCCGGAAGAAATTCATCAACGAAGCGTCCACATAGGGCGTGCCGGTCGCGGTCACGCCGCAACCGCTCACCGTGAAAGGGCTGGTCGGGGTCGCTCCCGCGGCAAGAGCCGCGTTGAAGTTGGCAACCATCAAGTCGCCACGAATGGTGTTGGCGTTGATGGGACGATTGAGATGACGGCCTCCGTTGAAGTTGTAAGCGAGGCTGAGAGCGAAGCCTCGGCCAAGGTCTCGCTCCAGCGTGACATTCGCCTGCTGCGCATAGGCATAGACAAAGTTTTTCGACTGCGGATAACCGAAGGGCTGAAAGCCTAAAGGCAGAAAATTGGACGGGTTCAGATAGTTCTGATTCAAGAAAATGGACTGCGCAGTCGACGCGACGCCGCAGTTCGTCCCAGCTGTACCACACGAGAACATTTGCGTATTGGGCGAGTAGTTCAACAGGCCAAGCACGGCAGGACCGGTCGGACCCGCGGTCGGCGAGCACGGGGAGGAGGCGGAGCCAGAGGGGGACGGAACCAGACCCTGGAAGATTTCTACCGCGTTCAGGTTGCCGGGGTTCCCTGCTCCCTGGCAGGGAGATCCCGGACCAAAGGCCAGTTGTCCGCTCGAGGACCCGTCCGAAGCATCGCCCAGAAAATAGAGGCCGAGGAGCGGGTGGTCGTAGAAGATGCCATAAGAAGCCCGGAGTACGGTCTTGCCGTCGCCGCGGGGGTCGAAAGCGACGCCGATGCGCGGCTGGAAGTTGTGAGTGGCGGTCTGAATGCCTTTTTGCAGCCCCAGGGTCTTATAGGCGGCCCGCGCCAAAGGCGAGGTGATCGGCTTCAGTGCAGGCGGCAGTTCGATGTCGTAACGCAGGCCATAGTTGAGGGTTACCTTTTGGCTGACCCGCCAGGAATCCTGCCAGAAAGCGCCGATCGGAGTGTTGTGGAAGGAATCGCTGGGGCTACCCAGGCCTTGGATCACATCGGAGGGAATGCCTGCCCCGTACGCCTGAACCGGAGACAAGCCGGGACCAGCTGGAAGTCCCAGGTTAAAAGCTGACTGGGAACTGATGTCAATCACGCCGCCGTAATTCACCGTGAAGATGGCATTGATGGGAATGTAGTTGACGTCGACGCCGAACTTGGTGTCATGACGGCCGATCGTCCAGGAGAAGTTGTCGGTGAATTGGTAGCGCTGCTCAGTGCGCTGAATGTAGGAATAAGGCTCGCGTCCGAAATAGGCAAAGCCGGGAATGTTGACGGCAGGATCTACACCGCCTGGAATCTTCGCATTGTAAAAATACGCCAGCCCGCGGCGAGCGTACTGAAAACGGAACTCATTCACTCTGTTATTGCCGATGGTCCAGCTGTCCTGCAATGTTCCGGCCGCATCGCGGAAAGTCTGCTGTGACGTACGTGAGTACGAATTCTGCCCAAAGGGCTGGTCCTGACCTCCAACTTCAATCCCTGTGATGGTGGAGGGACTGACGTTGCCGCGCAGCATGAGACGGTTGTTGAGGTTGACGTTGTGATCGAGGCGCAAGGAGTAGACGCTGGTACCCTCAAAAACCGGATAGTTGCCCATCTGCGAATTGAGGGTTTGGAATGATGCCGGAATCCCTCCGCAGATCGGAGCAGCGTTCTGACAGGTGGTGATGAACTGTGCGAGTGGGTTGCCACTGGCGGGCGTCGGCAGTACCCCCAGCGCGACGAGACCTGCGAAAGATGCGGGATATTGTCCGGTGAGGGCAACGCTCGAACTGGCGCCGGCGAGAATAGCGTACTGCTGGGCAAGAGCCAGAGGCGTCGTCGGAGCGGCCATGAACGAAGCCTGAGCCGGAGTAACCTGAATGTTAAAGGTTCCGGCTGGAGCGCCGAAGAACGGTGATGGGTCAAACGGTACCAGGCCGAAGTTGCCCTGACCGATCGACGAGAATCCGGTTTCGTGGCGCCGCGTTATTTCATAGGCGAAATAGAAATAGGTCTTGTCCTTCTTGATTGGGCCCCCGAAGGCCGCTCCACCTTGGACGCGCGTGTAAGCCGGATTCTTTACCGTGCTGAACGGATTGACCGCCTGGAAATTGCGGTTGCGCAGATAGCCGAAGACGTCGCCGTGAAAATCATTCGATCCGGAGCGGGTGATGATGTTGACCACGCCGCCGGAGGCACGGCCATATTCCGCCGCGTAGCTGTTGGTAATGATCTGAAATTCCTGCACCGCTTCCTGAGAAACCGTGGACCGCACTCCGTTGACTCCGTTGTCCGTGGCGTCCTCGCCGTCCACATTCACCAGGTTCGATCGCGCCCGCTGCCCGCTCATGTTCAATCCGGAAGTGGGCGCGGCCCCGGTGTTTGGAGCGTTGTCGCGCACAACCTGCGAATCCGTCAAGGTGAAGTTGATATAGTTGCGGCCGTTGATCGGGAGATTGTCGATGCGCCGCTGCCCGATCGTGTCGGTAGTGGAGCTGCGCGAAGTCTCCACTAGCGCCGCCTGCGAACTCACCTCCACGACTTCCCTCCCGGCCGCAATGGAGAGCGTGACCGGCAAGTCCACCAAGCCACCTACCGTGATGCTCACTCCCGTGCTCTCTATCTGGGCGAACCGTGGAGCTTCGACCATAACCGAGTACATACCCGGCGGCAGCAACCGCACACTGTAGCCGCCCTGCCCATCGCCGGTAGCTCTGCGTTCCAGGCCCTTGGCGGCATCGCGGACGGTCACTTTCGCGTCGGCGATGGCGTTTCCGCTGGGATCCTTCACGGTGACGTGCAGATCGCCCGTGGCGGCGCCACCTTGGCCCAACGCGATGGCCGAAAGCAACAGGACACAGAAAAAGACGGAAACGGTTTTCAGGGCGCGGATCATAGGATTCTCCCTCAGACTCGCGGAAAGCGAGCAGGTGGCGCAGACGGTTTCCGCGGCGGATTGCCGAAGCTCACGAAGTAGGTGGACCGAGTTGAATACCGCTGGTTTTTATAACAGAAAGACCGCTGAAAACAAGTAAGGAATCGTGAGAGGTCGTTACCCAGTTAACCCGGTTTCGCGATCGAGACTGGCTTGTCCTCGAGCCAACCGGCGGGCCGCGCAAGACAGGAGAAGAATGCTCCCTGATTGTGGTTTACTAAGAAAACGAAATGCGCACTGGAATGGATGGGTTCTGTAGCCTGCCCAGTCGCATCGCGGAGCCGTGCAGATGCCGGTAGCCGTCGAGCACGGGAGCGGCAACGAAACCGGCGTTCGGCCAAGCCAGGGCAACGTAGATTCTGATCAGTGCGAACACTGCGTTTCGACGCAGCTGCAGCGCATCGCTGATAAGTTCGCGCGCTGCCGCAGCCGTAGGAGAATCGTCGGAGTTCAGCGCACTCTGACCCACGGAGACCAGTACTGCCGCATTTCGTGCCGCAACCTGTACGTAAACAGCCAACGCGCGCAGGCGCGCCCGGCGAACGCGGCGCAACTCAGAAGCGGGCAAACGCCGGCGCAGATAGTCGTCCTCTGCAGAATCGGCGAGATTCCGGAAAGCCTCAACGTCGATGGGTTGAATCTGAGGAGCAAGGGTCGCGTCGGCGGAAACCTGGACGCTCGACGACACGGCCCCGCGAAGAATAAGTATCAGCGCGATTACGGCGGCGACAACGAGAACGATAGCAAGAGTCATTGCTGTAGCAAACGCTCCAGTTCCCGGTTCCAGACGGCAAGATTGTTCTCCGGCAACGGAACCGCAGACTTAGCAACTGCCTTCTCGGGCACGAGCAGGTAGTAGAACCACATTAGGACGCAGGCGTGGTAGGTGGCCATGTTGAGGAAATCGAGAATGTTTCGTTTCGAGTCCGGCAGTCCACCATTGGCGAGTACTGCCCAACTCGCAAGATGCACGCAAGCTGAAATAGCAAGACCCAGAGCAATTCCAAGACCGGGCCGGGAAAATCGCAGCGAAAAGTAACCCGCGAACAGGAAGATGAACAGCAGGAGGCCGGACTCTACCAGGTAGATTGCCTGCTCGAGAAGGTGCGCCCCTGCGATAATTCCGAGCGTGTTGTCCATCGGAGCATAAGCCGCCAAGAGCGCAGCCGTGAGCACAAGGAAGACACCCAGACCCTGAATCAGCTGTCTGCCAAGCCGGGCCACAGACGTATAGGAATCGAATACCTGCGCAAAAATTTCCCCGATGAGCGCAAACTTCAACGGTCCTTCGACCAACAGACTGAACCACACCACGTACCAGAAGGTTTCCGGCGAAACCGAAGGCGATACATCCGCCAAATAGACGGCCAGTTCGCTCACTGCGCCCAACGTCGCGAAGGCAAAGAAAGCCGGGAACCGTCTGTGCAGACCCCGCTTCGAGAGCAGCCACCCCAGGGCGAGTAAAAACAGATTGGGCCCGACCCAGAGATAATGCCAAAGTAATGAGTGCGCCCGAAACATATTCGTAGGCACGCACTATACCGCCCTTTGCTGCAGGGAGCAACGAGACAGTGAATCTTGTTCTGTTTTTGTAAGATGAGCGAGCTCTACGTCCCAGCTCGCCAACTTAAGCGCACAATTAACGCTGCGGTTTGCACATGTGGCCGCCGCAGCTGGTGCCAGTGGCGCCGCCGTCGGCACGGACCACAGTGGGAACAACCAAGGTGCTGGCGAAGAGGACGGCTGCTGCAACGACGAGGACGATGCGTTTCACGATTGTTTTCTCCTTGTGACTGCGATTGGACCGTGATATTTTCACGCCCGAAGGGCCGTTTACAATGGGTTCGCAAACCTTTGATTGTTCGGAATTCGTAACAAGATGACGTTAAGATCAGCACTGCAGGATGTAAAGGAAACCACTTTGGCGGCGGTTACCGGCCGGCTGGGGAAGCTGACCTATCTGGCTTCGCTGCGCCGCCCGCGTGGAGGGTATGAGCATTGGGGAATGGAGACGGTCTACGGCCTGGAATCCGCCGAGCGCGCCCTGAGAACAGCTCACGCCGAAGTTATGGCTGCGGTTCTGCGCACGCCGCTGGCGTCACTGGTGAAAGATCTGGAGGAATCGAGCCGCGGAAGTGGCGTTGCTGCGCCAGCCTACCTGGAGCAGATGCGGGATCGATTTGAGGACTTGCTCCCCAACGGGCGCAACGATTCGCCCGCGGCCCGTCACCTCAATTCAGTGCTGGTGGCGCTTTCGACCCTGGAGAAGAGTCGAGTGCGTGCCACTCGGTCAACTTCATAGCCACACCCACGACCTGCCCCAGCACCTCGGCATCCTGCGGGTGCCGCAGGATTCGCACCGGCACCGGCGAAAGCGGATGCGGCTGCAGAATAATGTCTTCACGGCGCATACTGCACCAGCAACAGGTATGGCCATCGCGGGTTTCCACAAAGTAGATGGGACGCTCGTATTCCGAACGCCATGAACCTTCCGCCACCCGATTCTTCGATTCGTCGACTTGAACGAAACTACCGGGTGGCAGTATGGGATACATCGTGAAATCCTGCGTGCCGACGTACCCGTAGGTGAAATCGCTGGTCGCAAACTGCGCCAGATAAGCCAACGGGACCAGTCCCCATTGCTCGACCATGCGCCCCAGGTTCGTAGTGCGGCGATCATCGAATGCCGGGTCCATGCGCAACGGCACATTCACCGTCGCCAGTCCGGCAATGGCGTCAGAGACGTGCGACTTCGGTGGAGAAACCAAACCCAGATCCGCGGCCATGTTGTTCAGATCGACTCCGTACCACGACATCAGTTCCCGAAGATCGCGACGATAAATCACGGAAAGGGTATAAAAGCGGTAGATGCTCGGTAAAATACCTTTGGTCTCGATGTCGGACAGGCGGCTGGGAGGGATTGAGAACTCCTCATTGCGATACTTTTCCGCAACCCGCGCGCTGGAATTCTCCACGTCGCGCATGGTGAGCCCAAGTTTTTCACGCAGGGTTCGCAGGCTTTTTCCGGCTGGGAGCATTGCACGCCTCCAGGAGTGGGGGAATCATATCAGAGCAAAGCCGACGGTTCACTGCGAATTCGTTGGAAAATCTTATCGTTGACGTGCTTGTTACGAATTCCGAACACACGCGAGTCCATGCTGGTCGTGCGCTGAAGGGGTGGTACAGCCGGCAGGGTCGCGGACGCCGCTCCGGTTGCTGCATTGTGGATTTTCTGTGGATGTTCGGAATTCGTAACAACATGGCGGAGAGCACCGCTCCTCCGCCCGGATTAGCCCTGATCTCTGAAAACTCCTTTCCCCGACCCAAAGCCCCGTTCCCTTGGCGCAAAGTGGATGACATTTGTCACGCTGCCCGCGTGATGGATGGCACTGGTGCGGCTCATGCGCTTCGACGATGATCGAGTCACCGGCGAGCAGGACAGAGCTTCTTCGCCGACCATCGCAACGGCTTGCCGGGAGGGCTGAATGATCGCAACCATGGAGCAAGGTCAGAACGTTGACACGGTAACGCCGGGGTCGATTGTCGCCAGCCTTGAGGCCGTGAATAAGAACTATGGCAACGTCCGAGCGTTGCGCGGAGTTGATTTTCGAGTGCGCGCCGGACAGATCGTGGCCCTGCTGGGCCCCAACGGCGCGGGCAAGACCACGGCCGTCAAACTCCTGCTGGGACTGATGCCGCCCAACACTGGCAGAGTGCGTGTTTTCGGCGGCGACCCCACGAATCCTGAAAACCGGATGAGAACCGGCGCTATGTTGCAGGTGGGCCGGGTTCCGGAAACCCTGCGCGTCCGCGAGCACATCGACCTGTTTTCCACTTATTACCCCAAGCCGATGTCGTCGACGAAAATCCTGGCTGCCGCCGGACTGGAGAAACTGAGTGACCGAAAGTTTGGCGAGTTGTCCGGAGGCCAAAAGCAGCGCGTGCTGTTCGCGCTGGCCATCTGTGGCGATCCCGACCTGCTCTTGCTCGACGAACCCACCCTCGGTCTCGACGTGGAGGCGCGGCGCTTGCTATGGGATGAAATCCGCCATCTGGTCGGCCGGGGCAAAACGGTTCTTCTCACCACTCACTACTTGCAGGAAGCGGACGCGCTGGCCGATCGGGTTGCAGTAATCAATCAAGGAGAGATCATCGCCCAGGGTACGCCGGCCGAGATCAAAGCGCAGACCAGCGGCAAACGAATTCGCTGCATCACCAGCCTCAGCACTCCGAGCCTGCGCCAGATTCCCGGTGTGACCGAAGTAAAAGAAGACCGCGAGGCCGTCGAGATTCACGCCCGCGAGGCCGAACCGGTCGTTCGCGAACTGCTGGCGCGCGACGCCAAGCTCTCCGGTCTGGAGATCACCAGCGCCGGCCTCGAAGAAGCCTTCCTGGCTTTGACGCAAGACAGCGCCAAAAACGGAAATCACTCTAACTGAACCTGGCTATGCCAGCGCCCGAGGAGATGCAATGAGCGCCGCAACCATGACACTGAACAACGCGGGGATCGAGCGTTCCTCGCGTCACACCGCGACCATCTATCTGAAGGAAGCCAAGTACGAATTCCTGAAGAATCTTCGCCTGCGCATGTACACCGCGTCGGTACTCAGCTTCCCCATTATGTTTTACGTTCTCTTCGGATTGGTGCTGAACTCGAAAGAAGCGATCGGCGGCACGGGCGTGCCCACCTATCTCATCGCCACCTACGGCACATTCGGAGTGATGGGCGCTTCGCTGTTTGGAACCGCGGCGGGACTGGCCTCTGACCGCGGCCTGGGTTGGCTTCAGGTGAAGCGCGCCAGCCCCATGCCGCCGTTCGCCTACTTCGCGGCCAAGGTGATCACCAGCATGGTTTTCAGCGCGATTATCGTGCTGGCACTCTTTACCCTTGGAATCACGCTCGGCGGGGTGAGGATGCCCTTCGCCGATTTTGCGCGGCTTCTCGGAACGCTGGTCGCCGGGTCGCTGCCTTTCTCGGCCATGGGCTTGGCCCTCGGATATTTTACCGGCCCGAACTCGGCGCCTCCGGCCATCAACCTTATTTACCTTCCCATGTCGTTCTGCAGTGGATTGTGGGTCCCATTCCTGTTCCTGCCAAAAGTTGTACGGCAGATCGCTCTGGTGCTGCCTCCCTATCATTTGTCGCAGTTGGCGCTGGGAGTCGTGGGGGCCGGAGCGCATCAGTCGAATGCGACGCATTGGGAAGTTCTGGGTGCATTCACCATGATTTGCCTGGGGGTGGCTCGCATCGGCTTCCAGCGCGACCAGGGAAAACTGTACGGCTGAAAACTATCTCATAAATCGTTTTGGAAAGGGCACGGCTCCAGAGGGCGCGGAAGAACTGCGGCCCGGCAGGTTTTGGGAAGGGCAGGGCTTCAAGCCGTGCCGCAGGAATGCCCCCAAAACATTGGGGCTTCAGCCCCTGAGGTTGCGGCCTTCGAATCGAGAACAACAATTCAGGAGTTTCTTATGAGTGCGGATTCGAAAAAGTCTATGGGTTGGACTATCGTGCTGGTTCTACTTGGTGTTGTCGCACTGGTCGGCGGAGTGAAATGGCTGGTGCTGCTAGTTCCTGCTGCCATGCTGATCTGGTACGGTGCAGGTCCCATATTGAGGAGTGGCCGGAATTGACCCGAGGGGCGACAATAGAAGCATGCCACTGATGGCTCTCAATCGTGACGAAACGGGCACTGGCAGTCATTGGAAACTGCGGCCTTGGGCTACCATACTCAAGGACAAGGACCATGGTTGGAGTCCTCTGCTCTGGGTCGTCTACCTGGGCTTCTTCTTCATTGACCCGGTTATAAGCCACGCCAGCTTTCGCATCTGGTTCCTCGATATCGCCGGCGCCACAGCATTTCTCTTTTTCTATTTCGGATTATATGCCCTGCAGAACCCGAAGGCCGTAGTACACATTGGCGGGATGCTGCTGCTTGGGGTTTTGTTCATGCCCATCAACTCCGGCGCCTGCACATTCTTTATCTTCGCGGCCGCGATGCTTCCATTTTGCGTCGACACCCAGACTGCGGCAGTCGTCGGCTTGCTCACGGTTGGGGTCGTGGGAGCCATCGAGGGAGTGCTGCTGCACATAAACGGCTGGACCCTGTTTTACTCCGCACTTTTTCCGGTGATCATCGGTGCCGGTAACACCTTCTTCGCGGAGCGCAATCGTATGAACCGTAAGTTGCGCAAGGCGAATGAGGAAATCGAGCATCTGGCCAAGGTCGCCGAGCGTGAACGCATCGCGCGCGATTTGCACGATGTGCTGGGGCACACCCTCTCGGTGATCACGCTGAAATCGGAACTTGCCGGAAAGCTCATCGATCGCGATCCTCAGCGCGCAGGAAAAGAAATCCGCGAAGTGGAGGAAATTTCCCGGCAGGCTTTGTCCGAGGTGCGCGACGCCATTCGCGGATATCGGGCCAAAGGATTGCTCGCCGAGTTGGCGCAGGCGAAGTCGACCCTCGAAACCGCAGGCCTGGCGGTGCAATGCGACGCCGCCACCACTGTGAAGTTGCCCGCCATCGAGGAGAGCGTTCTCTCCCTCGCCGTACGCGAGGGCGTGACCAACGTCGTGCGTCACGCTCAGGCGCGCACCTGCCGCTTGCGTCTCGAACAGCAGAACGGCTCCTTCCGATTGGAGATTCACGACGATGGCCTCGGCTTTTCCAGCACCGAGGGCAACGGACTGCGCGGCATGCGCGAGCGGGTTGAGATGCTGGGCGGCACGCTGGAACGCCGTAATCAATCCGGCACAACTCTGACCATCACCCTGCCCCTGAAAGAAGTAATCGCGCAAGAGGCAGTGGGCAAAGACGAGAGCGGGCAAAATTGAATCCCCTCGCTAGAGAAGGCACACGAGAGACCACGAAAGAAGGACGCAAGACGATCCGCGTCGTCCTCGCCGAAGATCAAGGCATGGTGCTCGGCGCGCTGGCTGCCCTGCTCGAAATCGAAGGCGACATTTCCGTAATCGCCCAAGCCCGCAACGGCAAAGAAGCGCTCGAAGCCGTCCTGGCGAACAAGCCCGACGTCTTCATCACCGACATCGAAATGCCGCACATGAGCGGCCTCGACGTCGCCGCTGAACTGAAACGCCGCCGGACCGGCACGCGCGTCGTCATCGTCACCACCTTCGCCCGCACCGGATACTTGCGTCGTGCGCTCGAGTCCGGAGCCTCCGGATATCTGCTCAAAGACATGCGCGCTGAAGAACTGGCGGACGCGGTGCGCCGCGTGCATCAGGGCCTGCGCGTGATCCATCCCGAACTGGCCACCGAGGCCTGGGGCGAAATGGATCCGCTCACCGACCGCGAGCGCCAGGTGCTGCGTCGGGCCGGAGAAGGCATGGCCAGCGGCGATATTGCCACCGAGTTGGGACTTTCCGACGGCACGGTGCGGAATTATCTCTCCGAAGCCATCAGCAAGCTGGGCGCGAGCAACCGCGTGGAAGCCGCTAGAATCGCAAGGACCAAAGGCTGGCTTTAGTGATATGGGGCGGATGGTCAGCTCGTGCCCGCCAGAGCATCGATTTTCGTCCCGCACGCAGGCCAGGTGTGCGTTCCCGTGTCGGTCACATCGAAGCCGCAGGTTGGACACTGCCGCATGGATGCCATCGCGGGGCGATTACAGCACCAACGCGCCGGCCCCGCAATCGACCAAGGTAATCTAAGTTTCGCGCACGACGCCTGCTTCCTGCTTCTTCACCGTCTTGTAGGCCCAGGCCATGCGCGGTGTGTTGTGGGCGATGCCGATGTGCCCCTCGGGGTTGAGCACGATGATGCCGCCGTGTCCGTTAACCCGCTGCTTCAGATAATTCATCGCTTCTAGCGCGGACCACTCGGGAAGATTCCCGGCAGCGATGCGGTCGGCGGTCCACTTGGCCAGCACCAGCTTCATGATGGGCTCGCCCCATCCGGTCGTGGAGGCGGCGGCACTCAGGTTGTCGGCGTAGCAGCCGCAGCCGATCAGAGATGAGTCGCCGAGGCGTCCGGGAGCCTTGTTTAACGTGCCACCTGTCGAAGTGGCGGCGGCGATGTTGCCTTCGCGGTCGAGCGCGACCGCGCCGACGGTGTCGTGCGAAATCGTCGGATCGTAATCCGCGGGAGCAAACAGATCACTGCCAGGCGCCGGGTGCCCCATTTCTCGCGCGCCATTTGTGCGCGATGTGGGGATTCTTGCCTGATACTCGCGCAGCCGATCGACTTCCCTGGGAATGATCAGGTCTTCGTTCCTGCACAGGGCAATGCCGTGCTCGGCGGCGAATTTCTCTGCCCCTTCACCCACAAAATAAACATGCGGGCTTTCGCTCAGAATCTTGCGTGCCGCGCGCACCGGATTGCGCAGACGCTCGACGCATCCGACGCCTCCAGCCCGGAGCGTGGAGCCGTCCATGATGAGCGCGTCGAGTTGCACCTTGCCGTCGCGGTTCAGAAAGCTGCCTCGTCCGGCGTCAAAGGTCTCGTCGTCCTCCAGGATGACGACGGCCTCCTCGACAGCGTCGAGCGCCAACCCGCCACGCTCGAGTACGCGCCATCCCGCGGCCAAGGCGTGGTTCACGCCTTGGACGTGGGCGTCGACCATGTCATCGGGCATGGCCCAGGCGCCACCGTGAACGACCAAAACAGGATCAGTCGGCAAGAGTTGTCCCCACAACGAGCAATGCGACCCGATAGTCTAGCATTGCCGGCGGCAAGTTTTTGGGGGTACCCGCCTCGACTGCGTGAGCGCTTCGCTTCGCGGAGCACTCACTCCGCTCAGGATGGGGGTGGGGCGGGGTGGGAGCGGCAGACAGCAGATTCCTCACTGCGTTCGGAATGACAACCAGCAAGGGCCTACGCGGCTTGGTGGGGCGTTAACGACAAGGGCGGGTCTTGCGTTCTCGTCCAGGTGTAGCGCATGCGGTGGATGACCGTGATTGTGCTGAGGACTGCGATCACCCAGAGGACGGGGGCCATGCGGTTGAAGAGGGCGCCGAGGATTACCAGGACCAGGCGTTCGGGGCGCTCCATGAAGCCGACCCGGCATGAGCCGATTAGGGACTCGGCTCGGGCTCTGGTGTAGCTGACCATGATGGCGCTGACCATGACGAAGGCGGCGAGCACGACCCAGAAGAAGCGGCCGCCGCGGGCGTAGAAGACGAGCAGGCCCAGGAATTGGGAGGCGTCGCTGTAGCGGTCGACTACCGAATCGAAGAAGGCTCCGAAACGCGTGACGCGATTGGTGGCGCGGGCGACCTGGCCGTCCACCAAGTCGAAGAAGCCAGAGAAGATGATGACCAGGCCGGCGTAGAAAAACATGCGCCTTTGATTTTCGGCGTTGGCGGAGCCGAACAGGATTGCGGCCCAGGTGTTGACTACCAGGCCCATGAAGGTCAGGACATTTGGATTGATGCGGGAAAGAGCCAGCCAGCGGACGATGGTGTCGAGCAGGACCCCGCAGGCGCGGCCGAAGGCGCTGGTCCAACTCGCGGTCATTGGGGAAGCCCCGGTTCGCGCGAGTTGGTTGAGGTCATATGCGATCGGCGCGAGATCGGCCGCTGGGAGATCCTTCGCTCCGCCTGAAAAGTGGCTGCCCTCAGGATGACGCGCCGACTGGCGGCTGTCACGCTTCCGCCTCTTTGGGGGCTTCGCCTGCGATCTCGTCGTGGATGGTGGACAGGGTCAGGATCTCGAGGGTGCGTTTGCCGTTGGGGGTGACTACGACGGCCTCGTCTCCTACCTTCTTATTAAGAAGGGCGCGGCCGATCGGCGACGTGGTGGATATTTTTCCTGTCGCTACGTCGGATTCCTCGCTGGTCACCAGCTTGTATTCCAACTCTTCATTCTTGGTGCTGTCGAAAACCTTGATGGTCGAGCCCAGGCCCACTTTGTCGTGGGGAATGTTGTTCATGTTGACCATGGACAGATCGGCGAGGCGCTTGCCGAGCTGGCGGACGCGGGCTTTGACGAACTCCTGGCGCTGCTTGGCCATGTGGTACTCGGCGTTTTCGCTGAGATCTCCCAAGGCGGCGGCTTTTTTAATCTCTTTGGGGAGCTCGTGGATCAGCTCGTGTTCGAGCGCGTTGATTTCTTCCTGTAGTTTTCGTTTGATCTGATCGGTCATGGGATTACTGCAAGACTTGGGACATTATACGCCGGGGGTCTGACTTTCAGCGTCCAATTGGCCTGCGAAAGTGAGAGACGAAATAACGGCCAAGCCTATTTGTTGTAGAGGAGGAGTGGCGCCGAGCGACTAATATTCTAAGCGCGGCATGCAACCCTGGGGGAGAATCGGAATTCTTAGGCGACAGGAGTACGGCGCGAGCAGGGATCGCGCCAGCCAAGGAGGCTCTGGTGCTTCACAAATACGGGTGTGGTCTTGCTTTATTGATCGCTGCTGCGTCTTTGGAAACGCTCGGCTGTGGATCGTCGAGCGCGAGCAACCGTATGCTGCAGGCCGTTACTGTGACGCCTAGCCAGGCAGACGCGCAAAGCTATCCCAATGGCCAAGTGCAGTTCACAGCGACGGGGACTTTCAGTAAGCCACCGTCACCTTCGGTGGTGTCGTTTCAGGATCCTTATTCGGGAAGTTGGTTCTCGACTGACCCGGTGACGCTGGTTTCGACCGGCACAGGAACCGCGATCTTTCAATGTATCGCGGGCAAATCGGGGACGTTCACGATCGTTGCGGCGGCTTCAAACGGCATAGGGGGAACGGCTGCGACGGCTGCAATGGTCAGAGGCCAAGCAAAGCTGACCTGCCCCTAAAGGATTAGTCTGCAGCGGGGGCGTTTGCCAACTCTAGGCCTGGAATTCTGAGGCTTCCGGGAAGCGTAGCTTGCACTTGGCGAGGGTGAGGGTGAGGAGTTCCTCGACCTTGGCTTCTTCGCAGTTGCGGGCCATAGCCAGTTCGCTGACCAGGAGATAGCGGGCGCGCTCGAGCATCTTCTTTTCGCGGAAGGAGAGCGGCTTGGCCTGGTGCAGGGCGATCAGGTTCTTCAGGACGCTTGCGACCTCAATGAGGGAACCTGTGCGCATGCGGTCGGAGTTTTCTTTAAAGCGGTCTTTCCAGTCGCCGTTGCTGCCGTTTTCGCCAATCGAAAGTAAGTCCAGCACCTTCTGGACTTCCCCGTTGCGAACAACGCGGCGAAGGCCGACGTTGCCTGCGTTCTGGCAAGGCACCATGACTTTGAGGCTGCTGGCCTTGATGTTCAGCAAGTAGAACTTTTCCACGGAGGCGCCGATGGACCGGCTGCCGATTTGCTCAATGACACCGACTCCGTGATTAGGATAGACGACCTTGTCGCCGATGTGGAAATTCAAGTCGGAACCGCTCATATTTTGGCACCCAAGAAAGGTTGCGGGTTCGCGGGGAGAAGCGTCGGTCAGGCCTATTGGTGATGGTACTCTCTAAACGGAACGAAAGCAAGGAGCTTGGCAAAGGCTATGATGCGGAAAATCCGTCGTAAGTGATTGTCCGTAAATAAGTTGACCTGAGATTTCGAGTGCCTTCGGAGGTCTGGGGGGCTAGGACGAACGGCTTTCCATCCAGGCTTGCAGAATCAGGACGGCGGCCATGCGGTCCACGGCTTTGCCTCGTTTCTCAATGGAAAGCTCGGTCTCGCGTAGCAGGCGGTTGGCCTCGGCCGAGGTGAGACGTTCGTCCCAAAGATGAACGGGCAGGCGAAAGCGTTTTTGCAAATCCTCGGCGAAGGTACGCATCTTTTCGGATTGGGTTCCTTCGGCGCCGCTCATGCGCAAAGGGAGGCCGACTACGATCTCGTTTACCTGGTAGTCACGAATCACGCGCTCGAGGTAGGCGAAGTCGTGGCGCTTGTTCTTGCGCTGGAGAGTTTCAAGTCCCTGGGCGGTGATGCCGAGCGGGTCGGAGACGGCGAGGCCGATGCGGCGGGAGCCGACGTCGAGGCCGAGAACGCGGCCCGGGGGAGAGGTATCTTCCTTTACGGCAGGGCTGTTTTGGGAGAATTCGGAAGTCACCGGCTCGATTATAAGCGCGAGAGTAGCGGAGCTTCGCTCCGCAGAGAGCCCCTTCGACTTCGCTCAGGGCAGGCCTGGGCGGCTGTCCCCACATTGCCTAGTGCGGACGCATTGCTTTGCGGTAGGCGGCGACGTTTTTATTGTGTTCTTCGAAACTTCGGGCGAAGCGGTGGTGGCCTTCGGCGTCGGCGACGAAATAGTAGTAGTCGGTTTGTGCGGGATGCATGGCGGCTTCAAGCGAACTGCGTCCGGGATTGCCGATGGGACCAGGCGGGAGGCCGGAGTTGCGGTAGGTGTTGTAGGGAGAAACGAACTGCATGTCGGCATGGTGCAACGCGCCCTGATAGGTTCCGGCCAGAAGTTCGGCGTAAATGATGCTGGGGTCGGCGTCGAGAGCAATCTTCTTGTTCAGGCGGTTGTAGTAGACGCTGGCGACCATCGGGCGCTCGTCTGGGACGGAAGTTTCTTTCTCGACGATGGAAGCCATGGTGACCGTTCGCTCGACGTCGTTGGGCTGACCGGCCGGAATTGGATCTGGAGCTGAGTTTGGTTGTGCTTCGCGGCTGGCGATTAGAGTGGGGCCGGGGGTCATTCCGATCTGGCGGGCTACCTGGCGGAACTGCTTGACCATGGCTGCGGCCATGTCGTGCATGGTCATCATACGCGTGAATTCGTACGTGTCGGGGAAGAGATAGCCTTCGAGCGAGTGGGCGCTGGGAGCTATGTCAGCGATCAGAGCCGTGTCGGACTGAGCGACTTTCAGGAAATCGCCGGCTGGGCCGAGGCCGGCGGCTTCGATCGCACGGGCTATGTCGAACATGGTGTAGCCTTCCGGGACGACCACGGTGCGAAAGTAGACGTCGCCGCGGCGCAGGCGCTTTTGAATGTCGATGATATTAGCGGGCTTGTCGAAGAGGTATTCGCCAGCTTTGAGCGAGCGCTTGCGGTGAACGTAGTGCCAGAGAACGAATGCTTCTTCGCTGCGGATGATGCCGGCTCCTTTGAGCTCGGCAGCGATGCGGCGCGTGGAGTATCCGGGATGGAGCAGGACGAACGTTGGCCCGCTCGGTTCGGCGGGCGTCAACACAGCCCAGGCAAACCAGCCCGCGGCAGCGACGACTGCGACAAGTATGAGCCAGACTGTCTTTCGCATGGCGATCTGCGCACGGCGATCTCGCACAGTGGCCACAGTTTAGATGATGCTGGAATTAGATAAGAGCTGACGATAGTGCAGCTGACTTTGGTGCAGTTTCCGATGCTGGCGTAAGTGGTTGTTTTTCATGGAGATCAGAGTGCGCCGTCAGAAAAGCGCAAAGCCAGGGGCAAGGGATGGGTACGTTGCTGACTCCGTCCAACACTAGTGCGACCTTTTAAGCGCGGTATACTCAAATGCTTTAGAGGCATTCTAATCTTGATGAGACGTAGCGCGCCCTTTTTGGCTTTACTTCTGGTTCTGGTGGTGCTGCCGACGACCGGGTGTTTGTTCAGGACGCGCCCGGTGGAAGAACAGTACTCGAAGACTCCGCTCAAAGAGTCCGCGCAGCAGGGGTTGATCGACCGCATCAACCAGCAGGCCGAAACGATCCGGTCCCTGAAGGCGACGGTCGATATCGACACTTCGGCGGGCGGCGTTAAGAAGGGCCATGTCACCGACTATAAGGAGATCCGCGGCTACGTACTGGCGCGCAAGCCGGAGGAGTTGCACATGATCGGGCTGATGCCGATTGTGCGCACGACGGCGTTTGACATGGTCAGCGACGGCCAGCAATTCAAGCTCTGGATTCCGCCCAAGAATCGTTTTGTGGTCGGCCTCAACGCGGTGCCGACGCTCATCACGGATCAGCCGATGGAGAGCATCCGGCCGCAGAACATCTATGATGCGCTGCTGATCCCTCGGATTGATCCGGACTCCGAGATCGCGGTGTTGGAAAATGGGTACGAGACCCTGCACGACGGCAAGGGCCATCGCGTGCTGCAGGAAGATTACGAATTGACGGTGATCCGCAAGTACGGTGAAAAGTGGGGACTGTCGCGCAAGATCGTGTTTAGCCGCGTCGATCTGCAGCCGCACCGGCAGTACATTTACGATGAGGATGGCAAGGTCGCGACCGACGCGAGATATGCGGAATATAAAGATTACGATGGCATCACCTACCCGTCGCGGATCGAGATCTACCGGCCGCAGGAAGAGTACGACATCACGCTGAACATGCTGAAGGTGGATATTAACAAGCCGCTGACTGATGATCAGTTTGTGCTGGAGCAGCCGGCGGGTGCGGAGGTGGTGCACCTCGACCGTCCGCAGTCGAGTCTGGTGACGCCGGTCAGCAACAAGCGGTAGCCGGTGAGGTACCTCATTGACATCCGAAATTGAAAGTCAAAATCCCCACCCTAGCCGCAAAGTACGCGGCTAGGATGGGACACCCGCCGGGTTCCTTGCCGGTACGGCCTTCCTATGATGAACAAAATGGTGGTTGCCAACCTGGCGCACCGGCCCATCCGGTCGCTGATCAGCATCGTTGCGATTGCGCTGGAAGTCACACTGATCCTGCTGATTGTGGGTCTGTGCTACGGGCTCATGAACGATTCCAAGAATCGGACGGCGGGCATCGGCGCGGACGTGATTGTGCAGCCGCCTGGGTCATCGTTTCTGGCCGGCATCAGTGGGGCGCCGGTCACGGTGAAGGTCGCGGATGTGCTGCGGCGCATGCCCCACGTTAAAGTGGTGAGCCCGGTCATCTGGCAGATCGCAACCGGGGGCGGGTTGGAAGTGATTGATGGCGTCGACATTGCCAGCTTTGAGGCGCTCGGCGGTCCAATTCAGTATGTCGCGGGGGGACCGTTTCAGGGACCCGACGATGCGCTGATTGACGATTACATCGCGCGGCAGCGACATGTAAAGGTCGGCGACAAGATGGAGATCCTGAATCGACCCTTCCGGATCAGCGGAATTGTGGAGAATGGGAGGGGCGCAAGGAAATTCGTGCCCATGGAGACTTTACAGGAGCTGATTGGGGCGAAGGACAAAGCTACCGTTTTCTACGTGAAACTTGATGACGTTGCCAACGCTGACGCGGTGGTCGCGGCGGTGAAAGCGCAACCGGGGATGGAAAAATATTCGGTGCTCTCAACCCGGGACTACCTGAGCATGATGACGCCCAGCAACCTGCCGGGGTTCCGGCCCTTCATTGGCGTCGTCATCGGAGTCAGCGTGATCATTGGTTTCCTCGTAATCTTCCAGGCGATTTACACGGCGGTGATGGAGCGCACGCGCGAGATCGGAATTCTGAAGTCACTGGGAGCGTCGAAGTTATATATCGTGAACGTCGTGCTGCGCGAGACGCTGCTTCTGGCTGTGGCCGGGATTATCGTAGGTGTGGTGGTGAGCTTGTTGGCGCGGGTGGGCATCCAGCAGCGTTGGCCCCTGGTGCACATCGATCGAAGCAACGAATGGATACTGCGGGCGGCTTTGATTGCGATCGTGGGGGCGACGGCAGGGGCGATTTATCCGGCGTATAAGGCGGCGCAGAAGGATCCGATTGACGCGCTGGCGTATGAGTAGGGGGAGATTTTTTCCGCTGGACCTATGCTTGCGTGTAGTTTTCTTTCGCTTCGCAGATTGTCCGTGAGAATTTCAAGCGTCCTAGGGGACCCGAGACGATCTCTCGCTCTTCCCGGCGCTGAACGCGCCGGGCTACTATCGGACGCCCTCCGGGACGCAAATCTCAGCACCTTCGGTCCACCGCTTCATCCGGAATCCAGTTCTCACGCACACTCCCTGGGGCTGGATCATTTCCGACACTTGCGCGCCTTCGACAAGCTCAGAGGAAGCTGTAGGCTTTATCCTTTCGCCCCTGCGCTGCTTTAGGCAGCGCCGAAGGGTCGCTCGTCTGACTATTCTTGTGATTCCAGGACAGCGCGGCGCAGGATTTCGCGGAGGCCGCGTTCTCCGGCGCCGCGTTGTTCGCCGGCGATGTTGCCGTCGCGGTCAATCACCACGTAAATCGGATAGACCTGCGCGTTGTACATGGCGGCGAGGTTGGTGTCTCTGGTGAGAACGATCGGCACCGACCGCGGATGGTCGACAAGATATTTCTTCACCTTCTGATCCGGCTCAAGCACGTCCACGCGAGGACGATCAGGTCTTTGCTTTTGAATTCCCGGGCGATATCGTCCACCATGGACGCCCCCGCCTCGCAGTATTTGCACCACGTAGTCTAGAACTCGAAAAGGACGACCTTGCCCTTGACTGACGTATTGTTGAACGGTTCGCCGGTCGTGGTTTTGGCGCGGAACGAGGGGCGGGATCGCCGGTCTCATCCCCGGCGAAGGCAGAGCATGTGAGCGCGATCAGAATGATCGCCAGTGCCGGAGGGCTGATGTGCCGCGCCATGGCTCGGAATAGTACCACGGCTGGTCAACGCTTCTTCGTGGTTGGCTTCGGTTTTGAGCGTCTGAGCGTATTGGTAGCTCAGGTCGAGATATTTCTTCAGCTCTTTCGTGTTTTCGAGCAGGGCGTCGGGAACCGCGACGTGTTCCTTCCATGACCGTCCATAGGCCTCAAGCAGAGTGGTGTTGTATTTCTTCAGAAATTTTTCCCTCTCGTCCTCGGGAAGGCGGATGGCAAGCCTGGATTGATGCAGAAGCGTGAACATGTTTCCGTTCCGGGAGGTGTACGGGTTGGCGTCGCCCTAGCGCTCGGTTTTTGGAGTGGTGGCGATTTGGTCGCAGAGGGCTACTTGATCGCCGGGAGCATTCTTCTTCTGAGTGGGCATCGTGCTTTTCCTGTTGATCGCGGGGGCGTCAGGCAGCGCAAGTCTTCCATTCGGCTACCGTCCGAAGTAGGTTACGTGAACGTAGGTGCCAAGGCGCACGTTATAAGCGAGATACCATCCTACATGGTCGGGGTCTTCGTAAATCACGACGTCGTCGCGGTCCCAATACCAGTCATTGCAGTACGCAAGATCAAATGGCGCGACACCGAAATAGAAGCCGTGAAACCAGAAGCGGCGGGGATCGCCACCCTCGATGCGCCACCTGTGTGCCCGGCCGAAACCGCCTTGGAAGCGGCCATACTCCCACGGGTGGTCGACGTGGAAGCGCTCGTCGTCGCGCCCGCCTTCGTGTCCCACCCATTCGCCGTTGTGGTGGACGTGCGGAGCTTCGGGATGATCCTCACGATCGCGATAAGAACGCCTGTCTCCGGCCTCGTGATGGTCGCCTTCGTGGGGATTGCCATGATAAGCCTCGGGCCCGTGGCGCGGGACGTATCCTCCGCCGACGTCGTGGTGGCGGTCGTGGTCACCGTGGTCACCGTGTTCGTCTCGTTGTGCCCGGGCCGGCAGGGATACGATCAAGGCCGTCGTAAGAAGTCCGAGGAGTAGTTTCATCAAGGCGGAACCTCCAGCCTGTACGTTACCACTAGCACAGGCCGCCTGGTGGTTTTGGTTCTCGCGAGGGGCGCGCCAGATCACTCCCTACGCCTGAAAACCGGCTCGTTCGGGATCACGCCGTCGAGAGTGACTGGTGCGGATCGAAAATGACACTAACCGGCGGTAACACGGCGTTGACAATTCTTTGCAGCTTACGCTATCGTAAAGACTTTGGTAGTAGTGTGGTTGCCCGCCTGATGGTCCTGGCGTCCTCGTCGGGGAATCAACGAGCGGTTTTTTCTTTCGCAGCCTTTTTTCAATCTGGGAGAGTTTCCGATGTCAACCTATTTCCCCAAACAGGGGGAAATTGTGCGCAAGTGGTACGTCGTGGATGCAGACGGGCAGACGCTCGGACGCCTGGCTTCGCAGGTGGCGCGCATCCTCATGGGAAAAGAGAACCCGCAGTACACGCCGTTTCTGGATACCGGGGATCATGTGATCGTGATCAATGCGGAGAAGATTCGGACGACCGGAGTGAAAGCCGAGCAGAAGGTGTACCAGCATTACACCGGATACCCCGGCGGGCTGCGGACGGAAGAGTACAAGAAGCGGATGGTGCGCAAGCCGGAAGCGGTGATCGAGGCGGCGGTGAAGCGCATGCTGCCCAAGAACAAGCTGGCGGCGCACATGCTGTCGAAGCTGAATGTGTACAAGGGTGATACGCATCCCCACCAGGCGCAGAAACCGCAGGAGTTGAAGCTGGAAGTGAGAGCGTAGGGATTCGTCTGAGGAGACTGAGATCCTTCGCTCCGCCTGAAAAAGCGGCTGCGCTTAGGATGACAGCATTTTGGGGATGACAAGATTTCTTGAACTCCTGCTTCTGGTTTGAGCTAGAAGCTAGGAGCTAGGAGCTAGAAGCGTAATGGCTGAATTGGTTCAATACTACGGAACGGGACGGCGCAAGACGGCGATTGCACGGGTTTATTTGCGTCCTGGGAGTGGCGAGTTCAAGGTAAACGGACGCGCCTTTGAAGAGTACTTCGTGACTCCGGCGCAGCGGTCGGCGGCAAAAGCGCCGCTGGCGTCGTCGGAGACGGCGGCATCGTTCAACGTCATCGCCAATGTATTGGGCGGGGGCGTGCGTGGGCAAGCTGACGCGGTGAAGTTAGGGATTGCCCGGGCTCTGATGCAGTTCAACGCTGAGCTGCGGAAGAAGTTGAAGTCCGAGGGCATGGTCAGCCGGGACTCGCGCGGGAAAGAGCGCAAGAAGTATGGACAGAAGGGCGCTCGCAAGCGGTTCCAGTTCAGCAAGCGGTAAGTGTGCGTTGCCGATGGGCGGGTGCGGATGCGACCGAGATTCCTCGCTCCGGCTGAAAAGCGCCCTGGCTCGGAATGACAAAGGTTTGGTTTTGGTTCGAACTTTGATTTAGCTAAAGGCTAAGAGCGAATAGCTTGTTTCAGGTGTTCAATTCTTCCCGTGCTCGTGCGCGGGGCGGGAATGGCAATCCGGAGCGGCAGGTGAGCGCGAAGGATGCAGACTAAAGAGGAGGTTCATTGGCTACTATCACCATGAAGGAGTTGCTCGAAGCGGGCGTTCACTTCGGGCACCAGACCAAGCGCTGGAATCCCAAGATGAAGGAATACATCTTCGGAGAGCGCAACGGGATTTACATCATCGACCTGCAGAAGACGCTGAAGATGTTCAAAGAGGCGTCGAAGTTCGTGCAGGACCTGGCGACCGACGGCCGCATTGTGCTGTTCGTGGGCACGAAGCGCCAGGCGCAGGACGCAATTGCCGAAGAGGCGCAGCGCTGCGGGATGTTTTACATCAACCAGCGCTGGCTGGGCGGACTGCTCACCAACTGGGTGACGGTGCAGAAGTCGGTAAAGCGGCTGAAGGAGCTCGACGAGATGGCCACGGATGGCCGCTACGAACTGCTGCCCAAGAAAGAAGTCATCAAGCTCGAACGCGAGCGCAAGCATTTGCAGGCCAACCTGGCTGGCATCAAGAACATGAGCCGCCTGCCCGACGCGATCTTCGTGATCGATTCGAACAAAGAGCAGATTGCGGTGCGCGAGGCGCGGAAGCTGGGCATTCCGGTGGTCGCGGTGGTGGATACGAACTGCGATCCCAGCGAAGTGGATTATGTGATTCCGGGCAACGATGATGCCTTGCGCGCGATCCGGCTGTTTACCTCGAAGATTTCGGAGTCGATTGCCGAGGGCGCGCAGCTGATGACCGACAAGCAGGTGGCCGACATGCAGGCCGCGGCGGACGCGGCGCAGGCTGCGATCAGCGAGCCGCACGTGGAGGAATCGACGATCGACACTTCGGAAGAGATCAGCATGGAAGAGGTGCTCGGCACGGGAACACACAAGAAGCCGGTGGCCGCCAGCGAAGAGGCGGAGTTGCCGAAGGTCGAGAGTCAGACGGTCTAAGAGCAGTCGTCAGTTGTCGTTAGTCAGTGACAAACCGGGCTTTGGAAATCTGACCCGCGCGGGTCGTCCGGCGCGGGTTTAATTTTATGGGTTTCAAAGGTTCAGAGTTTCAAGGTTTCAGACAGAGAGACTGAACCGTGTTCGCTATGAGACTTTGAAACGTTGAGACGTTGAAATTTGAGGACTTATGGGTACTACTACTGTGAATATTTCCGCGGCACAAGTGAAGGAACTCCGGGACAAGACCGGGGCTCCGATGATGGATTGCAAACAGGCCCTGTCCGAAGCCAAAGGCGATATGGAACAGGCAGTCGTGGTTCTGCGCAAAAAGGGCGTGTCGGTTGCGGCCAAGAAGGCGACACGTGTAACCAGCGAAGGATCGGTGGCCAGCTACATTCATGCGGGCGGCAAGATTGGTGTGCTCGTCGAAGTGAACTGCGAGAGCGACTTCGTGGCGCGGACCGACGACTTCAAGGAATTAGTGCACGACATCGCGATGCACATCGCGGCCAGCGATCCCCGGTACGTGCGTAAGGAAGACGTTACGCCCGAGGCTTACGCGCGGGAGAAGGAAATCTTCCTGGCGCAGGCGATCGCCAGCGGCAAGCCGACGAATATTGCCGAGAAGATGGTCACCGGCAAGATGGAAAAGTTCTATGAGGAGGTTTGCCTGCTGGAGCAGCCGTTTATTAAGGACCAGACCATTTCGATCGGACAGCTGATCGCGTCGAAGATCGGCAAACTGGGCGAGAACATCGCGGTGCGCCGCTTCGCGCGCTTCAAGGTGGGCGACGCGGGCGAGACCATTGCGGTCACGAAGCCGACAGAGCCGAAAGGTGAATAATCGGGCGCCCTGCGGGGCGCCTTTTTTTTGCCGTTTTCTGAACACCCTGGCCTGTGCGTCATCCTGAGCGCAGCCGGTTTTCGGGCGGAGCGGAAGGATCTCGCGGGCGGAATACAATTCATCCACGGGAGATCCCTTGCCCCGCTGGAGAAAACGCGGGGCTTCGGGATGACACCCTCAACCAATGTGTGGCCAACTAGATCATGACGACTCCGACTTCTGCTTACAAACGCATTCTTCTGAAGCTTTCCGGCGAGGCGCTGGCAGCGAACCAGGGCTTTGGCGTTGAGACGGCACGCATTCACGGAATTGCGGCTGAGATCAGCGACGTGAACAAACTGGGGGTACAGATCGCGATCGTGGTGGGCGGCGGAAATTTTTTCCGGGGCGTGGCCCACCAGGCTAAGGATATGGACCGGGTCTCGGCTGACCACATGGGGATGCTGGCGACGGTCATCAACGCGCTCGCGCTTCAAGACGCGCTCGAGAAGCAGGGCGTGTACACGCGCGTACAATCGGCAATCGAAATGAATCAGGTGGCCGAACCGTTCATCCGGCGGCGGGCGATTCGTCACCTCGAGAAAGGTCGCGTGGTGATTTTTGCCGGGGGCACGGGGAATCCTTATTTCTCGACCGACACCGCGGCTTCGCTGCGCGCCATGGAGATCAAGGCAGATGCAATCCTGAAGGCGACCAAGGTGGACGGCATTTACGACGCCGATCCGATGAAGGTCGAAGGGGCGCGAAAGTTCAATCAGATTTCCTATATGGACGTGCTGAAGCTGGGGCTGAAGGTCATGGACTCGACCGCGATCAGCTTGTGCAAGGACAACAACCTGCCCATCGTTATCTTCAACTTGAACCATCACGGGAACATCCGGCGCGTGGTGCTGGGGGAGAAGATCGGATCGACGGTGAGCGCGTAGAAACTTTGGCCACGGATTTTCACGGATTCACACGGATACCCCAGAATCTCTGATCCGCGTTGATCGGTGCGAATCCGTGGCAGCTTGTTTTTTGTGGGTTTATAATTCGACGTTTTGATGCCGGTATATGGGACGGAGCTGACCTTATGGCGCAAGCGACGATGGCGGCGATCGCGGGGTTGAAAGAGACGTACGTACAGCTGAAGACGCGCATGGAAAAGGCGGTCGAAGACTTCCGCAAGGCTATGGCCGCCACCCGCACTGGTCGCGCCAACGTGCACATGCTTGATTCGGTGAGCGTGGACTACTACGGTTCGCAGATGCCACTGAACCAGATCGCACAGGTGCACGCGCCGGAGGCGCAGTTGATCACGGTGCAACCGTTTGATCCCTCGTCGCTAGCGGCGATCGAGAAGGCCATTCGCTCCGGGGATCTGGGGTTGAATCCGATGAACGACGGCAAGATGATTCGCGTGCCCGTGCCGCCGCTCACCCAGGAGCGCCGGCAGGACATGGTGAAGCATCTGCACAAGGCGCTGGAGGAGCATCGCACGGCGGTGCGCAACATTCGCCGCGACGGCAACGACGCGATCAAGAAGGCGCTCAAAGACAAGAAGATCACGGAAGATGAAGAGAAGCGGTCGTTGGACGAGATCCAGAAACTGACCGACGATGAAATCAAGAAGATGGAAGAGATGAGCAAGGCCAAGGAAAAAGAAGTGCTGGAGTTGAAGTAGAGGATCTTCCGGCATCTCATGTGTGGAGCGGGCGCTTTTGGGGTGCTGGCAAGGAAGCGGGCAGGAGTGCCCGCTCCACACTAGTGCCCTCTTACCCGAGTAACTGCCGACATTACGTCTCCTCCCGACCCGCGAACCAATCGCAACTCGCTGACGGTAGTGGTCCAGCGGGTTGAGTGCAAGGATTCGGAGAAATAGCGTTTCGCCTGGTACGAAGATATACCCCGTAGTCCGTGCTGTTGCCGAGCCCCCAGTCGGCAAGTTCTCACCGTCGGGACCGGACGCCTGCTCGGGAAGCACCGTATAATCGAACCAGCCTATGAAGCAGGTTGTTCATGCCGCTTGCCCGCACGACTGCCCGGATGCTTGCGGGGTGTTGATTACCGTTGAGGATGGACGGGCTACGAAGATTCAGGGGGATCCGGGGCATCCGGTGACGCGGGGGTTTTTGTGCGCCAAGGTGGCGAAGTATCTGGATCGGGTTTATTCGCAGGATCGAGTGCTGTACCCGGTGCGGAGGGTGGGGGCTAAGGGCCCTCGCGCGGCTGACGCCACGGAAGCGGGCCGGAGAGCCCGCTCCACACGGAGTTGCTCCACACAGAGCCGCAGCTTCGCTGCGGGACAGCCGGGGGCGGCTGTCTCCACATTTTCTGATCAGACTTGGCAGCGCATTTCCTGGGACGAGGCGCTGTACGAGATCACTACACGGCTTCGCGCGATTGCGGACGAGTTTGGGAGTGAGGCTATTCTCCCGTATTCCTATGGGGGAACGCTCGGGACACTGAACGGCGGGTCGATGGACCGGCGGTTTTTTCATCGGCTCGGGGCTTCGCAACTTGAGCGCACAATCTGTTCGGCTGCGGGAGAGGCTGGGCTCAAATCTGTGCTCGGCGTGAAGATGGGGACTGAGCCGGAGCAGTTTCGGCATTCCAAGTACATCATTGCTTGGGCTTCGAATATTCACGGGAACAACGTGCACTTGTGGCCGTTTATTACCGAGGCGCGGCGGAATGGTGCGAAGCTGGTGGTGGTCGATCCTTACCGCACGCGGACGGCTGCCTGTGCTGACTGGTATCTGCCTATTAATCCGGGGACGGACGCGGCGCTGGCGCTGGGGATGATGCACGTCATCATTGGCGAAAACCTGCACGACGCGGACTACGTTTCGAAATACACGCTGGGCTTCGATCAACTGCGGGAGAGAGTGAAGGAGTATCCGCCGGAGCGCGTGGCGCGCTGGACGGGAATCGCGGAGGCGGACATTCGCAGGCTGGCGCACGAGTATGCGACGACGCAGCCGGCGGTGATCCGGCTGAACTATGGCGTGCAGCGGTCCGAGCGCGGGGGAATGGCTACGCGCACCGTCGCCATGCTGCCCTGCATCACGGGATCATGGAAAGAAGTGGGCGGCGGGCTGCAGATGTCGCTCAGCGGCGCGGTCGATCTGAATGCCGCGGCTCTGAAACGGCCGGATTTGATGAAGACTGCGTTGGGGCGCGAGGCGCGCACGCTCAACATGGTTGAACTGGGGCGGGTTCTCAATACGGCGAACCATCCGCCGGTGAAGGCACTGTTCGTGTACAACTCCAATCCCGCGGCGGTTTGTCCGGAGCACAACGAAGTCGTGCGCGGATTGATGCGGGCCGATCTTTTCACCGTGGTGCATGAACAGTTCTTTACCGACACGACGGATTATGCCGACATTGTGCTGCCGGCGACGACATTCTTCGAGCACAAGGATGTGCAGAAGGGGTATGGGCATTACTATCTGCAGGTGTCGAACCAGGCGATTGCTCCGCTGGGGGAGTGCCGGAGCAATGTGGGGGTCTTCCGGGCGCTGGCGTTGCGCATGGGGTTTGAGGAGGAGTGCTTCCGGGAGAGTGTGGATGAGATGATCGAGCTGGCTCTGGATTCTTCGAGTGCATGGCTTGAGGGTTTGAGCCGGGAACGGCTGGAGCAGGGGCCGGTTCGGTTGAACTTCGAGGGCTCTGGCGTGGAAAGTGCATCAGCAGCAGCGGAGCTTCGCTCCGCCGCACAGCCGGGGGCGGCGGTCCCCACATATACTCAGATGCTTCCTGCGCCGTTTCTTCCCTTTGCTTACGGCGGGTTCGGGACTGCCTCGGGGAAGGCTGAGCTGTACAGCGAAGCGGTGAAGGGGCTGGGACTTGATCCAGTGGCAGATTTTACGCCGCCAGTGGAGTCGCGGCACGGCAATGCGGGGAAGACTTTGCCCCTGGAGTTGCTTGCGCGCAAGGCTGACAACTTCCTGAATTCCACGTTTTCCAACGTGCCGTCGGTGCAGGAAATGGAAGAAACAGGCCTGCTGGAGATTTGTGAGGAGGACGCTCGGGCGCGGAGCATCCGCAGCGGCGATCGGGTGCGCGTCTTCAACCGGCGCGGAGAAATTCTGCTGCGTGCCTACGTCGACGGCACGGTGCAGCCGGGAGTGGTTTCGGCGCGGCTGAACTGGGCCAAGATGACCCCCGGTTTCCAGAGCATCAACGCCCTGACCTCAGAAAAACTTACCGACATGGGCAACTCGGCTACGTTTTATTCCGTCTTGGTTGAGGTAGAGTTGGCCAAGCCATCCCCGTGAAGCAACCAAATGGCAATGTAAGTCGGGTCCCAGGTGCGCGTGACCTGAACGTCTCGCTCTGAAAAGAGTTGCGGCTTGGACGCTTTCTGTTGCACTACCGTATAATGGCAGTTTTCTTACATTCCAGAGGCTGAGGTCGTAGCGATTCCTTTTCGCTTTCATTCGGAGAGTCTTGTTGTGCCCAAGGGCGGCTGCCCTCGAGGGAGTGTGTCGGCTCCATCTCCTTTATTTCAGCGGCTTTGGCGAAGGAGGGAGGGGTTCGGCTGGATATTTTCCGCGGCGGTGGCGGCTTTGCTGCTCCTGACGGGAACACTGGGCGGGGCTCAGACCGACGTCATTTCGGAAATCAACGTGACCGGCAACCGGCGGATTCCAGCCGAAACGATTAAGGCCCGAGTCTTTACCAAGCCGGGAGACCTCTACGATCCCGCCGCCCTGGAACGCGATTTCAACTCTCTGTGGAACACGGGTTACTTTGAAGACGTCAAGATCCTGCGGGAGCAGACGCCGAAGGGCTGGCGTCTGATTTTTCAGGTGAAGGAAAAGCCGACGATTCGCGAGATCCTCTACGTCGGCCTGAGTTCGGTTTCGACCAGCGACGTCTTAGATCGCTTCAAGCAGGAAAAAGTGGGCCTAGTGGTGGAGAGCCAGTACGATCCCACCCGTATCAAGAAAGCGGAAGTTTCCATCAAGAACTTGCTGTCGGAGCACGGCCGGCAGTTCGCCGCGATCCGCACGGAAGTCCGGCAGATTCCGCCGGCGGCGGTGGGGATTACATTTGTGGTGAAGGAAGGGCCGAAGGTCAAGGTCGGCAAAATCAAGTTCGTTGGTAACAAGAACCTCAAGACGCGAGTACTGCGGGCGGCGATGAAGAATCTCAAGCCGATCGGCGTTCCGCATTCCATCTTCCTGGAAAGCATCTTTGCCAAGACCTACGATGCGACCAAACTGGAAGAAGACACCGAGCGGGTGCGGGCCGAGTACCAGAACCGGGGCTATTTCAAGGCTACGGTGAGCGACCCGAAAACTGAGATCCACGACACCGGACACAAAGGGGGGCGCATTCCCCTGGTGCAGTCGGGACCGGGCAAGGCCGTCGATATCACGATGCCGATCGAGGAAGGCGACAAGTACCGGCTGGGCAAAATCACGTTCAAAAACAACAAGACTCTGACCAACAACGCTGCGCTGCGCAATCTTTTTCCTCTCAAAGACGGAGACGTGTTCAGCCGGGAGAAAATCGCCAAGGGTCTGGAGAATCTGCGCAAAGCTTACGGCGAATATGGCTACATCAACTACACGGGCGTGCCCTCGACCACGTTTGACGACGAAAAGAAGGTGGCCAATCTGGAAATTGACATCGACGAGGGCAAGGCCTTCTACGTTCGGCGGATTGAGTTCACGGGGAATACGACCACGCGCGACAAAGTCATCCGCCGCGAACTGGCACTGGAAGAAGGCGGCATCTACAACTCCCGTTTGTGGGAGTTCAGCCTGCTGCGGCTGAATCAGCTGTCGTATTTCGACCAACTCAAGCCGGATGACCCCAACGTCACCGACAAGAAGCTGGACGAGAAGAACGGGTACGTAGACCTGACCCTGCACGTCCATGAAAAGGGAAAGAACAGCATCGGGCTGAACGGCGGCGTGAGCGGGCTGGAAGGGGCGTTCATCGGGCTGAATTATTCGACCAACAACTTTCTGGGACGCGGCGAGACGTTGCAGGTGCAGGTCAGCCTGGGAAATCTGGCGCGCAGCATACTATTCGGCTATACCCAACCTTACCTGTTTGACCGTCCCCTGCAATTTGGCTTTACGGTGTTCGGGAACAAGTACAACTTCAACCAAGCCCGGCAACTTTCGATCTTCAGCGGACAGAATCTGAACCTGCCCAGCGCGGTGCTGCAAAACCTGCAGAACTACTCGCAGTCCAGCGTCGGTTTCACGACATCGTTGAGCTATCCGCTGCACCGTTCGCTCAAGCGCGTGGGTCTCACCTACTCGTTGGATCGGTCGACGTTGTTGCCGCTGAGCACGGCCTCCAAGAGTCTTTTCGATTTCATCGCTTTCCGGGGAATTTCAGGGCCGAACGCGGTGAACGGAATCATCACCAGCAAGATCTTCCCCAGCTACTCCTTCAATACTCTCGACAGCGGCATTTCCCCGAAAAGCGGGCACCAGCTTACCTTGGGCGCCGAGTTCGCGGGACTGGGGGGAACGGTGCGGTCCTTCCGGCCGATTGTGCAGTACAAGCGGTTCTTTCCGGTGCACAACAAGCGGAATGCGATTGGCATGAACTGGCAGGCCTCTTACATTACGGGCTTTGGCGGCCTGGTGGCGCCGCCCTTCCAGCGCTTCTACATGGGAGGCGAATACGACATTCGCGGGTTCGACATCCGCTCAGTATCGCCGGTCGCGTACCTGCCCAGCTCCAATGTGATCACGCTGACCAATCCGGATGGAACACCGGTGCCCAAGAACCCGGCCAATCCGCGACAAGGCAACTGGACGATCCCGATCCCGGTGGATCAGATTGTGTTTCCGGGCGGAGATCTCAGTCTGATTTCGAACCTGGAATACCGCATCACCATCGCGGGGCCAGTGGCAATCGCTCCGTTCGTGGATACGGGGCTCGATTCCATCCTGCGGCGCTCGCAATTGCAGATTGCGAACCAGCAGTTCGTACAGGTGGAAAGTACGTTTTTCGGATGTCCACAACTCGACTCGGGATACAACTGCGTGGGAGGGGCACGCCTGAACCCGCCGCCGTCGCAACAGTTGCAGATTCTGAGTTCGACCAACTGGAAACCGCGGATGTCCACCGGGCTAGAGTTGCAGATGTTCCTGCCGGTGGTAAACGCGCCGTTCCGCATCTACTGGGCGTACAACGCACTGCGGCTGGACAATCCCGCCACGCCGCCGATTCCGATCGTGCCTACGATGTTCCCGGGCCACCTCGACAAGAGTGGGAATTATGTTTTGACCAGCGCGGGAGCGTATACATTCGCGCAGGCGAAGTTGATTTATGCGCCGAATTTCCTGCTGCGGGAGCCGCGAAAAACATTCCGCTTCACGGTGGCGACTACCTTCTAAGTTGGTTTGACGGGGCCGGAGCGGGGTCACTATAATTGTGGACAATCCACGCCATGATGAGAAGACTGTGAGGGTGGACGGCACACCCGCAGGCTTGGCGTGCGACGCTGGCAAATCCAGAGCGCCTTTTCCGACGGCGACCGCTACCGCGGCGGAGACCTCATTCAAAGCGGCCCAGCGTAACTTGGCAAAGCGACTGAGAGCGATCTCGAAGTTCATTCCCGGAACCATGTTCTGGTAAGCATGTTCCAAGGAGTTCAAGCGACCCGATGACAAGCAAGTACTTACGACTTTTCCTGGCTGTTGCGGTTTCCTTCGGGATTTCCGCACTGGCCCAAACCGGCAGCGCCGCCACACCCTCCGGTGCGACCGCTGCGCCGACCAGTCCGGCCTCTGCGACGCCTGTGACCACGGGCGCCGGCACCGGCACCAAGGTCGGGACCATCAACATCAACGATGCCATTTTCGGCAGCAACGAAGGCCGCCGCGACATGGAAGCGCTGGGCAAGAAGTTCGAGCCCAAGCAAGCCGAGCTGAAGGGCCAGAATGACGAACTCGAGGGCTTGAAGAAACAGCTCAGCACGCAGCAGGACAAGCTAAACGACGACGCCCTCGCCACCCTGAAAAAGCAGATCGATGGGAAGCAGAAGACTTTCGATCGTGCCGTGCAGGACGCGCAGGAGGATTTCGGCAATCAGCAGCAGGAGATTGCGAGCCGCATCCTGCAGAAGATGGCGCCCATGATTGTGAAGTATTCGCAGGAGAACGGCTTCGGCCTGATCGTGGACACGTCCAAGCCCTGGCCACAGAGCAATGTGCTCTGGTGGGGCGAGACGGTGGACATCACCAAGCCGGTGGTCGATGCTTACAACGTGCAGTCGGGCGTGCCTGCGCCGCCCACGAGTGGCGGGGCCAAGCCGGCTACTCCCAAGGCCCCAACCGGCACGGCGCCTAAACCGGCGACTCCGAAACCGACTGAGCCTCCGAAGTAGTTCGACCCGACACCTGCGGTGTCCGAAAAGTTCCAAACGGCCGCGTGAAAGCGCGGCCTTTTTTTCTTTCTGCGGAGCGGTCTGCACGAGGTTTCGTGGTGTCCATAGCAGCAAACAGATTTCACGCTGGAGGGCACCATGTTACAGCAGACCATGTTTGCCGACGCTAGGCTGGAAACTTCGTGGGCGCAACGTTCCCGCCGCAGCTTGACTACGCTCACATCGTTCGGACTGGAAGTGGTGGTGATTGGTTTGTTGCTGATGGCGCCGTTGTGGAAGACGGTGGGCCTGCCGTCGGCGCGTGCTCTTCTAACACCGGTATCGTGGGGAGCTCCGCCTCCGGCCATCCGGCCTCTCCCCCCTCAACATGTCACTCCGGTTATCCAGAGTAATCTCTCCGACCACGTCCTGATCGCGCCACGGGAAGTTCCTCACGAAGTGGCTATGATTCAGGAGGCGGTGCCTCCACCGCAAGTGAGCTTCGACACTGGTCTGGGAGTGGAGGGAGGAACAGGAGACGGCTCACGGGATGGAGTCTGGCGATCCCTCAGCGAGTCTTTGAGTCACGTTGCTCCGCAGCCAGCACCGGCACCCATACCTAGCGTGCCCGTGTTCCGTCCCTCACGCCTGCTGGAGGGGAGCCTGATGCGCCGCGTGACGCCCACTTATCCGCCATTGGCCAGGACCGCGCGAATTCAGGGACCCGTGGTTTTGTTCGCGGTCATTAGCAAGGCGGGGACGATCGACAAACTGCGGGCCGTCTCTGGCCCGCCGATGCTGATACCGGCGGCGATCGAAGCGGTTAGCCAGTGGCGCTACCGGCCGTACATTCTGAATAATGAACCGATTGAGGTGGAGACGCAGATCACCGTGAATTTCTTGTTGTCGGGGAACTAGGGCCGGTGTTTCTTCGACGATGAGGGCAGAGATATTCAGGAGCTAAAGCCCAGTCAGTGTGGAGCCGGCACTCCTGCCCGCTGCTGACGGGGGTGCAGAAGAAGCGGGCAAGAGTGCCCGCTCCACACAACCTTCTCCTTCCCGTTTGGCGGGAGTAGCCCCAGCGTAACCTCGGCGCTTCGGCTGCTGCCGCTATAATCGCGAAAGTGGCGACAACAGCAGAAATTCTGAGCCGCGTGGCAACGCGTCCGACTTGGGCGGAGGTTTCTCTTGCGACGCTGCGGCAAAACTTTCGCACCGTGCAGAAGCATGTGGGAGCGAAGGTAACGGTTTGTGCGGTGGTGAAGGCCGACGCCTACGGCCACGGAGCGGTGGAGTGCTCGCGGGCGCTCGAGGCCGAAGGAGCGCGCTGGCTGGGCGTGACCTCGCTCGACGAGGCGATTCCGCTACGCGAGGCCGGTATCCGATCGAGCCTATTGCTGATGACGGGTTTCTGGCGCGGAGAAGAGACGGAGATTGTGCGTCTAAGCCTGACTCCTACCGTGTGGGAACCGGGGCACATCGAGTTGCTGGAGGCTGCGGCGACCGCTCTGGGCGTGGCGCAACATCCGGTGCACTTGAAAGTGGATACGGGCATGGGGCGGCTGGGTGTAGTCGTCGATCAACTGCCGGGAGTGCTCGCCTCGCTGAAGGCGGCCAAGCATCTCGCGCTCGATGGGGTCTCGACGCACCTGGCGGATTCCGAAATCATGGATGCACCTTCCGTGGCGGCGCAGGAGCGCAACTTCGACACGGCCCTGCGCATGGTGCGCCAAGCGGGTCTGGAACCCGTGTTCGTGCACATGGCAAACACCGGGGCAGTTATTTCGCGGCGCGAGACGTGGAACACGATGGTGCGTCCGGGAGTGGCGTTATACGGATACTACTTGCCATTTCAGCGCGCCGGGCGGGAAGTGAGCGGGGGGACTCTGCGGTTGCCGGTCAAGCCGATTCTCACCTGGAAGACGCGCATCCTCTCGTTGCGGGACTTTGCGGCTAATCATGCGCTGGGTTACGGCGGAACTTACGTGACCAAGGCTCCGGCGCACGTTGCGGTGTTGCCGGTGGGCTACGCCGACGGATACAACCGCCAGCTTTCGAATCGTGGACGCGTGATCGTGCGCGAACATTATGCGCCGATCGTGGGACGCATCTCGATGGACCTCACGCTGGTGGACGTGACCGGCATCCCGGGCGTTGCGGTGGGGGATGAGGTTATCCTGCTCGGCGTAGGCGGGGGCTTGAGCGTCGACGCACTCGAGCATGCGGAACTGGCCAACAGCAGTGCGTACGAGATTCTCTGCAATATTTCGAAGCGTGTGCCGCGGCGCTACGTGAGCTAGAAAGTCTACGCGCGGCGCTCCCGCGCTTCCACGTATTTGCGCAAGACGCAGTTGATGGTGGTCTGGTAGCCGCGGCCGTGTTTGCGGAAGAACGCCAACGCCGTCTCTTCTCGGCTACAGGACCACCTTGTTTATTGCATGCTCTTCCTAATAGACGCAAACGCGTTTCGGTGACGGACATCACAAAGAATGCAGATTCTGCTGTGGATGTCCAAGAGAGGCGCGATTCGCAGAGCTGACGGTGGCAGGTCTGCCCTGCCACTCAGCCGCCAAATGCCGAGCATCAACTGCAAAGTGCGACCGTTGACTGTATCCGGTCTGGCTCAGCCATGCTCGCTTGTTAGACTGGTAGTTTGACCATGGCTTCTCGCTACGCACAGTGGATGTACGACTGGGAGCACCGGCTCACCGCCGTGGACAACAACCGCGTGGTGCGTCCGTTGGAGTGGGGCGTGGAGTGGACGCGCGACTGGCCATGCCGCAATGGCTATCGGCCGGGGCAGGTGGCGGAGAATCCCGAGAAATTCATCCTGGATTACAACCGGCGGATCGTCGCGTCGAGCGACGAGTTTTACTCCTACCAGCGGCCCACGGACTTTCGACTGGAGCGCCGTGAGGTGAAGGTTTTTTCGACGCGCGAAGTCCCCGATGCAAAACTCGAGGCCAAGGTGAGGGGCACGTTCGGGGAATTCCTGAGGTTCACCTCGCCGGTTCACACGCCTTATCCTGAAAACAATTTGGTGAATGCGCGATGGTTTCCGGTCCAGGGCCGGCGCGCCATCGTTCTTCTGCCCCACTGGAATTCAGACGCGATCGCGTACACCGGTCTTTGCCGCGTGCTCAATCTGTTGGGCATTTCCGTTTTGCGGTTGAGCATGCCGTATCACGACATTCGCATGCCGGCGGAGATCAGGCGCGCCGACTACGCCGTTTCCGCCAACATCGGGCGGACGCTCGACGCCGTGCGGCAGGGCGTGGTCGATATTCGGAGCTGCCTCGACTGGCTCGAAGAGCGCGGCTATACGCAGTTTGGGATCGTGGGCACGAGTCTCGGGTCATGCTACGCGTTTATAGCGGCGGCGCATGAGCCACGCATTCGCGTGGCGGCGTTCAATCACGCGTCGACCTATGTGGCCGATGTGGTGTGGCACGGGCAGTCGACCCGGCACATCCGGCAAGGGATTGAGCAGCAGATCGACCTGGATCGCCTGAGGCAGGCCTGGCTGGCAGTGAGCCCAATGTCTTACTTCAACCAGTTCTCGCGCTGGCCGCGGCAGTCACTCATCGTTTATGCGAAGTACGATTTGACGTTCTTGCCGGAACTGTCGGAACAGGTGGTCGAGGAATTCGAACGACACGGACTTGATCATAAAGTGGCGGTGTTACCCTGCGGGCATTACACCACCGGTGAGACACCGTACAAATATATGGATGGGTGGCAGTTGGCCTCGTTTTTGCGGACGGCGTTTTGAAGGACGGCACGACGGGGACAGGCTGCGGAAAAAATCCGTGAACCCGCCAAAGACGACCACAGGGGCTGAAGCCCGCATTGATTCCGTGAGCCTTACGCGGCCCTGAAGGGGCCGCTCTTCTACGGAAACGTGACCACTCCGAGTTCTTCCGCAACCTCTGGAAGTCGTGCCCTTCGGGTTGGGGCCGGACTCCGTGGTCACATGCTAAGTGCCAAGATGCAAGCGCTGCGACAGTTTAGAATGTGTACTTGGGGCCTACTGCCAACCCAGGTGGCGAGTTCGTGATCAGCACGGACCCGGCTCGACTCGACCTGGATGTGATCCACGAGTTTCTCACGAATTGCTATCGGGCTAAGGGGACTCCACCGGAGGTCGTGGCGCGATCCGTCGAGCATTCGCTGTGCTTTGGCGTTTATGATGGAACTGGGGAGAAGACCCTACGTCTGGCAAAAGGCGCGGGACAGGGGGCACCCGGGTTTGCCCAGGTGGGATTTGCACGGGTTGTCAGTGACTTCGCCACTGTGGCTTACCTTGGCGATGGGTTCGTACTGGAGTCCGATCGCGGGCACGGGTTGGGCTGATGGAGTGCATTATGCGGCATACCGCATTGCAGAATTTGCGGGGTTGGATTCTTTTGCCCCGGATGGGCATGGACTTTACTCGCAGCTTGGCTTTACCCCGGTGAAAGCGCCTGAGCGCTACAGGGAACTGCATCGCGCTGACGTTTACGAGACCAGGAAAATTACATGACGCCTTTAAAGATGTATCGCCCTTTATACGAGATCGATCCGCAGATTGCCGCGGCCATTGATAATGAGACCCGGCGCCAGCACGAGGGGCTGGAACTGATTGCCTCGGAGAACTTCGTCAGCGAAGCCGTGCTCGAAGCGGCAGGCTCGGTGTTCACGAATAAGTACGCCGAGGGATATCCGGGTAAGCGCTATTACGGCGGATGCGAGTTTACCGACGTCGTCGAGAACCTGGCGCGTGATCGCGCCAAGCAACTGTTTGGGGCGGAGCACGCCAATGTGCAGCCGCATGCCGGATCGCAGGCCAACATGGAGGCCTACGCCGCCGTGCTGCAGCCCGGGGACACGATTCTTGGGCTGAATCTGGCGCATGGCGGACACCTCACGCACGGGCATCATCTGAACTTTTCAGGCAAGACGTACAAGATCGTTGCCTATGGCGTGACCAAAGAAACCGAGACGATCGATTATGACGAGTTGGAAAAGCTCGCCGAAAGGGAACGGCCGAAGCTGATTATCGGCGGGGGCAGCGCTTATCCGCGGATTATTGATTTTGTCCGTATGCGGCAGATTGCTGACAAAGTCGGAGCGCTCTACCTGGTCGATATGGCGCACTTTGCCGGGCTTGTGGCCGGAGGGGCGCATCCCTCGCCGGTGCCTCACGCCCACATCGTCACGTCAACTACCCACAAGACGCTGCGCGGGCCACGGTCGGGGATGATTCTTTCCAAGGCCGAATTTGCGCAGGCCATCGACAAAGTCGTATTCCCCGGCATGCAGGGCGGGCCGCTGGTGCACATCATCGCAGCCAAGGCGGTTTGCTTCCACGAAGCGATGCAGCCGGAATTCCGCGAGTACGCGCGGCAGATCGTGGCCAACGCCAAGGTGCTGGCGCAGTCGCTGGCAGACGAAGGTTTCCGCATCATTTCTGGCGGCACTGACACGCACCTCATGCTCGTCGATGTTTTCTCGAAGGGCATGCTCGGCAGCGAGGCCGAGAAGGCGCTGGGCGATGCTGGGATCACCGTCAACAAGAACGCGATACCGTTCGATACCAATCCTCCGCTGAAGCCGAGCGGCATCCGCATCGGTTCGCCAGCCATGACCACCCGCGGCATGAAGGAAGCGGAGATGCGGCAGATTGGGCGATGGATCGCCGAGGCGCTGCTTCATCGGACGGACGCGGCCGTGGTGGCGAAAGTCCGCAAGCAGGTGCTCGATTTGTGCGAGGGTTTTCCGCTGTACGCGGAGCGGCGGGCCAAGGCGCAGGCGGAAGTGCGGGCGTAGCTACTGTCCAGGCCTTGATTCGGCCAGAGACTTGTGCTTCCAGCCCGTGGCCAAGTGGCGGTGAACGCCCGAGTACCCCAAAGCCTTTAGTATGCAGATGTCGAAGATATGCGAGAGTTCGACATACAGCTCAAGTGCTCCACGAAAATCAAAGTCGCCCAGATCGCCGGCATGTGTCAGCCGGTTTCTAGTCGGGTCACCTCGGGCGCGGGCGCCGCAATTTGGTAGCGCCGACACAGAGCGTCAATAGAAGCTGCAATCGTAGGGCGCTTGAGTTCCTTTAGTTTCTTTCGCAATACGACTTTGTCTCCTCATCCACCCCCTGAGCTTGTGCCGTGGAACCGTCATCGCACACGAAATGCAGCTCTCCTTTTTGGCCGGCTCTGTCCCTTATCAGGAAAGGGGAGCTTACTGGGTAGAAGCGAGCCTCCATGTCACCGTTCCCGACAACCATTGTTTCGAATGATCCGGGTATCTCGGCATTGTCTTCGAGCCTGAGGGTTCCATTCCCCGAGTGACTGTGCATAAATTCGTTGTGACTTCGGCGTCTACTACCGAGAAGTTTAGATTCGGCCTGTCTAAATCAAAATCCTCATGCGGTTCTAGCTCCTCTGTGGTTAAATGCCATCGGTGAAGATCGCCCTCGACATTCGGCGGATGACCGAGTTTGGCGTGGGCACCTATATCCGCAACGTGGTTCGAACGCTGGGCCGGTTGGATCACGAGAACAAATACCTTCTCATTGGAACCCCAGCGCGGGTCCGGGAGATCGGGGCGCTGCCACCGAACTTCCACTCTGTTCCCCTGACTGCGCCGGAGCGGTCGCTGCAGGGCTATCGCGAATTTCGCATGACGCTCAAGCGGCTGGAATGCGACCTGGTGCATGTGCCGAATCTTTTTTCGGTGCCGCGCGGCCTGCCCTGCCCTTACGTGATGACGGTGCACGATATGCTCGAGCATATGTCGCGAGCGCATGAGCAGAGCGGGATCTGGCGCTCCCTGCATTTTCAATTGACACGGAGTGTACTGCGCGGCGCGGCGCGTATTTTCGCCGTGTCGAATTTCACCAAGACGGAAATCGAGAAGCTGTTTGAGATTCCCCCCGACCGCATCGAAGTGGTCTACAACGCCATCGACGAACGTTTTCTGCACGGGCATGCCAGCGCGGCCGACCGCGAGCTCATCGCCCAGCGGTACCAGGTGACTTATCCGTTTCTGCTATATGCAGGGCGGGTGAGTCCGCACAAGAACGTGGTGCGTATGATCGAGGCATTTTCGGCACTGAAGACCGCACTTGAGAGGAACCAGATCTATCCCGATCTCAAGCTCATCATTATAGGAGACGATCTCTCCGGCAATCCCGATCTACGGCGCACGGTGGTTCGCAGCGGAGTGCAGAACGATGTGCGCTTCCTGGGATTTATTCCGATCGAGGTGCTGCGGATTTTTTACGACGAAGCGAAGATTTTCGTCTTCCCGTCGCTATACGAAGGGTTTGGACTGCCTCCGCTGGAAGCCATGGCGCATGGAACGCCGGTCGTCACTTCGAACGTGTCGTCTCTGCCCGAGGTGGTAGGCAATGCGGCGGTGCTGGTGAATCCGGAAAACGTGTTCGAGATCATGCGCGCGCTGCACCGCGTTCTCACCGATCAGGCTTTGCGCGATCGACTGAAAGAACGCGGCTACCAGCAGACGGCAAAGTTTTCCTGGGAGACTTCGGTCCGCCGTATTCTGGATACGTACCATCAGATCGCGGATGGTGGAAGGAACCACGCCGGGCAGCCCGCCGCTGACTGAAAACTACTTCACCAAGGGCTGGCCGGGAGATCCGACGGCGAGTTTTTGGAGTTTGGCGGTGATGCGGGTGCGGTCGGCATCGGTTTTCGCGGCGGCCAGGCGCTTGCGCAGCTGGACAATTTTTTCTTTGCGGGTACGGCGCCGGCGTATCTCTGGCCGGCGGCTGGGTGCTGACATTCGGTGCTCCTGTGGTCAATTTGAAGTGGCCGCCGGACCCGGACCGGGGACCAAGTTGCCGGTCGCGTTGCAGCCCTGTTTCATTGAATAGGAGACTGCGGGAACTGTCAATCAGGGCCACCGCCCGATTGCCGAGATCCTTCGCTCCGCCTGAAAAACGGCTACGCTCAGAGGATGACGCCCCGGTCGAGAGGTTACGGCGCGTCTACTAGGCAACGGAATCCGATGGCTGCCGAGCGGTCTATGGTGGGAACACAAGGAGGAGCTTGCCCTGCTCGGTTAGTTTGTAGGCCTGGGGGAAGTACCAGATTGAGCTCTGCGGTTGGTAGTAGCTGCCACCGCGGAGAATAGCGGCGCGAGTATGCTCATCGGCGAACTCTTCCGTCCATTGCCAAATGTTTCCAACTATGTCCATCACGCCAAATGGACTGGCTCCCTTGGGATGTGCGACGACCGGATCCGGGACCTGGCATGGTACGTGATTTGTCGGAAGCCGGCAGGACCTTTCATTCGTGCGAATAGCCGGACAAGGGGGACGCGGTCAAGGACTTCATTTTGGCCATCATGGCGAGAGTTCCCTGCCCCGGTACCGTGTCGGTCGGGAGGATGGCAGCGTATCCTTTGGCGTCGATCGAAAAGACGAGCATGGCCCTTCCAACGGGCCGAGCCTCGGACTTCAGTTCGACTCCATCGTACAGATCGAAATGGCGGAAGCTCGCCGCGGCCGGAACTTCCATCTGGTCGCCATCGACGTCGTATTCGTTGCGGTTGACGATCGTCCAACTGGTATTGGCCCCAAGTCATGACGTTCCAGGCCAAGGCTTCGTCCGCAGGGCTTCCCTCGGGCTCAAAGGCGAGCGGGTGGCCGGTTTTGTCGGCAGCCAGTGAGAAGGTCAAGGGGACGCCGTCCTGCGTGTCGCCGTCGATGCCGTCGGCGCCAACTTCGGCCAGCAGGCCGGCGATCGAGTGTGGCCACGGCAGGCCCGGGTCTCGCGTTCCCTGATCCCACATCATCATCGGAAACAAGACACGCACACCGCGTCGATGGAAATCCGCAATCATTTGTTTCACGCCGGCGAGGCCGCCGGGCATGCTGCCAATCATGTCGTGCTGATTGCGATTATCGATTCCCAGGTCAGGGTACGTCGGCCAGACCAGAACGGCATCGATGCCGCCGTACCGCTTTCGCGATCGTCGAGGTAACGGTCGACGGTGTACTTGCCCGAGGCGGGATCGTAGAAGTAGCGATCATGAACCATCATCTGAGACTGCATGAAGCTGGACTGCGTCCACTGCAATGCAGACAGATCGTACCTGGCGCCGTCGTGGCCGATTCGGGTGCGCCGTTCCGTTCTCCAGTGTGTGATGTCAGCGAGCCATGCCTCGGGTTCGGTTTGGCTGCACGGCTTCGATCCGCCTTCCGACAGGCCCTTCATGGTCTGGCATTCAGGTACGGGAATCTGCTGGGCGTCGGGGGCGAAGTGTGAGTCCTGGGCAGAACAGACGGCGGCTACAACAAGCGCGAGCGCTGCGATTTGCAGGAGATCCACCTCATTCGCTCACCAACGTTGATGAACCTGGGCGCGTACTTTCTTGTCGTAAATGCTCCGGATTGCTGCCATGGTCTCCGGCGCAAGAGGTGGGAGAGCGGAAGCGCGACAGTTGTCGGCGACCTGTTCCTGCCGTTTGCCGCCGGGAATAGCGCAGGTGACAGCATCGAACATGAGAATCCAGCGCAAGGCAAACTGGGCCATGGAATAGCCAGGGGGCAGAAGAGCGCGGATTTGTTCCACCGCATCGAGCCCGATGTCGAGATCCACTCCAGAAAAAGTCTCGCCTACATCAAATGCTGCGCCGCGACGATTGAAGTTGCGGTGATCATCAGCCTCGAACTTGGAATCGCGGCGGAGTTTGCCAGTCAGAAGACGGCTGGCCAGCGGCACGCGCGCCAGGATGCCAACTTGCTTCTGTGTGGCCCGCGAGAAAAACAGTTCTGCTGGGCGCTGGCGGAAGCAATTGAAGATGATCTGCACCGTCTGGACATTGGGGAAGTCGATGGCTTTCAGAGCTTCCTCGACCTTCTCTACGCTGACGCCGTAATAGCGGAGTTTGCCGGTTTTTACCAGATCGTCGAGTATGGCAAAGACTTCCGGACGGTAATAGACCTCCGTGGGCGGACAATGAAGTTGCAGCAGGTCGAGGGTGCTGGTCGAGAGATTTCTCAGGCTGTCGTCGATCCACGAAGTCAGATTTTCGCGGGTGTAGCCGTCGACGGTCTGCCGAGGGAGACGTCGACCCGCTTTGGTCGCGACCATGATTTCCTCCCTGCGATCCTTCTTTAGGCGAGCGATCAGGCGCTCGCTGCGGCCGTCTCCGTAGACGTCAGCCGTATCGATGAAATTGACTCCAGAGTCGATCGCCTTATGCAGAGCGGCAAGGGCGTCCTCGTCGGAAACGTGTCCCCAGGCGCCTCCAATGGCCCAGGCGCCGAAGCTGACGTCAGAGACTCTCCAACCGGTGCGACCGAGCGTGCGGTAGTTCATCGGGGCCTGCTTTCTTCAAGTACATTGCTGCACAGACGGGGCCGGTTTTCGATGAATTCCAGTCTGCCTGACACGGTCTGCAGATGCGGGCAAGCGATGATACCAAAACGGAGCGATCAATCACCGCTGTCTCAGACGTCTATGACATCGTGCAGCTAGGATGAGCGGGGACGTGTGGACAGTTGTTACTTGCCGGGCGTCGGAGCCGGTCTGATATCGTCTGCGGCTTTCTGCAGTGCATCCACAGCACTCGAGTCTAGTTGGTAGAGGGTAGGTTCGTTCTCGCGACTGGCGATGTAACCACTGCCGGATTTCGCAATGGACACTTTCTCCACGCGCTTGCCGTCATCGGAAGTGACGGTGAATTCAATGGTGGGATTCGCGAAGCCCGACTCGACAAACTTGTTGGCGGCGAGGCTGCGCAGATCCGAAATGTACGGCTCTACACTCCCGGCGTCCATCTTCTTTCCGTTGGACCACCAGTCTGAACCGCTCTTGCTCAGAAAATAGGCTTTTGAGCCGTTGTGCATCTCAATCTTGCTTGGGTCGCTGAAGCCGATGTCAAAAAGTTTTTTGTTGCGGAAATCGTCGAGCCCTTTATCGAGTGCCTGACCGAGACTTGAATCGACCTTGTAGACACCGTCGACCATGCTCGACTTCGCATAGTAGGTGTCCTTGCTCTTGCGAACCTGGAGTTCTTGCGTGCCGGACTGGTCTGTTACTTTTGCAATCGCGACCGGCGTGGCGCGCACAAAGGCCAAGGCCATATCCTTAAGGTCCTTGTCCGATCCACTGAGATCCATGCGGGCATCGGTGAGTTTCCCAACCAGTTCACCGACCTGGACGCTATCGGCACGCAAAGGCTTGGGCTTCAAGATCTGCCACTCGTCTTTATTGCGCCCGAACTCGATTTCTTGATTAGTCCTGATCAACTCTAAGCGGCTGATCTTGTCTGCACTCTCGGTCAACAACCTCTTGTCGCGCAGGTCGTTCAGGCTCTTATCAATGCTGGTCTTGTTGTAGCTGGCCATGGTGAAGATCCGCGGATCGCCTGCCAGCATCGCGTAAACCGCCCCGCCCGCGGGAGTGTCATCGCCGATCAAGAGCCTTTGCGTCTTATTGTCTTTCTCTGTGACATCCACTTCGACGGCAGGGTGGTCGAGACCATACTGCTTCAGATCGGAGGGTTTGTCCTCGACTAGACGCTCGGAGTTCAGGGACGAGAGGATAGAGATCGCGCCGGAAACGGCATTTTGATCAGCATTGAATGACTTGGGCTGTGCGATCTGCCAAGTGCCTGAAGTGTTTTTTGCGAGGACGATCGGCTCGGCACCATTCTTCTTTAGCTCAACCCGATTAATGGTCGGTTCATCCAGCTTGAGAATGGTGGGTGGAGTGTCGGCGGGTACCTTCGCGGACTCGTCCGTCGCTTTGCGGTGTTCCGACCAATAGAGGGCACCTCCCAGCGCAAGGAATACAAGGGTTGCAACAATCAGGCTGCGAATTTTCATGGCGTTTCAGACAAGGCTCCAATCGGCAGGACGAGCTTCTTTACCTTCTCTTCCACCACACTCCAACGCCAACGACAACAACGATCGCTGGCAGCAGGAACTGGCTGGTCGCGCGAACCCAACTGAGCTGCGAGCGGGTCATGGTAATTCGACGGTCTTCGCGTTCCTTTGGCCGGATGGAGATCAAGTCTTCATCGGAGGATAGCCAGTTGACCGCGTTCAACGCCAGATCATTGTTGCCATTGAAATTGATAAACCCGTTGCTCACCCAGGAAGAGCTGCCGACCACCACGAAGCGGCCCTGCGCATTCTCTTTGCCCGTGTTGTAAGTGCCTGCAGCTGCGATGGTCAGCGGGCCCTTCTTGTTCTTGGGGTCATTCACGTTAACCGCTGCAGAACTCAGATTGGTGGTCGCGAGACTGGTACTCGAGGAATCGAACAGCTTCTGCACACTGGTCTTGTCGCCGCTCTTTACTTCCAGAGAACGGGAGAGCGGAAAGCCTGTGGCCGTCCCCTTCATCTCGCTTACGATGGGCTGGGATTCATAACTTGTGACCAGTGCGACCTGGGGCCCGAGTCCAACAATCTGGCCGAGCGGATTCAGGTCGAGAATCAAATCCTTGTTCGGGGTCACGCCCCAGGTTTGGAGCAGGCTCGCAAGAGCGTCGTTGTCGGCGATTTCCGAGCGCCCCGCCTTTAGAGGTGCATCCAGCATTAGAAGTGCACGCCCGCCACTTTCGACATATTTCTTGATCGCGTCCACTTCCGGTTGCTCGTAATTGCGCGCCGGGCCCGCGACGACCAAGGTCGTGCAGTCGCTCGGAACCTCGGCGGTCTGTAAGAGACTGACGGTCTTGCTTTCGTAATTGTCTTTGGCTAGCAGGTCTTTGAAGCGGGAAAGTCCTCCGCGATCGCTGTCATCAATCTGGTGTTCGCCACTGCCACTGACAAAACACACAGTTCTGGTGTTGCTCTTGAGGTCGCGGATGAAGGCGCCGGTGAGACCTTCTTCGGTCATGCTCTTGGCTTCTTCTTTCTTCGTGCCGATCTGAACTACCGCCGTCCCGAAGTTCCGGATGCCGGCCTCCCGCGCGGCTTGTGGGTTCTTGTCGGGATCGACGTACTCCACCTTCACCTTGGGAGATAGGTTCGCATATTGGTCGAGCAGGTCTTTGCCGTCACGGAATCGCGTGCTCTGCTGGAAATAGGTGATCGTCGCGTTCTGCTTCAGGCCTTTCACGATCTTGGCGGTCTGGTCGGAAAGACTGTAGCGCTTGTTGGACGTGGCGTCGTACGACTTGTTGAAACGGTTGGCGAGAACGTTGACGACGACTACCGCGGCCAGCACGATGATGATGTAGGTCGCTGCGTAGGCCACGTACTTCGTTTGTCTCGCTCTAAGCCATTGGCCTGCCATTTACGACCTCCAGCGCAGGGATTCCATGGAACGCGCCGTGAAGAAGAGTCCCAGGAAGATGACGGTGAGGTAGAAGATTGCATCTTTGGAATCGAACACGCCCCGGCCGAACGATTCGAAGTGCGTGATGATCGACAAGTACGAAAGCACGCGGGCCCAAGTTGCTGTTTCGTATTCACCGACCCAGGCGATGACCCAGAGCAGCAATTCCACGCCGAAGGTCGCGGCCCCGGCGATGATTTGGTTCTTAGTAAGGGTGGAAATGAAGGTGCCGATGGCCAGCAGCGCACCTGCCTGGAGCAGCAGGCCAAGATAGCCCATGGCCAGCGGCTTCCAATCCGGGTTGCCGTACCGGAAGAGAAACGCGAAATTCACTGCGGTGAAAAGCAGCAGGCACGAGTAGAGCAGCATCGCGGCCAGCCATTTTCCCAGGATGATTTCGAGATCGCGGATCGGAGAGGTCGCTAGCAGCTCAATAGTGCCGGTGCGCTTCTCTTCAGCAAACAGGCGCATCGTGATCATCGGAATAAAGAAGAGTCCGATCACGCCTACGTTCGACAGCAGCGGGCGGATGACCTGCTCGTTCAGGTTCATGGGGAACATCTGCCCGCGCATCTGCATCTCGACGCTTTCGACGACAAAAAAGCCGAGCGCGTTCCAAAAGAAGAAACCGAAGATCAAGCCAAACATGGTTAACAGGAGATAGGCGACCGGTGAAACGAAGTAGCTGCCGAGTTCCTTGCGGCAGATGATCCACGCGTTTCTCATGGCTGTGACACCTTTGGTGCGCTCTTCTCTGCCTCACCAGATTCGGTACCCGTGAGCTGGAGGAATATTTCTTCCAGGGTCATCGCCGCTGGCCGAAGCTCGTTGAGATCCCACCCGTACTGCACCACAGCACGCGCCAAGTCTCCCCGCACCAGGCGACCTTTCTCGCTTTCGACTTCAAATAAGGCGCGCCCGTCGACCAGTTGTTTGCAGAGCACGCGGCTGACGCCAGAAATCTGCTCAAGCTTATGCTGCACGATCGGAGCTTCCAGACTTCCATCGCGTCCGCCGATCTCCAGCAGAACAGACTCGGCTCCGCGTGCCCGTGCTCGCAGATTGCGCACCGAGTCGGTGGCGACCAGTTTCCCCTTGTTGATGATGATGACCAGTTCGCAGGTCTGCTCGACTTCGGGGAGTATGTGCGTGCTCAGAATGATGGTATGATCCCCCGCAAGACCCTTGATCAGGTCGCGGGTCTCATTGATTTGCTTGGGGTCGAGACCAGCAGTGGGTTCATCGAGAATCAGCACGTCGGGGTTGTGAATGATGGCCTGGGCCAGGCCGACCCGTTGCCGGTAGCCTTTGGACAGCTTTCCGAGAAGCTTTTTCCTGACGTCTGCCACGGCACAGCGATCGCAAACGTAGTCGATACGTTTCTCCAGATCGGCGCCTGATAGTCCTTTCAGCTTGCCCACGAATCGCAAGTAATCTGCCGTCTCCATCTCCGGATAAATAGGCGGCGTCTCGGGCAAGTAGCCAATTCTCTTCTTGACCTCCAGTGGCTGTTCGAGGACATCAAACCCGGCCACACTCGCAGTGCCCGCCGACGGTGGCAAAAAGCATGTCAGCATGCGCATCGTGGTGGTCTTACCGGCGCCGTTCGGGCCGAGAAATCCGACGATCTGGCCCTTCGCCACCTCAAACGAGATCTGATCCACAGCAACGGTGCGGGCGTACCGCTTGGTAAGTTCTTTGACGGTGATCATAAGCAGTTGTTGTCAACAGTGAGAACGCTCAAACTGTTGGGCCGACCCGCGCGTGGGCAGCGCGTAGCAAACCCATCTTAAAAATGCAGGCCGCAGTCTGTCAATCAGGTGTAACGGAGAGCGACCGCTACTCGCTTCACACCAATCCCCGGAAACGAATCGGTCAAATGCCGGCGTACCAGGCATAGCCTCCTTCCGGAGCCGCGGAGCCCAAGCCCTTGCCGAAACGTTTCAGACTGTCGGTGACCGTCAGCTGGGTTATGTACTTCACGCTCTTATAACCGATTTGACGGGAAACCCGCAGGCGAAGCGGCCCGCCATTGCCCACCGGGAGTTCATCGCCATTCATGCCATAGGTGAGAAAAGTCTGCGGATGCAACGCGTCGGCCATGTCGATGCTTTCCCACCAGTCGGGATCGATCGAGAAGTAGACAACGTATTTGGCTTGCGGGTGGACTGCCACAGCTTGCAGGACTTGGGAGAGAGGCACGCCGATCCACTCGGCTATATACGACCAGCCCTCCTCACACTGCAGCATGGTGATTTGGCTGTGAGACGGGTAGCTCTTAAGTTGGGCAAGCGAAAATGAAGCGGGCCGGGCGACCATGCCGTTGATGGAGAGCCGCCAATCGGCAAATCCTCCGGCCTGAAGGCGCTTGAACTCTTCACTCAGGGGCGGGATTTCGTTCGCGAATGGAGGCTTTGAGATCTGGCTCCGAGAAAACTCACGAGCTAATGAGTGCCTTGTGAGCAGACGCTGGGAAGCATAGGTCAGCGTTTCGCCGAGGCCATAGATTCCGCCATGATCAGGCGGGACAAGCCCGTATCTTTGCGCGATGCGCGCGGCCGCGCCCAAGCCCAATGCGCCCGCTGTGGCCGCGAGTCCGGTGATGATGACTTTGCGACGTGAGAGATCGCTCATGTGCGCTCCATAGGTGCAGCGACGCGGCCCGTGATCATCGCCCGCATGCGACTCCTGAACCCGGCAAGCCAAACCATCAAAATGTGCACCAGCAAGAACAGCACGAGAGCCAGGGAAACGAAGAAGTGAAGAGTGCGTGCCGATTGCTGGCCGCCGAGCACATTGACGGCCGCCGGCACCGCGGAAACAAAGGCGGGGGACATCGCCAAGCCCGTCCAGATCACCAGGGGAAAAAGAACGAAGATCACGATGAGGTAGGTGAGCCGCTGGAGTAAATTATAGGACCAGACTTCCGACTCACTCGACCGCTCGAAGCGCAAGCGGCTAGCGATTGCTCTCGAGAATGCGCGCCACGACAGATCGGCTCTCAGCGGGAGCAAGCTGTTGCGAAAATGTCCCGTAAATAAGCCGGAGATTATGTACAGCAGGCCGGTCAACACAACGACCCAGGCAGATTGGAAGTGGAGATACCGGCTCCAGCCGTTCTGGTCCGGCAGCACGTAGCCGTAGCCGGTCGGTACCAATGCTCTGGAGGCGGGGATCGGCAGCTTGAACAACGTTGGAGTCAGATCGTTCCCGGTTTCGCCCCAATAGAAGCGGGGGTGAGAGGCCACAATTTCAGCGCCGCTGACGAGCAGAGCCAGAAAACACACGGCAGTAATCCAATGAGTGACGCGGACGAGAGCAGAATGCCGCGAAGTAACCGTCGTGGTCGGGACGGCCGAGGCAGCACTTGGGATGCAAGCGGAGTCACCCACGCGGGAATGGTACCATGTGGCGCACTCCTCCGGCATCCGCGAATCTGCACGGCAGTATGTCACTAGAGAGGGATTCTTCGTACGGGCACACAAACAAGAGCTCTAGGGATTCCTGTTGGAAACAGCAAGCCGCGTAAGGTGATAGGTCAATAATTGATCGGGGCTCAAAAGCGCTTCTCGAAGCTCCTTTTCCGACTGTTGAATATTGTCCAGGGCGCGATCGAGCATAGCGACATTGTAGAGCCACCATCCACTGCGCGAACTGGCGTTCCCATTGCTCTTAGTGCGATCGAGGAGACTTTCCAGTTTTTGCTTGGCTGAGACCCGATCGAAATTGGGCAGCTGTTGAGATGCCTTCCAGGACCAAACGGCATCTTCCAGGCTCGATTGCTCAGCGGCGTGCTGGAAACTTCTTCGAGCTTTGTCGGGCAGGTTGCAAGTCTGATTTACCGTCCCCATTAGGTAATTGAATCTGGCAGAGCGCAAAAACGGCTCCAATCCATCATGAGTAAACGGCAGATCTGCGACCGGTTCTGCAAAATGATCGACAATCTTAACTCCCTCGGCACATCGTCCAAGTTGTGCCAATGATATGGCGCGCTGCATTTGCACTTCCAGCCAGACTTGCCGCACATTGGTGCCACCTTCCTCGCGTGGGAAGAAGCGATTGTGGAACAGGGCGGCTGCTTTCTCGAACTCTTCGGACTCGGCCAAATTCAGGATGAGCTCATAGACGAGTTCGGAAGGCATGCTGGCGCGATCGGGATAGCGCTCCAGCGCCGCTACACGTTCCTGGGCTGGGCGCTGCAAGATACTCAAGGCTTGATCCATTCCTGTGTAAAGTTCGACGTTCTTTGAGTCCGTGCGCAGACCCTCCTGAAACACAGTCAACGCCTGCTCAGGATTGTCTTTCGCGTGAAGCAGAGCACGGCCAAGGCTGGCATCGAGGACAGGAATCTGCGCATTGAACCTGCGGGCCTGCCCCCATTCGCCGAGAGCCTGATCGGTTAGACCTCGTGAAAAGTAAAGCGTTCCAAGCAGGTAGTGTGCGCTCGCGTCCTGCGGATTCGCGTTCAGCGCAGCACCCAAGACCTCGATATCTTCTGCGCGACTGGGGAAGACATAATTGGTGGGAAGCTTCGCAGCCATCCTGAAGTCGCCCGAGCCTGACTGTCCTAACTTCTGCCGGCAATAGCCGCGGAAGTAGGCCACCATTGGATGTTTATCTGGAGAGACCACTCCGGGTTCACTTTCATCCGCGACCGCTGAAGGGTAGTTGCGCGATAGGACATCGAGCGCTTGGGCGTACAGTCCGAGACGCATGTACTCAGACGCGATATTCGACACACGCTCCGGGTCGTCGGCAAGATGATCGAGATCAGCTCTGCCAACCTGCTCAAGCAGGAAGTAACTTTGAGGGAATCGCGCCAGCCACTCCTGCACAACCTTCTGAGACTTTTCGGACTCCCCCTCCGCTCGGAGAATGGCAGCCAACTCTTCAGCCGTGCGAAGATCATCCGGCGCGGCGCGACTGACTGCTTGGAGGTAAGACTCGGCCTGTTTCAAATTTCCTTCACGGGCAGAAAGCTCCGCCAATCGCAACCCCGCCGCCGCACGGAAGGCGGGCAGCCGCGCGGCGGCTTCATAGGATTCGCGAGCGTCTCCGTTCTGACCTAGGCCGTCATAGGCGATGCCGAGATAGTAAGCAACTTCTGCATTGGAAGTGTCGCGAGCAGATACCGGCTCCAGAAAGCCCTTCGCTTCCTTATAACGCAACAAGCTGGCACACAAGCGTCCTGCAGCCTTGCGTGCGTGGACGCTCTCGGGGAATCTGGCTAACGCATCCTGATATGTTTGCAGTGCGACGAGCACATTGCCGTCGAGTTCGTCTTCGTTCCCCAGTTGGAGCCAGTCATCTTCCGTGCGATGCTCTGGATCGGGAATGCGATACGACGGCTGTGGCCCGAGGTGAATTTGTTCAACCGGCGTCCAGTCGTATTGGCCCTCGGTCTGCCGTAGAAGTACCGCATCACTGGCGTTGCGCAGTTCGAATGTGTATTTCTGTTGCGAGTCTGCATTCGCGAGTTCGTGCTTCCAAGTCTGTTCCGGGGTGAGATCGGTTTTCTCATGAAAGATGATTTGATCTCCCGCCGAGATAGCCAGAGTCGCTCCGGGAACTGCCTGGTTGACATTGAGTCCGGCCATGAGCGCGTTGCCTCGCCGGCTCAGATGAACCACGCCGGCCAGGTTGGCCCTGGAGATTCCACCGATGTCGCGCACCGGCATCCAAAACTCAGAGAAGCTGATGGTCTGCCGAGGTTCGAGAAAGGCATAGGTCTCCTGATTGCGGAACAATCCTGCCTGAACTTCGACGTACGCGCTGTCGTTATCGGATAACGTCTTGCGCCAGTCCAGACCGTCCGCATCAGTGCCCCATGACCAGATCTTCTTCGCAGGGAGTTGCGCGTAATCCGCGTAGTGCACGGTCCCAGTATTGGTGTGAGGGTGCCAAACGCCCATAAAGGGTTCGCGGCTGCCGTGCACAAAGGACGAGACTGGCCCCTTGGTTTGATTCTTCACCATACTGAGATCGTTTCCGTCGGCTTCGATCGGCCAAGACTGAACGTCTCGAAAGCCGTGGCTGGCTATGAACCGCATTGGATACTGGATTCGCGAATCATCCCACACTTGAATTCCGGCATTGTTCCACCAGTAGAATCGGTGGCGAACGTCGCTGCGATTGTTGAGCGTGACTCTCTGTTCGAGAATGGTGGAATGCGGGCGGAGCACTAATTCCACCGACCATTGCATTCCGTACACCCGGTCGATGTTGCCCACCTGAACGGAAGCACTGCCGTCATCCTTTTGGCCGAACGCAAAATCAACCGGGGAAAGACTGACCCAATTGTGGGAAACCGGGAAATTAAACTCGATACCGAACGCAGCCCACGCGCCACGATAAGATATGTCGGCCTTCTTAATGGACGGGTTCTCGTAAAACATCGGCTGCCCGCTGATATTGTCTGTGCAGGTATAGACATGGCCTCCAAGATCGGGCAGCACCGAACACTTCAAATATTCGTTTTCCAGAAATACAGCACGCCAAGCGTGGTCGGCACGGCGATCCGTCAAATTGCGGCGGAGAGTATACGGGTAGTTGAAGCGGCTGTTTGCATATTGATCGAACGGCGGGTTGGGATCGGGCGCACCTTCCTCATAGGTGGGCAAGGTCAAAGTGCCTTGCCATACCCGCACTTGAGCGGTTGCCGTAGGCAGCGATAAGAGCAAGAAACTCGAGAGAAGTTTTAGAGACATCATCATTTGCAGGTGTGCTCTACGTTAGCAATAGTCCCTCGGAATGCTTCTCGTCAAAGAGAGAGACCTCAACTATTGCGGACTCTGTTGCTTATGGATTTCGTCTAACCGCTTCTTCAGGTACTCTCGATATTCCTGCTGCAATTTGGGATCTTTTGGTGAGCTGTAGATCTCGGAAGATTTGTATTTCCCTTCATCGAATTTCTTTTTCGTCCATTCATCATGGATATGGGTCTCATCGGCATGGTCGAGGACTTCTTTGACGAATTGCGGCGGAATGAAATATACGCCTTCGCGGTCTCCCACCACGAGATCTCCCGGCATAACGGTTACGTCTCCGATTCGGATAGGCACATTGATGCCCGTCAGCATCACGTTCCCGATGGGCGTTGGATCGGCGGAACGGAAATACGCCGGCATACCGATCTGGGCTATGCCATCTAGGTCGCGAATGCTGCCGTCCACTACCAACCCACCGCCATTCGTGGCTTTCATGACGTAGTAGAAGAGATTGTCGCCCACGATGGTGCCGTCGACTTTCTTTCCAAAGAGATCCACAACCAGCACATCGCCGGGCTGGAGCATATCGATCGCAGTTTGATTGGTCAGTCCCGGCAAGCCGCGTTCCTTGGCTTTGTACTTGGAAACTTGGTCGACGTCGGCGCGCAGCGGCATGAATTGCGCTGTGAACGCGCGCCCAACCATGGTCTTCCCGGGATGCAACACCTGAAAACCATCCGCATACTGGTTCTTGAAACCCTCCTCGTGGAGACCGGCCCAGACTTCTTCGGAAGATAGTTCGCGGGCGCGCTCGATCATCGCATCGGACACCTTCGGACGTCCGTCGGCAAGCCTGTCGAATGGGGAGTTGGCGGTAAAGTCAATCAATTCTTGCTTGGAGAATGTAAACAATTGCGCGTGCGCGCAAGTTGAGGAGAGCAGGGCCACGACGCAAACGGTCTTTCGGCAGATTCTGCTAGGCCTGAGCATTCTTAGGATCTGTATCATTCGCACTCTCCGCGATCGGCGAGGTTTGGAACCAACGTTTACCGACGAGTTTACAATTCTATTTTTCAAATTGTGATCTTTTTTCAAACGAATCGAAAGTTCTCGTGTCTGAGGACCTTCGCACGCACAGGGACTAACGATGCGCAACTGGGCCATCACGGTGCACCCGGAGATGGCGATGAGGTGTTCTACCACTTCCTCCTGCCTGAAAACCCTCGAACGCGGGGGTCTCTGCATACAGAGCAATTTCAAGGGGAACTGGTCGTGATTCATTGCGTTCGATCCCAGAGTACAGTTCGAAGTCGGGATCAACCTCAAGAGCGTCTTCACCATGCTCCGCTTCCATGCTAGACTAAACTAATTAAACCTAGTTCAACAAAGGTGGCTATGAAAACCGTAAACATTCACGAGGCGAAAACTCAGCTCTCGAAACTCATAGAAGAGGCCTCCAAAGGGGAGCCGTTCGTGATAGCCAAGGCTGGCAAACCGGTCGTAAAAGTCACTGCCCTTAGCGCTCCAACCGGTGCTCAAGTACGGCGCCTCGGTTTCATGGCGGGGCAGATTTTCGTCCCGGACGACTTTGACCGAATGGGCAAGGAGGAGATCGAGCAAATGTTCGGCGGTGGCGCATGAAACTTCTGCTGGATACGCATCTCCTTCTCTGGGCGGCCGGTGAACCCCGCCGGCTCTCAAAACAAGCTCGAACGCTGATCGACAATCCTGAAAACGAGGTTCTGTTTAGTGCGGCTAGCTTATGGGAAGTGACCATTAAACGCGGGTTGGGCAGAGATGATTTTAAGGTGGATCCGAGGCTCCTGCGCCGCGGTCTATTGGACAATGGGTACAGCGAGTTGCCAATCATCAGCGATCATGTCGTTGCCATTGATAGCTTGCCGCTCATTCATAAGGATCCTTTCGATAGAATCTTAGTGGCACAGGCGACGGTCGAGGGTGTTACGCTGCTGACCATCGACTCCTTGGTGTCTCAGTACCCGGGACCTATCAGGACAGTTTAGAATCCGCCGGAGATGCTGGACCGAAGCAATGCGGCAGCATATGCCACTTGGAAAGACAAGATTAGCACTCTTCGAGCACAGATACCGAAGCCCATCGAGCGCATCAATGTTGAAGTCCATGAACCCGCAGAACCGCTGCTCTTGAATGAACAGTCCCGTGTGGCCGAAGAGATTTGTGACATCGTTAGCTACGTGTTCTATGACGGGGAGTTGATCGTCGCCGAGAAGTGGGCAGCCGATGCGGAATGGCGTGCGGAGCGACGGGCGCAGTTCGTCCCCGGGATCGGCACCGACCGCATACACCTCGAAAAGTGCCCTGCGGAAGGCGACCTCAAACAGACGCAATATGGTATTGGCACACGCTACAAGTCCGCCGAGTATATCGGACAGTTAGTTCCTTCTCTCGCCGGTCAGGTCGGTGAGGAGAAGGTGTTCGTCTTGACTCCTTATCGAGCACAGCGGGGGCTGATCAAAAATTTTCTCCGAAATGCTGGACAGGCCAAGGTCCCGGTCAGCACCGTGCATAGGGCGCAAGGGAGCAAGTATCACACTGTTTATTTTCGATCCACTGATCGCGACTGGCGAGAGATTGCTGGGGCATCCTGTCGAAGGGCCTCGATTGATCAACGTCGCTGAGTCGAGCGAAAGCACGCCTGGTTGTGATTCTGTCCGTCGGCGACTGCGCCAATGAGTACCTGCGGCGAATTGCTCACATGATCTCCGGCAAGGGATGATTGATGGAGCCGTCGACGTGAACTCGCATTACCGCCAGCAACCAGAAAGCAGAGCCTCGCTCGATCTTTTCGTAAAGGGGATTCTAGCTGAGGAAATCGATGGCGTATGTCGAAGAAAATCAAAACCCATCGGCACAGGCAAGAATGGATCGATGCGCAGGCAGCGGCGTGCCAGGGACGCCACCTGAAGTGCGAGCGGCGGCGGCGTTATGTGGCGCTGCGGTCCGAGGTGCTGACAGTGCAACGACAAGCGGCGGTGAGGTGAGGCGAAGTTGTCGTATGGAGGTCCGGTCGGCAGAATAGGAACTGTCGTCCCGAAGCAGTGGCGCCTGAGTCAGAGCCGGCTCGGGGGCAGGCTCCAAGCCTCCATCCAATCGCAAGGTGCGTTACAACCCTTCAGGAGGGTTTCAATTTCTCCTCGACATAGAGTGAGAGCTCAATCATGCGCTCCATCAATTGCTCGGCTGGCAGTCCCCTAAAGTTCTTGAGCACCAACTCCTTGACGTAAAGCCGCACAAGATACCGCAACTGCAGGGCGCGGCTGCACGTGGCGAAGACAAAATCGCGATGCCCGTTATTCACGACAATCAGCTTCGGCTCGGCCACAGTTCCCCAGCGGCTCGTTCAACCGTGTAGCCTGGTAAGCCGCGCGCATTGAAGAGACAAGGGCCGACAGGCGCATCAAGGCTATCAGTAACCGTGATTACCGCTTCCGCTCTGCAGCACACATCGGGTTGTGAGACGGTGACGGAAAAACGTACGAGACCGGGAGACAACGGCGCTTGGAAGCTCACTTCTTGATCGCAGACTGCTGAGAGGGGAATGATTGGACCGGAAGGTGGGAGGCAGAGGGAGAGGGAGAGGGAGAGAAGGTGCGACAGAAAAGGGTTGATTTTGGGGGTGACAAAATCGATGGATGAGCTGGACTGGGTCGTCAGGTGTAAGGGTTGCGGCGAGTTGTACGTCCTCCGCGAGGTTGGCGCTGAAGAAACAACATTTACAGTCGCGCAACACGACGATACCCTCTCACAAGGCGCATACGGTCGAGTAGTTTCAGTCATAAGGGATGGGTATGGGACATTACTGCAGGATCTGCGGGCGTGAGCGGCCGAACGAGCAGTTCTCGGGCAAAGGTCACAAGATTCATATGTGCAAGCGCTGCCAGGCCAAGCCGAAGACCGAGCGCCGAGCCATCGAGGATCAGGACGATATCTTCGGGTTTCTCAAACAGTCGCACATCTCCGAAAAGAATGTGATTCGCCTGGGACAAATGGCGAAGTCGGAGAATCCGCTAGTCGCCAGTCTCGCCGAGATTGTCCTCGAAGTAGCCCGGATAAAGCCCTACAAAACCAGGAGACTCAAATTCCTTGCGCAGAAGCATCCGGAACTCTTGCGCAGGTTGGAGGACACAGGCTTGGTTTTTGCCCATACCTGGAACTGGGAGACTGGGGAAGTCTTCGCCCAATCCAATTCGGAAGAAGCGGAGGTCTTTGTCCCGGAGGATTGGGAGGCGACAGATTTGTCCGCGCAAGAAGACTGGGAGATACCGTTTTGACTGACTTGGCTCAGACCTCGCAATCCTTGCCCAACACTGGTGAGGCTATAGGATGAATTTGATGGAACTGGACGGCACTCATTATGCCTAACGAGTTGCAGCGAATCTATTCGACGCTCTTCCTGGCTGACGGCCTGCGTTGATTCCGCCACTTCCTAACCGTCGCCCAGGAGTCCTACCTTGGGCGTCACTCGCGACAGAAGTTTAATCGGGCACCGCTGTAAGAACGGATGAGGGGCAGCCGAGAAGTTGGCTTCGTTTTCGAGATCGGTCCCGATAACGAGCTGGTCGTGACGCTGTTCCAGGATTGTGCCTGTCCGAGCTGTGACTAGCGGGTTGTTCCTGCCGAAACAGCTGACGCGTGTTCCAGTTTCCGAACGCCGGTTGCCGCTGCCCAAGCAAGCGCGTCTCACCAGCGTCACAATCAGCAACTGGCATTGGTGTGAAGACCCTACAGCCGCCAAACTCGAAATGGCTCTCACCGGTGTATCCACGTCCGGGCGCAACAAACACTGCGGAAGTCGCTTTCACTCAGGTGACTGCATCTCGGTGGGTGTCGACCGAATGCAGCGCAACTTCGTGGCGATGCGAAAGCAGGCGGCAGATTAACAGCGAAGTAAACTCAGGGACATAACGGCCTAGGTCGATGACAAAGCTTCCGAGGCTCCGTCATCAGCGCTGTCCCCATGCGGGTGACCTACACGACAGGCGTCAACGAACAAAGGGATCGACGACGTGCACACCGGCCTTCGCCAAATCGATGCAGTTGCGAGTAGCGACCGCGAGACTGTGCACAATCGCGGTCGCTGCGATCAGGCTATCCTTGATCGGCATAGTTTTCCCGGTTTTGCGAAGACGCGCCAGCAGTTCCGCCCATATGAGGCCAGTGTCCGCATCCCAGGGAAGACAGTGGAGACGCCCGGCCCCAGCATCGAACCAGCGTTCCAGCGCGGTCCGCTTCTTTCCCGTGGGAAGGATAAGAATGCCGAATCGCAATTCCCCGAGAATCACAGGATTGACGGCCAGGTCAGGTTCATGTGCGCGAAGCCAGTCCACAACCCGCGGATCCGGCGATGGTTTCGTCGGCTCGCCCAAAACGTTGGCGTCAACCAGATACTTCACAGGGTATCGGTAGACTCAGATTCGATGGGAACAAAAAAATCCTTGTGCGGGCAGGCGAGTAGCCAATCGATGGTGCCCTCGTTCCGAGGAGCATCGCGCCGAACGAGGCGGTAGTCTCCACGATCAAGACGCTTGACGTCGAACTCCTGACCCGGCTCGATCCGGTCCATTTGCCGGAATTCTGCTGGCAAAACAATCTGGCCCTTGGAAGAGATGGTCGTCTTCATGGAAAGTAAGATATCGTCTTACCTATGCCAGTGTCAAATACCATAGACAGGACCGTAGTTGATTGATCACGCCGGGCAGAGTGCGTCACACCGGGCGCCTGGTATTGGCCGCTCTGCTCGCTTTCGGGATGCCTGGGTTCGGCTTTTAAAACAGGGGCATGAACATTTGGTAGGACACGAGTTGTGACGGGAATCTCAATCGTGGACTGCGCCGGAATCTGTATTCCCTGCTCCTGCAAAAGACGCCGCAGACCAACATTTTCTTCAGGTAGGTGCTGCACCTCAGCAAGAGCAGATTGCAGGTCCAATAGTTTGGGATCAGATTCGTTCACGTAAAGCTATCATCACCTTCAACTGCCGGAACTTGATTAAAGAGTAATCTCACACCCTGAGGACGTCCCTGTGTGTCCGCGGACGAAGCCAGAAAGCAGTCCACACATCGCGCCCTTTCGGGGATTGTCAGTTCTTATTCGGAGTAGTTGTATCTAACGCCGGGGTGCATATCGGTGAGTTCGCGGGTTTTCCGCAGGGGTTTAGGCTACACGAAGGCAGGATCGCTCTTTCCACTGAGAGTGGACCAAGTGTCTCGGTGCAGCGTTTTGGAAGTTTAGCCTGTAGCGGGGTGTGGTTGGTGCTTTTTCCGGTCTCACACGCAAGGCCATTCTCAAGCAAGCGAAGACCGAGCTTCCGTCCGATACCGTTCAACTGTGTCACACCGGCGTCACAGCTGTGGTTGGATTTACGGTGGTCATCGGAAACGATTCTGCGGTCATCGACGATGGCTCTATTGCAGCTTCGCGTACTCCGCTTTAGCTTCCTTCAGGATGCGGATGTTGGGGTCGGCGTCTTTCCAGAGGGTGAGGAAATCTTTGTAGGCAGCGAGCGCCCGGACGCGAGCGGCATCGGCATCGGCTCCCTGCAAGGTCCTCGACTCCAAGGCGTTGGCACGTGCCACTCCCAGATGCGCCAACGCTCCCGTCCAGCAGTTCCAGACGATGCCACTGTGGTCGATGACCTTCTGAAACTCGTCGGCGGCAGCACGGCCTTGTCTGGCTGCCAAGTATGCCTCTCCGCGCACATACACATGGTAAAGACAGGAAACATTGTTGGCGAAGCCAATCAGCCCTAACTCAATAGGAGAAGCTACTTGCAGGGCAGTCAGGGCAGCGGCCGGACTGTTCCGATCGAGCGCCAATTGCGCTCGAATTGCAGGCAACCAGAGCGACTGCATCTGCGTGTCGAGCGGTAAGCGTTTGGTCAAGTCCTGCGCCAAAGATTCGGCTCGCGCCGTATCGCCCGCGAGGGCAAAGGCAAGAGCGGATTCCACTTCGACGGCCTGACTCGTTGGAGCGAGCTTCAATGCCCCTACGGCCGCCTGTCGGGCTTGTGCTGCATTACCGTATGCAGCTTCCCACTGACTAGTAATCGCCTCTGCAACTGCCCCGGTCTCCTTGCTATCGGCTCGAATGGCGGAATTCACAGCCTGACTCGTCAACTCTCGGGCCTTGCCGAGGTGGCCGCCATACGCGGCCGTGTCGGATGCCAACGCCAGTATGGCGTTCTCATATTCGGGTTTGCCTGCAAACCATTGCTGCTGTTCCGCCATCGCCGCAGAGTCCGAGCTGATAAAGGCAAGAGCGTAGAGATCAAAGTGCAGCAGCCGATTATCGAGCGCGCTCGCGTGGGCTTGCTGAATGATGTGCCTGGTTTCGTCAAAATGCTGCAAACTGAGAGCAAAGATGGCGAGGTCGTCGTAAGAACTTACATCATTCGGTGCGAGGCGCAAAGCGTCCTTGGTGATTTCCGTGGCCTTTTCATACTGACCCTGAAATGCATATCCAAGGCCCAAATTAATGTAGGGTTCGGTCGTCCGAGGGTAGCTCTCTATCTCCTGAAGGAAGGCCTGGATCGCTTTATCCAGTTCTCCGGTGACATTCTGATAATAGTTGGCGGTGATATCCAGTTTTTCCCGTTCGCTGGCGTGCCCGCGTAACTGAAATGCCTTACTGAAATACTCAGCGGCTCGCGATTGCTGTCCAAGATAGGAATACTCAATCCCCGCTTCGTTGTAACCGGCGGCGAAATTCGGATCCAGCTGGATGGCTCGCTGAGTGTAAGGCACGGCAGCAGCGGACCCGCCGACATTATAGGCCTTCAAGCCAAGGCTATACGCTTTGAGAGCTTCGAGCGAGGAGGTGGTAGCCTCTGCCAACGGTACATCGAACTTCTGCACCGTCGCCAGCGACTCACCCAACTGCGAACGCAGCTTGGATGCCGCCTCGCCTAGTGCGTCCAGCACCTTCTCCTTCGACGCCGCCGTCACCTGCCCCTCAGCCAGCGGGTCGCCAGTCTGGCAATTCACTGCCTTCAATCCCAGCACGTATTGGCTGCCCAGACTGGCGATAGACCCGGCAATATAAGCCTTGCTGCCCGCCCGCTGGCAAAGCTCGCGGGTAACTTCGGGCGTGAGTTTCCTGTCGCCGGGACGGGACATCAATTTCAAGGTCACCGAGACCTTGTTCTCCGGGAGCACATTCAGAAACGGCGACTGGTTCAGAGAGACGCTGAGCGCCGTCTTGAGCGTGTCGTCGAACACCGGATCACCCGTGCTGTTGGCAAAATCGGCGAGAACGATGGTGTCTTTGTCGGTCAGATGCCTGGCTCGGTGGAAACGATAGTAGAGGACGCCTGCGGCTAAGAATGTGATCACGATCGCAACCGCACCCCCTAGCTTCGCTCGGGAGAGAGCCCGTGTGGTGACCGCCGCCCTCGGCTGCCCGGTCGAGCGAAGCCCGACTGCCGCTGTTGGCCCCGAGGCTGCGGAGCTTCGCTCCGCCTGGACGGCCGAGGCGGCCGTCCCCACATGGCCGGTGCCAGTATCTTGCGCGGCGGGCAGCGTGCCGGAACTCGCTGCTCTGGCTCGTCCCGTCTCGGTATCCCGTCTCAGCCGTTTGAGGTCGGATCGAATCTCCGTAGCGTACTGGTAGCGCAAGTTGCGATCTTTCTCCAGTGCTTTGTTGATAAGGTCTTCCAGCTTCGGCGGAATCTCGCGATTGAACCGAATCGCGGGCGGCGGATCGGAATCGAGGATCGCTTTGAATATGAGTGCAGAAGTTTCGCCATGAAAGGGCAACGCTCCCGTTGCCATTTCGTACAGAACCGTACCGAAGGAAAACAGGTCGGTGCGGGCATCCAGTTCTTTGCCCTTTGCTTGCTCCGGTGACATGTAGGCGACGGTTCCAAGCGTAGAACCGGGACTGGTGAGATGGTCAGCGTCCACCGAACCCGTCGCTGTGTTTAGCGAAGCAATGTTGCTCGAAGAAGTGCTCGCCAGACTGACCTTCGCCAATCCAAAGTCCAGAATCTTAGCGTGACCGCGTTTGGTGACGAAGATGTTCGCAGGCTTGATGTCCCGGTGGACGATTCCTTCAGCATGCGCGGCATCGAGGGCATCGGCAATCTCGATAGCGAGCGAGAGAATCAATTCCGTGTCCAGCGGACGCCCGGCGATGCGGTGCTTCAGCGTCATTCCGTCGAGATACTCCATGACGATGAAGTGCTGACCTTCGCGCTCGTCAATCTCGAAGACCATGCAAATATTGGGGTGGTTCAGGGCAGACGCCGCTTGTGCTTCGCGCTGGAAGCGGGCAAGAGCTTGCGCGTCCTTGGATACTTCATCGGGCAGGAATTTCAGTGCAACAAAACGATGCAGCCTCACGTCCTCGGCTTTGTAGACGACACCCATCCCCCCGCCACCGAGTTTTTCGACGATGCGATAGTGCGAGATGGACTGGCCGATCATGCGTGGCGCAGGAGATGGACAGGCGCGCCTATGGTAAGAGCGATTGAGGATGAAGTCAACGCAAGCTCGGGCCTCTAGTTAGCCTGCCCAGCCGCGTCAGACCGGCGTCACAACCGGATCCGGTGGTCTGTAAGCGATCCTATAGAAGGGGATGTCAAGAAAAAAATTCTCCCCTCCCCCTCCGTGGGGACATGGATGTTGTCGCTTGCATCCAGTCCCGCCTTAAACCTGGAGGGGTTTTCGTCTTGGCTACCTCGGTAGC
>Ga0307474_10000031_pt1 | contig 110826 bp, 99 predicted proteins | sample atmos_gasesECM1C_2_FD_203312 | JGI IMG/M metagenome (GOLD analysis project Ga0307474, IMG submission 203312) | Hardwood forest soil microbial communities from Morgan-Monroe State Forest, Indiana, United States - atmos_gasesECM1C_05 | ecosystem: Environmental > Terrestrial > Soil > Temperate...
GTTGGCGCACAAAAACTAACTTGCCGCCAAAGGATTCGGCGGAGTAAAACAAATTCTGTCCCGGCCTCTCTCGTTGGCCGGTTTTGACCTGATCGCCGTTGGCCGGTTTTGAGGTGATCACTGAGGTCGTGAGGGACTGAGAGCCTAAAATGCTGCGCGGCTCTCCTTGCAGTGAGTACGGCGGCTCGTGCGTCCGCCGTCATGGGTAACAAACACTGCCGGCGTAAAGAGTGGACCTAACCTATCGAGTCATTCCAGCGGAACAGGATAAATCCATACCGCTCCCCAATAACCGGGGACAGTACATCGCAAGATGGACCGAAGGCGGTGCGGACAGCAGTCAGGGAGAAAGCGAAAGCTGCTCTGTAATGGAGCAGATACCGGTTACGTCAGTCGCATCGACCACATCACCGGACGCGAAAGCGAGCCCACTTCCCTGAGGTGCTTCACGCGAGAGAACGAGGCAAATCGGCACATGAGGCAAAGCAAATGACGATGGCGAAAGCCATTGGTGCGGTCTCAAGCGAAGCGACGGAGTGGTACGCCATTGACTGGCAGGCCATCAACCGCAACGTTCGCCGACTCCAAGTGCGTATCGCGCAGGCAACGAAGGTCGGCCGATGGGGCAAGGCGCGAGCCTTGCAACGCCTGCTGACTAACTCGTATAGCGGCAAGGTTTTCGCCGTTCGACGAGTGACGGAAAACAATGGCAAGAAAACCCCTGGTGTGGATCAAGAAATTTGGGACACACCGGAAAAGAAGACACAGGCAGTACATGCAATCAAGCGAAGGGGCTATCAACCTCAGCCTCTCCGACGTGTTTACATCCCGAAATCGGATGGAAAGACGATGCGGCCACTCGGAATCCCCACTATGAAGGACAGAGCGATGCAAGCGTTGTATTTGCTCGCTCTCGACCCCGTTGTGGAAACCACTGCTGACAACAACTCTTATGGGTTTCGCCAGCAGCGGTCCTGCGCCGATGCAATTGAACAGTGTTTCAAGACACTGTCCAAACCAAATCCGCAGTGGATTCTAGAGGGCGACATCAAGTCCTGTTTCGACCGAATTTCGCACGACTGGCTTCTGGCTCACGTCCCCATGGATCGAGCCATTCTCCAAAAGTGGCTGAAAGCCGGGTATATGGATAAGCACGTCCTTCACGAAACAATGGATGGGACTCCACAGGGCGGAATCATCTCACCAGCGCTTTCCAATTGCGCGTTGGATGGACTGGAGCGGCTCTTGAAGGAAAAGTTCCCGACAAAAAAGCCTCTCTCCTCCTTTGGAGGGAAATTCGCCTGTGTCAATCTCATCCGTTATGCGGATGACTTCATCATCACCGGTAGAACTAAAGAACTACTGGAAGGAGAAATCAAGCCCCTCGTCGAGCAGTTTCTGCAAGAACGAGGCCTCGAACTTTCTCCTGCGAAGACGGTCATCACACACGTGGAGAAAGGCTTTGATTTCCTCGGGCAAAATGTGCGCAAGTATCCCAATGGGAAACTGCTCATCAAGCCTTCCAAAAAGAATATCAAGACCTTTCTGGATGGTATCCGCGGAAACGCCAAAGCTGCGCTGGGCATGTCCGCCGCCGATCTGATTGATTGGCTCAACCCCAAAATACGAGGTTGGTCCAACTATCACCGGCACGTGGTGAGTTCACGCGTCTTTTCACGCGTTGACTACGCTATCTTCATTCGTCTGTGGCAATGGGCACGGCGAAGGCACCCGGAAAAATCTTCCAGCTGGCTCAAACAGAAATACTTTGAGCAGCATGGAGGGAAAAGCTGGACCTTCTTCGGGGAGTCGTGTGACGACGAGGGTAGACCGCACAACGTGCGATTACTGCTCGCCAGTAGCACACCCATTCAACGACACACCAAGGTCAAAAGCGAAGCTAACCCATACGATCCCGTCTATGAGACCTACTTCGAAAAACGCGAAGGAGATCATATGGCGGAAACGTTTCGGGGTACGCGGACTCTTCGCTTTCTCTGGAAGTTTCAAGGCGGGTTCTGCCCCGTGTGCAACACCAAGATCACCCCGATCACGGGCTGGCGCATTCATTATTGCGTCCCTCGAGTGAGGGGTGGTTCCACGAGTGCCGAAAATCGCGTCCTGCTCCATCCAGAGTGCCACGACAGGGTTCACCGCCAACATCTTTCCGTGTCGAAAACCGCGTCTCCCTGAAAGAGGCGTTCGAAGGGCTTGAGCCGGATGAGTACGAAAGTCTCACGTCCGGTTCTGAGAGGGCCGGACCCCAGTAATGGGGTCCGGCTACTCGGTTAGCCTACGAGGTTGGAGCGGCGAGGCAACAGACCGTTCGAAGCCACGCGTCTCAATCAAAACCTACCGCGAAGGAGGAAGAGAGGCGATGTTTTCAACAGTTGAGACGCTCGTGGAGGATGAGAGGTGTGGCGGGCTATTCTCAAACCGTCCCGAGTCTGACTCTTAAATTTCGTCCGCCTGTCCACAATTGAACAGTTTTCCGTCTTGGGAGGTCGCATTATGCCGTCAAGACGTTGCACGATGTGGCTGTGAAAACTGAGGGAACTGAGTCCCCCAACCGCTGCCTCCCGTTCCATGTCCCACATGTGGCGCTCATGCTTGGCAGAACTGCGAGGCCATCCGTGCTCGTTTCCCAACGAGGTCGACTCCCGGCACCCTTGGGAGCAAACCTAACTACAGAGGAGACCGGCGATGAACTACGACAAGGTACAAAAGATCACGGCCGAGGTGCGCACGCTTTTAAACCAACAACCTCTGGTTATGACGAACCCCGCGACGATCCCCCTCGCCGAGACGCCACAACCAGAAATGGAGCCATATCAAACAAGAAAGGATCGCCTCCGCGAACTTGGCGAGGAATTGAGCAAACTTGACGGCAGGATACTCCGGGCTTACCGATTCCACTCGGTTTGGATCATTCAGATTCCGAGCACCCCTCCACGCATCTCTTCTTGGATTGCCTCACACTGGAGAATAGGTGCGGCGGTCGCTCGTGCTGTCCGAATTGCAGTCACTTCCACACAATCCATTGAGACAGATGGGACACCCGCCGAACGTGCGCAACGAACGGAAGAAAAGGAAAAAGAGGTTCGAGCCCTGGCTGACAAAATCTTAAGTTATGGACAAAGCGTCCATCGCCGCTACCCGAGCGGGGAGGTGGTGGTTGGCGAGGATGATTTGGCGGCACAGCTTCGAAAGCACCGGGATACGGTCGGTAGGGCGTTGAACCTCCTGCTTGGCGAGCAGAAGGTCCAGAAGGCTCCGCTCAGTGGGTATTGGAAGCTGAACGCCTGATTTGTGAAACCCGGTTATGCGTAGCTCGTCGTCAATTGGTTCCGCACTCGAAAAGGAACCGAAGGCGGCCACGTAGAGCAGGGGCGATTCTACGTATTGCTTGTGACTGTCAAAACCAGGTGTTTACAGTCAACGACCCGTCGATGAGTGTTATCGGATTTCACTCATCTTCCCGTGCCGAGGGATTTGAGAGTTCAATCGCGATATTTCAAGGGCTGTCCGAGCCCAGTATCGATTTACCTGAGCCCAGTGAGTTCCTCAGCCAGTGCGGCCTGCGGAGCTTGCAAGGCTAGTTGTCGCTCTTTGGTTAGCTCCTCTGACTCCGCGATGCCTTTAGCATCTTTGAGAGCCAGCTTGTAGGCCACGATCAATGCTTCACTTGCATTTGTGACAACGTCGGGTTCGACTCCTGTGCCTCCCCAGTTTGTGTGAGTGATCGGGCTTCTCGTCTGGCCATTGGGAATCAACGCAGTAAATCCGTAGCCTAATGAAATCAGGCCGCTGCTTGAATTTGCGGCACCCCCAGTGGTCTCGCCGACGAGGGTAGCCCGTTTTCGTGCTTTCAAATCATAGGCGCACAGTTCGGCTGCGGACCAGGTGTGATGGCTCGTAAGGATGTAGACGGGCCTCTCGATGTAAGGCCCACCCGACACATAGGGCATGGCCCACTTCTGCCGTTCATGATCCTGACCATTCTTCCGCTCCACCACGGACGAGAGTTGCGTCGGCTCTGCAAAGAAATAGCTCAAGAGCACAGTAGAGGCTGGACCGCCACCGCCATTTCGCCGCAAATCGACGATCAGAGCATCGGTTCGGCTAACGATCTGCATGGCTGCCGCGATCGCCGCACCCGCCGCGCTATCCCCTGAAAAATAGGCGAGGTCCATGTAGCCGATATTGCCTGGCAATCTACGGGCACTGCGAACACCATAGCCTCTGGCAGCATCGACCGCATGCGCCTGTCGCACTTCCTCGGGCGTGGGGTCTTTTTCAAAACCCATCTCGTCGCCATAACTAACTTCGAGGTGTCTGTCGTGGCCAATAGCGCGCAGATCATTCGTTAGCCTGGATGCCAGCGCTTTGGTGTCGGTCAGCGCACGACATTCTGACCGATGCGTCTCCAATTGTCTCTTCAGCTCTGCCCCGGTCTCGGGGAAAACGTAGTCACTCAAACTGTCGCTCAGATGGTTGAGAATTTGGTCCACTTGTTGCGGAGTCACCTCAGGAGGACGCCCTTCCGCCCAACAGTTCAGCGCTAAAAGGCAGAACGAGTATCAAAGTGCAGAGTCTAGTCATGTGCATGCCCTTGCTATCCTACGAATATACCTTTGTGGATGAAACAACTGGAAGAACCCCATTGTGAGTGACGCGATTTTTCACCAATTGACGCACTAGATTCCCTTTGTTATACCTCGCTATTCCGGCTCGTCAGTCGACGGAGGTTTTCTATGTCGTCTCCGATTCGCGTTCTTCCGGTTCTGATCCGGTCGCACAAGTTGCGAATCCGTTCTCTGCTGCTGGCGATCACGTTGGCAGCCTGCGTTCCTTTTGGAGCTGACGCGAGCCATTCCCACTCCGTGACCCCGGACGGAGCTGCCTCGGTCGACCAAGCCGTGCGCGCGTTCATGCAAACCGTCTCTCACTCCGTCACTCAAGATGGCCCCATGGCTTGGATCAAGTATTTCGATGCGAGTCCCGCATTCTTTATGGCCGTCAACGGCCAGATGGCATTCCCGAATACTGCCGCCGCACAGGAAGGTACTCGCAAGTTCGCCCAAACCATCCGTCACATTGAATTGAAGTGGGGAGATGATTTGCGCGTCGATCCGCTCACCAACGAGTTCGCCGTGGTCGCGGTCTCATGGCGCGAGATTCAAGCCGATACCGCCGGGCACAGCGTTACCGAAACGGGATACTTTACCGGACTTGCAGAGTATCGCGAGGGACACTGGCAGTTCCGCGACGCTCACTGGTCTTCGCCCGTTTCCTCCCAGTAGTCTCTGACAGTTCGGCAACGCCACGCCCGGGCGTTCGCAATCGAGGCCGCGAACAAGCTCGCTACATGATGCTCGGGCGATGAAAATCGAACAAATCAAAGTTCGCTTCCTTCGAGCAAAGCCTGAAATTCCGGGCAGCCCCCTCTGCGAAACAAACCTCGACTCTTGTTCCGTGATACACGGGCAAAGACCTTCTCACCCTCTGGAAAGACGCTGACCCCGACATTCCCATCCTGAGGCAAGCCAAAGCTGAGTATGCGAAGATGCATAGTCAACTGACGCTTCTATCAGGGCCATTGCGCTCATTGAGAATTGGGCCGAGTCTACCCTCCAAGTCTAAATTTCGATCCGAGAGACAAGGACGACTTCGCCGGAGTCCCATCGGATGTAAAAAAATAGGAACTGGCGGGGGTGGTCGTCTATACTTCCGACCCGTACGTCCCGGCGCCAGCATGCTTTTCGTGCAAAACTAAAATCCGCTGATTTAGCGGCCTTCTGCCTTCAATCGCTCTGTGCCCACCGCGCGGCAGCCTTGTTGGCCGAATATCTAATTGACGACGACGGGACTGAATCGATGACACTGAGTTTTCCTATTGAATCGACATCTTTTCATTAGCGAGATAGAGCAATCCAATCCGAGCGACGGGGTCGCTGAAGAAATGGCGCTGCATCGCCCCGTGAGTGATCGCGTTGTCGAGCGCGGCCATGATCATGGATTGGTCGAGCACCAGCCGGCGATGACCTATCGAGCCAGTCATGGGATTGACGGCGTCGTAAAAGCCTCCGTCGGAGCTGTAGACATCGGGGTATAGGGTCCGCAAGTTGACGATGTTGGCATAGGCCTCCTGCGGCAGAACCGCGAGCGCAAGGAACGACGAATGCGGTGATACCGTATCCTCGGTGGCGCAGCCGTGACATTGCGATAACCCCAGGTTCGGGTGGCTTGAGTCCGCTCCACCCCCGAAGTAGGGAAAGAGCAAACCCTCGACACCGAAGCCACCATAGCCGCCGGTATCGTCGGCCGTGCTTGAAGGAGACATGCCCCAGACGGGGTAATGTAAGGCTTGGGTTGCATACTCAACCTGCACTTGCGCCCAACGAAGATCGCTTAGGCCGAAACTCTGCGGCCCAAAGATCGTTTCAGGCATCACTAAGTTTGCCATCAAACCTTCGAACATCCCGCCAGCCCAAGTGGGAACGAAGGTCGTGGATGTCCCTGGGTATTCGTAGTGGCCCTCCCAAACGTTAAACGTCTTGCGGGACTGAAAGTCCGTGTAAGTCTGCCAGTAGCCTTGCACAGGCCACTGACCTATCCATGAGAAATCGGGATCCGTTTCGCACTGCTTCGGAGGTAATACGCGCCATGACCGCCACCACACATCGCCAGGCATCTGGTGAAGGCCCATCCCGATATAGATGGCGATGCGCGGGTCGCTGTACAAAGCACCGTTGTGATAACCAGCAGGACCTTGGTTGGCGTAGTAGCCACCATACATCTGGCCGGTTGGTTGATTCGGGTTGGGGTCAGTCGGCGGGTTCACATTGCACCCGGGATGCTGATACCCGCTGTCGTAAAAGAGGCCGAAACTCATCGGCTGGAGAAGGGCATCTACTTGCCGCCGCAACTCCGGTAAGGCCCGCCGAACCACGATGAGCCCAGAAGCGTACCAGCCATTATCCACGGCAGAGACAAAATCACAGTTGTCTGTGTGTGGCGGAGGGTCGGCTGTGCAGTCAATGTCGTTGGGGTTGCGGATTTTGTGCCCGTTGGTCGTGTCGTACCACTGATAAAGTAAGCCCTGGTAGCGATCTAGCGTGGCAACCTCGTTCAAGGTCGCACTGACGAGCGAATCGGCCGTCGAACGAGAGATCAGGTGAAGGTCATGGGCAGCGACAACGGCCCAAAGGTATACGCCAATGTTCGACGCAGATGTGTACTGACCTTTGCTGCTCACCGGACCTCCGCCCGCCCAGGTAAGGTTATCCATGGGCAGGTTGGTGTTGGGATCGACGTCAGCGGCGTAGAACTTCCAGGTATCGGCAGCGATGCTGTAGAGAACTGAGTTGTGTCCGTTGTCGTCATCATCCGCCAGGACCCATGGCGGCATGAACAAGATGGACAAAATCGGGACGACCGCGGCAATGCAACCAATGGAACAGGCGCGCGATTTCAGTCGTTTCATTTTTTCCTCCCGGACAGAGGCTGTCGCACCTCACCTCGCTATGTGGGCCCAGATTTTGTCTCGGTAAACAGAGCTTCGGAGGACAGCGTTCCGCGATACCCTAGCCGCGAACCGGCGATGCTGTCAATCGGGAAACTACCTTAGTACCCATCTAAGCCGTCCCCGCGGATTTTGCAGCTGTCTGTGGTGCTACCCGTCCGTAACCGACGACCGCCACGATAAGGTTGTCAGACTTTGAGCGAGCTTCTAACGCTCAGTGACACTTGGAACGCCACTGGACAGCTAACTCCTGGTAAGTCCGCTGGACAAGTTGCTCATCGCTCCATCCTCTCGGGCGGAAAACCCGGCGTCGCTAGATGCCTCACCTTCAATGCTCCTCAGATATTCGTGGTTTTGTTCACGGCGTTTCGATTGGGAATGCCGGCTCGCACATTACGCAGTCTAAAGATCTAGCAGGCAGACAATCGACAAAGCAGTTTTTCTAGACCCGCACCGCCGCCCCGTTTGGTAACTTGCCCAGTACGGTGTGCCCTGAGGAGGCCAACAGCCCAGAAAAAACCTTGCAGTGGCCGACCTCGTTAGAGAAGGCCTGTTAATCAGGACTGGATTAGTGTCGAGTTGCCGACGATACGACCGTAGCCGGTCCGAGATATGCAAACGGATATGGTCCACTCCAAAGTCCGACCGGAGAGCTCCAGCCGAGGACCTATGGTTTTACAAAGTTTTGACACGATCCTCGACTTTCGCACGCCACACCAAGAATTTTTTCAACTGCTATAGTGCGCGCCATCGCGGAATACCGCTCCCCTGCCGAACAGATTCAGGAAACTTCACACCAGGAGGGGTTATGAAAACGCACAAGGCAAGGACGTTCTTGGGTGCAGGTATTTTGCTGGCAGTCGCTGTCATTGCGGGCGCCTTGGCGCAGGCATAGACGTGTAGCGTCACCTGGACTGGGAATGCGCGTAACGGCTCGTGGAGCACGGCCGGCAACTGGCGCCCACGCAAGGTGCCGGACCCGACGAGCGACGTCTGCATCCCGACCTTCACGACGGCGAACGGAGCGGGGCTCGACGGCTCAGCGTCGTCGATCTCTGTGCATTAGATTCAGGTAGCCGAGGGTGGGGGGCTCCTGTTCGGATCGGGGAAGGTCTCGATTGCGACCTCGCTGGTCGACTAGGGACTCATTTCCCTGTATGGGACCACGCTGTCCGCAGAGTCGATCGATATGCCGAATCCGGGGCGAGATCGACGTGTTTGACAACAGCTCCATCACAAGCCCCGCGTTCTCGAACACCACGGGCCCCCTGTGGGTTTACCCGGGAGGACGCTGCGACTCGCAGACAATCCAGTCCAGCGACAAGGCGGAAACCTGAGCGGCGACAACTGGCTCAGCCAACTAGAGTCGCCGAGCCAGTGCATGTGATCCAGGATGAGACCCGAAACCGGAGCTCCCAGGATCGTGGTAACAGGGTTGGCCGTCACCAGCAGCGCAAACGCGCGCGCTTATTCGCGCTGGGGAAACCAGTAGGTCGGGTACAACAGGATTCCGGGGAAATAGCCTGCCTCGGCTAGCCCCAGCAGAAAACGCACAACGTAGAGTTGGTGTACGGTACGCACGAAGCCGGTCAGCGCGGCCACCGCTCCCCCGGTAATCAGCATGCGTGCAATCCAGATGCGCGCTCCGATTTTGTGCAGCAGCAAATTGCTCGGGATCTCAAACAGGAAGTAGCCGAAAAAGAAAATCCCGAACAGCAATCCAAGCTGCTGGCTGGTGATTGCCAGCTCCTTGTTCATGGTTAACGCGGCAAACTCGATGTTGGTGCGATCGAGAAGGGCAACGACGAAAAGCAGGAAGACTAAAGAGAAGAATCCTAATCCGCAGTTCCGAATCGTTCTGGCTTCGCTGGACGTTGCAGGGGGGCTGTTTCGGTTGCCAAGGTCACCTCAGCGCGAATCTGCCTGCCCCCCAACGATTTCATCGGCGGCGGTTGCTGATCCGAGGGGCGGAAGGTCTAGAGCTCTATGCCTCGATGGAATATCGGTCAAGCGGCTCGCGCACCTGCTCGCACCTGCCATATCCCAACCCACCCGCTGATTCCGTAAGCGCTGGGAGTAGATAATCAGATGAGGAGCGTTGGCGATTGTGCCTAGATCACGGGCAATTCAGAAGTAATCCACATCCGGGAGCCCATCTGGGAAACAAGTCCGGATAGTTTACGAAACCAGAAGGCGTTTACGATCATTGAGCCGGTTGCGGTTTGCAGGCCGGAAGGTTAGGTGATGAACAGGGGATGACGTTCAGGCGTAGAATCAGGGCGGGCACGGCCCAAACGTATGCCTAATCAGACTCCTGTTCCCCCTGTTCCTCCGAACCCGCCAGCAGCCCCAGCCGTTCCCGCCGGTCCCACCATCAACATTGGCGAAGAATACGGGACGGCGAAAAAGAATCTTCCGCCCGCCAAGATTGTTTTGCTCACCATCGCCGCCGTCGTGGTGGTCGTGTTATTCGCCTCGTTCTTGAAACGCGCCAAGCCGCAGGCATCGGGGACGATTGTGAACGTAGCGGCCGTGGAAGTTCCGGACCAGAACACCACCATGGTGGCCTTGACCTTCGCGCTCCATAACACCAGCGATAAGATCCTCTACGTCCATAGCCTGCAGAGTTCGATCAAGGCGCCCAGCGGAGACGCCACTGCAGACGCCGTCTCCGCCGTCGATTTCGACCGCTATTTTCAGGCGTTTCCGGCGTTGAAGAACGGGGTCCAGCCTGCCCTTACGCCAGAAACTAAAATTCAGCCCGGCGAAAGCGTCGATCGCACCATCATCGTGGCCTTCCCTATCACTCTGGATGCGTTCAACCATCGCCAGTCCGTGAGCGTGATCGTGTGGCCTTACGACCAGAATTTGCCGGTCATGATGACCAGGTGATCTCGAAAATCCCCACTTCTCGCGCAAAGGACGCGCTAGAAATGGGTTCCCACGATTTTCATCCTCTTTCGGCGCTTGCGCGAATGCTCTGCGATGGGTTTCTATATCGGGATGAAGAATTTCCGGTTTTCTTTGTGCGCCCTCACTCTGCTCATTGCCATCCTTTTGCTCCTCACCGTTGCTGCGGCGGCGGCGCCCCAAGGGACCTATCTCTTCTACGTTGGCACTTACACCGAGGAGGGCAGCAAGAGCAAAGGGATCTACGCCTACCGCTACGATGCCAAGACCGCACAGATCACGGCTCTCGGGTTGGCGGCAGAAACGACCAATCCTTCCTGGGTGACCTTGCACCCGAACGGGCGCTTTCTCTATGCCGTGAATGAAGTCGGGAATTACAAAGGGCCGAGCAGCGGCGGCGTCAGCGCCTTCTCCGTCGATCGTGCTACCGGCAAGCTCACCTTCCTGAACGAAGTCCCCACGCGCGGGGCCGATCCCTGCTACGTGACCGTGGACAGAACGGGAAAATATGTCCTGGTGGCCAACTACACTGGCGGCAGTGTCGCGGTGTTTCCCATCCTGAAAGACGGAAACCTCGGCGAAGCGTCGGCGTTCGTGCAGCATTCCGGGCATGGTCCAGATCCTCAGCGCCAGGAGGGACCGCACGCGCACTCGATCGATCTTTCCCCGGACAATCGATTCGCGATGGTCGACGACCTCGGCCTGGACGAAGTTCTCGTCTACAAGTTCGACAGCGCCAAGGGAACGCTTACGCCAAACGATCCACCATTCGCCAAAGTTGATCCGAGCGCTGGGCCGCGGCACTTCGCCCTGCATCCCAGCGGCAAGTTCGCTTACGTAATCGGGGAAATGGGGCACACCGTCACAGCGTTTTTCTATGATTCGGCAAGCGGACGACTGCGGCGCTTGCAATCGATCACAACTCTGCCCAAGGATTTCACGGGCCGCAACGATGACGCCGAGGTACGGGTGCATCCCTCCGGCAAGTTTCTGTACGCCTCAAACCGCGGCGACGACAGCATCGCCATCTATAAGATCGACGAAAGCGGCGGGACGTTGGACCAGGTTGGGAGCGTTCCTACCAGAGGCAAAGAACCGCGCAGCTTCGAGATCGACCCAACCGGCACGTTGCTGTTTGCGGAGAATCAGAAGTCCGACAATATTGTGGTGTTTCGAATCGACGTGAAGACTGGGCGGTTGACGCCTACCGGAAAAGTCCTGGAAGTGGGGTCGCCGGTGTGCGTGAAGTTCATGGGCGCGGAGTGATCCCCTTGACGAAGCTTGCGAACGTCGGGGGCTGAAGCAGTTGAATCGATGGCTGGAAAGATGTTGCAAGCAACGTCTCTACGATTTCTTTTGAATGAATCTTCGACGGGCCAGGTGCGTGCTTGCATCGGGCTTGATCTCGTCATACTTAAGGCAGCTGATTGACCCGTCGACTTCGAGCACTGCCAGCGCGACCTGATCGCAGCTATTGATGCCATGCTCGCGCATGGCCCGATGCAATTCATCCATGCTGACGCGCTCGCGCGCCATGTGCGATTCGATGGGCTTGCCGTCGTGAACCAGCAGGCTCGGCTCTCCCTCGATCAAACGCCGCAGCCTGCGATTTGAGCCCGAAATGCCCGCCACGCCGTAGTTGAGGACCAGCAGCGTACAAGCCGCCACTACGCCGCCCAACAGCGATGTGTCGGGCCCGGTCATCGCGTTCTGCACGGAGTTCGACAGCAAGAGCAGAAGCGTTAGGTCGAAGGGCGTCATCTGCCCAACCTCACGCTTGCCGCTTAAACGGACACCAATCAGGACCAGAAGGTAGATCACGCCCGTGCGCAGCACGATCTGCAGCAGCACCGGGACTCCGGGGAAAAAAGCTCCGGCCATTCTCTAGTGAGCCATCCTCTAGTTTGCCGTCACGGGCACGGGAGCATTTTTTGGCGTACTCAAATATCCCGTGGCCTTGTTCTTGTCGACCGTCCATACGACCAATTCAAACAACAGGTGATCGCGTCCCGAGTAGAACTGAATGGGCTCGGAGACGTTTCGATCTTTCTTCTCGATCGTCTTGTCGTCCGCAGTGACGTTCATCGTGAACTTGCCCTTCTTCGCGTCGGCCTTCTTGAGTTGAAGACTGACGGTGGAAACCGGTTGCGGCTTGGCTCCCTTCAGCAGGGTGAACTCGTAGTAGTTGCGGTCGCCTTTGTGCTTCAGGACTTCCAGGTCCGATCGCGTGTTCGCAATCAGCCCGCTTTGCACGCCGAGATCGCCGACAGTACTCTGCAGCTTGGCCTTTGTGGCCTCCAAGTCAGCCTTGGTGGAAGCGACGTCGGTCTTGACGCCGCCCACGTCGGTCTTGACGCCGGCGATGTCCCCGCTGACCTGGCCCAGCTGTTCTTTCTGTTCCTTCTCCAGACGGGCCTCTGCGGCGCGCTGCTGGGCTTTCAAATCAGCGGTGCGCGCCTCCAGTTCCTTCTTGGTCATGCCCGCCTGGCGCGCCAGCGTTTCCTCTTGCGCCTCGGAGTTCTGGATGCGGTTCTCGAGTTCCCTGACCTGGGCCTGGCTGGCGCCAAGTTGCTCCGACAGCTTTTCAAGTTTCTCATGGGTAACGTAGTGAGCGTAACCAAAGGCGACCACCGCCAATATCGCCAGCACCATCAGAATCCATTTGCCCACATTCGATTCATGTTCTACCGGAACCTGTTCGACTTCATCGGTCATACACTCTTCCTCCTCGGGAAGTGCAACAAATGATTTCTAGGGATACACAATTGTTGAGCAGGACCGCCTCAGTGTCAATTAGCTCGTAGGATGCCGACCTTGGCCTGACGCGATGCATCTGGGTCCAATGGGATCTAGGGCCGCAGTGCAAGTGCCTCCGCCAAGGCCGGCTCGAGATCGCGGCGAACCGTGGCACTCTCTTCCCGCAGCCGCTTCTCGAGAGCTTCCCGAAACTCGGCTGTCGAGTCCGACGCTCCCGTGCCGTGCAGCGATTGTATGATGTTCTGCGACTTCACCAGGCACGCATAGGCCAGACGCGGCGGAAATCCTGCATCACCGAGAAAGCGCCCGTAAGCCAGCCAATCTTCGGCGCTCGCGCTGTCATCCCCGATGGCGCGGTCCAATTGCAAAGCTTGCTGGTAGAGCGGTAATGCTTCGCTCAATTTCCCGGCCTTGGCCTCGAGCGCAGCCTCATTCACGTCGGCCAGGCTCTCAAGCTTGGCCTGGTGGGTCTGAGCCGCCAGTTTTTCCGCGAGGCGATACGACTCCAGCGCAAGATCGGTCTGCGATGAGCGCGCCTGACAATCCGCCATGCGTAACACAAGAGCGATGATTTTGTCCGGCGCCGGATGATCCTGCCCCTTCTGCCGGGCGATCATTTCGAGGTACCTCTGGTAGTGGGACGCCGCTGCCTGAGCACTGCCTTCACGATCCAGTTCGATCGCCAGATACAGGTGAGCATTGGCCTGCCCGGGATCGACGGCAATCGCCTGATCCCAGTCGGCGCGAGCCTGGCCCGCGTCGCCCCGCTGCAGCGCCAGGAGTCCGTGGTCGAAGAGCAGATTGGCATCCTTGGGCGCGTACCGCAGGGAAGCTTCGGTCAAACTGAACGCTTCGTCGTAGCGGTTCTGATGGATCAGGAACTGGAGCAGGGCCTGGCGCGGAGCCGGATCAGCCGGGTTGGCTTGCATGGCCCGTCTCCAGGCGGCTTCAGCCTGCTGCGGATGGCCGTCTTCGAAGGCGCGGTGCGCCAGCCGCATCTGCAAGGAGCTGTCGAAGGAATTGAGCGCCGCCGCACGTTCGAGGTCACGCATGTCATCGACATGCAGGGCCAGATAATAACGAGCTTGATCGACCGTGCCCCAGACCAGCAGCAGCACGGCCGCGCTTACGCGGAGAAAACGTAAGCCGGCCGAACTCCCCAGCAGCCATCGCCCCACGGCCTCTAGTTGTCCGCCCGCTTCTGTGGCAGCGCTCGAAATGCGTTCCCGCGAATCAAGGAGCAAAGAAGCGATCCGGCCATCGCGCAACTTCCATATCGCGCCATCGAGAATGAAGTGGTGGATATTCACCAGCGACGTGAAGATAAGAAAGCTGGTGGTGAAGTCGTGATGAAAGGCGCGGCTGGCCAGCCACGGACCTGGGACGAACAAGGCAATGCCGCCGACCACAAGTACGCCGAAATAAGCCAGCGTACGCCAGTCGCGTACTCTCTTTTCGGCCGCTCCCTTCGTACCTTCCCCTGCGGCCTCGCGGCGCGCATAGTAGCTCGTGATCCAGAGGTACTGTGCGGAATGCATCACCGCAAACACGCCCGAGCTGTAGCGGTTCTGCGGAACGGCCAAGCCCTTGATCAGCGAAAGGGCCGCCGGCAGCAGGAACCATAAGACCTGCGACGAAAACAGCGTAAGTGAGGGAAGCAGCTTCCTCCATTCCGTCGAGCGTGCCAGCCTCGAGATCCCGAAGACCGAGAGCGCTACGAACGCCAAGCCCAGGACAGCCTGCTCCCAGCGGCTTACGACGGCGGGAATCCCGAGCGACAAGAACAACGGGTCAGTGGACCGTCCCGTGTGGAAGCCGAGAAACAAAATCAAATATGACGCGACAAAAGCGCCGTACAAGGCACGCCGACCGGCCTTGCCCGGATCCGCTCCGCCCCGCCGCGCGAACATCATGAACAGGCCGTAGTTTTGTCCGCTGTAGTGCCACGGGCTCCAGGTCAAATAGATGGTGAAGATCCCAGGTAGAAGGCGCAGCCAGAAATGGGAGAGCAGAAGCGTCAGTACAACCAGTGCTGTGATGTGCACGGTGAAGACGCGATATTTGCGAAAGTCTTCGGCGCGGTGGTAGGCGCGGTAAATTGTCGCCATATAGTGCGGGTAGTTGAAGAAGAGCGCCAGCACGTAGAACACAACCGACCAAGTCCGAGCGCTCGAAGCCAGCGAAACGTAGGAAATCAGAAGCAGGGGCGCCGACCATGCGCCGCAGCCGACAATCAAGTCGAGCCAAGGGCTATAAATCCAGGGCGCCCACTGATCCGCGCGATTCGTTAGGGATTTTCGCATGGTAGGTTTGCGATTGACTTCAGCCATAATTCAGAAGCTGAGCGGCAATCTGTGGCCGTCCGCGACTCGCTTCTATGTAGTGGCTATGAAGGAATTATAGTGGCGCGAATCATGTTCGCACTTAACCGGATGGATGCGGCAGAGGTAACCGAGGTAACGGGCGCGCCATTACCGTTTCACGCCGCAGTCGTGGGGGTTAGAGGACATCCACCACCCAGGCTGCTTCCTGGTCTACAAACGGCTTCTTTTTGATCGTCATTAATTCCAGCGCTCTGTGGCCTATGTCGGCACTGACTTCGAACTCCTTAATCAACTCCCACGGTGCGCGCCCGAGTCTCCGAAACGATCCTTCACCCCGATTGCTCCCGAGATCACGGGAAACTCATAAAGGCGCGGACTTTCGGTCAGGAGGCTGCTCAACCGACAGGCCAGTGCGCCGATCTGATGCTCTTCGGCGGTGATGACAACTCCGGTATCCTCGGCCGCCCGAACGATCGCTTGGTCGCGACCGTCCCAGTTGGGATTGTTCGGATCGTGATTGGCGACCTTTAAATAGAGCGCCGCCGCAATGTCCAGGAATGGAGAGCGGGCCACCGGCAAGACCGGATCCGGCCGCGTGCAAAGCGACCAGGTTGTAGCCGCGCATCAGGTTCGCTGCATCTTTGAGTTCTTCGATGGAACATTCGCGGATGACTTTTCCGCTGGCGGAGTCGGTGAGGGCTCTAGCCTCCCCCTTGGGCGCGCCCCGGCACAGAAAGGCGCATATGACCTGACTGCCGCTAGGGTAAAGCGGGCCATTGCTGGAGGCCGTGATTACCATCACCGGAAGGGGTGATGTGGGCTGGGTGACACGGGCGGCGGTGAACTCTCGAAACACTAAGGGCCTTGTGCCCCTGCTGATTGCTGGGAATGCTCGTGCAGAAGGTCTTGGCGATTCTTCCTGGCAGAGACTGATATTGCGGTGGTCCGCACGCGGGCGAGAGCGGCCCGCTCCACACTAGCTATTCGAACTTCCAGCGGGTGGATTTGCCTTGGAAGTGTTTCTCCCACAGACCGAAGACTACGCGCGGGCGCACGGAAAACACCGGCTCTTTCATCGACAAGAGGTCGTCCTTCATGGTGGACAAGTCGAACTTGTATTTCTTTTCGTAGGCGGGAATGAGCTTGCGCCGCGCCGCCACGTCTGCGATTTCTGCGGTTCCTTCTGCGATTACCGCTTCATGCGCGTGCTCGGTAGACACGACGCAGTTCGCATTTTGCGCCAGATTGCGGGCCTTGCGCGATTTACTTCCTGTGCTGAATAACAAGGTCCCGTCTTGCCACAGCCCCCAGACGACCATTGTGTGAGGAGAACCATCTGGCTTGACGGTCGTGATCCAGTAATTATGAGATTTCTTCAGGCGCTGCTCGGCCCAGGACCAGGGCAGCAGACCCTTGGTACCTTCAGGGAAGCCGTAGCCGGGTGCGTGTAGACGGGAGGGTTTGGGTTTGGGCTTGTTCTTGGAATTCTTCATCGTCAGCGCTCTCTCTAACGGCGAAGGCGGCTAGCAACCCCCGTCGGTCAATTTCCCATCTCCAGAGCTGCAGACTCCAAGTCGAGCAACTCCTCTTGCGAGTATTTCAATAGAAATCGGGCGTAGGTCCGAGCGCCTTTTTGCAACGCAACGATACAGAGTATCCCGCGAAGAACATAGTGATCTTGCCTTTTCGGCAGTTCTTTGACACCGATCTCGGCCAGGTCCCGAATCGCTTCAAAGTAGTCTTTCTCAAGCCATGCCGGAAGTTTCGGATTCTCCCGCTTTCCTCGCGCGAGCTCGATCGTCGCGACAATGGCATACGAATTCCAGTCGGTTATGCCGCGTTGGCGATAAATGCGCACCACGTGCGGAACACACGCGTATGAGGCATCGCCTACGTCTTCTTGATGATGGAGTTCACTCCACAGCTCATGCCACACAGCCTCATTCTCTTCGCCCGCCTCACGCTTGGCGAGCAAAGGCCGCGGATCGTATGGAAGTCGATATCCACCTTTAAGCCGGCTCCAACGATGGTCATCTAAACCGATCATACCGATCCCGCTACAAATTCTTCTTTGTCCACTGATCCAGTCGGTCGAGGGCCTGCTGCAGGTTCTCCAGCGAATTGGCCACGCTGAAACGCAGGTAGCCTTCTCCGAATTCACCGAACGACGTGCCTGACAGGGCTGCTACGCCGGCTTGGTCTAGCAGGGCGTCGGCCAGCGGTTTTGATTTCCATCCCGTCTTCGTGATGTTGGGAAAGACATAGAAAGCGCCTTTGGGCATGCGGCAGGAGAAGCCTTTGATTTTGCTCAGCCCCGCCACGAACATATCGCGGCGGCGCTGGAACTCATCGCGCATATGGCCGACCGAACTCTGATCGCCGCGGATGGCCTCGATTCCTGCCACCTGCGTGAAGCTGGCGGTGCATGAATTCGAGTTGGTCATCAGGCGGGTCATGTGGGCGGCCAGATCGGAGCGCATGACCCCGTAGCCCATGCGCCATCCTGTCATGGCATAAGTTTTCGAGAAGCCGTCGAGCAGGATGGTGCGCTCCTGCATGCCCGGTACCGACATGATGGAGAAATGCTGGCCACCGTCGAAGAGCAGGCGGCTGTAAATTTCGTCCGACAGGATCATGATGTTGCGATCGCCGATTGCTTTCGCAATCTGCTCGATGTCGCGACGTTCCAGCACTCCCCCCGTGGGGTTCTGGGGTGAGTTGAGAATGATCAGCTTGGTGCGGTCGGTGATGAACGAAGCCAGTTCGTTCACGTCCAGCGAAAAGTCGCGTTCTTCGCGCAGCGCGATGGGCACGGCTCGTCCGCCTACGTAGTTGATCATGGACTCGTAGATCGGAAAGCCAGGATTGGGATAAATAACCTCATCCCCCTCATCAATAAATGACAGAATTGTGAAGAAAATAATTGGCTTACCGCCAGGCACAACCACTACCTCATCGCTCGTCACCGTTACGGCGCGGGTGCGGCTGACGTATTCGGCCAAGGCCAGGCGCAACTCTGGGAGGCCAGCCGATGGACCATAGTGCGTCCAGCCTTTGCGGAGGGCATCGACTCCAGCCTCGACAACGTTCGAGGGCGTCTCGAAATCGGGCTCGCCGATTTCGAGGTGAATGATGCTCTTGCCTTGGCGCTCCAGGGAGCGCGCGCGGTTCAGGACCTCAAACGCTGTCTCGGTGCCCAGACGTGACATGCGGCGGGCCAACTGCAGTTCGTGTTGGGTGGCTCTCTCCATGGCGAGGCTCCTGAGCAAACGGCACATTATACCGCTGCGGGGAGCAGGTTGACCGTATGCGAACCGGGAGCGCTAAATGGGAGTAAACTCCAGTCGACAATGGAGGAATCTGTGAGTTCATTCCTCGACGAACTTTACGCACATCAGGCGTGGGCCGACGCGGAGCACTGGCAGGCGTTTGAGGCCCATCCTCTAGCGCTGGACGACAAGGCAATTCGGGAACGGCTGCTTCATATTCATCAGGTGCAACACGCGTTTTTGTGGGTAACGGGTCCGCCGACGTCGGGCTTCGTCTTCAAGAAGCTGGAGGACTTCCCTTCCATGGCGGATCTGAAGGAGTACGGGCAGCTAGGTCTTGAAGAGATGAATGAGCTGTTGAAGAAGACTGGGCAGGATCGTCTAGAAGAAGTGGTTGAAGTGCCCTGGTTCAGGCCACCGGTGAGGATCAGCGTGCGTCAGGCTATGACGCAAGCGGCGATGCACAGCCACTACCATCGCGGTCAGAACGCAACGCGGTTGAGGGAACTGGGCGGCGTGCCACCGATGACGGATTTCATTGCGTGGCTGCGGGACGGAAAACCCGCCCCGAGGTGGATCTGACTTGGACATCGCCCTTCCTAGAGGCGTTGCTGGCAACGTCTTGCGGGCGGCATTCCGGATGACGCAGAGAGACGTAGCAAGCTACGTCTCTACGAATCATTTGGGAGGATGCGGATTACTCTGAGACGCTGTGTTCTTCGTTCTGTGCGCGGAGAACACGGTCGACGGAATAGGGAGCGCGACGGCTCGGTTCGTGGTAGTGGCGGACTTGCATTTCGCCAAGCAGGCCGATGGCCAACAGATTCAGGCCGCCGAGCAGCAGGCCAAGAGCCGCCATCATCAGCGGGCCGTGCGACGCCATCACCGGGACGTGACGCAGGAATTTTTCCACGCCGAGCCAGAGCACGACCCCAGTGCCGGCGAAGATGCTCATCATTCCGAATCCGCCAAAAAAGTGCAGCGGACGCGAAAGGTAGCGCAGCAAAAAGCGAATGGTCAGCAGATCGAAAAATACACGGAAGGTGCGCGAAATGCCGTAATGCGAAGCCCCGCGCTCGCGGTTCACATTGCGGATGGCCACTTCGCAAATCGACGCCCCGTGCCACGAGGCCAGCGCCGGAATAAAGCGGTGCAGTTCGCCGTAGAGCGGTACCTGCTCGAGGATGTCGCGGCGGTAAGCCTTGAAGGTGGTGCCGAAGTCGTGAATGTCGACGCCACTGATTTTGGCCATCATCCAGTTAGCGATACGCGAAGGGATGCGGCGCATCCAGAAATTGTCGACGCGCACTTTGCGCCATCCGCTGACGATGTCGTAGCCGGCAGCGATTTTCTCCAGGAACAGCGGAATGTCGTTGGGATCGTGCTGCAGATCGCCATCCATGGCGATGACGTACTCGCCGCGGGCATGGTCGAAACCGGCTGCCAGCCCTGCGGTCTGGCCGAAATTGCGACGCAGCTTGACCACCGTGACGCGGCTGTCGACGGCCGCGATCTCACGCAGCATGGCAAAGGTATGGTCGCTCGAGCCATCGTCCACGAGAACGATTTCGAAAGTCTCGCCGTGACCTTCCATGACCGCTTTCAGGCGATCGTAGAGATCAGTGACGTTCTCTTGCTCGTTGTGTAGCGGGACGACGATGGAGTACTTGGGCACAGTTTCTTGATTATAAACCGGATTGATCGGATTCTTGTCTTTAACGTTCGGTAAAAGATTCCCGTCGGTAACTGCGTTTTGCGGTTGCGATGATGCCGGAGCAGGAGAATCGGGTCCTTAATTTTTCGCGGCGCTAAGACGTCGGAAGGACAACGTTTCAAATCGGACATTCGGGCGGTGGATATCGTCGAGGAAAAAACTTAGACCGCTCTCTCTTTCGACGCCGCGCGAGCAGGTTTCATTTCGGGAAAAAAGCCGGGTTTTGAGGGGTATCCCCCTCCCCCCTACCCTCGGAAAGGCCCGACTGGGGCGGGGTTTGCAAAAATGCTCTGCAAAATCTTGAGCGGTGAGGATTTAGAGGTCAAGATATTGATAACAAAGGAGTTATGGCGACTCCGTCGCTCGCTGCGCGTACCGCCTCCGCCTTGACGATAATCGGCTTCTCGAAACTCAGAGTCAAGGTTGGACGTCACAAGGAGTGGAGGAAAAGTCCAATTCCGGCGCCCGGTCCCGTGGAGTCTGACTCGTAGGGTATTCTTTCACGGCTTTTTCCGTGGGCTTTATTCTTGCGCCGCTTCGCGGCTGAAGGCGTCGTGCACTTCCACTTTTTCCAACGACCTCGAGCTAGCATCGATTCACTAGCGATATCACTTCTCGTGGCGTAAGTCCCAACGTAGGCCGAAGGTGTAGGTAGGTTTGTAGTACTCGCGCTGAATCGGAAACTGCGAGCTGCCCTGGTAGAACCCGAACACCTCATTGTTCAGATTCAGGCCGGCGGCAGTTGCGGTGAAGCCCTTCCCAAGGTAAACGCTGCCCTGGGCGTCGACCTGGAAGTGCGAATAGAGATAGACGTCGCCAAGGGGGCCCTTAACGCCGAAGGGCTCCGGAGTTGGAACAGTGACGGCAGGAGTAACTTTTAAATTCGGCTGGCAAACACCACCAGAACTTGACTTGCTCTCCGTTTAAGCAGGCGGAATACAGGTAGCTGAAGATGTTGGCCCCGTTATACGCCATGCCGACCCTCAGATTAAGGCGTCCGCGATCATACGTTGGACTTATGTTCCAGGTATTGGGAGCCTGGCGAAGCAGCGATGGGTTGTCGATGCGAAAGCCTGGATTGACATTGTTAGCCTGCGAAGTCGCATAGCTGTAGTTGGCCTGAATACCAAACCCGCTAAGCAAACCAGGAAGGTAGGTGAGGTGCTGTTGGAAGGCGATCTCGAAGCCGGCAATGTGAGCGCTGCCGGAGTTGGCGGCTTGGCTAACGTAACAGCCGGTTGCGAGTGAGGAGGGACATTGTGGGAGGTTCCCCGGTCCAGATAGCAGAGTGACGATGGGATCGGTCAGGCGCTTGTAGAAAAAGCCAGCCTGGAGGGAGCCTAGAGGAGTCAAATATCGCTCGTAAAGGACGTCGAAGTTGTCCCCATGCTCGGGCTTGAGGGCCGGGTTACCGATCGTCACGGTCGCAGGGGTAGTCGAGTTGTCGATGCTGGTAGCGGTCGTCAGGAATACGGGGTCTGGACGAGAGAGACCCCGGGCATAAACGAATCGGAAAGCGGAATTACCCTTGCTGTCGAGGCGCATGCGCAGCGACGCGCTGGGCAAGACACTGATGTAGGAGCCGGAACCGGGGAGCGTCAGCGTTCCAGCGTTGTTGTCAAAGCTGAGGGTGCTGTCCTGCGTGCCCTCAAAACGCACGCCGGCGACGACGCGGAAGCGGCTGAAATCCAGGCTGTTCATCACATAACCAGCCGCGACGCGCTCGACCAGATCAAAATTGTTCGAGTTCGGATAGTTGCCAGTGCTGACGGAGAACTGGCTCGGGTTGGCGGCGAGGTATTTGTTGACGGCTTCCCAGCTGATGCCCGGACCGTACTTGTAATGGCCACCGTAGTAGCTGGAGTTGTGGAAGTTTGTGACGAACAGTGTTGCCGGGATGGCCGTGACGTCGTTGGGGGTGTAGTCAACCTCGAAGGAGTCGTCGAATTTGTGGGCGTTCCGAATGTAGAAGCCGGTCTCGAAAGTGCTGGGGTGGGAGCCGAGGTGATAGTTCTTGGCGACCGATATCGTGCCCTCCAAGTTGAGTTGGGCGGTCTTTCCGTTGTCGGATCGCTGAATCTGGTTGAGTTTCAGGTTCGCGGGATTGTAGGCCTCATCGTAGCAGGCCTGTGAGAACTGCGGGAGGTAAGGATTGGTGGTGGCACCCGGCTGATACTGGCAGTTGCTGGTGGGCGGGTTGACGTTGGGATCGGTGCCGGGCGGGAAGTAGTTGAAGATCGTATGGGATTCGCCGCCTCCGATGGGATTCTGCATGCGGGCACGGCCCGCCGCCAGTTGCCAACTGATTAAGGTCGTGCCCAAGGCATGGTCGCCGCCAACCGACAGGCTCGCGACTTGGAAGTTAGGATCGCGGATCTCAGTCGTGAACTGCGGAACGTTGGAGCCCGGGATGCCAGAATCGTTGGTGTTCAAAATGTACTCGAACCGGTGGCCATAATCCTTGAAGTCGGAATACAGGGTGTGCACGTGGAGGTTCGACGATTCGGAGAGCTTGTAATCGGCGCTGGCTCCAAAGCCATAGCGCTTGCGATCATATAAGTACTCGCGGATGGCAACGCTGGAGAGATCCTTCACATAGGTTGATCCCGGCCCATTCGGCGGGCAACCCGCGGGATCCACGCAGAGAGCCTGCCAAGGGGCGGGCTCCAAATCATCGATTCCGCGGCCGTTGTAGTCGTAGGACCCGCTGACCATCACTCCCAAGCGTTTGTCCCCTCCGAAGCGCTGGCCTGCTGTGCCCCCGAATTCGTAGACGGAGCGAGTGTTGGCAATCGGAGTGAGGCCTCCCCGCCCGTACAGGCTGAGGGTGGGCCGTTCAGCAGCTTTCTTGGTGACCAGGTTCACCGATCCGCCGATGGCGTCGCCGTTCATGTTGGCTTGCAGAGTTTTATTGATCTGGACCGACTCGATCAGGTCGGCTGGGATGACATCGAGCTTCACCTGGCGTACGCCGCCCTCGGGGGACGGGACTTCCACGCCATCGAGGGTCAGGTTGGCGAGACGTGGTTCCGTACCGCGAATCTGAACATACTTGCCTTCACCTTCGTCACGCTCAAGCGTGACTCCAGGCAAGCGGCCAACAGCATCGGCGATATTCGCGTTGGGAAGGCTGGTAATCACTTCGGAAGGAAGAACGTTCAGAATATTGTCGGCGATTTTTTCTTCGTTGATCGACTCAGCTTCGCCATGCGCGCGTTCTGCGGTGACGAGCACGGTTTCAGTGGAGGTGGCGACGTTCAGAACGGCGTTCACGTGCGCCGTTTGGCCGGCAGAGACCGTTGCGCTCCCACTGAAAGGCAAGAACCCAATGTAGTTCACGGTAACGGTGTAGGCGCCCGGTGCAACACCGGGGAGGTTGAACTGGCCCTGGCTGTCGGATGTGGCAGAAGCGTTCCCGGGAGTGAGCTTCACGGTGGCTCCGGGCAAGATCGCCCCGCTGGAATCTTTGACTGTCCCGGCGACTCCGCCAGCCTGCGCCATAGCAAGACTTGGGCCGAGCAGGGTGATAGTGAAAGCAAGCGCGAAGGAGCAGAGAATAGTCCGCATATTCTTAGAAGCCTCCAAATGATGACGATGTCTGCGATGGCCAGCATGGACCTGGCCGATTCGCCCCAAGCGGCGTTGCCTAATGATGTTTCAGACGTGTTGACCTAGAGTTAATGGTCGGTGAATATTTCTTCAGATTGGCAGGCGGGCGTGGCCGCGATCTTTCTCAAATAGCGGCGGCTGTAAATGAAACAGATAACTCCCCGAGTTTAGTTTACATCTCCGGCAATGGGGCGACTCTCCGCGTCTTTTTGTTGTGCTACCCCTGCTCTTTGAGCTTTAGTTTTGACTTGTTGTCTTCCATGAATTGCTTGATTTCGGCGGCGGCACCAAGCAGGCGGTTCCACTGCTCGTAGTATAGTGTGACGGGAAAGCGGCCCAGTCCGTAGACGCTGACGCCGCCTTTTTCTCCGACTTTGAAAATCAAGTCGCCGCTGCGTTTTTTGGTCTCGACTTCTTTTTCCAACTGAGCCAGTTTGGCTTTGAGCTCTTCGTAGCTAGGTTCTGGCATTGCTTGCCTCGCAGATGAGATGAGTGCGTCCGGGGAGCGGCCTTGCAGTGATCGCCCCCCTGTCTATAGTAACTTGCCCGCGTTGCCGTGGGTTGGATAACCAATATTAAGATGTAACGAGTCTAATCCCGAAGCAGGAAATTTATGCGTTTGTGGATGTGCTGGTCGGCTTGGCTGTGTTTGTCCTTGATGTTTCTGCTTGCCGCCTGCGCTGCGGCCGGAGAAACGGGGGCGCAGTCGGTCGGCAACTCGACGACATTGAATGGCACGGTCACCGACGCCACCGGAGCGGTCGTCGTCGGAGCAACGGTCAAGATCCATAATCCGGTCAGCGGACTGGACCGTAGCGTCCAGACCGACACCACCGGCCAATTCAGTTTTCCGAACGTTCCCTTTAATCCCTACCATCTCACGGTCACGGCGAAGGGTTTCTCGTCTTATGCCCAGGATGTGGAACTGCGTTCGGTCGTGCCCGTCAACGTGAACATAGGCCTGCGGGCAGTGGTTGAGGCGACGACCATCACGGTCCACGAGGAAGCCGGAGACCTGGTGGAAACCGATTCCACGTTTCACAGTGACGTCGACAAGAATCAACTTGACCGCCTGCCCATGCCGGCCGAATCGTCGGGCGTGAGCGCAGCCGTCACGGCGGCGACGCCTGGAGTTTCGGCGGACTCCAACAACCAGATGCACGGACTAGGGGATCACGCCGAGAACACGATTTCCGTGGACGATCAGGCCAATTCCGACCAGACGAGCAAGACATTCTCGAACCAGATTCCATCCAATTCGATTCAGTCGATGGAAGTCATCGCCGGGGCACCGCCCGCGGAATTCGGCGGCAAGACAAGTCTTGTGGTGAAGGTTAGCACGCGTTCAGGTCAGGGAGTTACTACCCCGACCGGGTCGCTCACGGCGTCCTACGGGTCATTTGGTACGACGAATACATCGTTTGACCTTGCGTATGGAGGACAGAACTGGGGCAACTTTGTCGCCATCAGCGGCACGAATGGCGGACGGTTTCTCGACGCACCCGAGTTTGCGGTCATGCACGACAAGGGCAACGTGGAGAATTTCTTCGATCGCGTCGACTACCAGATTGCCACCGGCAATACGATTCACCTCGATCTGGCGTGGACGCGGTCATGGTTTCAGACGCCGCAGACGTTCGACAATCTGAATCTTGGCATCCGCGATCCGTTCGGCAACCCGGTTCCGGCGATGGACCAGCGCTCCCAGATTAAGACGTTCAACATCGCTCCCTCGTGGTCGTTTCTGATCAATCCAAGGGCGGTGCTAACCGTCGGCGGCATCGCGCGGCGCGACGATTACCACTACTATCCGAGCGACGATCGGTTCGCTGATCTGGGCCCGCGTAACCTGCAGCGGGAAACGGTCGGCCAGCACCGCACGCTGACCAATACAGGAATGCATGCTGATCTGGCTTACGTGCGCGGAACCAACAACATGAAGTTCGGGGGCGTTTATCAGCAGACGTTTTTGACCGAGGCAGACTCGCTCGGGGTTGTTGATCCTCTCCTGAATGCACCCTGCGTGAACGCAAATGGAATCGCGGTGGCGTCGCCGGGGGTCGCGAGTCCCACAGCGTGCCCGGTGGGGCTCTTTCCCAACGAACCGACACCAGGCTCCCCGGCAACGGGGATGTCTCCCTATCCTTTTTTTAATCCGGTGCTGCTGCCTTACGATTTGACTCGTGGCGGAGGGCTGTATGGCTTCAATGGCCACTCGGACGTGAAAGAGCTCGCGCTCTTCGCACAGGACACGATCAGCGCCGGGAACTGGTCTTTTGCTCTTGGCCTGCGTGGTGACTTGTACGACGGCCTGACTACCGCCCGGCAGATCCAACCCCGGTTGGGACTTGCCTACAACATCAAGCGCAGCAGCACCGTGCTGCGGCTCTCATACGCGCGGACACTCGAAACTCCATTTAATGAGAACCTGGTTCTTTCAAATAATGGTTGCGATTTTGAGGTGATTGCCGCACTGGTGCCCTGCGTTCCGGCCAATCTGAATCCGGGCTTTCGCAATGAATTTCATGCTGGCCTGCAGCAGGCGTTTGGACGCTACCTGGTCTTCGATGGAGAGTACATTTGGAAGTACACGCACAACGGATACGACTTCAGCGTGCTGGGCAATACCCCGATCACATTTCCGATCGAATGGCACAACTCGAAAATTCCGGGATACGCGGCGAGTGTGCATATGCCGAATCTTCACGGGCTGACGGCGTCGGTGGTTTTTTCGAGCGTGGCCGCGCGGTTCTTTCCTCCGCAGGCTGGAGGTCTGGGAGTGACGGTCGGCCAGAATGGTCTTCCGTTCCGCATTGACCACGATGAGAAGTTCAATCAATCAACCCACGTGCAGTACCAGCCCTGGAAGAGCGGGCCGTGGTTCGCGTTCAGCTGGCGTTATGACAGTGGACAAGTGGCGGGCGCGGCTCCCTGCTATGGCCTGAACCCCCAGAACAACTGTCCCGCTTCGACCACGCTGAACGGCGAACCCGCGGTTAACATGGTGGCCAATGGGGCCCCCATGACCGCAAATGAAGAATTTGAGGCTGGATTTTTCTGCGGAACTGTTCGCGCCACACCCTCCCGGGCTCTTCCGTCCGCGTGCCTAGTCTCGCAGTTCGGATCGTCGCTCATCAAAGGGCCCGCACCAGGCACACAAAGCGACGACCACAATCCGGGACGCATCACGCCACGAAGTCTGTTCGACGCATCTGTCGGCGACGACAACTTGTTCCACGGCGACAAGTACAAAGTCAGCCTTCAACTGACGGCCATCAACCTGACGAACAACTACGCTCTCTACAATTTTCTTTCGACGTTCAGCGGGACGCACTACGTAACGCCGCGTACGTTAACGGCGGAATTGGGGTTCCACTTCTAGCCAGTCCCTTTTCTTCAACTGTCCCACGGACTGTTCGCGACTGTTTTTCGTGGCTACTGCCCTGCTTTGTAAATGAATGTAAAAGAAGCTCAAAGCGCGGTGCATCGCCGGACTGATTGTTAGAATCTAAGCAAACGTCTTCATCCACAATACAGATCGCAACTGGGGGGGAATGTTTGTCGACTAAGTTCGCCATAAGACTCTTGTGCTGCGTCGTGGTATGCAGCTTTTTTTCGTTGGTATCTGCTCAACAGACTCCGCCCGCAACCTCACCAGAACAGACTCATCCGCCTGCCGCCTCGGCCCCAGAAACGCCGCAGTCGGAGAAAGACAAGAGCAAACCCGACACGAGCGGTCAGAGCACGTCGGGGACTTCGAAGGACCGGCTCTTCTACACCCTGCCGAATTTCCTGACTCTGGAGAACGGTGGCAAGGTGCCGGCGCTGACCACGAAGCAAAAGTTTGCGGTGGTGGCCCGGGGCACATTCGATCCAGTGGAATATCCATGGTGGGGGGTGCTTTCGGCGATCAGCCAGGCAGAGGATAGTGAGCCTGCCTATGGGCAGGGGTGGGCCGCTTATGGAAAGCGCTATGGAGCCACGGCGGCCGACAGCACCGTTGAGAACTTCCTGGTTGGCGCGGTTTTTCCTTCCGTGCTCCATCAGGATCCCCGCTTTTTTCAGTCGGGCGAGGGCGGATTTGGAAGCCGCTCCTGGTATGCGATCAGTCGAATTTTCGTGACTCGGAGTGATTCCGGGCACTCCCAATTCAACTACTCCGAAATTTTCGGCAGCGCTACTGGAGCGGCAATCTCGACCTACAGCTACCATCCGCGAAGTACTTACGTCAGCACGCCCACTAACCCGCACAAATTTATTGGTTCGGATCGGACGCTGGTGAATGCCGGCGACGTATGGGCGACGCAGATCTCGTTAGATACGATTACGATTGTGGTAAAGGAATTCTGGCCCGACATCCACCGCAAGTTGTCGCACAAGTCGCAGACAGCGCCCAGTCTGCCCGGCGCGGCTGCAGGTGATGCGCGTCAATAAATGAACGGAGCCCCTTCGAAGGAGCGATGATTGTCGATTAAGTTTGTCGCGGGACTGTGGGCTTGTTTGGGATGGGCGGGCATGGTGACCTCAGCATCCCAGGCGCAGCAATCGGCACCGCCATCCAAACCTGATGCCGCGGCGCAAACCGCACCCTCCTCCCCACCCAACCCGGCGCAACCGGACGCAGCGCGAACGAAGTCTGAAGAAGAGAAGAACGCGGAGAAACAGGAGCAGTCGCAGCGCGCGCTCAAGATGTTGCCGATGTTCGGGGTTACCAGTCGCCAGAATGCGCCGCCCTTGACGTCAGGTGAGAAATTCCACTTGTTCGCCAAGTCGGCCTTCGATCCGGTCACGATCGGCGTCGTCGGCCTGCAGGCGGGGCTGAGCCAAGCCGAGAATGAGTTCCCTGGCTATGGTCAGGGTGCACAGGGATACGGTAAACGCTTCGGAGCATCGCTGGCAGACGAAGTCTCGAGCGGATTCTGGAGCAACTATTTTTATCCGGTTTTGCTCAAGGAAGATCCAAGATATTTTCGGCTGGGCGAAGGTAGCTTCAAACAGAGATTTTGGTATAGCGCGCGCCAAGAATTTGTCTGTCATACCGATAAGGGCGGGCGGGCCTTCAACTTTTCGAACGTCCTGGGAGCGTTCACAGCCGGGGGCGTTTCGAATCTCTACTATCCGGGGAACACGCGGGTCCGCACGATTCCCGCCACGGCGACCAGACCGGCCATTCCGGTTTATGAGAATGATAGGGGCTTTGTACTTACGTTGAGCCGGGCTACGATTGCGCTCGGTTATGGAATGATGGGCGGCTTGTTCGACGAATTCTGGCCTGACATCCAGCACAAGCTTCGGCACAGGCCGAGAGCGGAGCGTGAGGGCGCACCGACTCCTTAACCACTGGAGATGCATGCTCTTCCGGAGGGGTTTAGCGACCTAAGCCCTGTCGGATCCGTTTGCAATCCCGATCCCGATCCACGACCAGTTCGGGATGCATTCGCCGGAAGTTCTCCGAGTGAAAAAGATGTCTGGCAGTTGTTCTGCGCGAACGTCTTTCCACTCCCTGGTTTTAAAGTCCGGTCCCAGCAGAACAGGGGCATGGTCCAGGTGATGACGCCGGTCGATTTGTTTGTGGCAGAACACGCAACTCTTCACTACATACCGGCGCACGACGATTGTCCAGACCAGGCAGTTCTCGGGATCAGCCTCGATTTGTTGCAGACAGTCCTGCCCGCAGTCCTGGCGTTCAGGCCAGCGGGAACATTCTCTCAAGTGCAGTGTGGGCTCGGAAAGAAAGGCACCCACAGCCGCTTCTCCTACGTCACCTCGACGGCTTCGGACTTGTGGATCACCGGGCAAGTAGCCGCTTGCCGCGGAAATCGAAATACGCACCGACGCCGGGAATGGCGCGAAATACGAATAGCCCAACCGCCAATGCGAGAACGGCAGGAATGATAAGCGCTGTGACGGTTATGATGACCTCCGACCCGGCTCGGCCTCGTTGTGGCTCGGTTGGGGCCGGACCACCCTGCCGGAACATCTGCTAGCTACAGTGTGATCAAGAAAGCCGGGAGGGGCGGTGCCTTGGGTCACCCGAAATTGTGATTGTGGTCACAATGAAGTAAGTGTGTAGATGATCTGGCGCGGTCGCGGGGTCAGTTCTGCAGCCACCCTTGTAACTCGAGCCACTCAGCGAACCTGTCGATCCAATGATCGGTAGGGAGGCTCTGCTTTCGCATTCCGAAGCCGTGGCCACCTTTGGCGTAAAGGTGTAGTTCGGCCGATTTGTGAGCGGCCGTCCACTTCTCGTACAAGGCAATGCTTTCCGGTACGAGTCCCAGTTGATCGTCGGTCGCGGCCACTAGAAACATTGGCGGTGCGTTCGCTGGAACGGAGGCATCTTTAAACGTTTCCCCGCCCGCATAGATCGGGGCTACGAAGGCGGGGCGGCCTTCAGGCAGGTAATGGAAGGCAACTCCGGCGGTGACCGCTCCACCGGCGGAGAATCCAACGATGCCGACGCGGTCGGGGGAAACTCCCCACTCCGACGCGTGCTGCCGAACGTAGGTCACTGCCGCTAAGCCATCGGCGACGGCAAGGGGAACGACCTTGTCTAACATTTCGTGAAATTTCTGATGGTCTGGCAGCAGCGTGACAAATTCCTGAGTGGCGTCCTCGCCGGTGTGCGCGAGGCGGTACTTCAATACAAAGGCGGTCACGCCTCTCGCGGCCATGTACTTGGCGACATCGTTGCCCTCACTGTTGATGGAGAGAGCCATAAAACCGCCGCCCGGGCAGATCACAAGGGCGGTGCCGTTTCTCAACTCCGGAGGAGGCTTGAAAACGGTCAGGCTCGGCCTGGTCACATTGGCGACGACTTCCGTGTTCCAGATTTTCGAGAAGTACTCTTTTTCCGGATAGGTTTCCTGGGTCGCATTACGCACCGTGCTGAAAGGAAGAGGAATAACATCCTGGGCGGCTCCAAGGGTCGCCAGCAACACCACCACGCAGAGGCCACGAACGACGAGTGTTTTCATGGCCGCTTAGTCTAGCAGAGAGTCGCGTCGGTGGTGCTTCCGTGGCGATTGTCCCACCGCTAGTGAGTTACGTGGTTGGGGCGCAACCGCATCTTCACCGCTACCGACAGACGGCGGATGTCCTCCCGGATCTGTTCGGGCTCGGAGTGGGAGAAGTTGAGTCGCATGTGGCGGCTGCCTTCATGGCCGTTGTTGGCGTAGAAACTGTCTCCGGCGACGAAAGCTACGTTCTCCTTAATGCTGCGCGGAACAGCGCTTCCGAGTCTGTGCCTTCGGGCATGGTCACCCAGAGGAACAGACCTCCCTTGGGATGGGTCGGGGTTACTTCGTGTGGGAAGTACTCTTGCAGAGCGTGGATCATGGCATCGCGGCTTCGTTCACCATTGCCACCCCTCGCGATCGGAGAGTCTTGCCGGCTCGGCATGCCCTGCAGGGCAGGTACCGCCACACCAATTAGAGGATGAGCGCGGCTTTGGAACCGTGATAAGGGTCGCTTGGGGGTGTGACCGTAGTCACAAGTAGAGCAGGAGCTAGGCGTGTTGCGGGCGGGTTCAAAACTTTCCGGGCACTGGCTGTCAATGAGTTGGCGCACGAGAGTTCGTGATTGGAACTGAGGGCGCTGCAAAAAGCAGTCCGTGCACGTTTACGGCGCTTCCCCTTCCCTGCTAACATCGTCTGTTTACATCTCAACCTCAACTTAATCTGACTGACGCCTTCATAACTTTACGGAGGAAACATGGCAATCAAAGTTGGCATTAATGGCTTCGGACGAATCGGCCGCAACGTACTGCGCGCTTCGCTAAAAGATAAAAACCTCGACTTCGTCGCTGTCAACGACCTTACGGATCCCAAAACCCTGGCGCATCTTCTGAAATACGATTCGGTGCTGGGCAACCTGCCGAACGATGTGTCCGCCGGACCCGACAGCATCACCGTCGACGGCAAGACGATCAGGGTCTTCAAAGAGAAGGATCCGGCGGCGCTGCCCTGGGAATCGGTCGGCGCACAGGTTGTGATCGAGTCGACCGGCCGCTTCACCGATGCCAATGACGCCAAGAAGCATCTGCGCGGGCCGGTAAAGAAAGTCATCATCTCGGCTCCGGCGAAGAATGAGGACGTCACGGTGGTGCTGGGAGTGAACCACGAGAAATACGACGGCGCGAAGCATCACATTATTTCGAACGCCTCCTGTACGACGAACTGCCTGGCGCCGGTGGCCAAGGTTATCAATGACGAGTTCAAGATCGTCAGCGGCACGATGACGACGATTCACTCCTATACCAACGATCAGGTAATTCTCGACTTTCCGCACAAGGATCTGCGACGGGCGCGGGCCGCTGCGCTGTCGATGATTCCGACGACAACCGGGGCCGCGAAGGCGCTCAAGCTGGTAATTCCGGAACTCGGTGGCAAGGTCGATGGTTTCTCCATGCGGGTGCCGACGCCGAATGTTTCGGTGGTTGACCTGGTGGTATGGGTCGAGAAGAAGACGACCAAAGAGGAAGTGAATGCGGCGCTGAAGAAGGCAACCGAGTCCGGGCCGTTGAAGGCCTATCTCGGCTACGAAGAGCATGAACTAGTGTCGTCTGACTTCAAGGGCGACTCGCGTTCTTCGATCGTCGATTCGCCCTGTACCATGGTGGTCGGAGGCAATTGCGTCAAGGTGATCTCCTGGTACGACAACGAGTGGGGATACTCCTGCCGCGTGCGCGACCTGATCAACTACATCGCCGGTAAGGGCCTGTAAGAAAACTGCATGTGGCGGGGCACCTTTGCCCGCGCAGCTCGCAGCATCCGGGCGGACTGCGCGGGCGAGAGCGCCCGTGCCACACAAGCCTGTCAGAGGACGACCTTCCATGCCTAAGCTCTCCATTCGTGATCTTCCGCTCAATGGCAATCGGATCTTCATGCGCGTCGACTTCAACGTGCCACTGGAAGACGGACGCGTCATGGACGATACCCGCATCCGCGAAACCCTGCCTACCATCGAGTACGCCTTGCGCCACGGGGCGCGGCTGATTCTGGCCTCGCATTTGGGGCGGCCCAAGGGCAAGCCCAATCCTAAGATGAGCCTGAAGCCAGTCGCCGAGCGGCTGCGCATGTTGCTTGACAAGGAGCTGGCGCGCGGCGAAAACGTCGGCTTTTGCCCGGAGTGTGTGGGCCCTGAAGCCGAAGAGGTCGCCGGCCAACTGGAAATGGGACAGACCCTCCTGCTCGAGAACCTGCGCTTTCACGCCGAGGAAGAAGCCAACGACGAGAAATTTGCGCGGCAGCTTGCCAATCTGGCGGAGTATTACGTCAATGATGCGTTCGGGTCGGCGCATCGCGCGCATGCTTCCACGGCGGGCATCACCAAGTTCGTTAAGCAGGCGGCTGCCGGATTGCTCATGGAAAAGGAATTGAAGTACCTGGGCAAGGCCCTGGAGCATCCGGAGAAGCCGTTCGTGGCCATTCTTGGCGGGGCAAAGGTGGGCGACAAGATCGGCGTGATCCGGAACCTGATGGATAAAGTGGACTCGCTCATCATCGGCGGGGGCATGGCCTACACATTTCTCAAGGGGCAGGGGCAGGAGATCGGCAAGTCGCTGCTCGAGGCCGACAAGATTGAACTCGCGAAGCAACTTTTGGCCGAGGCGAAGAAGCGCAACCTGAAATTCCTTCTGCCGGTCGATCATGTCGTCGCGGCGAAGCCCGAGGCCAATGCTGTGATCCAGCAGATCGGCGAAGGGCAGCCTATTCCAGCCGACAAGATGGCGCTCGACATCGGACCCAAGACCATCGAACTGTTCTCGGACGAGATTTCGACCGCCCGCACCATCGTCTGGAACGGGCCCATGGGGGTGTTTGAAGTTCCGGGATTCAGCAAGGGAACGTTCAAGATCGCTCACGCCGTGGCCGACAACGCTGGGGCCATATCGATTGTGGGCGGAGGCGATTCGGTCGCGGCCGCTCACGCTGCGAATGTCGCCGATAAGATCACGCACATCTCGACCGGAGGTGGCGCGTCGCTGGAATTCCTGGAAGGCAAGAAGCTGCCGGGAGTGGAAGCCCTGACGGATAAGAAGTGATCGCTCTGGATACTCGCGTGGCAAGCTTCACAATCCGGCTTCTGCTCGATGGCGGCAAGGCGATTGAGATCTGCGGTCCCGCGGACATCACCGCCGAAAGCACGGACGCGATCGTGAACGCCGCGAATTCATCGCTTCTGGGCGGCGGTGGGGTGGATGGCGCGATTCACCGCTGCGGAGGCCCGGCCATCCTCGCCGAATGTCGGAAGATCGTCAGCAAGATCGGACAGCTTCCAGCCGGCCAGGCGGTCATCACCACCGGCGGTCAACTGGGGGCGAAGTCTGTCATCCACACGGTCGGTCCGATCTATCTTGACGGGATCCACGGCGAAGCCGAAACGCTTGCCAGTTGCCACCGCGAGTCGATTCGTCTGGCCGACGAGCATGGGCTCCGTTCCCTGGCATTTCCAGCGATCTCAACGGGTGCCTACGGGTACCCTATAAATGAAGCGGCGCCGATCGCAATTTCTTCTACGCTCGACGCGCTCACTTCCGCCAAGTATGTGACGCGATGTCGATTCGTGCTCTTTGACCTCTCGACTTTGCGCGCATACGAACGAGCCGCAGAAAAACTCCACGGCTTGAACACCACCTCCTCATTTCGAATTGAAAAGGCTATCCCATGAGAAAAAAAGTAATGGCCGCCAACTGGAAGATGTACAAGAAACCTGACGAAACCCGGGAGTATTTTCGCGACTTTCTGCCCCTGGTTGCGGGTCACGACCGCGACGAGATTGTGGTGTGCCCGCCTTTCACGGACGTGGCAACCGCGATCGAAGCGGCGGGCGGGAGCAATGTCGCCATTGGCGTGCAGAACGTTCACTGGAAAGCAGACGGAGCCTACACGGGTGAGATTTCAGCTCCGATGCTGCTGTGCCTGGGGGTCACCCACGTCATTATTGGTCACTCGGAGCGCCGCCAATATTTTGGGGAGACGGACGATACCGTTAATTTGCGCTTGAAAACAGCGCTGGAGTCCGGGCTGACACCGATCTGCTGCGTGGGTGAAGTGCTTGAGGAACGAGAGGCGGGAGCAACGGACGACGTTCTGCGGCGGCAATGCATGCGTGCGTTCCACACAATCTCGGCGAAGAAAGCGGCAAAACTGGTCGTTGCCTATGAGCCGGTGTGGGCCATCGGCACGGGCAAGACCGCCACGCCAGAGCTTGCGGCCGAGGCCCATGCAGTGATCCGTCAGGAGGTGAACAAAATTTTTGGCGAAGAGTTCGCCGCGCAGTTGCGGATTCTCTACGGGGGATCGGTCAAGCCGGACAATGCCAAGGCTCTCATGGCGCAGGAAGAAATTGATGGCGCACTGGTGGGCGGAGCCTCGCTCGATCCGAAGTCATTTGCCGCAATCGTGAAGTACTGAGGGGCGGGGCTGAATCTTAGTTCGTCGGGCTGTGGGACGAGGGCTCGGAACTGGTGTCGTGATCCCGATCACCGACAATCTTGCTGGCAGGACTACAATCTCTTCCAAGCAGAACAAAGCCGCGCAAGCGGACCACCTCAGCCTGTATTTCCGACCTGCGAGGAGGTCTTATGCCGCTGACCAAACTTCGTGAATTTCTCGACTCCCGCAACGTAAAGTACCTCGTGATCTCTCACTCCGTCGCGTACACGGCTCAAGGAATCGCTGCCCTGGTGCACCTGTCGGGCAAGAAACTGGCGAAAACTGTAATTGTCAAAATTGACGGCGTGCTGGCCATGGCAGTAGTTCCGGCATCGCTGCATGTCGACCTGGATCTGCTGCGGACCGCTGCCGGCGCCGGTGCGGTCGAGGTTGCGACTGAACAGGAGTTCAAAGACGCCTTCCCCGAGTGCGAGACTGGCGCCATGCCGCCGTTCGGCAATCTCTACGACATGCCGGTTTACGCGGATGCAAGCCTCGCCGAAAACGAGGAGATTACTTTCAACGCAGGTACGCATCGCGAACTGATGAGAATGGGCTGGCGTGATCTGACGCGGTTGGTGAATCCTCAAATCGTCAACCTGACCCATCGGCCCGCCGTGGCGGCGTAGCTGCCAGGCTTCGTAGATCGGCGAATGAATGTCGTGGGGATAGCTGCGCCTATTTTCGTCCGATGGCCATGATGTGCGAGCTTGCGCCCAAGACGGAGGGCTCGCGCTCAACTTTGCGCACGGCGGCGAGCAGGCGTTCGCGCTGGGCGGGATCGTTCCACAAGCGGTCGAAATCGCGCGCCAGCCAGCCTGGGCCTTCGATCGCCACCAACTCCACAACCTTAAAACCGGCGGCCAGAAAATCGCGCGACAACTCGCCCGGACGATGGAAGAACGCGTCCGTGAAATACATGAGATTGCTGGTGGGGTTGCGGTGCTGGCCGTCCTCCAGATCACGGGCCAGAATCGGCGCAAACTCCGGATCGTCAAAGAATCCCCTCGATAGCGAATCGAATAGCGATGCGAAGCGGCTGATGGCAGCGCCCCAAACTAGCCCTCCTGGACGCAGCACCCGCTGCACCTCGCGCAGGCAGGCAATTCGGTCTGGGCGTTCCACGAGATGATAGAGCGGGCCGAGAAGGAGGACCGCGTCGGCGCTCGCCTCTCCCTGAGGAAGATGACGCGCGTCGCCGACTTCGGCAGAAGCGAGGGGGTACGCAGGCTGTCGCTTCGACGCCGCATGCGCCTGATCCACGTGCTTGGGCACCGGATCGATCAAGTGCACTTCATATCCGTGGGACGCCAGCCAGCAGGCGTACGCTCCGGCGCCGCCGCCGGCGTCAATGATGGTGGCGGGAGCGGGCGGCAGGTGGCGCAGAATCAGTTCCCGGGTGCGCGCCTGCTCGAGTTGAAACCATCCTTGGCGGAGCCGGGAGGCTTCGTCGGTCTCGTTGTAGTGAAGGAGGATCCCGTTCCCGGTCATGTCGTCGCTCATCTGAAAGCCTAACTTAGCATGAGGCTACTGCTCGCGACGTTGGCCGGTGTTGCCGGCGCCGGAGGCATCTTCCGGTGACAAGTCTTTTCATACTAGGCGAGCGGGAAAGCACCACCGAAGGGGCTTTGCTCGATCCTAAAACCTTGACCTGGACGCCCACGGGAAGGGCAAGTCCGATGACCTTAATTCGGTTTGGTTCGATGTTCCCGCTGACCAGGAAACCGGATTCAGCAAGCTCGAGGTGGTAGCGAACAGGATTGCGTCTGAAGCGCTGTTTGTGAACGTCAGGAAATAGAGGCCCGGTTCGCCGTCAGGGGCGGGTGTTGGAGTTGATGCCGCGCTCAGACTGAACTGACCGCGGCATTCTTTGCGCTCCTTAGGCCAGCACTTTTTCCGGGACCGAGGCCGCGCCTCGCATCTGCCGCACTTTGTCGTAGACTTTGCCGTACTCGCGGGCCGAGGCGTTCCAAGAGAAATCTTTGTTCATGCCGTTGCGCATGAGTGCCTGCCACGAAGTCTGGTCACGGAAGGCTTCGAGGGCTTGCTTGATGGTAAGCAAGAGCGCTTCGCCGGTGTATTCGGTGAACTTGAACCCGGTGCCTTTTCCGGTGCGGGCGTCCCAGGGTTCGATGGTGTCGTCGAGACCGCCGGTGGCACGGACGATGGGCACGGTACCGTATTTCAGGCTGTAGATTTGGTTCAAGCCGCAAGGTTCGTAGCGCGAAGGCATGAGGAACATGTCAGCGCCGGCCTCGATTTTGTGCGCAATCGCATTGTCGTAGGCCACTTTGACGGCAATCTTATTGGGAAACTTTTTGTTGAGCCGAAGGAACATCTCCTCGTAGGGCTTGTCGCCAGCGCCCAATGCGACCATGATCATTTCCTCCCGCGCCAGGCGGTCCATGATTTGCGAGATCAGGTCAAAGCCCTTTTGCGCGGCGAAGCGGGAAACGATCCCGATCACCGGCAGTTTGGGATCTGCGTTCGCGACCCCGAAGGCGGCCAGCAGGTCCTGCTTGCATTTTGCCTTGCCTGCGAGATCCTGCGGCGAGAACTTGGCGACGGCAAATCTGTCGGCCTGCGGGCTCCATTCGTCGTAGTCGACACCATTCAGAATTCCCGTGACCGTCGCTGCCCGGTCGCGAAGAACGCCTTCCAGGCCAAACCCATATTCGGCGGTTTGAATCTCCTGGCTATACTTGCGGCTCACGGTGGTAATGAAGTCGGCATACGCCAGGGCACCTTTGAGAAAGTTCACCTGGCCGAAGAATTCCATCTTCGAGATGGTGAACAGATCCCAAGGCAGCATGAGCAGGGGCAGAGTTTCGGGAGGGAATAATCCCTGGTAGCCCATGTTGTGAATCGTAAAAACCGTGCCGACGTCGCGGAAAGCGGGGTCCTCGGCATATACGGTGCGGAGCAGGACGGGCACAAGCGCGGATTGCCAGTCGTGGCAGTGGAATATTTGAGGCGCGCCCAGGATTTTGGAAGCCTCGAGGACGGCGCGGGAAAACAATGCGAAGCGCTCGGCGTTATCGGGGTAGTCGCCGGCAGGCGTGCCGTAGAGCGCGTCGCGATCGAAGTAGGGGGGATACGCCACAAAGTAGAATCGAACTCCGCCCTGGGGGGCGGTGGCCACAACCGAGGGGAAGCGATGTTTGTCGTCGAAGGGAACCGTGACGCTGCGAACCACCGTGGTGGGATCGGAGAGCTTGGTCTGGCGATAGCGGGGCAGGTAGATGCTGACCTGATGGCCGAGCGCGGCCAGGGCACGCGGCAGGGCGCCCACGACATCTGCCAGGCCACCGGTCTTGGAGAATGGAACACCTTCGGAAGCAACGAATGCGATGTGCATGAGTGCGGAACCTCCCACAGAGCGCGCACTTTTTGTCTGCGCACGCTATGATTGAATATGAACACCTCGGGACCCGAGCTCCGACAAATATGATGCCAGGACCAACTTGCAAGTCTACTTCCCGAGCTATAGAGGGTCAACGTGCCAAAGGTCGTTTCAGCGCGCCGTCCGCAAAGTAAGCCTAAATTGGGACAGCACTTTCTCGACAGCGAGGCCGCGGCGGTCCGCATCGTAGAGGCTCTGGGAGAGGTGTCGCAGAGCACAGTGCTGGAAATCGGCCCGGGACGCGGCATTCTGACCTCGCTCCTGGCGAAACGCACGCGGCGCTTGATCGCCGTCGAACTGGACCGGGTGCTGGCGGCACAACTTCGGTTGAAGTTTGGCATGGCGCGGAATGTCGAGATCATTGAGGCCGACGTGCTAGCTATCGATTTCGATTCGCTCTTCGGACCAAAGCCGGGGCTCGGCCGACCGGGGATCGACCTCAAGCCGCAACCGGTGAAGGTCGTGGGAAATCTTCCTTATTACATTACGTCGGACATTCTGCTACGCCTGTTTGAATTTTCGAAGTATTTCGAGAGCCTGGTGATCATGGTGCAGCGCGAAGTTGCGGACCGGATCGCCGCCGAACCGGGCAGCCGTGATTACGGAATGCTTTCAGCCACGGCACAACTATTTGCCCGGGTGGAAAATCTCTTCACGCTGCCGCCGGGCGCATTTGTGCCTCCGCCTAAGGTGCATTCCACGGTGCTGCGGCTTACTATAGAGCCACAGCAGGAAAAGTTAGGTGTAGTCGGCGACGGGTTTATCGATTTTTTGAGGCTTTCGTTTGGACAGAAGCGAAAAACATTGTGGAACAACCTGAAGACGAACTACGCAGGACCTGATTTGAAGCGCGCCCTGGCGGCGGCGGAAGTGAAACCTACGGCCCGGGCGGAGGCGCTGAGTCTGGAAGAAAGCGCCGCTGTCTATCGCGCCTTACGCGACCTGCACAGTCGCTCGTAGCATGTGTTTTGGCGGTTGGGGTCCGGCTTACTGAAAGAAGGGCCTATGGCGGCCACTATTGTTCGTCACCCTGCGGTCGCGGGACGGTTTTATCCGCGTGATCCTGATGACCTGCGAACTGAAGCGCGGGGCTACCTCTCGCAATCGAGTTCCGTGAATCAAGCGCCGGTTCGCGCGGTCGGGTGCATCGCTCCGCATGCGGGCTACATGTACTCTGGCCACGTTGCCGGAGCGGTGTTTGCTCGGGTGGAGATTCCGCGGCGCTGCATTGTGATTTGCCCCAACCACACCGGGATGGGCCGAGCTCTGGCGATCGTAAGCGAAGGCGGATGGGAGACCCCGCTAGGAGAGGTGCCAATTGACGGGGAACTGGCTGCGGCTCTGAAACGCTATTTCCCTGCCCTGCAGGAAGATCCTGCGGCACACCGGGCTGAACATGGTGCCGAAGTAGAACTTCCGTTTCTGCAGTTGCGCCAACCGGCGCTGACGTTTGTTCCGATCGCCTTGGGAACGGGACACTTCGAACCCTTGGAACTGCTCGGCATTGCGCTGGCTGACGTTATCTCGAAGCTAGACGATCCCGTGTTGATCGTCGCTTCGAGCGATATGAATCATTACGAGTCGGATACGGTGACGCGAGTGAAAGACCATCGGGCAATCGAGCGCATTCTCACGCTGGATCCAAGAGGGCTCTACGATGTGGTCACACAGCAGGACATCAGTATGTGCGGCTTCGGACCGGCGGTTGCCATGCTAACGGCGGCTCGGCAGCTGGGGGCGAAGTCGGCGGAACTGGTGAAGTACGCGACCTCGGGGGATGTGTCGGGCGACCGGGATATGGTCGTGGGGTATGCGGGAGTCGCAGTGGTGTGAGCCGCGGGGGCGACGACGCAGCCCAACGGTTTGTCATCCCGAGCGAAACGCAGGACCTATTCCCTCCGCCCTAGATTGGTTTCGGGCGACGGGCTAAGGTTATGCGGACAAGGCTTGGGATTGCGGGGCTTTCGGTACGTTTTCCGTATTGACATAGCATCTCGATTTCGGGCGTCAACTCCGGGCAATCTGAGGCCAGCTTCTTCAACAGACGCTTATGCAAGCGCTCATCGCCTTGCTCTGCTCGGGTTTGCCAGCAGCAGTTACCGGGTTCATAGTTGCCCGTATCGAAATTCCTGCCTAGCGTTGTTCCTTCGGGTCGTTCTCCGCGGTCCGTAAGGAAGTTCTCGAATGAGTCCTTCCAGCGGTCGCAGACTGCGACGAAGGTATATGCGGGATGGTTTCCATCTCGGTTTCCTGCCCTCCGTACCATTGTCCGCCACGAGCGATACGTTGGGGTTTGGCCCTTCTTCGTGTGCCCGTGCGTCACTCTGCCCGTCTGAATGTTATTGGCTATAATCCGTGCATGACACTTAGCCGCGTTTAGTTTCCGGGTTTCGGCAACCAGACAACCACACGACTTTGTATCGCCTGTCTGGAGCCGATTGCCGCTAACTTCTTTCAGGTTTGAGCAACTGCATTGACACAGCCACACAACACTTCCGTCACCAGCCCACTTGCCCGTATCATGCAAGGCGACTAAGTTCCCATAAGTTATTCCTGTTCGATCTACTATAAGCTTTGACATACTTTGATTATCCCTTGGGTTTGTTAGTTTCGGGCTGCCCATTGATAACGGGCGAGGGGTTGTACGGATTCCGTATGTTGTCAGTTTTCCGTACTGTGCGGGCAGACTCAGGCAGTCCAACTCGGAACTTTGCTTAGGTCCAACTCAGGAATCAAGTCCAGATTCAGCTCGGGGATCGTGTCTAACTCGGAGACATCGCCGTCCTCGATATCTTCGTCCATTTTCCGTACAGGAGTTGTGTTCATGGCTTCGCGCATCTCCCGCAGGCAAGTTTGTTTCCCCACTAAGCAGTCGTATCGGGTTAAGGTTGTCGGGGGTTTTACGGCGGTTACGGGCGGGAGAAGTCGGGTGCTCCTTATACCTTCAAGAGGTGAAGACCGGGCAGCGTTCTCACGCCTGCGTTCGTGTTTGTTGATTTTCCAACTTCATCTTGGCTGCATAGCATTCCTCATGCACCGCGTTTCCGTATTCATCGGTTTTGCACGTTTCAAGGTCAACACGCTTGCCGCATATCCAGCACACATTCGTGGGCTGTAGAGGAATCATAGGCACGCCCCTCCATACCTGCTGAAACCATTCAGCGAGTTTTGCGCGAAAACGTAGCACAACCCCGTTTTTATGTCTGTCGTCCATATGACATACGGGGCTTCTCGCGCTCCGGTGCCCGCCTGCGCGAACACCGGCGCAACTCTCTATTTCTACGTTTGATCGGTGCGGCGTGCCGGTGGGTAGCTAAGCCTCCACGGAGTGATCGGCGCAAACATGGGAGGTAAACTCTTTATCGCGCTGCAACTCGAAGTTGCACATCATCTCATCGAAAGATGAGCCAGCGGCCGCACCGGAGGGTTTGAACCGCCAGCCACATTCCGAACAACCAAAACCCCGAAAATCCTGTTGGTCAATCCATACCAGTTTCCGCCTCATGGGTGCCTTTGTCACTGCGCCCCAACGTTGTCTGACCACCTGCCCAGTGCCCGCTTGCTGTCATATGACGAAACGTTCTGGTTCGCCATAACGACCCCCATCGCAGCGGCGTACTACCTGATTGCGGTAGAAAACCGCCCCCCCAGTCTGGGCGGGTCAAAAAATGCGTAAAGAACGAGCGAGTTTACATGCGCCAATTTGGATGGTCTGTAGTGCATCCTACATACATGGAAGATTCTGGTTCGTGCGCTCGCCCGATTTCGGGGCCTGTTTTGAGAGAGCGGAATCGCTTTAGCTGTGGGTCACGTTTGGGTACGTCTTGAAGCGGTCAGTATTGCTCAGTATCAGGGTCGTATCCAGCATAGGGTTGATAGGTCTTCGAGAGAGGGTAACCATGCCCGACCAGACCTCTTGTCTTGCACCCCATGACGGGCGAGTTCATTCCCAGCCTAACAAGCGGACGAACGCCGCAGGGAAGCAAGTCAGCAACAAAATACTTCTGGCGATCTCCGATAGGCACTACAGCTCACTTCGTCCCCATCTGGAATACGTCAGCTTGCCAAACCATCTAATCCTTCACGAGGCGGGCGGAACGCTGAAATTTGCGTATTTCCTGAATCGAGGTTTGATTTCTCTTGTAGTCGTAATGAAAGATGGAAGGACCGCCGAAGCTGGCATAGTTGGAAATGAGGGCTTTACAGGAACACTGGCGGCTGTTGGCCTGAGCAGGAGCCCGCTTCAAGCGGTGGTACAAATCACGGGAGATGGTTTTCGGGTCGAGGTCGGTGCTTTACAGAACACGTTGGAATCCGCTCCATACCTTCGATTGATGTTGAGCCGCTATGCCGCAATTCGGGGTATGCAGGTTGCACAAACAGCCGCATGTAATCGGCTGCACGATATTGAGCAGCGCCTTGCGCGGTGGTTGCTAATGACTCAGGATAGAGTGGATTCAGGGTCGCTGCCCATCACTCATGATTTTCTCGCAACGATGCTAGGGACAGATAGACCTACCGTGAGCTTGGCAGCTGGTGTTTTGCAGAGGAAGGAGCTCATCAAGTACACCCGTGGCGCAGTGGAGATCGTGGACCGCAAGAAACTTGAAGACTCCGCCTGCGAGTGCTACGGGGTTATCCGACAGTACGATGGTGAGCTTGGCTTGAAATACCGGAGGTGAAGACTCGCTCAATCGCTGACTCGGAGTCTCACTCATTCTCAGTGTCCATTCTGTACGGTTCCATATATAACGCTATGCTAGGTAAACCGATCCTCGAACGAATTTAGCGCCTGCAAAGAAAACCTGAGCCGCCGCGCAATCCTCGGCCTCGGATGACAAGCCGTTACCTGTGTACAAGCTCGCCTTTCTCGCCGCCGCAGCGAATCCGTCAGGGCCGCCCAAGACAGCAAAGTCGGGAGCCATTGCTGCGCCATTATCACCGGGGTTTACCATTGCCCCGACCGTACTGCCCGAAGTGATGTTGGGATTGGAGTACAGACACTTCGAACTGTCCACAAGCCAGAGAATGACCTTGCCTTGTGATACCGCATGCTCAACAATGCGACGGGTTGCAGGGTTCGGATAGAGAGTTGTCATAGATTGTCCTTTTCTGTTGGGTAACTAGAAGCCGCGAGATAACACCTTCGCGAATGGCAAGCAGAGCTGGTCGTTGATCGGCTCGGCCTGCAATTTCGCTATGACCGTGCCGAGCAGCGGTTGGCTTAACTTTTGAATCACTGAATCAGGGGAGACCGTGGCCAGGGGAGTCCAAAGCGGACTGCTTCCGATGTTGATGTAACAACTTCGGCGGTAGGTCCAGATTAGTAACAGCGGGTTGGATTGGCTGCCGCTGACTTGCGGAAAGGTTGATTCGATTGGTGGCGGGTTAGGGTCGCCTTGGAAAATATAGTCAAAGGTTGGCATGATTATGTGGCTCCGTATTGTGGCTTCATTTCTTGCGGGTTCCGGGCATTTTGCCAACTATCGGCGCACCCGTCCCCGGATTTGGTCCCGGCACTCCGGCGGAAAGCCTCAGAGGCACAGTCATAGCGGGATATTCTCGGTGGGGTCATGATTCTAAAGGCTACTTTTGCTAAAGCGCAAAGATTTCAATACTGCTAACGGTGTAAAGTCAGCGTGGATTGCACCTTGTCGAGGCGTTCCATGCTGCAACGTCTACTTGCCCTCTGGTCGAACGATGATGGACAGGGTATTACCGAATACGCCATGTTGTTGGCAGTTATTCTCGTCCTCGTTGTCGGAACAGCACGATTAGTTGGGCGCAATGCCAACAGCGCTTTTTCGAGCGTTGCCAGCGTCCTGCAGCACAGCAAGCATGACGAATAGCCGGGGGCATTTGCCATTAGTTGGCCGGACCCCAGACTAGCGTTGCGAGGTCAACGGGCGTTGGCGTATTTGGGATTGTAACTGCGGAAACCGGGACGACTTCGGTTCCGTCTGCGGCGTAAACCGTGATCCGGTAAAATGTGTTTGCTGGAAGCAGGCCCGTGTTCGAATAGATCGCAACGGCAGGCGAAATCTGTCCGCTGCTGTTGAGGGTGACTCTCAGACGAAAGCCCGATACGACTTGGTTAGGTGTAGCGCTCTGCCCGTCGTGCGAAAGCTGCATCACAAGGTATCCATTGGCTAGGGGGACGCCCTGTGGATTAACAAATGTTCCGGTGATAGTCTGGTCTGTGGCCATTTAAATCCTCTTGGTTAGAATGCTGGATAATTCGGTACCCACAGGCTGACGTTATAGGTCGCGCCTGAACTTGGCACTGTCACGATTTGGGGAGCACTTGCGGTCGTGCCGTCTGCCGCGTATGCCGTATAGATGTATTCACAAGTTGGAGTCAGTACCGAAGTCGAATAGACGTATTGCCCTGTCACACAGTTACCATTGCTATCGAGCTTGATCGTGAAATGAACGTCGCTGCCTTCTATTACTTCGTTTCCCACTGTGTACGCTTCAACGGGGTTGTTGATCTTCATCTTCAAGTAGCCGTTCGCAGGAGGATTGCCGAGGAAATCCTGAAACCCGCCGCCAATTAGTTCCACCAGCGGAAAGAGGCGCTGCCCGACAATGAATACTAGGTCTTGGTCAAGGTATGTGTAGATGATGGCGGGGATGAGCCGCTGAGCCACGATAAACGCCAAGTCCTGATCGACTTCGGCGGGCGGGCTGCCCGAGACTACCTGAAATACAAGGTCCTGATCGTTCTCGATTGTGACGGGCATTTACAGTCCTCCGCTAGCTAATCGTCTCGCAACCCGTTTGAATACTGTTGAAACCAGACTGGGTCCATGGGAGCGAAGTCGCAGGGTCCGTCTCGCTGATCTGTTGGAAGTAGCCCTAAGAAGTGCCCAACGCTACGGCGCTCGCAACCTGATCGTTCCCGCCGTTTGTAATCGTTTGTGACACGGTTCGCGTGCCGGAAGTGGATTTCAGCATCCGAGACATATGGGCCACACCCACAATAGTGCCCGTAACGCTGGTGCTTGGATAGCTAACTGAGAAGCGGTCGCCCGGAGTCGAGTCGCTGGCAAATACGGTGCTGTCTGCGGGTGTCGAAGCATTTACGGATTGATAGATCGTTGCCGCCCCGTTGGGGGTCCACGACGTATAAGTACCGTTCGCGTTGGCAAGACTAACGGGCATGGATACATCGCCAAGGAACCCTGTGTTGTGCGATCCGCTGCCATTTGTGATGTACAAGTCTTGAAAGAGCGGAGTAATGTTCGAGCCGACCTTTATACTGCCGATGTTTGTAGTAGAGCCGGAGCCCTGCGTATTTTGCCCGGTCAAAGTGAGGACGGCTGATCCGTTTATCTTGATCGTAGCAGTCCCCGTTGAGCCATTACACAGCATTTGCAGTTCGACGTAGGACCCTACGTTTTGTGAGAGATTTGTTCCGGAACTTGTTCCGAGCAATGTCTCGTTGTCGCCGCGATAGACGTTGATCGCCCCGCCGCTAACTGTGTTGAAAGTACACTGCGTATTGCTGCTTGGATCGAGGAACTTACAGAGAACCTGCGAAGAATTGTACGGGCTCTGATCGCTACACATGCGAAAGCCGAACGTATAAGTTCCGGGCGAGCTAGGAACGGTAATCTGTTTAGCGAGGTTCCCGATGCGGATGGCCGTAGACTCAATATTGCCGGAAGGCAGGCCAGAGGTCACCCGTGTTGCTACGAGCGCCGTCCAATATCCTCCGCTTACTGCTTGGACGGTAGTAGACCAAAAGGCTGCGCCGGGTTCGGCCCAAAGAAGTGACATAAAATCTCCTAATAACTCGCGACTTATGAGTATCTTAATTTCCCTGCCAATGTGGGACTGAAGTAACCGTCAAACTGAGAGAGGCCAAGATGCCGCCGAAGATGGCGTTTCCGCCCACTGTGGTCCCTAAGTAGGCGTTAGCGACTGACGTTTGGCCAGTTTGGAAGATACAAACGATTGGGCAGTGTGCCGTCGCGGTCGCCGGGGAGTTGAACTACTCTGAGTGAACGCCCCTGAAATCGTATCAATGGTTACGCTCGAACCCGTAACGAGCCCTGTGGCTTGATCGTACGGCCCGATTAGGGCAATGACTTCGGGTGTTCCAGTCGTCCATTTCGTTGTCCCGCTGCCCCCGTTGCAACTAATGGTTGTCGATGCGCCGAATGCAATGCTGCTGGACCCGAGAGTCAGAAGGGCGACACCGAGAGGGAAGAAACCCTCGCCGTTGCCGTTGACGGAAGTGGCTGTGATATTGCAAGTTCCGGTCGCGACAGCGGTCACAACCCCAGCCGAGACCGTAGCAACTGCGGTGTTGTCAGAAGCCCAAGTGAACGTGTCGGACCCATCAATCGTTCCGTTCTGTTTTACACTATAGGCGGCCAATGTCATGGTGCCGCTTGTAGCAGTGATATGGTTCCAGTTAACGGTGTTGTTGTTGATGGCCGTGTTATAAATGCCGACAGACATTGAATAGGTGCTCCTTCAAATGATGATGGCGTGTGACGAGCTACTGTTGATCCTTGAACCTAGCTATGGGAGCATAAGTTATCGTCACAGCGCCGCTACTTACCGATGAAGCTGAAATGTTGGTTACGGTGATGTAGATTACTTGCGCCTCGCCTTCGTCCTGATTGGTTCCAACGACTGTTGGCGTGAAATTCCAATCGACGGGTGGCGTGTCGCAATTTACATCGAAGATGATGTCCTGCACCGTAGTGGCGTATCCTGACTGCGCTTAGTATTCAGAAGCCGCTTCTCAAGCACTTTCCGGAGTTCAGGGTCGGGCCGGGATTCGTTGAGCGCCTCGGACTCGATACCAAAAAGCAGTTTCCGCGCCTCGGCATCAGTCATGGAATCAATTTCTGTTTGAGAATAAGTTTTCACCGGAGTAAATCGCTCGGTCGTGGTTTGTTCTCTCTGCTGCCTCAATTCCGCGTTGGCTTGGGCCTTTGCAGCGGACGCGGGCAAACGATCAAATTCGCGTTCTCTTTTACGGGCAGCCGCACGTTCCTGCTTTTGGCGGGCAGCTTCGTCCGCTTCTGCCTTTTTCTTGAGAAGCGCCTGCTCGAACGGGACGCACCATTGAATAATCGTGAGTTCGGAAGGCGGCTGGCCAACATCGCGGCAAAAACCCTGAATCTTGTCTTTGAGAGCGGCAACCGAGGCCGGGTCGTTGCTTGCGAGCGGACACGCTTCGGTCAACGCGGCGTTAACTTTGTTGAGATACTCTTGCGAAATCATTTATTTACTCCTACTTTTCATGAGTTAGGGTCATTATCGAAGGCGGAGCGACGAGAATCCCGCCCCTCGCCCCTTTAAGGCCGATGGAAAGCGGCCCTTCCGTTCTTGTTCGAGGGGAAGAACGAAACTCAAATGTGCGGGCGGGAAACTCTAAATCCGCCCTTCCCGGAGGAACCAAGCTTCGGGCAATCCGCGCCGCCGCCTGTAGTTCGGGGCACAGAAACTTAATACGGTTTCCGTGTATAGTCGAACCTGAGTTGGTACTTTGTAGAATTGGGTCTTACTGGCTAGGATCGTACGGAGCAAAATTATCGCCTCATGCCTATACGTCGGCATGTCCTGATCTGCAAGAACAAGGATTGCGAGCAGCCCATTGTGCTCCCGCCCTCCATCCATCTAGGTACGTCTCCGCATCGAGTACCGTGGCCCAAGGATGAGCTGCCCAGAAACTTTCTATGTCGGTCATGCAATCGTGTGTACGAGTACACTCTTCAAGACGTGCGTCCGGCTCTCGATGAAAAACAGGATCAAGAACGAGCAAACCATGACGATACCGTTTTTCGCCTCGAAGGCGGATGCGCTGGACAAAACTGCGAAGCTCAAGTCCGAATACTTGCAGTAGGGCCGCAAGGCTCCGGTACCATGCTGATAAAGTCTTTCTGGCTCCGAAGCGCCATTTACGAAAAGGCGAAATGTCTTGAAGGACGGCTGTGTCCTGGCCTTCTCGCTGGCAACGTGAGTGCTCAAATCGACCCTGATTGGGAGTAATCATCGTAACTATTGTTTCTCATTAGGTGCTACGGCAACACGAATTCTTCGCGCTGTGGCGCGGTGTCGCCCGGAGCGACTGCGGGCGTGAGTCCCAACATATATCGGTCTCCGAAAATGGTTACGAAGTCCCAATCATTCGCGTGGAGTTGACGTGCTCGCTCGTGCTTCCGATGACGAAGTAGAATGCCGAGTCTATCCGCTGTCAGTTCTTCGCAACGCTTGCAATGCTCTTCCCACGATTCGTACATGAGCCAACCTGTAACCCAACGGGCAAGCTCCTCGTAATTGGCGAATCGTGGCCGCCCTTTCTTCGTGTCCTGAGAAGCTCTTCTGGGCCGCCCGTCATAATCCCAGCAATTTTCTGGGAGGCTTAAATATTCTTCGAGCCACTTCGGGAAGTTTGCGTCAATAGCCGCCTGTGCGGTTGCCCGGACACGTTCATTGTCCGATTTGGAGGCGACGTACAATTCTTGGAGTTCGTTCCAATTCATTTCTTTTCCCCGTTCTGGAGTTGGCGAATCTGTTCCAGAGCCTTGGTAACATTGCGGGATTGTCGCTTCGATGTTTCCTTCTTGGGTTTGACACGGGAGCGAATGCGCAGCATCGGCTCTTTCCAGTGCATCGGAGTTCCGCAAGCGATATCAATCGGGCAGCCGATAATCTGTGCAAGCAGCCCAGCGGCCATAACTCGAACAGTCCCGTCCTGCGACTGGTCCTCGAAAATGCATTGCAAGGAGTCAAGGGCGGCGATAACCCTCCGATTTCGTGGCGGCTTCATCACGTTATTCCGCCCGCTCTAGAACTCGCACGTTCAACGCTCGCAATCCATCCATAGCTTTTCTCAAACGCTAGTACGCGACCTGTCATTTGTCTTTATCCTTCTGTGAATCCGGGCATTCGGTCCCCCGATGAGTTCTAACGGGTTTTCCGCAACGGGGACCATTAGCGGACACCAAGGCTCGCGCTCTGTCGGACTGCGGCTATGTACCGACCTCTTCCGGAACCAATCGAGAAGGCCCGGAGGCTTACCGCCGTTTGGCTCTGTAAATTTTCCCGCCATAATTGGGAAAAAAGAGGTTGGGCACAACAATCAGTGCTTGACATGTAAAATTTGTCATGCTAACGTCTCCTGGCAACTTGGGGTGTCGCTGTGGGGATGAGATTGTTATCCCGCTATTCTGTACTGGCCAGCGTCTTGGTCTGCGTGTTCCTCATACAGGTTTTGCCGCAGGTTGACCCTCCTGATACTGCTTTTCATAACGGTACAGCACCGCTTGTCGCTAGAGCTAGGTTTGCACCTAGCACTCCGGTGGTTGTGAGAGCTAAAGTTGCATCTGGGGCCGAAGCTGTTAATCGCTCGCTAGAGCGTGAGACTAAGCTATCGCTGCATACCGTACCTCTTATCAAGTTCCTCCCAAACCTACTATGTTCTCTGCTGTGCTAGCCCGACCTGCCCAATGAGTAGTCTGAGTTTGCTCCGTGAAATGTGACGGAGCGTTTGTGGGGCAGAGGAACCGCGCGGAGAAGCCCGAACCCTTGGCGGAGGGCCTGAGGGTTAATTTTCCACGACGGGGGCGCTGCCCCATTTTCATCAGCCATAAACTTGGGGGCGCTCCTTGCCCGCCTTCCAAACCTGAAAATGAGGGTCTTGACGGGAAGAGTCTTTAAGAGCGATTCAATCTTTGTGGGGCGACTACGAGCGCTCGCAGTTCCGTGATTGCGTCTTGATAGAGGTTGAGCAGTTTGAAAGGCGATACCAATCTCGGCTGCTCGTGGTCGTGATGGTCGTGAACGGATGGTTGACTGGTGTTTTCCCCCTTGGTAGACTTCGGCCCCGAGTAGGCACATGTCCTTTACCGTTTCACCCATGGCTAGTATTTCGGCAAAGTATGACGGCGCGATTCCGGCGGTCAGCTACGTCAATCGCGGTTCAGCGGCTCTGGCCACCTTCCACCTGACCCGAAATAGTGCGGCGATCCTTGCTGGCTCGGCGAGGAAGCCCGCCGACGCGAGCGCGATCCGAATTTCTGCTGACATCAACGTGCTTTCCGATGATCCGAAGTGGAACCTTGCTTCCGCACCCTTCAGCTTTCGTTTCCTTCAGTTTTTTTCCCTTGGAGATCAGCGGGCTTTTTACGCCGGTCCGACGGAAGCAGAAGGCCAAATGTATTTGAACTTCGCTCTCAAGCCCGCGTTTTCGGGTGAAAATGAATTGATGCTGGACAGCGAATCCGATTCTAACAATTTCCCCTTTTATGATATGTACAGCCCCAGATTCATGAGAGTTAATCCTGCGCTATGGATGGTGACGATTGCTATGGACGACCATCCTTTCAACGATTTTCCATTGGTCCTTCCGAACTCCGCGTCCAATAAAACTAACTATCTATGCACTGCATCTAAGAGATTTCAGGTTGTGACTACTGTCGTATTTCGCGACGCGACCGACCCCATGAAACCGAAACGTATCATGCTGGGAATGATCTCCTGGGGGGCCGAGGTTGCGTGCAAGATTCGCTGGTCTAGAACGGGCGGCGGTACTTTCAATCCCAAGCCCCCAGAGTTAACAGGCAAAGAGTTTTACTGTAACGATCCGGTTCCAGGCGCTGATGCCGATATGGCCGCCCAGATCGAGAAGCTAGACATGGCCACACAAACATTCAACGACGCTGCTGAGATTGCTTTCAAGACTATAGTTGGCGGCCCAGCCGATATCCGAAACGTACAGGCGTCCGAGAAATGGCATTCCAGCAGAGTCGGCGACTTCTTCAAATAAAATCTGGAAAGCGGATGAGAAGGGCGCTTCGCCCCATTCCCCAAACTCCTTCCGTACTAGCAGCCTCGGTCTTTTGTCTGCCCCCGCAGATGCCCGACCGAGGTCCGTAGTATGGTCGCAGGTTTCTAATCCTGCTATGCCTCTTGGCGGCTGGTTTGCCGCTCTCGGCAATTCTGTAAAGTATTTGTGTGAATGTCGCAGGTCTCAGGCGGGGGATCGCTGTTTCACGAAGCTGTACGAGTTAGGAATTGACCCTGTGTTTTGGAATAAGCCAAGCGTAAACTAATACCCACGATATGCCCGATCCTTTCGATAGTTCACGACGCAAGATAGCAAGGGCTAAGGAGCACTTCGCTAATCTCCATCGGGAAATCGAAGAGTTCACTCGTGTCAACCCATACGCAAGAGTTACTGAGCCGCACCCGGAGAGAGCGGACCGCATTGTGCACAAGGTCAAAATGACCAAGGAAATCCCTGCGGTCATTGCTGATACTACTGCCGATTTCGTGCAGAATCTTCGGAACGCTCTCGACAATGCCGCTTACGCTGTAGCGGTCGCTGCTGGCAAAGTCGATCCGAAGTATACTGCATTCCCTTTCGCTAGAAGTGCCGCTGAGATGGCCAATAGTCTCGGGCGATCCAAGGACTTGCCGAAAGAAATGCAATCTCTCTTTTGTGGATTCCAGCCTTACTTGGGAGGCGATGACCTCTTGTGGGCATTCAACGAAATTTGTAACGGGGATAAGCATAAATACATTATTCCCATCGGGACTGGCATGGTTCGCCGGGCCGCTGGCGTCGAGGGAACAGGATTCTTTGAGATGCCCACTACCCATGTCTGGGATAGAACTAAGAACGAGATGGAACTTCTCACTCTCGGAGTCGAATCTACATACAAGTACAATTTCCAATTCAGCTTCTTTGTAGCGTTTAACGATATTCAGGTTGTGGACGGCCAACCAGTGCTTGGAGTCCTCGACGAGCTTGGCAGCAAAATTGAGAGCATCTTCTTGGGTATCGAAGCGGAGTGCCGACGGTTGAAGATTTTCCCTTAGCGGTCCAAAAACCCCGTACCGTGTCCCCGCGTCACTGGTGACATTTTCCATGTCTTGCTCCATACCGTTAGAAATATCCGGCTCTCCCGGTCCCATCCATCGCGCCCACGACAGATCGCCCGCCCGGAGAGCCAGAGACTTCCGCAGGTTTATTTTCCTGCTCCCCGCCTCTATATTCATAGTACGATGAGAAATTCGCGAAGCTGAACGTTGTATTGAGACGCGGGCACCATGAATTGCCCGCTGAGAAACTTAAGTTCGAGGCCCGTCCCGATTTCGCCGGGGTCATCAAAAACCATATGCGCCGTTGTGGCGGTTGCATCTACTCGAATGAGTTTTAGTTTAGCGCCTGCTGTGATAGCGGCGGCTAGAGGAAGGTTGGTCGTGCGGAACCCCATTATTACTCCTTTTTGAAAACAACTTGCATGTCACTGTTGTGGGCCAGTGAGAGCTTGTCTTTCTACAATCCGATTTCGTACCCGACAATGGCACCCGCCCGCTGGATATCGGCAAGCCGCGAATCAATGAGACAGGAATCTCCACGAATTCGCCATTGACGCGCGTCTGATCTGGGCGCATGCCTTCACGCATAACGCGCCATTCGTAATAGTTAACGTGGCTACGGGCGGCGAGCGCCTTGCCAGACATGGCCCCTAATTTTTCCAGCACGTCATCCACGATTGCCCGCTCATATTCAGTAAGAGCGGCGGGGTTCCCGTTGTGACCGTAATTGCCGTGCAATTCCAAGAACAGAGGCCCAAGCGGGAAGGCGTAGCAAGGTGAATCAAAAAACGGGCGACCCGTCTTAATCACCGCGTACCGATGAAGACCGTAGACGAGCTTCTGTCTGGCTACTCGCCCGGGCTTCGCCTGTAGCTTTTGGCAGTTATAGGCGTCAAAGTCGAAAATAGTTGCCATTATAAATTACTTTCGTACGGTTAACGGACAGGAGCGGGCACTAACTTTGGGATTTAGTACGGAAGCCGTACAATATAAGTGGGAGGAGAGGCAACGCCAATACTTACTTAGATGCCACTACACATCTAGAAGATGGCTATCTGTTAGACGAACCAGCCAAGGAAAGGTTAGCACGCCTAGTACGTTTTCAGTATAAGTTAATACAACTGGCTTACTGCACCGCCTCTCTGGAAGCAATCGCCGGAACCGTTTCACTTATGGGCTTCCAGATTGGTGGCTTCGATCTTACGAAACAGTTCCGACCTCACAGTAAGTCTCCTCTATTACTAGTATGGCAGAGTTATGCTGATTCGGGCCTCCTGCTCAAACTAGTTAATCCACCGCGCCCGTGCGTCTTCGAATTCCTGCCGATCCGCAGCCGTTCCCGGAGCTAGCGCATCAAGCGCAACTATCCGACGATTGCCCGCTGCGAATTCTATGAGCGCTCGCCCGTCGTTCCAATCTTCAAGCAACAGCGCGGGAACGCTGTACTCGCTATTGTCCTGTGTTCTGACAGTCACAATTTCCATACGGTTTCCGTACTTACAGCAGTTGCAATAGCCCGACAAGAAGCGCTAGGGCAATAGAAATCAGCATCACGAAGCCGTAGAACGCACTCCACGCCTCCGAGCGGCATTCGACCGACATAGCGACCACAGCAATCAGCAACAAGAAGAAGATCATTGCTTACCCCGACTCTTTCATTGAATTGCCCGAGTCGCTTCGATGATCCGGACAATATTTTCTGGCACCCGGAAAAGCCTGTATTTCCTTCGCTTGCTGCGGGCGTTTCCGAAGTTGATGACTCCGGCTTGCGTTTCCAAAATCCGCAGGACCGTGTCATTGCTAACGTTCCACTTTTCCGCCAGTTCTTCCGGCGTCCAAAACTTTTCAATTATCTGATCCGTCATGTTTGTCAAACCGACAAATGCTATTGCAAATACCCCGCCAACGCTGAATTGGTATGACCTTTTGGTTGAGTTTGATGGGCGATAGGGGCATAGAGGAAATTTCGCTCTAAGCGAGACTTTTTGTTGGGAACGCTGCCTTCCCCTTTTCTGCAAGAGATTGCACCGTACTGATTTTGTACAGACGGGGGCGAATCTTAATTCTCCCGGTTGGGCTGTGATTCTCCCAAACCGTTGAATCTACGAAGAATCAATAACTTACGTTACCCCAGGATCGTCCATCGGTAACTTTCTGCGCCCTCCGAGGGCAGCTAACCTAAACGGGAGAGGTTGCTTGGGGAGGGGTGTCGAATGGGTGATCGTTACTGGCTCTGGGTAGGGGCGCGTCTGCTCGTGGGCGTTGCCATCGTGGCATGGGCGGCGAGCTATCTGGGCACGGGCAGCGGGGAAAAAGAGTTTCAGAAGTCGCTCGACGCAATGAAGCAGGTACACAGCTTCCGCGTGGCCTCCAACACCAATCAGATCGGAGTTCAACAAAACGACATGCTGTGGGAAGTCGACTGCAACCGGGACGTCCTGCATCACCAGACGCACATGGTGCTGACCGGCTCGAATGCGGGCGAGTTCAACCGCGACGAACTGTACGTGAAGGGTCGCGAATACGACCGGCAGAGCGACGGCTCGTGGGGAGGATCGCATTACGGGGGGACCAGCTATTCCGCGGAGTGGTATTGCAGAAACCTTGCCCAGGGGACCGACAGCAATCTGTTGCCGGAGATTGCCACCATGATCAAGCGGGGCATCATCCAGAAGGGCGACAAGAAGACGGTCAACGGCGTTCCGTGTCGCGAGTGGTTGGTTACGCTGAAGGGCGGGACGAGTGGTCTGGAGCATGACACCGTATGCCTGGGCCTGAAGGATCGTCTTCCCTACGAAATGACGGTTGATTGGGCGCACTCGCGTTCTATTTTCTCCGATTACAACGCGCCCATTCAGCTCGATGTGCCGGAGGCCACGGTGCAGCCGGCAAGCAGCGATAGCGGATCGAACTAAGTCTAAGTGGAGAATACGCACATGTACCGAGTGTCACCCTACACAGCCAAAGGTTCGAGGATTGAGTGGTTCAGTGGGATCGCAGTATTCGTCCTGTTGCTGGCTCCAAATTCTTCGGCGCAGGCTCAACAGCCGGGTTCACTGGCCGACGCGGCCCGCCAGATGCGCACCCAGAAGAGCGCCCAGCCCGGAACCGAAGCCATACGCGCGCAGGAGGTCGCCGATGAATTGTCAGAGAAACAGAATGACAGCGCGCCCGGAGGCTTCAAGACGTACAACGCGGTTGCGTACAAGCTTTGGGTTCCAGCCCCTTACACAATGAATTCGGATGGCGGCGGGACGGTGCTGTCGGGTCCGCGCGTGGGAAGCACGATGCCTCTGGTAATGGTGGGCAATACCCTCGTCCTGCAGACAACCAGCGACGATGCGTTTCGGGACGCCGCCAAGCAGTTTGCCAGCGGCTATGGAGGTACTACGAGTTGCAGCAAAACCACGCTTGCCAATCACGGCGCTTACCAATGCAACCTTGCTGGGGCAAGGCTGGCTGGGCACTCGGTCAGCGGTACGGCTCTGTTCATTCGGGGGACCGGCAATATTTTTCCCGTATTTTGTGTCGCTAACGGCGACAGCCAGGCCCGCGATACCCTCAACGACCCAACCTCCAGTAACTCGCAGAAGATGTGGGCGAAGCGGACCCTGGCTCAAGAAGACGAGTACGTGCGAGAGGTGTGGGAGAAGTGCAACTCGGTCTTTCAGTCCATTCATTTCACGGAAAGCGCCACGCATCCAGACACTACACAGCTCACGAAAACTGGCGCCGCCGTCCCAAAACCGGCAAGCAGTTTGAGGGCACCGGAGCCGTCAACGATAACTGCTTCGGGGGTTGGCACCCCGGGAGGAAACACGGCTGCAGCGGAGAGTTCTGTGCCCGCAGGCTTGAAAGCGCATCCCTTCACCTATTGCAGGAGCCAGCGCGAGTGCTGGAACGCGTCCGTTATTGTCCCAGCTGATGCGAAACTGGTCAGTTCCGACTGCAAGCAGTATGTATTCGAGACGAAGGTGGAGGGCACACCCTTCCTGCTGCTGGCAGGATCGGCGAGCGGAGAAGGCTGCGGGAATCGGAGCAGCAGCGATCCGAGCCAGGTCCGATGGAATGAACTCGCGGCACCGGAAAACCGGCGGGCGCCCGGCACCTCCAATACGATCAGCAGCCAGCAGACAAAGCTGGACGGCAAAACTGCCATCATCACTCAGATCGGATTCCGGAAAGGCATGAACGAGTGGATGGGCAAGCGCGCCGAGATCGAGAGTAACGGAGTGCCTCTGGTCGTGGGATGCATGGCGCCGAGAGAGCATTTCGCCGACGGCGAAACGATCTGCTCCGACCTGATTGGATCCTTGCAATTGCCATGAGCCGATGGCTGTCAGTTCGTTGGGCTTTGACGGCGGCGCTTGGGATCGGGGTCGCGAGTGTCTTCGCCTGGGGGCAAGACTCCGATTCACAGAGTCTCTCCCTCGGAGATGTTGCCCGCCAGAGCCGCTCCCAGACCGACAGCAAAGGCCAACCGAGCAAGGCCCAGCAACTGGTCGACGAGATGCAGCGGGAGCAGGAAGAGGCTGCGAACGCGCCGACTGGATTCAAGAGTTATGACGCCGGCGACTATCGTCTGTTCGTACCATTTCCTTACAGTTTGGAAGGGCGCGAAAACGGGGGAGCCGTGCTGCTGGGTTCGCGTCTGGGGGTGACGAACACGGAAGTGATGGCGGGAGCGCCGATCTCTTTCCCCGCTGGGGTTACGCCCGGCGTGTTGAGCGATGTCAACCTTCTGAACCTGGTGCGCCAACTCGCGGCTTTGCACGGGCAGTCGCCGTACTGCTCGGCGATGAAACTCGGCGAGCGTAAAGCTTTTCGCTGCGCGTGGAGCACTTCTCCTCGCCTTCTGGGGCAGGAGGTGTGGGGCACGATGGTATTCGTAGTGGCGTCGAACAGCGTAATTCCGGTGATGTGCGTAAGTCCGGATGACTCCCTGCACCAGCAGTGCGTGGTCTACGACACCTGGGGCCACAACACCTGCAGTGACCGATACCGGGCGTGGCCAGATGTCCAGAAGACGATCGAGGCGCGGTATCGCGAGGAGACGACCACGGTGCAGGCGTGCGATCAGATCATCTACCCGTCGATCCGATTGAAAGAAGACGTCGTTGTGCATCCGGTCACGATCGCGGAAGCAAAGCCCTTGAAGACGGTTAGCGGCACGGTGCCGGAAGATACTTCGGTCGTCGCTGGAACGCCGTCCGAGTCCCTGGCCGAACTGGCGCGGCAAACGCGGCAGGCACCGCGCCGCCAATCTCAGACTAAGCTCGACAACGCCGAAGGGGAGAGCGTAGCTCCTGCAGGATTCCAGTCCTTCACCATCCAATATTGTCTGAATCCGCAGCAGTGCTCAGAGGCCAAGGTGGTCATTCCCGAGAAGGCTGAGGTGGTGTCGCGGGTTAACGGGCAGTACATTTTGAAATCCATGCTCAACGGCGGCGCGGTGATGCTTTATGTGGGTCCTGCGGACGTGAACTCGCCCTACCGCAGCATGACCGATCCGGACTATATTCGCATGCGGGATTTGGCCAATTCCAACGGTTGGACGCGGGAAAAAACCGATGGAGTGAGCACGCAGGAACTGACGATCGCGGGCCGGCAGGCGCTGATGACCCGTTTTCGCTACCAGCGCGATCAGAAGACGTGGTGGATCGGCGAGCGGGCGTTGATTGAAATGCCGGGCGCGCAGTTCCTGGTCGGGTGCACCGCGGCCGAGCAGAACTTCGCCGAGGCTGAGGCCCTGTGCACAACTTTGGTGAATTCATTGCGACTGCCATGAGAATTTTGCGGAGCACGATTCGTAAATGGACGGTTTTCGCGGCGCTGGCTTTCGGGATGAGTTCATGGGCGTGGGCCCAGGATTCCACAGGCCAGTCGTTGGGGGATGTGGCGCGAAAAACCCGCAAGGAACACGCCGCTCCGGACCACGTACGTGGAAAGCAACTGGTCAACGAAGAAGAGGACGGACCCGACACCACCGGCATATGGCGCGTGCGGCTGTGTTCGTTTACGCCGTGCTACGAGCTTTCGATTGCCCTGCCCAAGAGCCCCAAGTGGACGCGAGCCAAGGCCGAGCCGCGACCGGTTCTGATTCCGCTGCCGGGCGCTGAAGCAGACGCAAGTCGCGTGATCCGCATCTACGCCGCCGAATCGCTGGGCGCGCGGTACTCGCCGGTCGATGGGGCTAAGCGTGTATTTCTGCAGGGGTGGTTCGCCCGCCCGGAATATTTCGGTCAGGCGGCGCGGATCGTGCTGGACGAACACGTCCCGATTGAAGGGGCTAACGCGACGATGAGTCACTTCACGGTCACGGAGGACGCGGGCAGGTATCGGGGGCTCAGTATCGTGGCCAGTACGCCGAACGGCAGCTACGGTTTTGCCTGCGCGTTTCGCGAAGAAGATGCCAGCGCCGCCAGCAGTATCTGCGACGCGATCGTGAAATCTGCCAGAAGCCAAGCGTTGGAACCGGGCAAGCGGCCAGTGTACCCGAACTATGAGCCTCCTGACCCGCCCGAATACTACCCGCAGCGCTCCGATCCGGACGATCCACCCGATGATCCCGAGTAAGCAAAGAAGACCGCGCATGAATCGAAGGGTCCTGAACATCGTGAACGGCCTCGTCGTGTTGCTTCTCGTCCGAGGCTCGCTCCTCCTCGAGGCGCAGTCGCGGCCGGTATCGGCTCCGCACAAAATCTTGCTGCAGGCTGAGGTGAAACCGGGCGAGATTCTCCGGTACGAATTGGAAGCCGGAGCATCGTTCCTGCCGATCGCGGATGCCAGCGGAGCAATTTTGACGCCGGCTCGTGGACCCTGCGATTACGCGATGTCGGCCATCGTAACCCTGCGCCCGCAGGCGGCGGACAAAGACGGGAACACTCCGGTGGAGGCGCGCTACAGCGAGACACGCGTGACCAGCGTGCGCTGCGCTCTGTTTTCTCCGGCGGATTTCCAGAAGCGTCTGGCGGCGCTGCAGGCGTCTCCGGTGATGTTCCGCGTGGGGCCGCACGGCGAGACGGCCTTGGGCCACAGCCAGGACGGCTATTTCAAGTATTGGGATGGGGGCGACCTATTACGCAAGGTGACGCAAGACTTACTTCAGACCGAGTTCTCTCCACAGCCTGTGGCGGCAGGGGCATCCTGGAAGCCGCGTGGTCAGTTCGCGTATTCCCACGACCGGGCATTGAAGGACCTGGAACTGAGTGGGGCGGACTTGCGCTTCCGGAATCTGGTTCCCGTGGACGGCAAGACTTGTGCCTGGGTGACATCGCAATACGTGTTCTCGCCGGTCGACTTGCCCGCGACAGGCACGGCGAGCGGTGGACGCGTCGTGCCCGCAGCCGGCAATAACGCTGTCGCGGCGGTTTTGCATATCTCGCTGCTGCTCGATCCGGCAAGTCACCACCTGGCGTGGCTGCATCGCTCGCAGACGATTGACAACAAGCTGACCCTGGCGTCGCCCTTTGATGACAGCGATCCAGCCCCGGACCCGGCCGAACCGGATGATCCCGACTGGGAAAATCCCATGCCTGATCTTTCCAGCATGCGGTCGGACAATCCGGGACGCTATCCGTTCATGACGTTTCATTTCCAGGAAGAGGCGCGGGCGCGGCTGTTGCCCGAGGAGCGTTCGGCCGAGTGGCTGGCTGCGCTCAAGAGCTTCGAGGCGAATCCGGAACCAGAGAGTGGAAAAACACCTGTTCCGCCGGCAAAGACACTTCTACCGAATCCGATCGTTCAGGCTGCGAAGCCGGACGTGGTGAAGCGGACGACGCGGGTGGTGATCGACTCGGATTCGCTCGTGCCCACTCCTGCCGGTTTTACTCGTTACGAGAAGGGTCTGTGCCGCGATTCGTGGTTTTGCGCCACCGCGTCGGTGGCGTTGCCGGGTGAAGTGCAGATCTCCGAGGACACACCATTGCGCACGGTGTACATGGCGCGGCATGGCGATCTTCTGGTGAGCGTGTCGGTTGGTCCGGCGCTCGACCGCCGTCATGCGGGTCTCACCGACGACGAGGAACTCAGAAAGCAAGCCGAATATTACCTGGCCAACTATGTCTGGATGGCGGAGAAACCGGGGATTGGAAGCAGTTTCACCAGCGCGACCCTCGATGGATATCCCGGGCTGATTACCGATTTCAGCGCCACACAGCGCGACTTGGCAAACATTCATGGAGTTCTCGGCCTGTTGCTCACGCCATGGGGCAAGAGCGTGCCGGTGAGCTGCAGCTCAGACCAAACCAGGTCGGCCGAGTTGCAGTCGCTGTGCGAGAAGGTGATCACGTCGGTCAGCTTGCGGCGGTAGGAACGGGGATTCTCATCCCACATTTATATTGGTCGAGGTTCCCGTGGGAGTCCACTCTCTCGCAAACAACGAGCAATGAGGCACCCGGCGGCTGCTAAGGGCAAGACGAGATCGCGTGAGAGCCCCTGCCATCCCTACTGATTCGGTTCCACTCTCCCAACCCTTCCGGGAGTTTACTGCGAACATCGCTTCGATCTGTGGCCCTTCTCTGTAAGTCCTTTGCTCTCTAACTTCTAGCGTCCCGAAATTCTACGCGCCTGTGTATTACCCTATTACGTTGATTTGCATTTCTGGGTTATCTCGCGCATTTGCGCGTCCGCTCATGAGTCGCGCCGCTTACTTGCCTTTTCCTTTATTCCCCTTGCGGGGTACCGTTCGGGCCTTCGGATCATCGTTCCCGGCTTGGCCTATCTTGTTTGCTCCGCCTTTCGGCATTGGAGTGCCTCACTAGCCTTGCCGACTGCATGACCTAATTTGCCCTCTGACTTCTACGACACGGTCAGGAGGAATCGCTTCCTCCTCAGTCACGATTCCGTGACATGCCGTAGATCTCCCGAGGTAAGTTCGACCGCCTTCGACGCGCAACCACCGGATTTACCACCAGTGAGCTTGATGGATATGGGCTTTGCTCGGCACACAAGCGAATGGGCGGCCTGGTCGGCCGCCCTCGCTTTCCCTACCAGTCGAGTTGTCTATTTGTGGGTGCCACCGGCGGAAGCGTGTCCTGCCGAAGCGCCAGCGCTATGTCCGGCCGACGGAGCTGACATGGAACTGTGCTGCGGAGAGCTGTAACCAGACATTCTGCTCGAACTGGAGCCGAACTGCGTCGCCGAATGCACTTCGGCGAATCCAGACTTCGCGACCTGGTGGTTCAAGTGACTTAGGTTTCCCAGCGAACCACGCGGTATTCCTATACCTGCTGATCCCGAGTGCACAACTACGCGCGACGGGCTCAGAGTTGAGACCGGGACTCCCTTCCCTACGACAACCGTCTTCACCGTGCCCGTCGGCGGGACCAGAGGATGAACGCTGACCAGGTTCGTGGCGGTATAGCGCGGCACCATGAGCAGGTTGTTCCACCCGCCGGGCTGCCACATCCATCCGAAGCCGGGCACAAACATCCAGTTGCCGTAACGGTAAGGCAGCCAGCCCCAGGGATAAGGCGATGCGAACATGTATCCGAAGCCGGGATAGAACCCCCACGCGCCGTCCATGAACGGATCCCATCCAACGCCCGTGAAGTAGGGCTGCCACATCATGCCGTAGCCGGGGACGTTGTTGTAGGCACCGTAGTAATTCAGGTCGCTCAGACCGTATCCATAGGGCGAAGAGCTGCTGTTATTCCGCGCGTACTGGTCGTGGTAGGAGATGGCCTCTTTATCCCAGCCGTCCAGAGCAGCGTCGGGAATGTTATTGGCCAGCGTGTACTTGTCGCCATCAGCGGGATTGAAGGTTGCTGTTCTCTTCTTTGACACCATGAGCTTGCCGGCTGGGCCCTCTACTTCGACATCGCCCTTAAAGACCGACAAATCGGCTGCCTGGGTCGAGGAATCGACGCGGAAGTGGGCGGCGTGGTCGAGCGTAATTTTCTCGTTGGAAAAATTCAGGCTGAAATCGTCTTTGCCCAGCCAGTTGACGTAGGCCATGCCCGCGACGAGGTTGATCACGGAGATGCGTTTGCCGGAGTCCCTGAGGCCTAGGGTGCTGAATTCGATGCTTGAATTAGGGGTCAGGCGCAGGGTACTGCCGTCCTCGAATTCGACTTCGGCGCGCCCATTGGCGGCCGTCTTCAGCTGCGTTCCCTGGGTGACGGGAAGATTGAGGAACGCGTTCTCAAATCCAAGACCTGTGTTCTTATCGATTTGAACTGTGCCTTGCACGTCGCTGAGGCGAACGATACGGGCTTGCGAATCGGCCATAGCTGGCAGCGCCAGAAGCACGCAGGCTAAAGCTGTAAGGAAAGAGCTGGACAAAGAACGTGTGGACATGACAGCCCCCAATCGTCTTCCTTGGGTATTAGAACACGGTTCGCAGAAAGAAGTTGTAAAAGTTAAGTCTATTGGAGGCAAAGTGGAACCGCCGACGGCTAGGGCCCCGCCTTGGTGGCGTTGCCCATTTCCATGATACGCAGGGCGCGGGCGCGAACGACGTTCATCACGGAGGAATCGTCGTAGATCTGCTGCAATATGGGCTTTACGGCCTGCAGTTCGGCTATTTCTCCCCTCCGGGCTTGATCCTCCATCGACTTCAACTCTTCGTCAAGGGCGAGTTTCTGGTAGCGATGGAGGTGGACAAGGCGCCGGCCGTACTCCAGAGTGGCAGCCGCGCCCTGGAAAATGGCGGTCAACTGTTGGACGGGTGGCGAAGGCGAAAAGTTGAACTCTGCGGTGTTGTTGCGCTTGCCGTCAGTGTATACCAGCTTTTTGGAGCCGGTAAAGGCCAGCTTCCGGTTGCCGGAGTCGATCTTGCCGGAAAAATAGTGGGCCTGAGCTGCGAGGTCGAAGATGCGAGCACGGGTAGCGTCGGAGAATGTAAATTCGGACTGATAGGCCTCGCGTTCGTCGGAGTCGGGAGCGATTTTGGCCGAGCACTCGTAGGTCGCGTGTCCGTCGGCCGCCACGGAAATGGAATAGTGCTCGGGATCGGAGCCGGCAAAGTCGAGGGAGAACTTGACCGTGCCGGGGTCGGCAGCGCGGGACGGCAGGCTGTACAACAAAATCAGGAAGGCGCTGCGAATCGGCCAAGCAACCTGTGATCGTGGGTCGGCAAAGCTGCCGGGCTTCCTCATACTGTTGTGTCCCTCACAAACTGCTGCAGAGATTATGCCAAAAAATCGAAGGCCGGTTTCGCGGGCACTGATCACCGGGCTGCGACCCGCTGCCGGAGGAGGGTTCCCATCGTGTGCAAATGGCAGATCGCGATCGCCAACGCGTCGGAGGCATCCATGGGTTCGGGCGGCGCCGGAAGTTCCAGAAGCCGAGTGACCATGTGCTGGACCTGCTGCTTCTCGGCGCGGCCGTAGCCCACTACCGACGACTTAATGGTAAGCGGCGAGTATTCGGCGACCTCAAGACCGGCAACGGCGGCGGCCAGCATGGCGACACCGCGAACTTGTCCGAGTTTGAGGGCGGACTTCACGTTCAGGGCGTAAAAGACATCTTCGATAGCGACTTCATCGGGCTGGTGCTCGAAGATGATTGCGCCCAGTTGCGTATAGATGCGGGACAGCCGGCGGGGCAGCGCTTCCCGCGGGGAAAGCTTGATGGCACCGCAGCACAGGCAGTGTAGTTTTCCGGTGGAGTGCAGTTCGACTACGCCATAACCGGTGTACTCTCCGCCACAGTCGATACCGAGGACTCGCATGTGAGTGCAGTGTATCGTGGAACCGGTGTTCGTCCTAGTGCTCGCCTTATTCCTCACGTACCCAATGTGGAGGGCCCGCGGCTCACCAGGACCAAGCGTATGCATCCACCCGGGGATCGGCTCCTGCGCTGAGAACGCCCGTGATCGGATCGACAATGATTCCGGCGTTTGAGCCGAGCGACCAGGGAGGCGCGACGTGCAGCTTGTGACCGCGCGCGGCCAGGGCTTGCCGGGTGCTCTCAGGGATACGGGCCTCGACCGACAAGTCACCGGGATACATCGTGTGCGGAAAGGGTGAGGCCGGAAAGGCTCGCGAGGACCAGCGGGGCGCCTCGATGGCCTGCTGAATGTTCATTCCGAAGTCGATCATATTGATTAGGGTTTGCATGGTTCGCATCACCTGATCGTCACCGCCGGGGCTGCCTAGGATTCCGTAGGGCTGGCCGTCTTTCATGATGAGAGTGCTCTGCAGCGTGCTGCGCGGGCGTTTGCCGGGTTCGAGGGCATTGGCTTCGCCGCGGACTAAGGAGTAGTAATCACCGCGGCAGTTGAATATGACCCCAGTGTCCCCCATGACGACACCGGTGCCGAAAAGGCTGTGCAGACTGGGTTCGAAACTCACCATGTTGCGGTCTTTGTCGACGACCGCGATGTAGCTGGTGTCGCCGTCATGAATGGCGTCGCCGTCGAGGACTTCGTGGACAGGACGGTCCAGGGGCGAGGCGGCGGCGAACTTTTCGGGGGCGCCCGGACGCAACTCCAGCGACGCTTTCGCGGGATCGATCAGCTTTCTGCGCTCGCGCGCGTAATCCTTGGAGAGCAGACCATCGTAAGGAATCTTGATGAAGTCTAGGTCGCCGAGATACTTTTCGCGGTCGGCCATTGCTAGTTTGACGGCTTCTACGCTGGTGTGAAGGAAGTCCGGGGTATTGTGGCCGAGCGCTTTCAGGTCATAGCCTTCTAGCAGATTGAGGGCGAACAGTTCGGTTGGGCCCTGGCTGGCCGATGGATTCTTGTAGATCTGGTAGCCACGGTAGTTGATCGATACGGGCGTTTCGACTTCGGCGGTGTATTCGGTGAAGTCGTCGTAGCGGAACAGGCCGCCGTTGGCCTCGGAAAAGGCAGCGAGGTCGCGGGCAATGTCGCCCTTGTAGAAGCGGTCGCGGGCGGCCTTGAGCGCTTCGTGGCGACCCTTGGCCTGGTTCGCCTTTTCGGCTTCAACCAGCTTTTTCAGTGTGCGCGCCAGGTTGGAATTTCTGAGAATCTCGCCAGGCTTAGGCGCCTGGCCATCCGGAAGGTAGATCTTGACAGTAGTGGGGTATTTCAGAATCTTCTTCGAGCCGGCGATGTAAGACGCACCGTATTCGCTGAGCGCGAAACCGTTCTCGGCCAGTTCGATCGCAGGCTGAAGAACCTGTTCAAAGCTCATCGTGCCCCAGCGATCGAGCAGGGTGTACCACGCGTCGACGACGCCGGGCAGGCCGCCTGCGAGCAAGCCATCGCTTTCGGGAATTTTGTCGCCGTTATTTTTTTCGTACCACTCGATGGTTGCGAGCTTGGGAGCGCGCGGTTCGGCGTTGATGGAGTAGACTTTTTTCTCCCCGGCGCTATAGACGAGCACGACCGCGTCGCTGCCCAGGCCGTTGAGGGCGAAGTCGGTCACCGACAGCGCTGCCTGACCGCCTACCGCAGCGTCGAATGCGTTGCCGCCCCTCGCGAGTATCTGGCGTGCAGCTTCAGTGGCTTCGGCCTTCATGGAGGCGACGGCGGCTTGGCGGCCGCGAATGACAGGGCGCATGGTTTGGCCCTCGTTGTCGGGCCTTTGCGGCAGTGCTTGAGGAGCACAAAACAGGAGGGCAATCGATGCGGCCAACAGCGATCTGCGCGGCATAGCTTTCACCTCGTTTGAAGCACCGAAATCATCGCGTCCGACAACCGATGAACGATCAACTTTTACACTCGGCAGCGGCAACATCAACAGCACTTTGGTCGGCGGGTTCTTGCCTCTTCGAATTCCTGGCGGAAGGCGGCATAGGCCGCCGGGGACGAAACCATCTGCGTGCGGGAGAGAAACCGTGCGTAGGCGGACTCGTCAAAAATCTCGCGGAGAGTCGTGAGGAAAATCCGAGCGGCGGTGATTACGAGTGCTTTCACGCTTGCTCCTCCGCCAGGCGCGTCATCACGAACGGAGACTCTTTCACGCGGGCCTCTTCCCTTCCGGTCAGGACTCCGATCCACTTGCGAACGGACTCGATTAGCACCATGGCAACCATCACGATCAGGGCAGCGGTGACGGCGGCGTCGAGCCGATCGTTGAAGATTAGCCGGGCGGTTGCGGCGGTCGCGGGACCGGAGGCCAGCGCGCGCGTCTGAGCCAGAAAACCTATGCCTGGATTGGGATCGAACAGCTTGTGCCAGGATGCCGTAAATGTCACCGCGACCAGCCACATCAGCGGGATGAGTGTAACCGCGGCATATCTTGTTCGATGCAGCTTGATGATGATGGTTGTGGCCACGCACAGCGCTACCGTGGCCAGCAATTGATTGGCGATGCCGAAAAGCGGCCACAGCGAATTGATTCCACCTAGAGGGTCTTTCACGCCTTGCCACAGGAAGTATCCCCAGGCCGCAACGATCAGGGCGCTGGTGGCTAGAATCGAGGGATACCAACTGGTACGGCCGAGTGGCTTGTAGATGTGGCCCAAGGCGTCCTGAATCATGAAACGTGCCACGCGGGTGCCGGCGTCAAGAATGGTCAGGATGAAGAGGGCTTCAAACATCACAGCGAAGTGGTACCACAAGGCCATCACGCTCTCGCCGCCCAGACTCTGCGAGAAGATATGCGCCATGCCCACAGCGAATGCGGGAGCACCTCCGGTGCGGTTGAAAAGAGTCTGTTCGCCGACGGCGTGAGCCAGGGCTTGCATGTCGGCGGCGGTCACGGGGAATCCCCAACTGGAGATGGTTGTCGTGGCGGCGGCAGCGGTCTGACCGACCACGCCGGCGGGGCTGTTAATGGCGAAGTAAACACCGGGCTGCAAAACGCAGGCGGCGATGATCGCCATGATGGCAACGGCGGATTCGGCCATCATGGCGCCGTAGCCGACGATGCGGGTCTCGGTCTCACGGGCGATGAGCTTGGGCGTGGTTCCGCTGGAGATGAGCGCGTGGAAGCCGCTGATTGCGCCGCAAGCGATGGTGATGAAGGCAAAGGGAAAGACCTTGCCGCCAAACACGGGGCCAGTGCCATCGACAAAGCGGGTCAGCGCGGGCATGTGCAGCGTGGGATGCATGACCACGATCCCAATGGCCAGCAGTCCGATGGTTCCGAGCTTCACGAAGGTGCTGAGGTAATCGCGCGGCGCGAGCAGTAACCATACGGGCATGGCAGAGGCCGCGAACGCGTAAATGATGATCAGGATCGCGAGAGTCGGCGCCCGCAGCGTGAATACGCTCGCCGTGTCGGGATTCTGCGCAGCCCATTGTCCGCCCCATATCGCCAGCAGAACGAGGACGAACCCAAGGACAGAGACTTCCAACACTTTGCCGGGGCGAATGCGGCGCAGATAAACGCCCATGAGCAACGCGATGGGGATGGTCATGGCAATGGTGAATGTGCCCCACGGGCTCCCTTTCAGCGCATTCACGACGACCAGAGCGACCACGGCGAGCAGGATGATGAGAATCGCGATGACGGCGGCGTAGGCCACGAAACCTCCGACGCGGCCGGTCTCCTCTTTCGCCATCTCCGTCAGCGATTTGCCGTCGCGACGAACCGAGCACAGGAGGATGACGAAGTCCTGCACGCAGCCGGCGAAGACAGCTCCCCCCAGCACCCAGAGTGTTCCAGGCAGGTAGCCGAACTGCGCGGCCAGTACGGGACCGACCAGCGGGCCTGGTCCGGCAATGGCGGCGAAGTGATGGCCGAAGACCACCCACTTATTCGTAACCAGAAAGTCGCGCCCGTTTTCCAGGCGTTCGGCGGGAGTCGCGCGCAGGGCATCGAGGGCGAGAATTTTGGCCGCGATGAACTTGCAATAGAAACGGTATCCCAGGGCGTAACAGCAGGTCGCCGCTGTCACCAGCCATAGCGCGTTGATGGGTTCACCGCGGTGGAGCGCGGCCACTGCGACGGCAGCCGATCCGAGTGCGGCGACGGCCCCCCAGGCGAGCATCGAGAGGGTCTTGTTCATGTCCAGTCGAGCATTGTGGCGAATTCGGGGCTGGAGTGCAATGGGAGGACGTCTGGGTTTTGCCGTCAGCTCAAAAAGCAGTGGAGCTTCGCTCGACCGGACAATCGAAGGCGGCTCGCCCGACATGATGAAACGCGCTCGGGACGCCGCCCTTCCAGTTTCCGCATCAATGGTTTGATGTTACTCTATCTGTTCCGAACGATTGCTAACCCCGCGTTTCGGGCCACTCGTCCTGCCCCTGCACCCGGGGTGCATTCCAAGGATTTCGTTCCGAACTACGTAGGAGCACAGAATGAAAATTGGCATGTTAACTGGGGGAGGCGACTGCCCTGGCCTGAATGCGGTCATTCGCGCCGTGGTTCGCAAGGGAGTGTTTCACTATCACGATGAATTTGTGGGCTTCATGGAGGGATGGCGGGGCCTCATCAATGACACGAGCATGGCGCTCGACCTGGAAGCGGTGAGCGGAATCCTGCCGCGAGGCGGGACGATTCTGCGGACGTCGAGGACGAATCCATCGAAGCGTCCGGATGGCTTCGACGGCTGCCTGGCCACGATTGCGAAGCATAAGATTGACGCCCTGGTGGCGATCGGTGGAGACGACACTTTGTCCATCGCGCAGAAGTTGCATGACAAGGGGGTCAAAGTGGTCGGCGTGCCCAAGACGATCGACAACGATCTGGGCGGAACTGATTACACCTTTGGGTTTGATACCGCGTGCAATGTGGTGTGCGAGGCCATCGACCGTGTGCATACCACAGCGGAGGCGCACAACCGCGTGATGGTGGTTGAGGTCATGGGGCGGGACGCAGGCTGGATCGCGCTCTACAGCGGCATTGCCGGGGGCGCAGATGTGATCCTGATTCCCGAGCGGCCGTTCGATGTAGACAAGGTGGCGGAGTCAATCCGGCAGCGGCACGAGCGCGGGAGGTATTTTTCCATCGTGGTCGTGGCCGAGGGGGCGAAGTTTGCAACCCAAACGGATGGCGCTCCCATCGTGCAGGACATGGGCAAGGACGAATTTGGCCACGCCAAGCTGGGCGGGATTGCGAATATTCTGGCGCGGGAAATCGAGAAACGCACGTCGTTTGAAACCCGCGCGGTGGTGTTGGGGCACATTCAGCGCGGGGGTTCGCCGAGTGCGTTCGACCGCGTGCTGGCGACGCGCTATGGGTTGGGCGCCATTGACATGGTACATCGCGGGGAATTTGGGTGTATGGCGGCGCTGCGCGCGAACAAAATTGTTTCCATCCCGCTGAAAGAGGCAATTGCCAAGAACCGGACCGTCGACAATGAAATGATCCAGATCGTGGACGGCCTGTTCCCGGAAATCGGCTTCAAGGAAGCGGCGACCTAACCTGTGACCTCGGTCTTCGCGGCGCTGCCGGCGAGCGGAGGATATTTTCTTCCCGGAGCGCGGCTGGCGTAGAGTAGTTCGGGACCACCACCCTCACCAAGATGGAGAACATCTTCGCCCGGATCGCGACTGCTCTGGTTGCGATCATCGAACTGATTCTAGTGGTAGCCTCCGGACTGCTGCTCTTCCGATCACAACGGAGAGCCGTCACCCTCCCGAGACCGTCTGCCTTTAACGTACTTACCGGCACCTTCCAACGTTTGGCGCGGCGCCGCCGACTTGCCGTGCTTGCTGTAGGCGTAAGCGTGGTGGTGTTGCGCGTGGCCCTCATCCCTGTAATTGGCGTACCGGAACCGCGATGGAACGATGAGTTCAGCTACCTGTTGGCCGCGGACACGTTCGCGCACGGAAAGATCACGAATCCCACACCTCCGATGTGGGTTCACTTCGAGAGCTTCCACATCATCGAGCATCCCACGTATATGTCGATGTATCCGCCGGCGCAGGGACTGGTGCTTGCGCTGGGGCAACGGCTGGGGCATCCGTGGATCGGACAACTGCTGGTCACGGCCGCCATGTGCTCGGCTTTGTGCTGGGCGCTGCAAGCGTGGCTGCCTCCAGCGTGGGCATTGCTTGGCGGAGTGCTGGCGGTATTGCGGCTGGGCATTTTGAGCTATTGGGTGAACGGATATTGGAGCGCATCCGTAGTCGCGTTGGGCGGGGCATTGGTGCTGGGGGCGCTCCCGCGGATTCAGAAACATAGCCGAGCGCGAGATGCCACTTTTATGAGCTTGGGATTGGCTCTGATGGCCGACAGCCGTCCTTACGAAGGCCTCGTGTTTAGCATCCCTGCGGCTGGTGCAATGACTCTTTGGTTGTTCCGGACGCGATTGACTCGACGCACGTTAACGCATGCCCTGGTTCCGATCATTATCCTTTTGAGCCTGTTTTCCGCGGCTACCGGTTATTACTACTATCGAGTCACCGGCAGCCCGTTCCGCATGACCTACCAGGTGAATCGTGAGACTTACGCGACCGCGCCCTATTTTGTCTGGCAGCAGCCGCGCCCCGAACCGACTTACAACCATAGAGTGATGCGCGATTTTTATCGGTGGGAGTTGGCTCAATTTCAGCAGAATCGCACGCTCGGGGGAGCGCTCCGGCGCACCCGTGACAAACTGGTGGGGTGGTGGAAGTTTTATCTTGGTCCGGCGTTAAGCGTCCCCTTGTTGGCGTTTCCGCGGATTCTGCGGGACCGCCGCATGCAGTTTCCGTTGGTTGCCCTCGCCGTGTTCGTGGCTGGACTCGCGCCACAAACCTGGACGCTTCCGCATTATTTCGCTCCCGCAACTGCTCTCCTCTACTTGGTCCTGCTGCAATGTATGCGCCACATGCGTTTTTGGGGCGGACGCCATTCCATGCAGGGAACAGCGGGCGTTCGCATGATCGTGCTCGTCTGCGGCGCCATGGTTGTCTTGCGCATCTGTGCGGCGGTCACACACACACAGATTGAACCAGCCTGGCCCAGGGGAAATCTGGATCGCGCGGAAATCGTCCGGCAACTTAAGGGCGAGCCTGGCCATCACTTGGTCATCGTTCGCTACCAACCGGCCTATGGAGTGAACCACGACGTGGATCATGAATGGGTGTACAACGACGCCGATATCGACGCTGCCAAAATCGCCTGGGCGCGCGACATGGGGGACAGCCAGAACCAGGAATTGCTGCGCTACTTCCGTGACCGGCATGTCTGGTTGGTGAACGGTGACCAACCCCAACCCCGGCTGGAATCGGTTAGCTCGGCGCTTCAGGCCAAGTGAATCAGTGATCGCCCCGGCACACGATTTAACATGGCAGGTCTTAATCTTCGTAAATCCGTGGCCAACCTGATCAGACCGGCCGGTTGGCTTACCTCCAGGCGCTTGGGCGCTCACGGCACGATTCTGGCCGTGTGCCTGTGGTCGCTCTACGGGTGGATGCTGGCGACTCCGGGATTGCGGGATCGCAACGGCATCCTCAAGGGAACCGACTTCCTGCACCTGTACACGCTGGGCTCGCTGGCGGCTGCGCATCGCGGAGCAGACTTGTACGACATGAATGCACAATCCCTGCTTGCGGCACAGGTTCTGCCGCAGGCAACGGGCATACGATACTTGCCGCTCTATCCGCCGCAGGTGTCGATCGTGTTTATGCCGCTGGCATGTCTCTCGTACGGATGGGCGCTTGTTTTGTGGTGGGGCTGCAGCGCGCTTGTTTATGGGATCTGCTGCTACAGCATCTGGCAGGCGTGTCCGAGCCTGCGTGGCGTGGGCGGGACGGTACTTATCCTGGCGATGGCATATCCTGCGTTCTTCCATTTGATTGCCTGGGGACAAACATCGGCACTGGCTCTCGGTTGTTTCACTCTGATGTTCTTCGCGCTGCGCGCTCGGCGGGAATTCCTCGCAGGCCTGATTCTTGGCTGTCTTATCTTCAAACCGCAGTTAGGTTTGGCCGCGGCCGTGATTTTTGTGTCTCTGGGGGCGTGGGAGACTGTAGCTGGTGCAGTGTTCTCCGCGGTGGCGCAACTGGCGGTGGGAGTCCTTTACTACGGAATGCAACCTCTGCGCCAATGGTTACTCGCACTCGCGGACGTGCCTGCTGTGTTGCCCTGGCTCGAGCCAAGGCCGTATCAGACGTATTCGTTGCGGACTTTCTGGTCGATGCTCGTTCCCTGGCCGCATTTTGCGTTTGGGCTGTACGGGCTGAGCGCGATCGTTGTGCTTGGCCTGACCATCGCCGTATGGAGGCACACTGTGCCACTCGCTTTGCGGTACTCGGCATTGCTTCTGGCGACGGTGCTGGTTGCTCCGCACTTTACGGTTTATGACCTGGTGATTTTGGCACCGGCGTTTCTTCTCCTGGCCGACTTAATGGCTGGTCAGCGCGACAATCGGTCGCCACGCTGGTTGGGGACGATTCTTTATTTGATTTATACGCTGCCGCTGCTCGGCCCGCTCTCGCGATGGACGCATGTGCAGCTTGCGGTGATCGCGATGACGGCCGGCGTTTATGTGGTCTGGCGCACAGGCGGAAGACTTGCGCGGGTTTCAAGGCCGGAGAGTGCCGAGTCAGTTGCCAAATAGAAAGCCCAACGCTTCGGGAAAACGACGAGCCCAGGATGCCTCGTGGTGAGTACCGCCCTCTTCTATTACCAGGTGCAAACGCCGGTCATCGAGGCCTGCGCGGCGGAGAATGCCGGCCAGTTCACGGACATCGTCGACGACGCTGCGATTGCGGTCTTCCCTTCCCGCTTCGGCGGTTCCGGTGGCGAGAAAGATGCGCTCCGGCCAAAGTTTCACCTCCCGGCTGGCGCGGATCATTTGCCGGTTCGATGCCCACAGCGACGGACTCTCGATCAACAGCCGGCCAAACATGCCGGGCCGGACCGCTGCGGTGTAGAGACTGATGAGGGCGCCCAACGACGATCCGCCCAGACCCGTATTCTCCGGCCCGGTGGCCACGCGGTAGTTTCGAGCCATAAAGGGCATGACTTCTTTGATCAGGAAGTCCGGATAGCGACTGCCCTGCCCGCGGAGCAAGATGGGATGCAGCGAGCGGTGCGGCATGTACTCGCGGATGCGGGCTCGAGCAGCGTTATCCAGACCCACAACGATAAGGGGAGGAATTCCGCCTTCGCGAATCAAGCGGTCGGCGGCCTCGTCGACCTGCCATTCGACTCCGGTGAACGACGTCGCTGCTTCAAAAAGATTCTGGCCGTCGTTCAGGTAGAGAACCGGATAGCGCCGGCCGGCGTTCGCGGAGTCATCGTATCCCGGGGGGAGCCAAACGCGTAAGAAGCGGGTATTGCGGAAAACGCGGCTGCGAAATTCATGCAGGCGTAAGTCCCCGGTGGCCGATTGCGCGCGAATTACTCCCGGCGCAATCCCTGCTTGATTTTCAGTCTTCTGGAATTCTTCCATCAGGAAAAGTGCTCTATCAGGATACAACGACGCGCGCGGTTCATGCCTATGTAGCCTTCAACTTTACGATCAGTGCGAGGAGGCTGATCAGAGAGATGAAGACGAGCGATAGCAGGCACAAGATGCACCACGTCTCCAGAACATAGGCTTCCACGTAGGTCAGATAAAGAGCGAAGGCTAATCCGGCAATGGCCGCGCCCAGCAGGCGGTTGGGGGTCTGGGGGCGGGTGCGGAGCAATGTGGCCAACGCCAACAGCACTCCATAGCCGGCGACGCCGATGCCGGCTACGGGGATCCCAATAATGCTCGAATATTCGCTGCGATTCACGATGTCGCAGCTGAACCGCTGGCTGAAATCGCAGAATTGGGTCGCTGACTTGGCGTAGTGACGCTCGAGAGAGATCGCGGAATCGATCACGCCCGCCAACGACAAAGCTGCGATCAATGCAAAGAGAATTCGGTTGCGAGCCGGTTTCGCGGCTTGCGCTGGAGGAATGGGCCCAGAGCCGGTCACGGCAGGCTGCACCCGGTTTTGTCGCTCAAGGCTTCGAGCGATAAGACGCCTTCCTTCGGCGGTTCGTCGGCAAATTGCCAACTTGGAAATAGTTTGACGCCCGCGATCTTGCACTGCGGCGCCATTTCTGTAGAGCCTTTGACGGCGCACTCTACGTAATTAACGTAGTGGAACGACTCGCCGAACATTTCTTTCTGTTCGATGCAGTGGGGACACCAATAGAGGCCATACATCTTTGCCTGCTTCGTGGCCAGGCATTGCGCGAACTTGTCGTACTTGTGGTTCTTGTAATACCAGCCCCCGAGGTATACGGCGGCGAACAGGACGACGATTCCTCCCCAAATCAGGGACTTCTTGCTCATCGCGCTGCTCGGGCTGTCGCCGACGCGCTCGTGCTGCTTTTTTCTTCGTGCTTCAGACATGACTCATTCTTATATCACGGCGGCTAGGCGACGACGTTGAGTGCTGCCGGCAGCAGGTCGAGTTCTTCACAGTGAAGGGTCAGCACCTCACCGTCGACCATGACGTCGACTGGGGCATCGAGTTTGAACTCGACCCTGCGTACGGACTTGCACTCGGCAAGGCGGTGCTGAATGTGTGTGCCATCGTAGAGACCGCGCAGGTTGCGGATCAGGCCAAGTCGTCCGATCGGGCCCCAGCGGACGTATTCGATCAGGCCGTCATTGATCTCGGCCCTGGGGGCGATCATCATCGTCCCACCCGTGAACTTGCTGTTATTGAAGGTCAGGAACAAACAGCGGCGATCGTCAAACTTCGTTTCAGCCTCGACGCGAACCGGAAATGGGCGGCGGTTGAAACGAGCTAGCGTCAGGAAGATCGATGCCATGTAGCCCAGTTCTCCCCATGCGCTGAAACGGCGCGCACGCAGCGTCGCCACGTCGGCGGAGAACCCGATGCTTAGCAGATTGATGTAGTGAATCACGCCGGTTCGGTGGCGGAGGCGCATGACGTCACAGGTTCGGGTTCGGTGGGCAAGCAGCGACTCGATGGCGTGTTCGACGCCGCGGTCGCTGAAATCGCGCAGAAAAGAATTGCCCGTGCCCAGAGGCAAGAACGCCAACGTAGGACGGTCGCCGGACGCCCGCGGGTAAAGGCCGTTCACGACCTCGAAGGACGTGCCATCACCGCCAACAGCAATGAAGTTCCGAACCCCACGCTGGTATGCGTCGAGGGCGATTTTTGTTGCGTCGTTAGGGGCGCGAGTTTCGGCCACCTTGACGTCGATGCCTCCCGCGCGCAAGCGCTCGAGCGCGGGGCCCAGCAACCTGCGACTCCGCCCACCACCGGCTGCCGGATTCACAATCGCGAGATAGTCTTCCCTCAAGGTCCCGATCCTTGAACTGTAAAGTGTAAGCTGCGTTACCCCACCCGCACGCCGCGGCTGAATGTCAGCGGCTGTTCACAGGCTCACAACGCTACTCTGGTCCACCGACGGGCCGATTTCTTCGGCCAACGCTTGTCGCCTGATCTTCATCGAGGCGGTGCGCGGGAAATCTTTCTCCCAGAGTAGATATCCGCCGACGCGCTTGAAATCGGGCAGCCTCCGGTTTCGCGCCAAGACATCTTCCGCGAGGCGGTTGTCGAATTTCTGGTTTTGCTCGAGGCGCAGGATCAGAACCAATTTCTCGCGGCCGAGTTCCTTTTTCGGCCAGATGTAGTTCGCGGCAAAGACGCAGTATTCTTTTACAGGCAACGCATCGAAGACGGTCTCGATATCCTCGGGGTAGATGTTCTTTCCGCCCTCGGTGACGATCATGTTTTTCTTGCGGCCAAAAAGCTGGAGATGACCGTGGCCGTCAAATCGGCCGAGATCGCCCGTCAGAAGCCAGCCGTCGACGATCGTCTCCAGCGTTAGTTCAGCATCGTCGAGATAATGCGACATGACGGTCTTGCTGCGGACTGCGACTTCACCGATTCCGTCCGCGTCGGGGTTTAGCAGGCGCAGTTCGACGCCCGGAAGGGGTTTGCCGACGGTATCGGCACGAAAGGGCTTGAGATCGTTGAGCGTGAGAGCGGTCCCGGCCTCGGTGAGGCCATAACCGTTCACCACTGGAATTCCGAGGTCGTAGAAAAACTGCATGATCGAGGGCTCGACAAACGCGCCGCCTGTGATCAGCGCCAGCAACTCGCCGCCAAATCCACGATGCACGCCGGGGAGCAACATGCGGCTGAGTTTCACCCTTGGCCTGCGGCGGGTCAGAAGTTTGTTGGCGGCGATCATCGCGTTGAGCAAGGCCCGCTTCCACGAGGGCAGTTCGTCGAACTTGGCGCGCAGGCCGCGCTCCAGATTCTTGACGATCATCGGAACCAACGAAACGTAAGTGATGCGGTAACGGACGAAGGCGTCGCGCACAAACTCGGGGCGGAGCGTGCGCAGATGCACGACGCACGCGCCGCACACGAACGGCCCGATAAAGCCGACCATGAAGTCGATGGCGTGGTTCGTAGGCAGGATGCTGAGGTAGCGGACACCCGGCCAGAACGGATACCACGCGGTGAGCGCCCGGCATTGCTCGAGATAATTTTCATGGGTGAGGACGCAGCCCTTGGGACGGCCACCGGTTCCTGAGGAATAGACGATACCGGCTACGTCATCGCGCTGGCGCATGATGAAGTCGGGAGCGCCTTTGCGCTTGAAATCTTCAAAACGAAACGCGCCTGCCAAATCCGCGCCCAGCGGGGCTTCCGTCACCAGCACCAATTTCGTACCGATCTTGTGGAATTCGGGGGACTGCATGATGGCCCGCCACAGGTGATACTCGACGATGAGCAACTTGGCTTTCGAGTGGGTCAGGAGTTGCAGATGTTCGGCGGCGGTCAGTTTGTAGTCCAGCGGCACGAGTACGCCGCCGCAGTAGAAAATCGAGTAGGCGGAAATCAGCCATTTCGACTGATTCGTCATGATGATGGCGGCCCGGTCACCCGGATCGAATTCGGCGTCTTCGAGCGCGCGGGTCAGCGGCGTGGCAATCTCCTTGAAGTCGGAATAGGTCAGGCGGACTTTCTCGCGATCGCGATCGGCCTCGATCAGGCAGACTTCGGAGGAGAAGCGGTCGAGGGCATCGCGCAGTGCCGCGCCCAGGCAGGTGTATTGACGGAGATCGAGCATTTGAAACCAAGAATTGTCGGTTGCCGGTTTCCGATTGCCAATTGGCAATCTAGCTCCTTGATCGAACAGCAATTGGCAATCGACGATCGCAAATCGGTGTCACAGACGCGCCTGAATCTTACCGGCCAGCGTGCGGAAGTCGGTCACGCCCTGCAGTTCGTAGTCCGGGAGCTCGACGCCGAAGTGGTTCTCCACTTTCGTCAGCAAGTCGAGGGTCTGCAGGCTGTCGATGCCGAGCGTCTTGAAGAAGTCGTCATCGGGAGCAAGCTTTTCGCGCGGAACCTTAAAGTGCGCGGCGGCGAGGGCCAGGATTTCATCGAGAGTCTGATCGGTTGTTTGCATTCGAGTCATTCTATCTTTCTCGTTACGAATTATGGCAAATACGGCTGGGCATCCGTGCTTTCCACAAATTTCTTCAGCCCGGCTTGTACGGCTGGGCGCTCGAGCAACTCACAAAAGATGTCGATTTCTTGCCGGAGTTCAGCCTCCGGGATGGGCTTGATGAAGCGCTTGGCCGCAACCGCTGTCACGCGATCGAATTTCGCCATCTGGACTGCCGTGGCGCGCGCTGCCCGCAGTGCCTCGCCTTCGCCGACAACCTGGCTGACAAGGCCGATCTGCTGCGCTTTGGTCGTGTTGAAGCTGCGTCCCGTCAGCAGCAGATCGCGAACGACTGCATTGCCTAAATCCCGCTTCAGGCGCGGGATCCCGCCATATCCGGGAATCAGCCCCAGGCGCAACTCGGGAAAGCAGAAGCGCGTCATTTTGTCGGCGATGATGAGATCGCACGCCAGAGCCAGTTCGAAGCCACCTCCGAAGGTTACGCCATGCACGGCTGCGATTGTGGTCAGGGGCGCGGCGTCAATCGTGTTCATCACTTGGTGAATGCGCTCCAGGTAGGCGCGGGCGTGGCGGACTACTTCTGCTTGCCCGTGCTCCTGAATCCAGCCATAGAGTTCCCTCAAGTCAGCACCGGCGCAGAATCCGGGTTTCAGGGCACTGTGCAGGATGAGGGCGTGCGCTTCGGTGCTCAGTTGTTCGAGCACGGCGACTAGTTTTTCGAGTTCTTCCAGCGTGAGCGAACTGATTTCATTGCAGGGCTCGCGATGCAGCACTACTTCGATGATTCCCGACTGCCAGGTCCAGGAGAGAGTTTTTCCTTGAAATCGTTTCATTAGTGACGCCTGGGGACGATCCACTCTTACACCGCCACCTTCGCGCGATACATATCCTCGATCTCGTTCTTCATACGAGCGGAGATCAAGTCGCGCTTCAGCTTCCCATTGGCAGTGAGAAGGCCATTCTCAATGGAGAAGGGCTCGGAGCACAAACAGAATGCACGGACCTGCTTGTAGTGCGGCAGGTCAGGATTCACGCCATCGAGAGCGGCTCGCACCTGATTCCAAGTTACGGTTCCGGTGACGATCGCGGAAAGATAGCCGCGGCCGTTGCCCACCACGACCACTTGTTGTGCACCGGGCAGGAGGCGGGCGATTTCGTCTTCGATGGTCTCAGGAGCAATCTTGTGGCCGGAGCCGAGGACAATTAGATTTTTGATCCGGCCGACGATGCGCCAGTTGCCCGAGGCATCCTGCTCGCCCTGGTCGCCGCTGTGGAACCATCTGTCGCGCAGCACTTCTGCGGTTTGCTGCGGACGGTTCCAGTAGCCGGGAAAAATGTTGGGACCGCGGACCACGATCTCATCATTTTCGCCCAGTCTCATTTCTATCCCGGGGATCGCCGGTCCAACGCGGCCGGGCACCGGGTTTGCGGGATCGTCCATGGTGCAGATACCGGTTGTCTCGGTCAACCCGTAAACCTGCAACACGGGAACGCCGAGCATGCGAAAGTAGTCCTGAGTCTCGGGAGTGAGCGGAGCTGAGCCGCAGATGAGGGCCTTCAGATTCTCGCCGAACATTTTCTTGCGGATGGTGGGAAAGACGAGGGCATCGGCAAGCCACAGCCAGATGCCGCGGCTTGATGGGGGAGCGCTTCCCGTTCGAGTCCACGCGGCCTTCGCTCGCGAATAGATCGCCTGTGCGATCCCGCCCTTTTGCGCGATCTGTTCATCCACGCCGCGGCGCATCCGTTCCAGCAACTGGGGTACGTTGAGAAAATAATGCGGCGCTACCGCCGGCATGTCGGCGGGAATCTTGGTTAAATCGGTGTTCAGGGTTACCAGGCTCCCGCGCTTCAGGAAAGTCAACACAGCGATCCAGGATGCGCAAAAGCTGAACGGAAGGTAGTGGAAGATGTGGTCGTGCTCGGACCGGCCGCCCATCAGCTGGTCGAGCCGGGCCGCGGTGCAACCCAGCATAAAACCCACATTGGCCCCGGTTAGCACTACCCCTTTGGCCTCGCCGGAAGTGCCGGAGGTGTAGATGATGGTGACGGGATCGGCGTCGCGAACTTGCGGGCGATCCAACTGAACACCCTCGGCACCGGCAAAGATCTCGTCAAACAGGAAATGCGGCGGCGCCTCGGGCCAAGTCTCGTGAATTCCATCGCGCAACGGCGCCTCGCCGCAGCAAACCAGGGATGGCGTGCTGTCTTTCATCATCGCAACCAGTTCCGCTGGAGCCTGGCGGAAATAAAGCGGGACGACGATCAGGCCCTCCGCCATGGCTGCTAAATCCATGGCCACCCAGCGAATGCTATTGGTCGCCAGGAGTCCGCAGCGGTCGCCTTTTTGCAGGCGTTTGCTGGCGAGGAAGGTCCGCGCCTTGCCGATTAACTCGAGGAGTTCGGCGCCAGTCACACCTGTGACGCGGTCGTCGCGGATTTCCTGCAGCACCGTGGTGCCTGCTCCCGCTTTCAATTGCGAAAATATTTCCCCGAAGAAAGGCATGCGCTTCTTACCGGATTTCGAAATCAGCTGTAGGCCGCAACCAACTCACGCAGCGAGGCACTCATTGGAGGCAAGTAGTCTTCCCAACTCCATTCGCCCCGGCGCGTGGAAAATTCGGGATACCGTCGCTGGACTTCTTCTTCAAAAAAAACGCCCATCCGCGCCATCAACTTCAGATTCTTCACTACCGTGCGTGCAATGCCGTCGGCGATGCGCTCGCCGTCGGTGACCAGGGTCTCAAGAGCTGCCAGTAATTTCTGCTCGAGGTCGGGATCATCGACATTCATGAGCAATTCCTGGTGGCCGCGCTCGCGCATCAGGTTGCGGATGCGCTCGTCCATTGTGATGCCGGCTGAGGGCACCAGCGCCGGCATCGACGTCACAATGCCGTGATAGCGCGAAGAGGCCATCATGTGGCAGGCACGGAGAATGCTGACCAGCTCGTACATGTTGTACTCGTCGGAGGTGAGTACCGGTACCCCACCGAGCGTTTCGGAAATGCGATGGGCCGGGCGTGAATCGAGGCGTTCGGTCGCGACCAGAATCACGAACACGTTTCGCTGCTTGCGGAACCTGGCAACAGCGTTGGCAATTGCGTTCAGGTATCGCGCGTAGGCGGCGTCGGCCGCTGGACCGGAATTGTGGAAATAAGGTCCGCGGTAGTGGCTCTGTTTGTATGCTCCCGCCACGGTGTGCAAAGCCAGCTTCCCGATCGAAGCTTTCACCGGCCATTCAAACGGATTGATGGGACAGACGACCAGAACCGGGGTTTGGCTATCCCAGCCCAGCTGCCGCAGAACACTTCGTCCGTACTCGGGCGGACGAGGGTCGAAGGTCCATGCTGTATCGGTGCCCAGTTCGGTCGGCACGCCCAAGTCCCGCAGCACCGTGCGGGACTCTTCATTGCGCGTGATGACCAGAGAATTTTTGCAATAGCGTGCGCACATTTTGCGGACGACCGGATCCATGTGTCCCGCCTCGGAACCGTAGCCGATGGAGAGTTTGTTCTGCGCGGCGGCGATTCCCAGCGAGCCGATCATCATGGTGGCCAGCGCATTGGCAAATTTGCTTTTGAACATCGAACCTTCGCAGGCCACGACCCCGTGGTGCCTGGGAACTTCATTGGCGAGAAAAGGCGGAAAGATGTCAGGCAGATGCACTTGCGCAGTATTTTCAAAATAACCGCGGGAGCGCTCGAAGTTAAAGCTCATCACGCTGAAGTCGCAACGGTCGGCCCCGAGGATGTGCCGGATCTGGCGCAACATTTCTTCGACACGAACGTCCGAGCCCATGTTGCGTGTGCCGTTGTAACCGGCAAAGAGCAGCTTCAATTTCTCGCCCGGCTGCCAGGGTTTGCCTGCTCCGAGCATCCATCCGAGTTTCTTGCGCTCGATGTTACCGCTGACCCACGCTTCGAGAATCAAGTCCATCATGCGGCGGTACCTCCCGCGGCCGCGGGCCAGGGTTTGTATTTGTACTCGAACTGGTTGTCCCGACTGAACTTTAGCAACGGAAAACTGTACTGCGAGAACGGAACCGGCTTCCGCCCCAACTCAGCAGTCACTCGTGTGTTGTCGAAGACCGTGTTCCACACCAGGTAAGGCATGAAAACTTTCAGGAGCGAAGCACCGTGGCCGGTAGGGCCCTTGCGGGTAGAAAGGAAGTTGACCGAACTGGCGAACGGCTTTTCCGTAAAGGGCAGGAACACAGGCGCGCGTTTCTGCTGCTGCGCGGCCAGGACCGTCGTCAACTGGCGGAATGTCTGGGACGCCGTACCCGAGGACAGATGATAGGTGTCGTACTGCGGCTGATCCTTCTGGTGCAGGGTCGCAATTGCGTCGGCGACAAAATCCACATTCACGATATCGATCTTGTCACTGGGACGAAACGGCAGCGCAGGCAGGCCCGCCAGGAATACGAATGCCTTGACCATATCGAACTGGGTCGTCTCCGCATGGCGGCTGTCGCCCAGCACGATGCTGGGGCGGAAAACGGTCGTAGGCGTGTCCGGCAGCAGGACTCGTGTCATGTGCTCGCAAAACTTCTTGGTGCGGGCGTAGGGATCGTAATCGGAGCGGTCCCACTCGATCGACTGATCCTCGGTGACGACCTCATCCTTGCGCTTTCCGGCCACGGCTACGGTGCTGACTTCGCTGAAGCGGCGCAGGCCATGATAGTGCTCGGCATGGCGCGCCAGGGTCAGGACCTCCAATGTCCCTCGCAAATTCACGTTCAGGCAACTCTTCTCCGACTTGCGGTTCAAGGAAGCCGCGCAGTGGATGACGGAGTCGGTGGTGTGTATCAACCGGTCGTACTCATCACGGTTCAAGCCGAAACCGGGCGAAGTCAGGTCTCCGCAAAACAATCGCACCTTGGTCTCCAGATATTCATAGAAGCGCGGGAAATCCAGGTGCAACTGCAGCGCACGCCACAACCGCAACTGTGCCTCCTGCACATCGCGGGCCCGAACCAGCAGGTTCAAGGCAGCGCCATGCCGTTCCAGCAGATTTGCGGCAACGTGGGCGCCAATGTATCCGGTCGATCCGGTCAGGAATATCGCCACGTGGCTCCGTCGGTCCCGGTCTTCACGGCATCTCCGTTTGCGGGTGCAAGTTGAAAGTTGCGGGGAGGCCGTGCCTCCAGCGGTCGGCCTTCAATCAGAGGATAGGTCCACCGGCGAAGCGCCGGGATGTGAATGTTGATCCAGTAGTCCCACCAATCAAGCCCGCGCGTATTGTATCCGAAAACCTTGCGCTCCTCGGGCACGAGAGCGTGTGACAGCTTTTCAATGTTCTCGGCGGCGAAATCATGCTCGTTCAGCAGGATGAAGGGTTCGAACAGTTCAATCAGCTTTTCGACGCGCTCCAAACTGCGCTCGGTCTTGACCAGCGGCGCTTTCTTTAGCGGTAAGGGTGACATGATGCGCTGGATGGATTTCACGATCGCCTTCTGCGCGGGAGCGGACATGCGGTTGTAGCGCGTCTTGGAAACGGAAATCGCGTCAAAACGCAGGCGCAGCCAGGATTCCAGGCCTTCCTGGGCGCGGTAGTGTTTGCGGTGGGCCAAGGATGTCAACTCGATCGATCGGCCCATGTCACAAGGATTGGTCACCGAAGTTGCGAGTTGGTAGAGGGGGTGGTGGCGCCGTTCCATGACCGCGGCGGCGATCAGAGTCATGCCGGCGCAGACGGCGTCCACGGGAATAATGTCGAGGCGCTTGCTCTCCTTGGACGGAAGCTGGCGGAAGTAGGTTCCCAGCAAATAGGACAGCGAAGCGGAAGTGTTGATGCCCTCATTCCATCCCAGGAATGGCTTGGAGACTGAAGTCTCAACGATGGCTGGACGGACGACAGCAATCGGCAGGCCCGCGCCGCGCTTAGCCAAGAGGGACTCTGCCAGGCTCTTGGTCAGTGTGTAAGTGTTAGGCCAGCCCAGTTCCTTGGCGCGTCGCGTCCCGCTTTCCGTCAGGTAGGTCTTCAGCCAGCGGACGCGATTCTTGCGAATCTGGTTTTCGAGAGCCGCTCCCTGCAAGTCTTTGGCGGCGTGCTCTTTGGCTCGCGCTTGCATGCGCAGGCCCGAAGTGACCTCTTCGCTCTCGGACTGCGCCTCAGCTCGTTTGACCAACTCGTGCAGTGCGTTCCATTCGCGCTCGGCGTCGAAGTCGGCGAGGCCGCGCGGATTGTAGTTGGGGGTGATCTTCTCAGCGACCCGGCCGTCCTGCTCGCCGGCTACATAGCAGGTGGAAAGAAGCACGAGACCCGCATGGGGGGCGGTTCGGGTAAATTCGAGGATATTCACCGCCGCATCGGTGTTGGTGGCGAGCGCATCGCGCAGATCGGGATTAAAATCGGTCAGCCCTGAACTGTTGATGATCAGGTCGAGATGCTTCTGCAGGTGGCGCGCCGTCTCGGCATTCAGGCCGAGGCCGGGCTGGGTCACATCGCCCTCGACGACCTCGACTTTCTGACGCAGAAACTGGGGGAGCCTCGCACCATATTTCTCAAATAGCGGATCGAAGACGGGCGACTCTTCGACCATTTTCTCGAAGCGGCGCTCGGCAGGGTTCGACTTCTGGCGGCGAATCAGCAGATAGATCCGTTCAATGCCGGACAAATCCAGCAGCGTACTCGCAAGCCAAACCTTTCCGATGAATCCGGTGACTCCGATCAGCAAGACGTGCTTCCCGGCGAATGCACGGCGAACCGAGAATCCCTGGGCCTGCTTGTGGTCTTCAAAGTAAACGACGGGCCGAGGTTGCAAAGCGGCCTCGCGCTGGGCCGGAATGACCGCAGTTCGAAGCGTCTCGAGAGAAAGGTCAAGATGGCGGGCCAAAGTCTTGGGGGCGCGACGGCCGTCCGGCATATTTTCACGGAAGGGGGCGAATGCGCCGCGCGGTCGGATTACGGGATCGAGGAGCCTGCCAGTCGCGGTGCCGTCACGAAACTCCAGGCGGTTGGCGACAATGTGCTTGACGCCCAGGTGCTGGGCCAGCGGACGCATGATATGCTCCAGCGCTTGGCTCACCAGCACGACATCCGCCCCGGCCTGCACAAGTTCCTGCACCTGTCGCACACCGGGCTGTTTCAGTCGCGGCTTCAGCTGGTAGTAAAAGAATTCCTCACCCAGCAGATCGAGGCGGTCGCGGGTCACACCGCGCAGGACGGTGTGCACCACCCGCGTGGCAAACTTACGGTTGGTGGAATAGAGAAACGGGCGCAGCAGCGCCATGAGGAAGATGAGGCCCCGTCGCCGAATACGTTCGGCGAACGTCTGGGCGTTCCAGGTGAAAAACGCCACCGGCCTGACCACGGTCAGGTCCAGCAGGCTGCCTTCGACCCGCCAGTAGACGGTGGGGGCCGCACTGGGATTGTGGTTTGGCTGTTCCAAAATGCTTGTCGTCGCCTATGAAGGGCTTAGGAGCCAGCAGACAGGCGAAGGTCCTATTGTAAACAATTGAGGCGATTACGCGAAGCCGCGGTTTGCAGTTTGTGCCGTTTTTGACACACGAGGGGTGGCGCCTCTAACGGTGTCTGGATTGGGCGTCTCAAATCGAGCTACGCCGCGACGGTTGGGATCCCACCACCACCGCCAGGAAACTACTCCCCGCCAGGACGGCGCCGATTGACAGCAAACCGCCGCGGAAACCTCCGCGTGGCGAACGCAGGAGTCCGATGATGGAGGAGCCAAAGTATCCGCCGAGGTTAGCGATCGAATTAATCACCGCAATCGCAGCGGCGGCGGTGGCGCCGTTCATGCGAGAAGTAGCCATCGCCCAGAACGGCCCAGCCATTGATTGTGCGCCCAGCATTCCCAAGCTCATTCCCGTAATGACGGTTAATGGCGCTCGGCCATAGGCCGCCACGACCAAGGCCGTCGCTCCCAGGAAACCTGGCAAGGCGGTATGCCATCGGCGTTCGCGGGACCGGTCGGAATGCCGCCCGACCAGAACCATGGCGATTGCCGTAGCCAAATAGGGGATCGCAACTACGACCCCAATCATTTGATCGCTGAGCCTCGACAAACTGTGGACCGCCGTCGGCAGCCAAGCAGTGACGCCATACATGCAGGTGGGCAGTCCGAAATATACGATCGAAAGCGCCCAGACCCGCCAACTGGCGAGGACGGACCACAAGCCTTCGCGCTGCGGGACTGAGTCTTCCCTCTGCTCGCGTTCCAACTCATCAACCAGCCATGTGCGTTGCTGGTCCGAAAGCCACCGCGCTTCCTTTGGGCTGTTGGCCAATACCCAAAAGACCGTGGCTCCCAGAACGACGGCGGGGGTGCCTTCGAGCAGGAACAGCCACTGCCATCCCGCCAGTCCAGCTCCGTGAAGTCCTAACAACGCGCCGGAGATTGGGCTGCCAATCACCCCCGCCAGCGGGTTCGCGGTCATGAACCAGGCGACCGCGCGGGCGCGGGCACGTTCCGGAAACCACTGCCTGAGGTAAAGGATCATGCCGGGGAAGAATCCCGCTTCCGCCGCCCCTAACAGAAAACGCAGCACATAGAAACTGACCGGCCCGCGGATGAAGATCATCGAGCAAGAAACGAGGCCCCAGGTCACCATTAGACCGGAGATCCAGCGGCGCACGCCCATCTTCTGTAACACCAGATTGCTGGGTACTTGAAAAAAGAAGTAGCCGGCAAAAAACATTCCAAAGCCGAGCCCTTTGACCTTATCCGTGAGATGAAGTGGCTCCCCCATCTGCAGAACGGCGAAGCTGACGTTAATGCGGTCGAGGTAGGCGACGATGTAAAGCAGGAAGAGAAATGGCATCAGCCGCCACATCAATCTTGAAATAACGTCGAGTTCGAGGCGGTCGCGTGCTGAGTCCAAGAGCCACTCCCGCAGGCTGATTTTGATGCCCGAGGATTCTACGCTATGCCGAGCTTTTGGCGAATCTCGGCGACCATCTGCTGGGGTGTGCCGGTGATTTCGACGGTTAACGCCGCCTCGGGTTCCTCCAGATCGCCGAACTGGCTGGCGAGAATCTTCTGGTCGGCAAAATGACCGTGCCGTAAGCGCAGACGTTGGGCAATGAGGCTGGCACTTCCCTTCAGATATACAAAACGAACCTGCGGACTGACTGCGAGTTCCTGGCGGTAGGCGCGCTTCAGGGCCGAACACGCGAGCACAAAGTTGCTGCCGGCGGCGATCCACTGAGTGATCTGGGTGCGAAGACGCTCTAGCCAGGGCTGGCGATCGGCATCGGTGAGCGGGATGCCGTGACGGATTTTTTCCACGTTTGCTTGGGGATGAAACTCATCGGCATCGGCAAATTGCCAGCCGAGTTCGGCAGCCAGCAGACTTCCGATCGTCGTCTTGCCGGAGCCAACGACTCCCATCACGATCACGATCATGGGTTGGGTTCCACTCTCGCTATTTCCCGGAATAGTTCTTCTGAGCGCCGGTTCGGCCGTTGGTCAATGCGAAGGAACCATCGGCCTCCGCCGATGCTTTGATGAATTTGCCTTCGCAATTCTCCTTTACATTGGCGATGCGCTCCTCGGCGACGTTGTGATCGCGATCGGATTGGGCAGCGTAGTGAACTTGCCACAGGTCTTCCAGCCCCGGAGAATCGTGGACGATCCGCCATGCGGCGGGACTCGCTCCCTTACGCGGCCCATTGTCGAACACAGCCACGCGCGGATGCAGCGCCCACACCAGAGCTTTGGGATTGGAAAGGTCCGCCCCATGGTGCGTCACAAGAAAAAGGTCAACGGTCCCCAGCAAATTGTTGGGACAAGCGAGTTCTAATTCCTTCTTCTTGGTCAGATCGCCCAGGTCGAGAAAACGGAACTTGCCATAGGTAACCAGAACGCCGATGGAACGGGCGTTTTCGGTCTTGTCGACCTCGGCGGCGGGTTCAGCGGTACAGTAGGAATTCGCCTCGCCCGCTCCGGGCAGGGGGCTTGTGATGTGGTCCCCGGCGGCACTCAGAATACGGACCTCGATTCCCTTGATGGGCAGGCCCCATCCGGGCTTGACCACGACATGAGCATGCCCGGCGATGGCTTTTTCGTAGGCGGTGTAGTCGGTGCGAGTGACCTCGGAATCTTCGAGATTCGGCCCGTGGTCGATGAAGGTTCCGATCTTGATACCATCGGCCAACTGCGGCACGCCGCCGACGTGGTCGCGGTGGTAGTGCGTGATCAGAACGTAGTCGAGCTGCTTGAGACCGGCTTGGTGGGCGGCTGCCACGATGCGGTCCGCGTCGCGACCCTCATATCCGGGCCAGCCGGTATCGATCAACACCGATTGGCCTGAGGGACTGATAATCAGGGTAGACTGGCCGCCTTCGACATCGATGAAGTAGATCTGCAGCGACTTGTGATTGGCAGCGGTGCAAGGCAGAACTGCAACCAGGACACAAAGGCAGGCGGGAATCAGGACACGTCGCATCGGTTGGCCCCGGATTAGAGAATGTTTGCCGACGATTATGCCACGTGGGACGGAAATGCGGAGGTTCGGAGTCGCAAAGTCGGCGTATTGAGGATTCTTTTTTGGACTTGCGGATGAAGGGCCATCTCCATCGTAAAATGCTGCGAGGTTGCCAACTTGAAACTCACGGAAGACCCTCATCGCAGGCTGAATGCTTTGACCAACGAGTGGGTGTTGGTGTCGCCTCACCGCACCATGCGGCCCTGGCAGGGAGAAGTCGCGTCGCTACCAAGCGCGTCCGAGCCGGCCTACGACCCGAGCTGCTATCTGTGTCCTGGAAACGCGCGGGCCGGCGGAGTTCGCAATCCGGTCTACCCTTCGACATTCGTTTTCGAAAACGACTTCGCCGCCTTGAAACCGAACACGGCCAGGGATCGTCTCGACATCGAAAGCATGGGGCTGTTGGTCGCTGAGGCGGAGCCGGGAACCTGCCGGGTGATCTGCTTCTCTCCGCGGCACGATCTCACGCTGGCTACCATGGGAGTCGACGGAATTGAACTCGTGGTTAGAACCTGGATCGAACAATTCCGCGAACTCGGCAACCTGGAAAATATCAGCCACGTGCAGATTTTCGAGAATCGCGGCGCCATGATGGGCGCCAGCAATCCGCATCCGCATTGCCAGATTTGGGCGACGGCTTCGATTCCAGAGGCGCCCAAAAAGGAATTGATTGCACAGCACGCTTATAAAAAGGCCCACGGCCGCTGCCTTCTGTGTGACTATGTCGTTTTGGAAGAAAAACAACATGTGCGGCTGATGTATTCCAACGAAGGCTTCGTTGCCCTCGTGCCCTTCTGGGCAGTATGGCCCTTCGAGACTCTGGTGTGCAGCCGCCGGCACATCGGGAATATGGTGCAGTTCGCCACGGACGAGGTCCGCTCTCTTGCCGCGATGCTGCAGCGGGTTACTTCCACGTATGACAAAGTTTTCGGGGTGCCCTTCCCTTACTCCATGGGATTTCATCAGTCGCCCACGGATGGGTCTGATCACCCCGAGTGGCACTTTCACGCCCACTTCTATCCGCCACTGCTGCGCTCGGCGACGATTCGCAAATTTATGGTGGGATTCGAAATGCTGGGAAGCCCGCAGCGCGACATCACTGCCGAGAGCGCTGCTGAACGACTGCGCGAACTGGCCGGAGGCCAGTGAGCGATTACTTTACGTACTCACCGTTGTGGACTTCGTACTCGATACGAAATGGCTTCTGCTTCTGGCGGTCTCGCCAGCCCTCCTGAGTAATCACGGCGTGCGCCTGCGCCAGTCGCTCGGAGGGCAAAGGGTGAGAACGAAAATAGCCCTGCAGGCTTTGGATGGCAAGCTCGGAGAGTTCTTCTTCCGGGCCCTCCGCGTGAATCACATACTCCCGATGTAGCTTGGCGTATTCTTCGAAAAGGCTGACTGCGCCGTACGGCGAGTAGCCTGCCAGAACAGCCACGCGCATGCCCTCGCGATCAGCTTCGAGTTCTTCGTCTTTGTTGTAGCCCGCCTGCCAGACCTCAAAAGGAATTTGCAGGATTGCGCCAAGTATGTCGAGATCCAAGTGGCGAAGCCGGGCTTCAATCTGTACCCGTTCCGCGCAGTGGTAGTGATCGATGTGCTCAATTTCGTGTCCGAGGATGAATGCGAGTTGATCTTCGCTCGTCATCACGTCGAGCAGGCCCTCGCCGACGTAGACGGAACCGCCTGGCAGGGAGAAGGCGTTGATCATCTCGCGCTCCAGCAGAAGATGGAAGGAATAAGGCAAGGGCCGGTGCGCGTGAGCAGCTACGGAATTCCCCACCCGAGCAACATAGCTTTCAAGGGCGTGCTCTTCCGGGCTCAACGTGGCAGCAGGAGTCGAATACCTCTGGGCGAGTTCCTTGCCGATGGTTACTTCTTCGCGGTCTGAAATTCGCGTGAAGTGCATCGGAACTCGAGCGAGGTCGCGCTGGGCATCGGCTGCCAGAGCCACGACCGCGTTGGCCGACACCGGCGTCGGTTCGCGCCGGCGCTGGCTGTAGTAGAGCGCCGTGACGCCAACCAAGAGCACGATCAGAAAGACGACTCGGCGCATCATAGAAATTGGCGAATGGCTTCGCGATATCGAGTGTAAAGGAAGGAAACCAGCAATAACGCCGCACCTAGAATGATAAACGTGACGTAGCGGTCGCGTGGGGCGAGTCCCCAGGCGTCGCGCACCAGAATCTTGCCGAGACATAGCAACAGCAAACCCAGCCCAGTTAGACGAAAGCTGCGTTCATTGACCGCGAGAGCGAGAAGGATGATCAAGACTCCTTCGAGGCCCCAGACAACCGTCACCATGCCGGCGCGCATCTTCAGCGCGAGCATGACGGTCAGCAAAAGCACCGGCGCGAAAAACATGAACTGCTCGGGATGCCGCGCCAGCACTCCCATTCGACCCCTTCCTGACCGAGACTTGGATTGATCGCCGAGCCGGAAGGCGAAAGGCAAGCATGCCAGCAGGACTGCGATTCCAGAGCCCAGAACAAAATACCTTCCGGTCCAGTCTCCACCGCTGAAGTAGCTTGCGCCGAAGAGGTTGTGCATCACGCCACGCATGCAGGCACCCAAAGTCAGCAGCAAACCCTGATGCAAAAAGACGGGGCGACCCAATAGGAGAGCCAATCCCAGCAGAGCGAACACCACCACAGCCCAGGCGGCGACCAGCCAATCGTTGGCATATTGAAAATAGAGCAACGCCACGACCGTGCCTGTGCCGAGATAGGCAAGGATCATGTCGAGGCGAAGGCGGCGATCCAGTTGAGCGCCCTGATCGCCGGAGCCGACCTGGGCATAAACAAAGAAGAGGATGAGCGCGATCGGGAGCACGGTATAGATACGCGGTCCCCAGAATTCGCCGGGATTGTCGGCCGTCAGGTTCGCGAAGAAGATCCGTCCAAACGAAGCGGTCAGGGCCACATAGGCCTGCATGCGAAATTGCGTGGTCTGACGCCACATGCCGTACTCGAAAAGTACCAGTCCAAACACGGCCCATCCCACGGCAACACTCAGCGGCTGCAACTCATACCACATGAGGAGTGCGACCAAGGCGGACGCCGCCCACGAATAGATGTGATGCAACTCCCGCTGCCGCCATTCTTCCGGCATGCGAATGACGCGGGACAAGGCATAAAGAACAACCGTGACAATTGCGAGTGAGAGCAGGCGCACGCTGATGCCGTGCCAGGTTTCCACCACATGCAGATTGACGGTCAAACTGCGCAGCATGGTGAGGGCCGCCAGGGCGTGAGCTTGCCAGGCCAGTTCTTCGACTTTAAAACGACGATCCACCAAGGCCAGCACAAGAGCAAAGACCGCCCATACTGCTGCGAGCCATCCACTCGGCGCTTCGTACCACACCAGAAGGACCAGCAAGGCGGTGGCGGCGGAGGTGTGCAGATAAGAAACGGCGCGGCGTGATACTGAGTCAGGCACGGTGGCTTGGCGCGAAAGAAAGTAAAGGCCCGCGGCCACAATCGAAATTGTTACCATGCGAAGCGAAAAGCCCGGCCAAAGCGGATCTTGCAGTTGCAGGTTGAAGGTGTAGGAGCGCACCAGCGCGCACGCGGCTACGGCATTGGCCTGCCACGCGAGTTGGTTGTAGCTGACCCTGCGCATGGTCAGCGCAAGCGCGACGGCAAGTGCAACCCAGGAAACGGCAATCCATGGCGCGGGCACGGCCTCGTAGAGCACCCAAGCCATCAGCGCCGTGCCCGCCCAGCTATGGGCTATGCGGGCGATTCTGTGATGGACCACATTTGCCACGCTGATGCGCCGGGCGACCCAGTACGCCCCTGCGACCACTGGCAAGGCTCCGAATGCGTGCAGCGGGATATCGTGCCCACGGTTGACCCCCATTTGGTCAGCGGTAAGGGCCGCCAGCAACGCCAAACCGGTTAGCAGATGGGCGTGCCACGCAAGTACGTCGTACCCGATCTGCTGGCCAACTTCCAACAGCAGAACCGCAACGGCGATGGCGGCGAACGGCTGCCACAGTTCCGGCACCTCGAAATAGATGAGCGCGGTCACAAGGCTCGTGCCGGCGAGGGCAAAGAACCCGCGAAACATTCGCTGATTAGCGTCATCGCGGACCGCCGAACATCTGGCGGTGAGATAGAAAGCTAAGGCAACGATCGGCAACGTGATCAGGCGCGTGGAAACGTGCGTGTATTGCCGGACTTCCCTGTGCAGGTTAAATGCCATAACCCGATACAGGCTCAACACCGCGAGAGTGAGGTACTGCAATTGCAGTTGCCCGGACTCAAGCTTTTGTTCGAGCATTGCCAGGGCGAGCATGATGCCGGCGAAGGCCAGGACCGTCCAGTCTTCCGAGCACAAAGCCCACGCAGCGGACACTGCCGCAAATCCGCCAAGGTAGGAATGAATACTGAGTAGTTGCTCGTCGGGAGAATCGCCAAAATACTGAGCCCAGCGGTGACCCACCATGAGCGCGTTCAGATAGAAAACCACGGCGCACAGGGCGAACATGATTCCGGCGGCCAGCACCATGTCCTCGCCCGTCCGGCGGACCGCGATGAGTTGCGGCAGATCAACTCGAAACAGGTGTAAGGCCACCAGCAATCCGGCGAAGAGTCCTAACCGCCGGAAAACTACTTCTCCGACAACGACACCCGCCGCGAGCAAGGCTTCGGCGCCGATCAGCCACAGGATGGCAACATCGTTCCCCGAATAGCGGAACGGGACCGAGGCAATCATCAGCGCCGCGCCGAGAACGCTCAGAACCACGAACGCTTCGCGGCGGCGCTTCGTGGTCCGGAGTTGTCCGAGGCTGAACTCCAGCGCACCAATGAACAGGAGAGCCCAAAAGGCAAGTTCCGGATGCACGGACTGGAACTTCATGGCGGCGAGCAGCAGCAGAGTGTTGGTCAACGCCGCGGCGCTGGAAATGTGCTCTTCATACGGCGACTTGGTCTTGCGGACTACGTAGGAGATGCGATAGGTCAGCCAGTAGAACAGGAGAATCCCCGTGCTGGCTTGAAACTCAGGGAACGGTTGTCCATGGGCTCCTTGGGGACCGAGCAGATGATACAGCCAATACAAATGAGTGAGATAACTCGAGAGGATGCCGAAGACTTCGAGTTCGAACCATCCCATCTTGATGACGATGCTCACCAGTCCAATGGCAAGGATCACGCCGGAGGAGAGGCTGTAGATGTCGTCGTGACTGAGGGAAATGGTCCAGTAAGCCAGCAGAAACGCAAGCCCGGTGACAACCTGGGAGCGATAACGCAGCGTGTGCACCACCATGGCGAGGGCCACGGCGAGCATCAAAATGAGATCTGTCGTCTCCGAGTTCATAACGCGCATGGCTTGCACGTGATTCAGCGCGTATGTCGTCCAGAAAAGGAGTGCCCATCCACCGCCGATGAGCGGGTAGCTGAAAAGGCGATAACGGTTTCGCTTCTCCAAGAGAATGCCGCCCCCGAGAAGCGAGAATGAGGTCACGAAAGTGAGCAACACTTTGCCAGAAGGACCAAGATCACCGATGTATTTCTTCCCAAAGTAGGCAATCCCGATGACCATAAGGATGATGCCGAACTTGGCGAACAAGTTTCCGCCTAAGACTTCTTCAAGCGCGAACACTGACTTCAAGCGCTGCTGGGCAGTTGCCTTCGGCGAGGGAGCGTGGAGCGTGGCCAACTGGGGCGGCGGAGCGACACGAGCAGCCTGAGGCAGAGGTGGCACCGCAGGGGTGGGTGGTGGAGCTGCCGTCCGCGGTGTCTCTCGCGGCGAACGTGGAGGCGGGGTAACCGCAGGAGGAGGCGGGGCAGCAGATTCCGGCTTCAGAGTCGGAGCTGTCGGCGCGGTGGGTGTCTTTGGCACAACCGGTGACGCGACAGAAGGAGCCGTGACGATCGGCGGCGAAACGAACTTTTGCTCCGTGACCTGGTGGACCGGCGACGGTTTCTCCGCGACCGGCCACTCAGGTTTCGCCGGAGGTGGCGATAGATGAACCGGAAACGCTTCCGCTTCGCGCTTTTCGACGACGGTGACCGGCTTCGAGACTGGCACAACTGTGGCGGCAGGCTTTTCGATCGGCGCCTGTTTTACGGCGGCGGCGGGATGGGGCTCTTCGGCATGAGAGGATGCAACCGCCGACTGCGGAGCCGACGCCACCTGCCGCTTCAACTCCAGCAAGTCGCGCCGCAGCCCATCGTTCAACTCCATGGTGAGTTCAGTCACCTTGAGGAGTTTGATCCGCAGGTCGTGCTGTCGCCAGAGAAGGTAGGCGATGGTGGCGGGTACCGAGACGGCTAACAACCCGAACAGTACGAGAATGAGTTCCACGAAGCGGCGACTCCCCGTATGTGCGTGATTCTGTGAGCCTAAATACTAGAACGCAGACCGGCTCCAGTCTTGCGCTTTTTTCCCCTCGGCAGACTCCAAAGTTACCAGGGCCGTATCGGTTGTGACTGGAACCGCCATCCGCTTCATGACAAGATGTCCAGAACCCCAAGACTCGCAGGTGTGTTATCAGGATGTCTTTTATGAGGCAGGGCACGGCCTCGACTATAGTCGAGACCTCGGACAATACGACTGCCGCAACGCTTCCCGAACCGGCGGAGGGGCCGTCTTGGCGCCGGGGATTCTGGTCGCTCGTGCTCACCCAGTTTCAGGGGGCGTTCAACGAAAACGGGCTCAAGAATCTGGTGGTCTTCATCATTCTGGGAATGGCGATGCGGACGGCCGACCGGGATCGCTTCGTCCTGATGGTTGGAACTGTGTTCTCAGTCCCGTTCATTCTTTTCTCGATGACCGGTGGGTTCCTTGCCGACCGGTACAGCAAGCGGACGGTCACGATCTGGACCAAGTTCTTGGAGATGGCCGTCATGGTCCTGGCCATCGCGGGATTGGGCTGGCAGAACCTGAACCTCGAGATGGCCGCGGTCTTCCTGGCGAGTACGCAGGCGGCGCTGTTCGGTCCCTCCAAATACGGACTGCTGCCCGAGTTGCTGCCCGAGCCCGAGCTCTCGTGGGGCAACGGCGTGCTTGAACTTGGAACTTTTCTTGCGGTAATCGGGGGCGGCGTTTCGGGAGCATTTCTGGCCGATGTATTTCACGGGCGCCAAGGCTGGTCGGGTCTCATCTTTTTGGGGTTGTCTCTGGTCGGCCTGCTTTTCAGTCTTGGAATCACGAGGGTTCCGTCCGCAAATCCGACAAAGAAGTTTCGCGCGAATCCGATTGGCGACCTTTGGGTTCAGGGACGCCTCATCCGGCAGGATCGTGTGCTTTGGCTGGCGGTTCTCGGCAACACGTATTTCTGGTTTCTCGGTGCGTTGCTGACGGCGAACATCGTTTTCTACGGCAGCGACGTTCTGCACATCAGCTCGACCGGCACCGGAGTGCTGCAAGCCGCGGTCGCTATTGGCATTGGCCTGGGCAGCCTGGCCGCGGGCTATCTTTCCAGTGACAAGGTCGAATATGGATTGATTCCGCTGGGCTCGGTGGGCATGACGGTGTTCGGCGTCCTGCTCTCCAGGCGAAGCCTCTCATTCGTCGATGTGTCAGTGCTGTTTGCGGCGCTCGGATTCTCGGCCGGATTTTTTGCTGTTCCCGTGAATGCGCTGATCCAGCACCGTCCCGACGAGAAAGATAAAGGTGGGGTAATTGCGGCGGCGAACCTGCTCTCGTTTGTGGGGATCGGAGGAGCGGCCGGGGTCTACTACGTTTTCCAGCACTATTTGCATCTCAGCCCGTCTTCAATTTTCCTTTCGGTCTCACTGGTGACCGTAGCCGCAACGGCATACGTGCTGTACCTGCTGCCGGATGCCTTGCTGCGGCTCCTGCTCTGGATCGCGACCCACACCTTATACCGCATCCATCTTACGGGCCGCGAGAATGTTCCCGCCAAGGGCGGCGCGCTGCTGGTGCCGAATCACGTCTCGATGGTCGATGCGGTTCTGCTCATTGCCTCGATCGATCGCCCGATACGCTTCCTGATGTTCAAGGGCTCCTACGATCATTGGCTGGTCAAGCCATTCGCGACGATCATGGGAGTGATTCCAATTTCTTCCCAGCTTCGTCCGCGCGAACTGATTCATTCCTTGCGGACGGCAACTCAGGCCCTGCACGATGGCGAGGTCGTCTGCATCTTCCCTGAGGGCCAGATGACCCGCATCGGGCAGATGCTTCCCTTCCGGCGCGGCATGGAAAGGATCATGAAGGGCGTAGACGCTCCCATCATCCCGGTGAATCTCGGGGGCGTGTGGGGCTCCATATTCAGCTTCGAGCGCGGGAGATTCTTGTGGAAGCTTCCGCACAGAATTCCGTACCCGGTTACCGTGACCTTTGGCAAGCCGATGCCTTCGACGAGCGGAGCGCAGGAAGTGAGACAGGCGGTGTTGGAACTCGGAGCAGAGGCCTACCTTGCGCGCAAGCGCTACATGAGGACTTTGCACCGCTCGTTCGTTCATACGGCAAGGCGTCATCCCTTCCGCTTCGCCATGGCAGACAGCCGCACACCGAAGCTCACCTTTGGCGCAGCGCTCACGCATACAGTCTTTCTGGCTGGGCGTCTGCGTCCGGTCTGGAGCAAGCAGAAGATGGTCGGCATCCTGTTGCCGCCGTCGGTTCCGGGTGCGCTGGTGAATCTCGCCGCGCTGCTGATGGGGAAGGTTCCCGTCAACTTGAACTACACGGCCTCCACCGAGGTGCTGGCTTCCTGCGCGCGGCAATGCGAGCTGAAAACCGTGATCACATCCAAGGCATTTCTGGAACGCGTTCACATCGAGGTTCCGGCGCAGGCCATCTTGCTGGAAGATCTTGCGGAGCAGCCGCGCTGGCTGGAGCGGTTCAGCGCGGCGCTTATCTCCTGGCTATTGCCGGTGTGGGCTATCGAGAATTCTGTAGGCGCGGATCGCAAGACCGGGCTCGACGACATCGCCACCATCATTTTCTCCAGCGGCAGCACGGGCGATCCCAAAGGCGTTGTTCTCACCCACTACAACGTGGCCTCGAACGTGGAGCAGTTGAATCAGGTGTTCATGCTCGGGGAGCACGATAAGGTCCTCGGGATTCTGCCGTTTTTCCATTCTTTCGGATTCACCGGGACGCTCTGTCTGCCGACCGCAATTGGAGTCGGGGTGGTCTTTCATCCCAGCCCGCTTGAGTCACGAGCCATCGGAGCACTGGTCAGCCAGTATGCGGTGACATTCCTGCTGGCCACTCCGACGTTCTTGCAGACCTATACCCGGCGCTGCTCGCCGGAAGACTTCGGCAGCCTGCAGTATGTGATGGCCGGCGCTGAGAAACTTCCCGAACGGATTTCCGTCGCCTTTGAAGACCGCTTCGGAATTCGGCCGCTCGAAGGCTATGGCTGTACCGAGTGTTCGCCGGCCGTCACCGTGAACACGCTTGACTTCCGCGCGGCGCAGTTCCGTCAGGTAGGTGCGAAACGATCGAGCATCGGCCATCCCTTGCCTGGAATCAGCGTCAGGATCGTAAGTCCCGAGAATTTTGCGCCGCTTCCATTCGGAGAAGCAGGCCTTCTGCTCGTGCGCGGCCCTAATGTTATGCAGGGATACCTGAACCGTCCAGAGAAGACCGCCGAGGTTCTGCACGACGGCTGGTACAACACCGGCGACATCGCCACCGTGGACGAGGACGGTTTCCTGCGCATCACCGACCGCCTGAGCCGGTTCAGCAAGATCGGCGGCGAGATGGTGCCTCATATCAAGATCGAGGACAAGCTGCAAGAGATCGCCGGTGCAACGGAACAAAGCTTCGCCGTGACGGCGATTCCCGACGAGAAGAAGGGGGAGTGCCTGATCGTGCTCCATACTTTGCCAGAAGATAAGCTGCGCGACTGCCTCGCGCAGCTCGCCAAGTCGGACCTGCCACAACTCTGGAAGCCGCGGCCGGACCAGTTTGTGCACGTGGATGTGCTGCCCTATCTTGGCACCGGAAAACTGGATTTGCGGCGGTTGAAGGAAATCGCGATGGCTTCGCCTGCCTAGGATTCGCTGCAATCCGGGCGTCGGCGAATTCGAAACTGCAGATATTGAACTCCTTCGGACAACCAAGAGCAGAATTATTCGGTTCTAACAAACACAGCCCCTTACCTGCGAGCGTGATCAAGGACGGCCTTCGGCCGAACACGCTCACTGCCCAGTTCGACTGACTCGTGAAATAATCTGGCCGCTAAGGGTGGTCCCGCAAAAGTGCTTGCTGATGCGATCGCCTAAGGAGCAACCCGTGAGTCCCAGATCAATGGCACTTCCTTTCGGATTTCTGTTCCTCGTTGTGTTGGTCTGCGCGCTCAGTCACGGCCAGGAAGCGAAGAGGCCCGGGGCGGCTCCTCCTGCGCACCTCACCTCTGAGCAAGACCACCAGCGAATCATGGAGTTGCTGCATATCGCTTCCCTGAGGCCCGGTCCCGACGGCGACCCGAAATCCCCGAACGCCGCGAACGTCGACGAATCCAAGGTCCCTGGTTACACCTTGCCCGACCCTTTTCTGTTGAAGAACGGAAAAAAGCTCGACAGCGCCGCAGCATGGTGGAGCCAGCGCAGGCCAGAGATCGTGGAGGACTTTGACCGCGAGATCTACGGGCGCATGCCGGAGAACACCCCGAAAGTGATTTGGGAAGCGAAAAGTGTAACTAAGGAAATGAACGGCGATTTACCGGTCATAACCAAGGAGCTCGTCGGCCACGTCGTCAACTCCGCGTATCCGCTCGTCGCGGTTGCTATACAGCTGTCGCTGAGCACCCCAGCAACCGCCACCGGGCCGGTGCCGGTCATGCTGGAAATTGGGCTCAGCGCAGAAATGCGAGCGGAGTTCGCGAAGCGTTTCCCGCAGCCGCCGGCTCCTGGGCCGACCTGGCAGCAGCAGGTGCTGGCTAAGGGGTGGGGCTACGCAAATATCGTCGCGACGAGCGTTCAGGCGGACAACGGAGAGGGTCTGACGCAGGGGATCATCGGTCTGGTAAACCTCGGTCAGGTGCGGAAAGTCGATGACTGGGGCGCGCTCAAGGCGTGGGCTTGGGGCGCGAGCCGGGCGCTCGATTATTTTGAGACCGACAAAGCGGTGGACGCGAAACAGGTCGGCATCGAAGGCCTTTCACGGTACGGAAAGGCGGCGCTGGTCGCGATGGCATACGACCCTCGATTCGCTATCGGGTTTATCGGGTCGTCGGGCGAAGGAGGCGCCAAGATACTTCGCCGCAGGTTTGGCGAGCAGGTAGAAAACGTAGCCTCGACGTCTGAATATCACTGGATGGCCGGCAATTTCCTGAAATATGCGGGGCCTCTGACGCCAAATGACCTGCCAGTGGACGCGCACGAACTCATCGCGCTTTGTGCACCGCGCCCGGTGTTTATCAGCAGCGGCTCGTTACAGGTGGAAGGAGGCTGGATCGATGGCAAAGGTATGTTTCTGGCCGCCGTTGGCGCCGGCCCAGTGTACCGGCTTCTCGGAAAAAAAGACTTGGGAACCGCTGACTTTCCTCCCATGGAAACGGCCCGGATCGATGGCGAGATTGCCTTTCGGCAGCACAGCGGTGGACATACGACCGGTCCCAATTGGCCCACGTTCCTAACCTTTGCCAGCCGCTATCTCAATGCAAAACGAGTGGAATAGAACGGCAAATCTTTTCTAGTCTCAAGGTCAACAAAGGGTGTACGATTCTCCTTTCTTCCTAGAGAGCCACTGAGTCTGGCCTTATCGTAGCGAAGCTTTCAGGCTAATCCGGGAACTGGTCAACGGTTTTCTCGGCGCCGTGCTGAAGCTCGATGGCACCTCGCCCCGCATCGCGGTTCTCGGCATGCCGCCTAGGAGGGTCTGTGTCACTCAGCGCGAAGGACTCCGTCTTGCAACGTGGAACGATCCAACTCCTGTTGGCCGGGCTGTTGCTTCTTTCCGGCCTAACCCCGGGGTTTTCCCAAGATGCCTCCACCTCGGACCATGGCGTTCCCAAATATGACCTGCAAACCGAGAGCAAGAAAAAAGGCATCATAGACGAGGTGAAACTCCTGACCTTGGGGTCCAGGAAGGACTTTGTGGAGCTGGTGGTAAAGAGCGGGGAGGAAAAGCTCTCTATTTTTGTCTGTCCGAAACCGTTTCAGGATGAGATGGGAATCACTTTCACCAAGGGCGATGAGGTCGCGGTGACGGGGTCAAAAGTGAAACAGGAGGAAGCGGACGTGATCCTCGCGAGAGAACTCGTGAGAGGCTCGGACACGCTACTGTTCCGTGACGATAAGGGCAAGGCGGTGTGGGACTGGAGAACAGGCAAGTGACTCTATGCGCGAGGGAGCGTGATGAAACTTTCCGACACAATTGGCTTGTTGCTGAGTAGCAAGGATGAAAATCGAGTTCTGTCGGTAACTCCTGATCAGTCGGTCTACGAGGCGATTGAAAAGATGGCCGAGTACGGCGTCGGCGCCTTGCTGGTCATTTCCGAACACAGATTGCTTGGCATTCTTTCGGAGCGGGATTACGCCCGCAAAGTAATCCTGCGGGGTCATTCCTCAAAGGAGACCACGGTCCGCGAGATTATGACCAGCCCGGTTGTGTTTGTCAGTCCGCAACATAGCGTGGACGACTGCATGGCGATCATGACCAAACACCGCTTCCGACATCTGCCGGTAGTCGAAAATCACACTGTGGTCGGAGTGGTCTCCATTGGGGACCTTGTGAAGTGGATCATCTCTGAGCAGGCGCATACGATTCAGGAACTGGAGGGCTACATTGCAGGAGCGTATCCCGGCTAGGCGACCTTACGCGCCCCGGTTACTGGCCAGTGCGTTTCGCAGCGGCGATCGTCGCCAGCAAATTATCGTCCGCTCCTTCGTGTACCAAGCGCTGTTTTGTGGCGGCACCCAGTTTGAAATCCACGCCGAACGTGCTCACCAGAGTAGCCATCCGTTTGTTCGTGATCCCTCCGGAGAGTCCGGTTTCGACTTCGGCGAGCGAAAAAGGCACTGGCCCCCGCTTCTTCACTTCTTTGACGGGCTCGGGCGTGGCCCAGTCTGCTTCCTTCTGCGATATTAACCCTTGCGATAACATCTCTGAAAGGTGAGTCTGAGCCTTCGTATTATTTTGCCTCGCAGCCTTGCGATACCAGTTTGCCGCTTCCTGCGCATCAGGCTCTATTTCAACGCCTTTTTGATACATGAAGCCAAGAGTGGCTTCGGCTCCGGCGTAGCCTTGCCCCGCAGATTTCCGCAGCCATACGAGACCCTGCTTGGGGTCTTTTGCGATTCCGTTGCCTTCGAAGTAGGCCTCGGCTAACTCGTATTGGCTTTTACCATCTCCCGCTTGGGCTTTGTGCAAAAGGTCGGCGATACTCTGCGCCTGGGCCAACTGAGCATGGGCCAAAACTGAGGCTACGGTCATGGCGCAGGCCGCAACCCGCCGAATAAGTTGGAGCTGTCGGAACATCACTGTTAGCCGTCAGTCATTCTCCATCGCACAGGGGTGCAATGGCAAGCATCTTGACAGGCGCTGGTTTCTGCTTGAGCATTGCCTCTTATGGCAGAGCCCGGCCGGCCCGTTTTTCCGGCTGCCCATGTGATCAATGAGATACTGCCCCACCTGTCACAGAACCTACCCGGCTGATTACAACGTCTGCCCAGCGGATCAATCTGCCCTGCAAAGCGCTCACGAACTGCAACCCGGGATGGTCATTCGGAATAAGTATGAAATTCTCGAACGGATCGGGATTGGCGGCATGGGCTTTGTTTACCGGGGCCGGCACATCACCTTCAACGAGGTCTGCGCCATCAAGATCGTCAATGATGTCATCGCCGGGGATGCAAACTTCCTTCAACGTTTCCAGACCGAGGCGGTCGTTACCCGAAAGCTTCGGCACCCGAATGCAGTCCGCGTCGACGACTTCGACTACACCGAAGATGGTCGCCCGTTCATTGTGATGGAACTGGTGCAGGGCAAAGACGTGGGGGAGATTCTCCAGAGTGAAGGACCCATGAGCGTCCCGCGTGCGGTTCGCGTGGCAACACAAGTGGCGCAGGCACTCGGATTTGCCCACAAGCTCGGTATCGTCCACCGCGATATCAAACCCGGCAACATCATCCTCACCACCAACGAGCAGGGCCAGGAAACGGCCAAGGTCCTGGATTTCGGGATTGCAAAGCTTCGGGAGGCCGTCGAAGGCGCTAAGCCGGGAATGACCATGACGGGAATGGTGGTGGGCACACCGCTTTACATGTCACCTGAGCAGTTCATGGGGAAAAAGGCCGGACAAGAGATCGACGGACGCACGGACCTCTATTCGCTGGGCGTTGTGCTTTATCAGATGGTTACAGCGCAATTGCCGTTCGAGGGGGACACGCTGTATTCGCTGATGATGCAGCATATGGAAGGGAATGTGCGGCCGCCTCATGAACTGGTGCCAGAGCTCGAGATTCCCGAGTCGCTCTCCCACGTGATTCTGAAGGCGATCGATAAGGACCGTGACCAACGCTTTCAAACAGCAGAAGAATTCGTCGCTGCGCTGGCTCCGATGTGGGGTGAGCCCTTCGGGAGCGGTCCGGTGGTAAGCGGCCAGGCCGCTGTTGGGCCGGTCGTTGCCACGCCGCCTCCTTTGTCCCAGCCTTCTTTAGCATCATCCCCCGCATCTTCATCACAAACCCCGTCGTCCCAGGGGTCTTTGCCCCGAGGCTCTCAAGTCACGCCAGTTCTCGCGCACGGCAGCTCCGCCGTGGCGGGGAACGTAACGACCGAACCTCCGTCGGCCGTCCCGCCACAGGCGCCGCCCACAGCAGACCTGCCCGTTCGAGCACAGCCATCCTCTCCTGGGGTGAAGGGCGGCCAGGCGCAGGACTCGCAATTTGTGAAGAGTGCGGAACAGCATTTGTTTCTGCAGCCGCGAAGGTTCAGACTGAAAAACCTGATCGTGATCCTCGTCCTATTCTTAGCGGGCGTACTGGTAGCTGGAGTCGGATACCTTAAGTACCAAGCGATTCAGCGAGACCAGATCGAGAGCAGCGTGACGGGCCAGTTGAATGCTGCTGCTTCGGCAACTCTCCGGGCGGCCGGCATCCGGGTATTCGTCTCTGACAAGCATGAGGTCACGCTCGACGGCATTGTGCGGAGCCAGGAGGATTTCAACCTGTCGGAGTCTCTGGCTAGGTCCGTGCCTGGCGTTACTCACGTGAATAATCGCGTCAGAGTGGTTCCACCAGCCCAGCCTGGTGGGCAGACCGGAGGCCAGACCGAATCTTCAGAGTCCCTCATGAACAGGGGGACGGCGTTTCTCGACGCCGGTGATTACGCATCTGCGATTGATTGCTTCACGAGAGCAGCGGCCGATCCCAACAACAAAGGCGCCCAGGAATTATTGGACCGAGCCGAGCGGGCACAGCAGACCGAAGAGAAGTTACTTAGGAATCGAAAGTAGTCCTGCCACTTGCCTAAGACCCTCCCAGAGCACGCTTATACTTCACGAACCCTGACTGAATGCTTCCTTCACGACTTGGGCTTCCATCTGATCGGCGGTGGCCTGCTGATCTTGTAGTGCCTTCGCGGCGTTCGCATCCGGTGGCGGGGGTGGAACATCAGAAGAAGCCGTTTTGGTATCCGGAGCTGCGGGAATTCCACTCTTCCCTTCTTTGGAAGAAAGGTCCTTCATGCCGTTATCCACTTGCTCCTGAAAATGGTTGTACATCTCCTGCAGATCGTCGACGCTAACCGCGATTTGGCTGCCTACGCCGCAATCCGCCTTCCGGCTGGCAGCGACGGTCGCAGTCACCTTGCGATCCTCGTCCGGAGTCTCAGAAGTGCGCGTGATGACGTCGCCCTGGGTTAACTGGCACTCTTGTCCGTCCGCTGATACAGCGAGGTCGCTTGCCACTACGAAGGTGCGTTTGGCAGGATCGAGGGCGGGAGGCACGTCTTCACTCTTCGCCGAAGTCGTCGCGGCCCCCTGCGCTCCACCAGAGGATGACGATCCCTGCTGTGCCGCTGCCTGTTCGGCGGCGAGTTGGGCCTTCACTTCCTCGGCAATCGCCGCTTTGACCTCGGGACTGAGGGTCACCGTGCCAGACGTGCTGGCGGAAGTGTCGGCGTTTCCGTTCCCTGGGGATTGCGGTTGGTCTTGAGGTGCGTTGTTCGCATTGCCGTTAGCGTTGGCTTCCGCGTTGGCAGTCGCCGCTGCCTGAGCCTGATACGCAGCCTGTAAGTTGGCAGCAATGAGGTAGTCGGTCAGCCAGAACGCAGCCGACGGATAAACCGGATACGGCGCAAAATATCCGCCGTAATATCCGTACCAGGGCGCTCCGCCCCATCCCCATCCGTAATAGACCGGAGCGGGCCATGGATTGTAGGCCCAGCCGTAATATACGGGCGCATAGTAATACGCAGGATGGTAGCCGTAGTAGCAGCAGTAACCTCCGTAGGAGTAGGAGCGGTAAACGTTGGTGTAGGACACGTTATTGACAACGACGGTCCGGGAGACGTAGGTCCGTCCGTTGCGAGTAACGTAGGGGCGCTGCACGTAGCCGGCATGCTTGCCCGTGGTTACAATACGGGCTCCGTTATGAGTGCTCTCGATGTGACGACTGCCATTGAGGCCATGATTGATCTGCATGCCGTTGCGATTGATGGAACGGATTTGTCCGTTCGGCCGCAGGTTCGCGGACCCGCCGCCCCTCAGCGACACCTGTTTCCCGGGAAGCGGCCGGTTCGCGTTCCTGCCTATGTTGCCGGCTCCGCCCTTCCCCATCGCCGGGTTGCCCATCGAACCCCTGACATTTCCATTCTTGCTCACCGTCCCGGTGCCTGCGGTCCTTCCCGTCGTGTGAGTTCCGGTCGTGCCAGTGCCCGTCCTGCCCATCGTTCCGTTACCGGTCTTGCCGAATGTCGTACCAGTCCTTCCGGTATTCCCGTGGCCGATTCCTGTGGAATTCCCGGGCCTTCCGCCCATGGGTGAAGAGTGAGTAGTCGTTGAGGGACGCGAAGCCGGGGTTGAGGGCCGGCTGACGGAGGGCCGCGGAGCGCTGACGTGAGGAGCGGGCGCCGACTTCGGCGAAGAAGAGGAAGAGGTGGTTTTGTGCTGACCTATCGCCACGCCAACGCTGAGGCCGCCAAGCAACAAAATCAAGACTGAGTTCTGCAAGATCTTCCCATGATTTCCGGTCATACTCATCGCCAACTCCTCACGCACCAATCCAATTAGGATAGTGAAATCACAAGCCGAAACGTTTCCGGCCGCACCAACTCGAGGTGGACTCTGGATTTTGACCGCCGACTCGCCATTTCGGTAGTTTCAGGTTGCATCCACGGGCTGGCTTCTATCGGACGCGCCCCCCCGAGCAGCGTCGACCCGCACCGAGTGCTGGAATGCCTTCCGCTTCGTCCCGAGCAATGCAGTCAGCCCAGGGACGTAGGAGCGAACGCAATTTTGATCCCGGGAACCAAGCAAGTCAAGAGAAATCCCGGCATTACGCACGTTTGCATTGATGCCGCCACGGCCCTGCGTTTTAAGATGCTGCCCCAATGATCGATGATCGATGATCGGCGTTCAATTTGCTGCACAAAATGTGCATTCCCACGTGCATGCTGTATTAGGAGATGGCGGGTCCTTGAGCATTCTTAGCGAAGGCGCGGGGACTGCGCGGTATAATCCTGCGTGATGAAGCGTTGCTTCACTGCAAGACGCAGTCATCGGTCGCCCCCCTTGCGTAGACCGCCGAGACTCAGGCGATTTGGGATCACCATCGAACCATGAAATTCGAGGAAAAATACGAACTGTTGGAATCGCTCACTTCGGGCAAAGTGGAAACTTTTGTTGCCAACGACAAACTCAGAGGGGAGCGCGTCGTAGTGCATGTTTTGCATTGCGACCCGCAGAAACCGAACCAACCTACGGTGCAGTGGGTTCTGGATTCGTTTCGCCGGGTCGCACCTGAGCCCGCCGGGCTGGTGCTAGAGACAGGCCGATATGGCGGGACGTTGTACGCCTACCTTGTCACCAAGATGCCCGACAAAGCCGTGTTGCGCGGTTGGGTGCAACAGTACAACGTTCAGGCAAAAGACACGCAAGAGTTACTCATACCGCAAGCCAAACCGGAGGCTCAAACCGATACAGCGACTGCGGAAATCCCTCAGGAAATCAAGCCCGCCGCACTTGTTCGGGACATCCCGCCGGAAATCAAACCCGTCGAACCTGCCCGGGTTCCGATTCAGTTCACGCAAGTGTTTCGCGAATTCGAATCACATGCGGTGCCGAGCGCGCCCAGCGCTCCCGCCAAAGAACCGGAGTTGCCGCCGCCCCCTGTGCCGGATCTTTCGGTGCCGAATCTTCCTGTGCCGAATCTTCCTTTTCCGAATCTCGGCGCTGCAGAAAACCCGTCCGGACTCCGTGCGGCACCCGCCTGGGATGCAGGCGCTCCAACGCCTCTAGTTCCTCCGAAGCAGGAACCGAAGTTCACTAGTTCCGTAGCTCCGGCTCGCGCCGACGTTCCGGTCCAGAGCTTTCCCGCCGCGCCCCCCAAGCCGGCAGTGGGCGATAGATCCAAGACGGGTGAGTTTACGAGTTTTTTCCGAGGGCCGTTTCACGTCGAAGGTCCGTCGGAGTCGCCCACTGAGGCTATTCCTCGATCCCCTTTATCGTCCCGGGAAATGGAAGCTCCTCGGAAATCCGTCGGCGCGTTCACCGAGATGTTCGGGCCGATAACACCGGCAGAGCAGTCGCAACCTTCTTCGAAAGTGGCAGGAAGTGAGCCGGCTGGTTCCGGGTCAGGTTCCGGATCGAGTTCCGGATTCACCGGCTTGTTCGCTGATTCGGAGATTCTTTCGCGAAAGCCCACACCTGCAGCTCCTCCACCACCGGCCGGGCTGCCACGCGCCCTCAGCGATACTCCGGCAACTCCGTCTGCGGCACCAAGAGAGCCGCGCGTCGCACCTCACCCTGCTGCGCCAGCGGCAGCGGTGTTTACGAGCTTGCCGCCTCCTATTCCGGTGCCGCCCAAGCCACCTTCCGTCATACCAGCCGCCCCAGCAGGCGATGGCGCTACCGGAGTGTTCTCAACTCCCACGCCCAGCGCACCCTCTCCCAGCGAGCCGGTGATGGCCAGCGGTCCGAGCCCGTACACCCAAGTAATTTCTGTGAGACCACCGAACGCTGCAGGGGGCGCGGCGGGATCACAGAAGCAGCCTCCAGCTAGGGCGCCAGGAGCGTCTATATTTCCTCCCCCCACCATGCCCCCGCTTCCATCGATGGCACCGCCACCGATGCCACAAGCGCCCGCGATCCCCAAGTTTGCTGCGCCAGCTTCACCTGCGATCAAGCCACCTAAGGTTGAGACTGCCAAGGCGCCAGTCTCGTATTGGCCGCTGGTCTTGATCCTGACCGTGCTTTTATTCATGGCAGTTTTGCTGGTGCTCTACTTCGTGCTGAAACACTGAACGCGTCAAGGGTATTGAAAATCCCCGGTTCTCGGGCAAAGAACGCGCGAGAAATGGGGCACCCAGCAAAACGCTCACGACGGTTCGAGATGCGAGTTCAGTTCGACTGCGGCAGAAGAATCAGCAGTTCAAGCGTGGGATTGGCAAGGTCTCCAGGAACGTAGGCCGCGAAGTTGCGTGCGCGGTTGACCGCTTCCCAGGCAGCCCCGGACTGGTTCAGCGCAAAGTACTGGTACTTCAGCTTCACCGGGATCGCACTCGGGGGATTGGTCAGATGCCGGAGCTGGATTCCGGGCAGGGCCTGCTTCACCAAGTGTTCAATGTGCGTCGCTGAACAGACCTTCACCAGTTGCGGCACTTTCTGAATGATGGTTTCTTCATTGGTGTCCGCGCTCACCGCCAGGTACATGCGCGAGTTCACCAGATACTTGTCGTGGTCGATCGCGGTGGCATAAATCGAGTTCTGCACCAGCTTCAACGGGAGCGAAATCAAATTGGATGGGACCACAGTCTCCAGCAGCGAGCGGAGTTTTTCGTCGAGCTCGGAAAAAATCGGCCCGAGCGAATCATGCACGTAAAGCGGCAGATCGCGCGGCCGCATTTTTTGAGAGAAAGTCGTAAGCGAGCCGGCCAGCCCCACCATTGCGGCATACAACTCCTCGGGATGGCCCATTTTGCTCTCGTACAGATGCGAAAACACCGGGAAGTTGGAGTTCACCGTATACAGCAGCCAGAAGTTGGCAATGTCGGAGGCGCTGAAATCTGCCAGGCTCTGATTCTTCTGGCGTCGTCCCGCGGAGAGTTGGGTGCTACGCGCCGAGAGCAGTTCCACCAAGCCCCGAAGCAAACCTACGAGGTACTCGCTCGCTCCGATTTCGATGAGTGGCGGAATGAAACGAGGATTGAGTTGGAAGGTGCCCGCGGGGGTCCGCTCTACATTGGCGATGCCAAGCACGGATGATCCTTCGCGGTTTTCGGAGTCAGCCAGCAAACGCATATTTTTTCGCGCCACCTGGATCGGCTTCTCCCCGATTCCGGTGTTCTCGTCGCGAAATGCAGCCACTTCCGCCAGATAGCGAGTGCCGCCGTCTTTGCCGGCAGATACATTCAAGCCACGCTGGCGGTAGTCGGGAATGGCCAGGTAAATGTCAAGATTCTTAGCGCCAGGCTCAAAGAATTCATCCAGAGATTTGGAAGGCGGCGGCGGATCTGCCTCGGGTACATCAAACAACAATCCATCGGGGAAAATTCCGGCAGCACGAGTAACGGCAAACTGGCCCTCAACCAGTAACTCCCCGTTGATTGCCAGTTCGCGAAAGCCCCAGGGACAAAATTTGAGCGCCTGCAGCCGGAAGTTCAGGGTGTCCTCAAGGAAGCGATCCTGCAGTTGGAGGTGCTGCGGGGTCAGGAACGTGCCCTTGGTCCAGAGAACTGGTTTGAGCTGCTTCATAGGATCGTGGCGCGCCCCGGCTTGCCTGGAGGCAAACCTCAGGCCATTTTCAACACGGCTGCCCACGATAGCAATTCCTGGTCCAGGAAGCAAAGGGCAAATCAGGAAGGGGAAGAATCAGCGACATAGACAGAGGAACAGAGCTCAGACAAACGGGGCGGTGGATGGACCTGGAACAGTTATTCTTCTTCGTCAGACTTCCACAAGCCTTCCATGAACCTCAGCCATTCCTGCGTTCTGGCGCGCAAAATCTTGGACGCGTTGCGAGAGAAGACCGCCAGCCCAAAATCTCCACGGGCGCGGCGCAGCACCAGTCGGATTTCCTCCACCACATCCTGGGGAATCGCGAGGTTCTCTTCCAGGCTTTCGAGCAGCTCGAACATGTCGGGTGCCGCAGCAATGAGATTGGCGTTCGCATTGGCGTCCGCTTCGCCTTTCACGGATGCCACCGGCTGCCCACAGCGGTCGATTACCCGCGACCACTTTTGCGGGTCAACTCGCCACATGCCGGAGGTTACCTTTGTCCTGGCCATTTACTACTCCTTCAACTGGACACTTCCCTTTTGTATCTTATCGTTAATAGTCTAAGATGCGATCACTTCCATCAAGGTTACAAAGGTTTTCCAGGGTTAACCGGCAGGGTTCAGCCTGTACTGCTCATCGGCTAAACCGTTTAGATTCAGTAGATTTATGAGACCCTTAGGCCTAACCGGAACGAGTCGAAAGGAAGACAAAGGTGCCTTATTCCGATGCGGGCGCCATAATCTCGCGTCGGTTGGCGGGAGAGTCCGCCACTTCGCTCAGGGAAGCAATTTCCGCAATTTCCTCGGCTCCTTGCATTCGCGGCTGGCTCTGCTAGAATCTCCGGCGGCCGACCCGGTCGGGAGTCCTGTATGCCAATGCAAGTCTGCATGGGGGCGATGATGATGTGCACCATGGGGATGGCGCCCAGTTCCCTCGTCGTACTACCCGTGAACCGGGTGATGACCGACGAAGTCCCCGATGCTAACATCATGGACCACATCCCACTTGTCAATATCATGCCATTCGGCATGTGCATATCGCCCGCAAACCCGATGGTCGCTGCTGCCACCGCGGCCGCGTTGGGCGTCCTCACCCCTATGCCGTGCATTCCTGCCACAGTGGCCCCGTGGGTGCCGGGAGCTCCCACTGTACTGTTGGCGGAAATGCCAACACTCGACAATACGTCGATGCTGATGTGCATGTGGGCGGGCGTGATCACATTCGTCGACCCGGGCGAGTTCACGGTGATGGTACCGTAAGTGGCGTGTGCCCTTGAGTCGCGAGAAACGGCGCTATCCGTTGGGTCCGGATCCGATCTGCCGCACTGCCGTTTGTTCGATAACCGAATTGTCATAAATAACGGCATCCATCAGTCGATGATTGGGATGTGGGTGAGACAGGTGTGCGGGCGGTCCCTTTGTCTCTTTTTTCTCCTTCTCGCCAGATTCCGAGATTGCGTCTGCGGCTTTGTCCTGAAAGATATTCAGGGCAACCTCTACCGGGATGGCCCACACTTCTCCCTCCTCTCCCAAAACTGCTTTTAGAC
>Ga0307474_10000033_pt1 | contig 108108 bp, 96 predicted proteins | sample atmos_gasesECM1C_2_FD_203312 | JGI IMG/M metagenome (GOLD analysis project Ga0307474, IMG submission 203312) | Hardwood forest soil microbial communities from Morgan-Monroe State Forest, Indiana, United States - atmos_gasesECM1C_05 | ecosystem: Environmental > Terrestrial > Soil > Temperate...
ACCTGGCTCGCAAACTCCGTCGCTACATCAACGCCTACTCCGCCAACGCTCGCCCCATCCAATGGAAGTACTCTGACCCCAGCCGCCGCCTGCCCACTAACGAATTCACTGCGACAGTCCACTAGGAGATGGGCAATCGCTGGCGCTATCTCCGGATGGAAAATGGGCTCTCTCCAGCCGTGGGGACAACCAGACCGATCTCTTTGTTTTGCCCACCGGACCAGGCGAGCCAAAGCAGTTGGACGGTCACGGAATCATTCACAGCGCGGCCCACTGGTTTCCGGACGGGACCCGGATTCTCTTTTCTGGAACGGAGTCCAATCATGGTGTCCGGCTTTATGTGCAGGACATCGCCACCAACAAGATTGCGGCCATCAGCCCGGAAGGAACCAACGGGCTCTCGTTTGCCTTGTCACCGGATGGCCGGGTCGTCGCCGCTATCGGTCCTGACGAAAAGGGTTATCTGTTTCCCATTGCTTCAGGTGAGCCTAAACCGATACCCGGTCTGCTGGCGGGAGAAGCTCCTGTCGCCTGGAGCGCCGACGGTCGCTCGCTATACATCTACCGAGGTGGTGAGCTGCCCGCCAAGATTTATCGCTTGGACATCGCCAACGGCAGTCGAACCCTGTGGAAGCAACTCATGCCTCCTGATCCCGCAGGCGTGGAATACGTTGGCCCAATTCTTCCCTCACCCGACGGTACAGCCTACGCCTACGGCTACCGCCGGTTGCTCTCCGATCTTTATCTGGTGGAAGGGTTGAAATAGCAAGAGGTGCACTTGACTTTGGGTGGAACAGAGCTTCACCGCTTGCGGAAAACTGTCGGCCTTGGAGTTTTGAAAGGGCTCGGCTTCCCAGCCGCGCCGTAAGTCTTTGAAACGATCCACGACACGGCTAAAGCGCGCCCTTTTCAAGGCTCAGTTGCCGATTTCGCATATGGGTCACACATTGCGTCCCCGTATCTCTGGGCACTACGCTACGAGTACGGAGCGGGAAGTTTTCTTTGTCTTCGATGCTCGCGCATCTCGTTCGCCGGATGGGTTCGAATCCGCAAAGACGTTCGCGGTTTCCCGGTGCACAGATAAGACAAATCCAGCTTCCCGGTCTTCAGGAAAATAACTGACCTAATCTGGCATAAGAGACTCCTTTCCCTCGAAGTCTAGCTCTGCGAAGAGTGATAGGTCTAAGAGGTAGTATCTATCGGTGACATAATTTCTTCCTTTTGGACGAGTTGGCCGCTTCGCAGCCCACGCTCGCCCAGAACTATTGCACCCCAGCAGCACTTCCGCAGCAATGCCCGGTGCGGGTAGACGGAGTATTATGCGAATACCCCTATGAAGCTGACGAAAACGGAGCAGAGCAATGGCTGAGTCGATTGATTGGCCGCGGATGCGTCCTCCGCGGTCTCGCCGCCGGTTCCTGATCATTCTCGCGGCCGTTGCCGTTATCCTCTTCGGCGGTCGCACCGCCTTGTCGTATTACGTGGATGTGCTCTGGTACGGATCGCTCGGCTACGGAGACGTCTTCTGGAAAACCTTAAGCCTTCAGTGGGGAATCTTCACGGCTTTTGCGGCGGCCACATTTCTCATTCTGTTCGGATCGTTCCTGGCGCTGAAGCGAGCTCACCTCCCCGACTTGCCAAGTGGCCACACGATTTTTATTGGTCAACAGCCGGTGAAACTGCCAGTTGAGCCCGTCCTGCGCCTCATCGCCCTCGGCCTCTCGCTGGTCATCGCTGCTGCAACCGGAGCCGGCATGATCGTGGAGTGGCCGACGCTGGCGCTCTTCTGGTACGCGCCACGCGCCACTGGTGGCGTCGTCGACCCGATTTTCGGGAAGCCGCTGAACTTCTTTCTGTTTACCCTGCCGGCATGGCAACTCATTGCCGGTTGGCTGCTCACCTTAGCCGTCATCACCTGTGCACTCGCCGCTTTCTTCATACTCATCACCGGCGGAACCCGTGTGCTGGCGCGTCGCAGCAGTGTCACATTGCCTTGGCGAGGTTTCTCCATTGCCTTTGCGTTTCTGTTGCTGGTCGTCGCGATGCTCGCGTATATCGGCAGGTTTGAGCGTTTGTTCGAGGATCATACGATCTTCGGAGGCGTGACCTACACGGACGCGCACGTCACGCTTACAGGAATGCTTGTCGTGTGCGCGGCGCTCGTTCTTGGCGCGGTGATCGCGGCCATGAACGCCGTCTCGATGCAACGCGGCCGCTGGCTGGTGGCAGCATCCCTTCCGGCCGCGGTCTGTTATGTCGGCCTTCAAGTGGTCGTCTGGTACGTCAGCAGCTTTGTCGTCAAACCGAATGAACTGGTGCGTGAGAAGCCCTACATTGTCTACAACACCGACTTGACGCGGCAAGCCTACGGCTTGAACCGGGTCATGCAACGCGAGTTTCCGGCGGAGACGACCGTGGACGCAGCCGACCCGGAGCACAATCAGGCCACGCTGCAAAATATCCGGCTGTGGGACTGGCGGGCACTGCAGGACACGCTGCGCCAGATTCAGGAAATCCGCACTTACTACGACTTTCCGGATATCGACATTGATCGCTATGAAATCGAGGGCACGATGCGCGAGGTGATGCTGGCAACCCGCGAACTGAACGTCGAGAAGCTCCCGGAGAGCAGCCGCAATTGGATTAATGAGAAGTTAATCTACACCCACGGCTACGGCATTACGATGAACCCAGTCAATGGGTTCACGCCGGAAGGGTTGCCCACCCTGATTCTGAGCAACATGCCGGTCCAGAGCACGGTGCGCGGTCTAAGTGTGTCGCGCCCCGAAGTCTATTTCGGCGAGTTAACCAACACTGATGTCTACGTGAAGACACGGCAGAAGGAATTTAACTACCCGCAAGGCGAGACCAACAATTTAACGTCCTATGAGGGTAACGGTGGCATCGTGCTCGGCGGTTTCCTGCGGCGCATCGTTATAGCGCTCGACCGAGGTGACCTGGCGAAGCTGCCGTTCAGCGATGACGTCACCAAAGATAGTCGGCTGCTGATGCGGCGCAACCTGCGTGATCGCGTAACGGAACTGGCGCCGTTCCTCACCTACGATCCGGATCCTTACGTTGTACTTGGCGCCGACGGACGGCTTTCCTGGATCATGGATGGGTTCACGCTCTCAGACACCTACCCGTACTCTACGCATTCCCGTCTCGATAACAACACCATCAACTACATGCGGAATAGCGTGAAGGTGGTCATTGACGCCTACGATGGCACGACCACGTTTTACGTGTTTGATACGGAAGATCCGATCATAGCAGCCTACCGCCGCATTTTCCCCAGTCTGTTCAAGGATGCGGCCACAATGCCGCCCGGGCTGCGCAAGCACGTGCGCTACCCCGAGTTGTTGCTCAAGCTGCAGGCAGAGGTTTACGGTCTTTATCACATGACCGATCCGGAGGCTTTTTACAACCGCGAAGATCTGTGGACGGTGGCCACCGAAGTCGGATTGAGCGAAGGCGGCGAACAAAGGACTCAGGTGATGCAGCCGAATTTCGTGCTGATGAAACTGCCGGACGAAACCGGTGTGGAGTTTGTAGAAATTCTGCCATTCACGCCGGCGAACCGGAATAATCTGATCGGCTGGATTGCCGGACGCAGCGATGCTGAAAAATACGGCACATCGGTGGTTTACAACTTTCCCAAAACCAAGCTGGTCGATGGACCGCTGCAAATCGAAGCACGAATCGATCAGAACGCGCAGCTTTCCGGACAATTGACACTCTGGAATCAGCAAGGCTCGCATGTGCGGCGCGGGGCGCTGCTGGTGATTCCGACCGGGAAAGCGCTGTTGTATGCGGAGCCGATTTACTTGCAGGCCGAACGCAGTCCGATGCCCGAGTTGCGCCTGGTGGTGCTTGCGCTGCAAGATCGGCTTGCGTATGGACCAACCTTCGAGTCGGCGATGGCCGCCCTTTTCGGCGGAGCCGTCTCGTCTTTAAGTGCTCCGTCAACCAGCGCAGCGGCGGAGCCGGCGCGACGTGCAGCCACGTCGTCCGCGACGCCTCAGCCCGCAGAGAATCTTGAGGCGCTGATCGCGGAAGCTGCCAAAGACCTTGCCGACTACCAGCGTTTGACTGCGGAAGGCAAACTTGGTGAGGCCGGCCAGAAGCTTGAGGAATTAAAGCGCGCACTCGACAAGCTCAATGCTCGAAAAAGATAGTCCCACTGCGGTGCTGAGCGACGTTTCTTCGGATGTCATGACGGTTTTCTCCGTCCCTTTTCGCAATGTGTAGTGAAGGCTGGTTACAGCGAACTGCGCGCTAGAAATCTGCGCAGCTCCCGCAAGAAACAGAATAGCGATTTAGAGGAGTCTCATGAACAATTCGTGCTTACGCATAGCGGTACTGGTTATGGTGTTGGCCTTTGCGGTTCTTGGCGTCGGGTGTGGAAAAAGTGCCGAAGGAAAGTATCGAGATCCCAGCGGGACGATAAACGCGGAATTCAAAGACGGCAAGGCGTACATCGCCCTTGGCGCTTACGCGGTTGACGGTACGTACAAAATTGATGGCGACAAGATCGTCGCCAGTGGCAACTTCGGACTGATGCTGCCCAACCCGGTCGTCTTCACGATCAACAAAGATGGAACGATCGATGGCCCCAGGGACACGATGATTCCAAGGCTCGAGAAAGTGAAGTGACGGACGCAGTTAGCTATCCCTGGCAGCGCTGTTACGCAGACACGGATTGCATCTGAACGGGCGGTCGAACCGCACCCGTTGTAATCCCAGACGTCTGGGAAGGGCCCGACTTCAGTCGGGCCGCTACTCGTTGAAAATGTATCCGTGGACAAAAAAACGCCGACGCCCCGCCTTCTCAAAGGCCGCAGCGTCGGCGGATAGTATGTGAAGTCAGGCTAGCCTTCTGTGTCCAAGCCAAACTTCCTGGCAACTAACTGCCCAACACACCAAAGGCGGGCAGCAAATCCTGGATCGCAACCCACTTTCCGTTATTCGAACCGCATTGAGTTCCGGTTGTCTTGCACCACGAAGCAGCCGGATGGCTTCTCATATCGGTGCTGTTAAAGGCCCAGGCGCCGAAGAAGGTCGGGTGTTTCTTGTCGTTAGTACTTACAACGACCCAGTACTGTGTTCCCGCCTTGACTGGTATCCCGGCCGCATCGTGTGCAGTAACCAGCGTGCAACAGCTGCCGAATTGATTCCCGGCGATCACCTGGAAGCTTTTGATTGCCTTTCCGGGCACTCCGCTGGCATCGTTATTGAGGCTGAGAACGAAATTCTTGTCGCCCTCTATGAATCCGACCGATGTTTCAAGCTTGTTTACGGTAGCGTCCGCCGCGGGTGTGAAAGGGATCGCTAGCCAAACTTCAAACCCTAGCCCCGATGAGATCCCAGTAATCGTGTTGCCATAGCAGCAAAAGAACGTGCCGAAGGGGTACGTGCTCAGGTTGCCGGCAATAGTTTTCAAAGCCGCGTCCGAATCGACGTCCCTTGGCGTGATGATGGACGGGGCTTTGGTTGCGATTGCCTGTCTTCCGTCGCTGCTGGTGACGATGTCGCGTTTAGACCCCAATGCCAGCGCGGCTACGCCAATGAGCGTCATGACGGCCAGACAGATTGTTATGCGTGCGAGTGGTGACTTAACCATTATCTTATTCTCCTCCGTTTTTAGTTAGGTTTACCTCAGGCTTGGTTGAAACCCCGGTGCAGATCCGTGGAGTGTTCACTGCCTCCCGCCGCAGTAGCTCGCTGAATCGTCTCCGCTGCTTTGAGGTCCGCAAAGTACCAGTCCGATCGCGCAGCTAGAATCAGCTCGTCGACTCCGCAGAAGGCGGTGGAAAGTCAAGAGCTAGAGCGGAGAAAATCTGAACATAGACAGAATATTGATGTCAAGCAGAAACGGCTTCTGGTGCGGGATTTCCACGATCAAGGTGCAATTCTCTGCGCAGGGTGTGCAAGTTTTTTATGTACCGCGGTTGCGACCGTCGTTTCTCATTCCTTTGGCCGGATTTTTCTACAGGCATCAAGCAAAAGTGAATCACAAAAAACCGCCGACGCCTTGCCTTTAGTCGGCAGGTTCGTCGGCGGGTTGAGTTTGTTCAGGCTGCACTCAATGCAAGCGCAGCCACGAATCTATAACCTAGTTGCCCAGCACTGCAAAGGCCAGCCCGTCTGTGGTTTGAAAAGCGGTCCAGGCGTCGTTCGTGTTGCATGTGCCGCCCTGGTCGTCCGAGCAGTATTGGGCGAATGTGGTCAAGTCGATTTCATCTGTGTCATTGACGTTCCAGGCAGCGAAAGCGGTGGAGTCCTTCGCGCCTGTCTTTAGCACGACCCAGTATTGGGTCCCGCCGGTGACGGCAAGGCCTGCCGTGTCAAACCTCGTCTCGACTACGCAGCAGCTTCCGAAGTTGGGCAGATTCGAGATGTTCCAGCTCTTCAATGCGGTTCCGGGTAGGCCGCTGGCGTCGGAATAGATGCTGAGCACAAGCCCGTTGGTCCCTTCAATGAGACCAACTGCGACCTTAACCTTGGTGATGGTGTGATTGGCGCTGGGCGTGAATGCGGCTGCAGTCCAGATCTCGGGGGAGCCTGACACGGCGGTCGGCCCCAAGATCGTATAGCCTGAACAGCACCAATACGTAGCCTTCGAGTAGATTGAGAGGCTGTCGTAAATCTTGACCAGGCCCGCATCCGAGGATTCGTTTCGCACGACCGACGCGGTGCGCTTCGTGGCAGTCACCATTCTTCCGTCCTTGCTCAGGACGATTCCATCCTTGGTGGCAGCAAAAGCGGTCAGGCTAGCGAGAGCTAGCACGGTCAATGTCAGTAGGGTTTTCTTACACATTTTATTTATCTCCTCCGTGGTTTTAAGTTGGGTTAGCTGAGGTAAAACCGGAACTCCGAACCTGGGTCGTATATTTGTGACGGTGATAGCGGCCTCGGTCCTCTCCGGCTGCTGTACGTCTGCGAAGAGCTCGATTGTGACAGTGCGCGGAAAATGGATGACCAATTCGACTGTCTCCCCACCCGCAACAAAACCATCCCCGAATTTCCGAAGATGTCCAAAAATCAAGCGTAAAAAAGTGAACGAATTTTTGCACTCATACATCCCACTGTCAAGCAGAATCCTTCTCCGGAGCGGGATTTCAGCGTCACAGTGCAAAACTCTGCGCACGATTTGCAAAAACTTTGTACGCCATCCGCTGCCTTGCTCGTCCGTATCCGAAAGCAGCACAAGTTTGAAGTTCTTCTGATGACGATGCCCCGGAGGCCTTCGTCTATCGACCAGTCTGTGGAATGAATGTTTCTGGCGGATCGAAGAAGCAGCGGCGCCACAAGGCTTGATCTGAGAGAGTGCCGGCCTTCCACTGCTGAAGAGTGGGCAAGGTCGCGGCCGCCATTCCGCCATCTTCGGAATCAAAAATCACCACCACTCCAGCCGCTTCGGTCGGCACCTGCGTCAGTTCGACGTATACCTTGTCGAACAGGGATTTTGCGAATTCTAATTTTGCTCGCGAACCGGTTTCCGATGCGCTTCCGCTGGCGTTTTGAACCGTCAAGATTTTCACCGTCTTTCCTCGAAGCGGCTCCCAGGTGCCAGGGAAAGATGCGATTTGTTCGTTCTGGACCTGAAAATGTGCAGCGTTGGCCGGTGTCGAGGGATTGTCAGGTTTCGTGTCAGCAGCGAAGGTTTTCGGCATTTCGAGGCCTGAGCGGCGAACCCATCCGCGAGAGAGACCCGAGATACGGACGTGAACCCAGCTGGCGTTCATATCGAGAATCTCAAACTCGTCTTCGGCGGTGGCGAGAAACAATACTTTCGCGCCTTCGATCGGACTTACCAGAACCGGCGTACCGGACTTTTTGACTGCGACCAGATTGTTGGGGTGGGCCTGGTTGCGGAGAATTTCCTCGAGACCCTTCGCTTCCTTCGTCAGGTCTTCCATGTGTTTATCCGCCACCGCCCTCTGCGTCGCTAACGAGGCAACCAAATCCGAACTGACGGCGTTCCCCACCTTGAACGGTGAAGAATCAGGTGCGCCTGCCTTGGAGGTCGCGATCGAGCCAGCGGTAGATCCGACGCTGGGCACGGGCGCTGAGATGGTTGGAGTTGGGCTTGTAGTGGTGCGCTTAGGCTGTGTAGGCACCGAGTTCACGGGAGGCCGATTCGCCGACGGAGGCGATGTCGTGCCACTGAGCGCATCCTCCAGACGGTCCAGAAAATCTGTTTCCAGGCGGCCGTTGGAGGGGAGTTCCTGGTAGCCGGATTTCGAGGAAGCGGGATCCGCGTACCAGGCAGTTATCTTCGCGCTGACTCGCACTAACGCTCCGCCAGAGGGCGTAGAGCTGACATGTATCGCGCATTGATAGTAACCCCGCTGGAAACGGTCCAGGGAACGATCGCCTGGACGCGTGAAACCATCGAGAACCGGCAGTCGTCCGGACGCCGAAGGCTGCAACCCAACGAGAGCTTTTTCTACCACCGGCTTCGACTGTGCGAAGGTGCGCTCATATGGAACGCTCTGGGCATCGCTGGCCCGTGCCACCAGCGTCGGAACTCCGACGCAGAACATGAGAAACAAAGCTCGCGCCCAAGCTGCCGCCTGATGCCTTTGCTTCACGGCAGCGGCTCCAGTTGCTCGTGATGTATCCAACCGTGCTGCCCGTCTTCGGTTTCGACGCCGTACCAGTAGGGCGTCGCAACCACAATCACGACTTCGGTGCCGGTATCCAGAGACTTCAAATTCGAAGCGGTGTGGAAGGGAGCGGACTTGAGTTGGGCGCCGGGAGCTTTAATCACCCGTTCCGCCTCCCGGCGGAGGTCCCGCACGTGCTGTTCCAATCCCTGCACAGAAGTTTCCGCCGCGGCGAGGGCCGCAGCTTCGTCTTCCTCATTCTTGTGCTCGAGCGCCCGCCTGGCCAACTCCTCCTGACGCTGCTTTTCTCCCTGCTGAGCCTGAGTCTTCTGCAATTCGAGTGCGTCAACCTGATCCTGAATGTCTTTGTACTCGGCGCCTTCAACGCTGCCATCGGAGGGATGCACGGTTCGCCGGAAGTCCTCGGCAAAAACGGCATCGATACGCAAAATCGTTCTGCTTGCATCTCGGCTCTGCACCACGTAGCGCACCGCCAGCGTGCCTTCGTCGGCTGTCTCCTTGAAATTAGCGGGCGCCAAAACCTTTGCACGAACTTTGTAGAAGACTTTGCCGGGATCGGTCCATTGCGGAAATAACGGCGAGGATTCGGCCGAACTGGCGTGTTCGATGTACTTGTCTTTGTTGTATTCGAAGCTGCCTTTGATGACGCCGTCTTCAACAACAGCCTCGACTGCCTGCAGAACCTCCCTCTCCGGAGCGGCGATTTCGGTCGAAAAGCTTAGGCCAAATTCTTCTTTCTTTTTGTGTTCGCGGCCAACAAGCGGAGCAATTGTGAGAGCCAGCGAGAACGCTGAGAGCACAACTTGAGCCAGTCTGCGACCGCGGAAGCCACGATTGTTTCTGGCAAGTGAGAATCCGCTGGCAACGAACTTGAGAATCCCTGTCCTTGGATCGATATTCCGCATTCACTCTAACTGCTGGCCCGCTCTTAAGATGTTTTGGCGTTCGCCTAACTCAATATTAGCTCTGATACTCTCGACCGAGGTCGGTTGTCAACTTGTCCGATTTTCCGTTTAAGGGCACAATCTGTTTTCCTGCCGGGTCTTTCCCCGCACTATGCGGCCGTTTTTGTGCAGAGAACGCAGCGATAACCCGTCGCTTCCGAGATTTCGTGTTTGTTGAAGTGAGCCGACGCCGAACACCGTCTTGGCCCAACTCCGTGCGTGACAACGCCTTGACAATTTTTTTACAAAATATAGACGAAGTTATCACACTCGAATTGGAAAGGAATGGTACCGTTTCGCTTCGAATTGATTATTTTCAACTTCTAAGGCATGAAGACGGCAATAAAACGGAAGGAGCACGCAGCGGGCCAGACTGGGCTCACCTTGCTCGAAAATGGCGACGGAATCAAACCCAAGCGGACTCGTGATCGGACTGCGAAGAGAGAGGCTCTTATTCAAGCGGCCTTGGGACTGTTTGCAGCCAAGGGCTACGAGGTGACGACCACTCGCGAAATTGCCGCGTCGGCGGGCTGCGCCGAGGGTCTTATCCATCGCTATTTCAAGGGCAAGCCTGGACTGCTCGCGGCGATGATCGAACATCGAGTGTCAAAAGAAGTGCTGGACCTCAGCCACCAGTCACGGCCAGCTCACAACCTGGAAAATGAGTTCCTGGAGTTGGTCGGTCGAGAAGTCGAGCGCATATGGGAAAGCCGTGATTTTCTCCGAGTGGCCGTTCCTCGCGCTATTGTGGATCCATCTCTAGGCAGCCTGATGAACAGGGCGCTCGTCTCGCGCGCCAAAGCGATCTCGGAGCGTTTGCAAGCTTATGAATCTGGCGTCAGCCTGCCGCCAGGCACAACCGAAGTCTTAGCGCAGACAGTCGGAATGCTCGGTTTCATATTTGGTTTTGTGCGGCCGGTGCTGCTCGGGCATGATCGGTCTCGCGCAAAGAAAATGGCGACCACCGTGGCTAAGATTCTTGTGGGCAACTCGGTGGCTTCCATAGTCCTCTGATCACTTTTTCCCATCGCAAAAATCAGCTTCTCTTGTTTTTTCTTGACACCGCTCTAACGAACATGATAATTAGTGCGTCCACGCGCACTTTACAGGTAATGGATGGTTTGACTTGTATCTCGTTTCAGGAAGAACCAGATAAAACCGCTCCTGCTGGTGCGTGTGCCTAACCGCGGCTCGGCGGATTTGCTGCTTTTCCTGTCAACAGGGTCTGGTCCAATACAACCGTTTTCGGCGAAACCTTTAGACATTTTGTAACGATTGATCGCGGAAGGAAGCTTGATGCGCTCGCTTGTTACGTCTGGATGATTTGCCGTTAGTTTTTGCCGTTGTGATTTCGGATTCAGGAGGAGTGGATGATCTCGTCCCGGAGAAATTTTGCGGGTCGCTTGCTGCTGGTCGTGCTGGTCTTTGGCTGCTTCCAAAATGCTCGCGCGTTGCCCGCTTTCGCCCGTAAGTATGGCTTGCGTTGCTCAGCCTGCCACGAATCCTGGCCGATGCTGAATTACTTTGGACAAAAGTTCAAAGACAACGGCTATCAGCTCATGAATGATCGCGATGCCCCGATCTGGCAAAACCCGTCCTATTGGCCAGTCACCTTCCGCATTACCCCGATCTGGCACCGCGTGAGCAACAACAAAGTCGCGGAAGATGCGGTGGTAGGAACCGGCCCTCCCACAGTCGAAAAAAGGCTGGAATCCTCCGGTTTCGACCTCAGCGGCCTCGACTTTCATACCGGCGGCACCCTGGAGAAGAACATCTCCTTCTACGTACTTCCTTCTTCGAACAACGCCGCGCAATTTCACTTTGAAACAGTCATGGGCCGTTTGGATAATCTGTTCGGCAGCCCTTGGCTGAACGTGAAGTTCGGCAAGTTCGAACTCGATAATCTGCTTTCCGAAAAGCGCATCCTGACCTTGACGGGTATTGGCGGCATCTACCAGACGTATCACTTTAGACCAATTGGTGACGGCAACTTTTTCGGCCAGATTGGAGACAATCAATTAGGCGTCGAAGTGATGGGTCACTCGGCAAACGATCGCACCCGTTACTCCGCAGCTCTGCTGAGTTCGGTCGATGGAAATGTCGGGCTGCCCTTCGGTTCCAATTCCTACAGCGGTTTCTTCACTGCCAGCCAGGCATTTGACACCGGCAAGCTAGGCGTGCAGCGCATTGGCTTTTATGCCATGGTCGGAGAGGCGCCGGTAACGTTCTTGACCTCAGGTGGAATGCCTATCCCGGGATCGGGCATTGGCAACAAAGGCTTCCATCGCGAGGGCTTCGTCGGCCAATTCTACTTCGGTCCGCACTTTGACCTGCAAGTGGTTACCCAGCACGGATGGGACAATGCCTGGTTTGGACAAGGCTACGGCGGAGGAGCCCCCTTTAACCTCGTCCCCGGCACCCCGCTACCCGCAGGGGCGCAGGCTCCCAGCTGGAACGGCGCCTTGTTTGAAGCTCACTACGTCTACAGTCCACAGCTCATCTTCATCGGAAGGTTTGAGTTGGAACGAGTGTCGCAGCAGCCAAACAGCTCCGCTTCGGCCACTCCTTCCCCTTCGAATCTGGGCAACCTTACCACCTACACCATTGGATACCGCTACAACCCGTTCATGACCAGCAGAGCTGGCTTCGCCTGGCACAATGAATACGCCTTCTTGCACCAGGACTTGGCATCGCCGTTATTTGGCAACAATGTCAACTCAAGCGAATTGTTGATCGGTTTTGACTTCGACTTCTAGAGAGGATGAGTAATGCGCGCTAGATTATTTTGGTCGCTGTTGGCAAGTGCAGTCGTCGTGGTCGCGCTTTGTTCGTTGTCTGGGGCGCAGAACACGCCGTACATGGAAGAACAGTGGCTGGGGATGGAAAGCCATGTCGGCGATCTCACCGGCCACGCCGTCAACGCCAGGGGAGACTATCGCCGGTACTGTGCAGGGTGTCACGGCGATTTGGGCGATGGCCAGGGCGAAAATACTCCGTGGCTCGATCCCAAGCCCCGGGATTTCACCATAGCCCAGTTCAAATGCCGTTCCACTCCGACCGGAACTTTGCCCACCGACGAGGATCTGTTCAACACCATCGCCCGTGGTCTCGATAACTCCAATATGCCGCCGTGGAATACCTTTACCAGAGTGCAGCGAGCCGATCTGGTCGCTTATATCAAGCACTTTTCGGCTAAATGGCAAACCGAGAAACCGGGAACGCCAATTCAGATTCCACCTGAGCCGGAAGTTACGGCGGAGCGAATCAAGGCTGGTCAGGCATTGTTTAAGCGGCTGGAATGTTGGAAGTGCCATGGAGTCGAAGGTCGAGGTAATGGCCCGTCCGCAGACACGCTTACCGACGATCTGAACCGTCCGATCAAACCTTTCAACTTCCATGACGGAAACCGTTTCAAGTGTGGCACCAGCGACGCCGATCTGTATAAAATATTCATGACCGGCTTGGATGGTACCCCTATGCCGTCGTTCGCCGACAACGTCAAGCCAGATGAAGCCTGGGACCTGGTGTTTTATCTTCGTACCCTTCAGCCCATGAAGACAAAAGAAAAAGCGATCGCCAGACAACTCGGTCTGAAGCCGATCGATCCCAATGCTCCAGCGCCGGCTGCAACTCCTCAGCAATGAGGCTGCATCCGCGCGAAGTCATTCTGAAAGAGGAGATGGATTCAATGAAAGCTGGATACAAAATCGTGGTAATGAGTTCGGCGTTGCTTGTTCTCGCATGCGGGTTCCTGTTTTCCGGGAAGAGTGTGAGCGCCGCCGGCGAAGGTAAGATTACGGGCACGGTCAAGCTGGATGGCACACCTCCGCGCCAACGACCCATTGACATGTCCAAGGAGCCGAGTTGCGCCAAGATCCACGAGAGCAGCCCGGTGCACACGGAGAACGTAGTGGTGGGCGCGAACGGAGCCCTGCAATTCGTAGTTGTCTACATTTCCGAAGGCTTGACGGGAAACGAAGCCACCGCCGTCTCCTCTGCGAACCCCGATTGGGACCAGAAAGGCTGCCAGTATATTCCTCACGTGATGGCCCTGAATCCGAATCAGCACTTCAAGGTCACCAACAGCGATCAGACCTCGCACAACATTCACCCCATGCCGAAACAGGGTGGACCCAATCATGAGTGGAACAAGTCGCAGCCGCCGGGAGCTGCCCCGTTTGACGTGGCCTGGACAAACGAGGAAGTCTCGATCCCGGTCAAGTGCAACATCCATCCCTGGATGCACGGCTACATGGCCGTGGTGAAGGGTCCCAATGCGGTGAGCGACGCCAGCGGCTCTTACACAATTAGTCTGCCGCCGGGAAGCTACACCTTGACCGCTTGGCAAGAGGAGTTAGGAACGCAAACCCAGAAGGTAACCGTAGCTGCCGGGAAACCAGCGACGGCGGATTTCACCTTCAAGGCAAAATGAACAATTATTCACGAAGATTTCAGGTAGCGTTTAACATTCCTCAGCTAGCATAGCGTGCCAGCAACCAAGGACAGCCGCCGAATGGGGTGGCGGCTGCCTTTAACAAGCCGTTGCGGCCGGCTGGACAGCCGGCCAGAGGCGAGGCATCATGGCCAAATTCTTTGCCGTCACCATCATCGTAATCGCGATAGCATCCGCGATTCCCATCCTCCGCCACACCTGGGTGGCGCCCGAGGACATCTCGACGCATGGCGCTCTGATTGACGATCAAATGTCGGAGACCATGGCCGAAGCTGGAATCTCATTTCTCGCCGCACAATTCGTTTTGGCTATCTTCATCTGGCAGTTCTCCAACCCGCGTCCAGACGCGAAGATCAAAAACTTTCCCGGCGGCGCCAAGGGTTTGGTGATCGCTGCTTTCGTTCTGGTCGGAGCGGAAGTTCTGGCCCTCGGAATCTTTGGAGCGAAGGCTTGGGCCGACGTTTACTTCACGCCACCGACGGCCAGCGCCATGCCAGTGCAAGTTCAAGCCGGCCAGTTCGCATTTTATTTCCGCTACCCCGGTCCCGATGGAACCTTCGGTCCCATCCACCCGGAACTGATCAACGAGGGCACGCAGAATTTCTATGGTCTTGATACCGACCATGATGCGGATTCCAAGGACGACATTGTCACCGCTGAAATGGCGATCCCAGTGAACAAAGAAATCCATCTACTCATGCACTCGAAGGATCTCGGGCATTCCTTCTATGTCCGCGAGCTACGGGTTCAGCAGGATTTTGTTCCCGGCCTTGATGTCTCCCTCCATTTCACTGCCACCAAGGTCGGAAAGTACGAAATTGTGTGCACCCAGCTGTGTGGCTTGGGACACTACAACATGAAGGCGTACCTTGAAGTGATGTCCCAGGAAGACTTCGATAGTTGGCTGAAAAAAGAACAGGCAATGCAGTAGTTCCCGTCCGCGCATTCAAGTGGACGAGACATCTCTTTTGAGGTGAGGCAATGCACGACATGTCAGCACATGCGGTACAACACCACCAGCCGACAACTTTCATTCGGAAGCACGTCTTCAGCCTGGACCACAAGGTCATCGGCAAACAGTATTACGCGCTGGCTTTGCTTGCTGCGTTGATTGGAATGGTGCTTTCCTGGATGATGCGCATCCACTTGGGCTGGACTAACGCGGCGATTCCCGGTCTGCAACTGCTTTCGAAGAACGGCGCGCCCGGGGGCGTGATGACGCCCGAGTATTATCTGCAACTGATGACCATGCATGGCACGATCATGGTCTTTTTCGTGCTCACCACCGCGCCCTTCGCGGCCTTTGGCAACTACTTCCTACCCATCCAGGTGGGCGCGGAGGACATGCCGTTTCCCCACTTCAATATGATGTCGTTCTGGGTCACCTTTGTAGGTTTCTGGGTTCTGATCGCGGCCTTCTTCGTGGGCGATGGACCGTCTCTCGGTGGCTGGACCCAATACGCGCCGCTTAGTGCAGTGGGGCCGGTTGCAGGGCCGGGCGAAGGCATGGGCGTAATTCTGTGGGCGACTTCGATTGCTCTCTTCTGTGTCGGCCAGTTGCTGGGCGCATTGAACTTCATCCCGACAACGCTCGATCTTCGCGCCAAAGGTATGAGCATGATGCGCCTGCCGCTGAGCGCATGGGGCTGGTTCATCACTTCTTGCATGGGTCTCACTGCATTTGCGGTTTTAATGCCGGCATGCATTCTGCTGATTCTCGATCATGTGGCCGGAACCAGCTTTTTTGTCCCATCCAATCTGGTGATTAACGACCAACTGCAGCCGCACTCGGGCGGATCCACTCTGCTCTGGCAACACTTGTTCTGGTTCTTCGGGCATCCCGAGGTCTACATCGCGATCGTGCCCGGCATGGGCATCGTTTCTCATGTCCTGATCGCCAACATGCGTAAGCCAATGCTGAGCCACAGAGTACTCATTTATTCCATGGGAGCGCTCGCCGTCCTTAGCTACATGGTTTATGGGCACCACATGTTTGTTAGCGGCATGAACCCATTCTCCTCACTGGCATTCTCTTTCCCAACTTTGGCCATCACCATCCCGTCGACCATCATCGTGCTGATTTGGACATTCAGTCTGTATGGTTCCAAGCTGAGGATAAATTCGGCTTCCCTATTTGCGCTGGGCTTCATTTCGATGTTCGTCGCCGGCGGCGTGAGCGGCTTCTTCCTGGCTCAGCCCTCGATTGACATCATGCTGCACGCGACTTACTTCGTGGTCGGTCACTTCCACATGGTGATGGGCGTGGCGGCCATGTTTGGTATCTTCTCGGGAACTTACTTCTGGTTCCCCAAGATGACCGGACGAATGATGAATGAGACTTTGGGGACGATCCATTTTGTAATTAGCTTTATCGGGACGTATTGCATATTCATGCCATTCCACTATCTGGGAATGGCTGGCAATGTGCGCCGCTACTCAGCGTTCGTGGCTGACTACCTGCAACCGCTCATCCCGGTGCATCGCTTTATCACGGTCGCTGCTCTTATCACAGGTGCAGGCCAGTTGATTTTTCTCTACAACCTGATTCACACCCGGTTCTGGGGCGCGCCAGCCACCGATAATCCGTGGGAAGGGACTTCGCTGGAGTGGAGCACCCCAACCACCCCGCCGCCGCACAACAATTTCGGCGATCATCTTCCGGTGGTCTACCACGATCCCTACCAATACGGAGTGAAGAGTTCGACTGGCGACTACGTTATGCAGGCCTCACAAGAGCAAGTTGCAACCGTAAATGAAGAAAAGTAATCGAGATCTGTAGAAGGGGAATTATTGCGTTATGGCAACTACGGTTCATGAACCGCCGAAAATCGATTCGCCCCGTCTGCCGGCGACAAGTCACTCCGGAAACGGGGGCTGGCGGAACATGGTTCCGGCGGATGGAGATCCGCGTGTGGTGCAGCATTACTCGCCCCCCGCGTCTTCAACTGCCATCTGGGTTGTGCTTTTCGCCATCACGATGATGTTTGCGGCGTTCACCAGCGCTCTGATCGTGCGCAAAGGTGCGTCGCTGGACTGGCGGCACTTCACCTTGCCATCGATCCTCTACTTCAATACCGTTCTCCTCCTGGCCAGCAGCCTGACCCTGGAAGTCTCGCGCCGGCGGGTCGCTACTTTCATGGGAGGCTTAAGAAGTCAGTCAGAAAGCCCGACACGCTGGCTGTACATCACATTATGTTTGGGCCTGCTTTTTGTGGCTGGTCAATACATCGCGTGGCGCCAACTGAGTGCCCAAGGCCTTTTCCTGGCTACCAATCCCAGTAGTTCGTTTTTCTACGTGCTCACCGCTGCCCATGTGCTGCATATACTGGGAGGCTTGGGCGGGATCGTCTACGTCATACGTAGGCTCAACCAGTCGGTTCTGCGGCGAAGCACATTGGATGCGACCGCGCGCTACTGGCACTTTATGGATGTGCTGTGGGTATACCTGCTGTTGCTGCTTTGGATCAAGCTCTAACGCACTAGACGACTAGGAGGCGCCGTGAGCCAAGCCGATTTGACGATGCAAGGGCACTCCGCAGGCCTGTTGGCGGGAACCCCGTTTTCCATGCCTACCAAGAAGTTGGCGATGTGGTTGTTCATCATCGCCGACACGATGACCTTCGCCGCGTGTCTGGTAGCCTACGGATTCCTGCGCAATGGCACTCCCAACTGGCCAAGGCCTTTTCACAGCATCACGAACGTCGCCCTAATGACGGTCATTCTTCTCACTAGCAGCTTGACCATGATGTTCGGTGTGCAGGCAGCAAAGGCAGGAGATAAGGCGGGGGCCTTTCGTTGGACCATGATCACCGCGGCAGCCGGAATTGTGTTTGCCCTGCTGCACGTCCGTGAATGGCTGGCGCTCATTGACGAGGGCATGACCCTGTTCAAGAACCCTTGGGGAACTGGGCTCTTCGGCGCCTCATTTTTCAGTATTACCGGTTTGCACCTCACGCACGTCACATGTGGCGTGATCGCTCTAATAGCGGTAGCCATGCGCTACAAGGCAGGCCGTTACAACGCCGATGACATCGAGATTCTAGGTCTCTACTGGCACTTCGTAGATCTGGTTTGGATGTTTGTAGTACCGCTTGTCTATCTATTGAATCTGTCCCACTAGGTCGACCGAATGACACGGAGCTGAATATTATGGCAATCGCGGCGCAGCAGAGGAGCAGTGGAACCGGTAGGTACGTGGGGGTTTATGTTTGCCTGTTAGTTCTCGCGGCCTTGCAATTCGTCATTGCCTATCAGAATATCGATGCATCCCAGATGTTTACGCGCATGATGGTGGTCGCGCTTGTGGAGGCGGTGCTGGCGGTCATGTTCTTCATGCATCTTTGGGCGGAGAAACGTGGCTTTTTGTGGTTTGTAGCCGTCTTTACAATTTTTGTCCTGCTGACGATGCAATACGGATGGACCGACAGTTCGCGGATGCGGGTCGGCGGCGCACCGTTTTCGAGTTATTCCAAGTAATGAAGGGAAAGATGAAGATCGAAAGACGCCTGCTTCTTGGGATTGCGCTGGTGGGACTGATCATGCTGGCAATCCCGCTTCCGCTGTTTGCCCAGAGTTGCGCGCTTTGCTATACGCAGGCGGCCTCTGCGGGCGCTCGCATGATTCAGGCCTTGCGGAGTGGAATTCTGATCCTTATCATTCCTCCCACGTTCATGTCCGTTGGCATGATTTTCATTGTTCATCACAAGCGCAATCAGTTTAAGCGGAGCGAACAAGCAGACGAATCTGGTCAAGACTGGTAAAATGGCGACCACTAATCTAATGGCAAACTCCATCGCTCCGCAGACGTTCAGCGCTAAACTCCGGGATTACTACACGCTGACCAAGCCCGAAGTCAACCTTCTGATTCTGATGACGACGTCGGCGGGATATTATCTCGCCTCTCGCGGTCCGTTCAGAATTGCCGGCTTGATCAACACGCTGATCGGAACGTTACTGGTCGCCAGCGGGACCGCCACCCTCAATCAATGGATGGAACGGGTTTGGGACGGCCAAATGCGCCGCACCGCGAACCGGCCTCTGCCTTCGGGGCGGCTCAGCACGCGCGAGGCCCTTCTGTTTGGCATTTTGCTAAGCATCGCTGGAGGATTCTATCTGGCGATCACGGTGAACCTGTTATCGGCGTTGCTGGCGGTCTCGACCCTGCTGTCGTATCTCCTTGTCTATACACCGTTGAAGCGAAAAACCCCGTTGTGCACGCTGCTGGGCGCATTCCCAGGTGCTATGCCAACGCTGATCGGATGGGCCGGGGCGTCCACCGGCATTGACCGCCATGCCTGGTATCTTTTTTCGATTCTCTTCTTGTGGCAGTTCCCCCATTTTTTGGCGATCGCGTTGATGTACCGTGACGATTACGCCCGTGCCGGTTATAAGATGTTGCCCGACTTTGATCTCGACTCTCGTTTCACTCGCGGGGAAATCGTGGGCTTCACTCTCGTCTTGATCGCAGTGACGATGGCGCCGCTCGCGGGCCGCGGCGGACCGATCTATCTAACGGGTATGTTGCTGGCAGGAGCCTTCCTGCTCTATCACGTAACTAAACTGGCACAATCGACTTCGAAAGCCTTGGCCAGCCGCGTTGTTCATGCCTCGGTGATTTATCTTCCAATTGTTCTAGGTTTACTGATCGCCAAGAAAATGTAGGCAGCGCGTCCTGGCGCGTGCTCCCGCAGAGAATACTCCGTACTCGCAGCGGGTGGACACCGCGACTACAAAAAGGAACAGAGAATTTTGCGCAGCCTGATCAAAACGCTTGTCAGTGCGCTCATCCTGATCTACGTTGGGTTTGGCGCGCTTTTCTATTTTCAGACAAGACCAAATGACGTTCCCTGCGCCCACTCAGTATCCGAAGGTAACTCCCAAAGACGCCGGACTCACCTTCGAAGACCTGCATATACCAGTTACCGGATCGCAGCAAATTCACGCCTGGTGGATCCCTGCAACTCAGCCCTCAGACAAAGTTCTGTTAATGTTTCATGGCAACGGCTACGTTCTCGAACAGACCGTCGCCTCGGTAGGCGAGATGATGTCTCTACATCATCTCGGCCCCAACCTGCTCTTGGTGGAGTATCGCGGGTACGGCTCCAGCAGTCCTGGCACGCCAAACGAGACTCGCGTGTATGAGGACGCCCGCGCGGCTTTGAGCTACCTGCTCAATCAGCGGCACCTGCGCATCCACAACGTCATTCTCATGGGCCGTTCAATTGGCACGGGGCCAGCCACCCAACTTGCCCTGGAACATCCAGATGCGGGAGGGCTGATCTTGGAGAGCGCATTCACCAGCGTTTCGGAAGCAGCAAAGGCAATCTGGTACTTACGAGTCTTTCCGCTTTCTCTTTTTAGTCACAATCGGTTCGACAATCTCTCGAAGATCGGATCGGTGCACGTTCCCGTGTTCATCACGGTTGGCAACGAAGATACCTTGACGCCTCCGGATATGGCGCAGGCGTTGTTCCAGCATGCGAATCAACCCAAGCAGTTGTATCTCGTCCCCGGAGCAGACCACAATGGAATCGTAATGACGGGTGGGCAGGCGCTCGAAAGCCGGATCAGCGCATTTGTAGGTAGCATCGATAGGCCTGAGCCGTAGCGATTTGCTGACCTCTCAGAGCGCGGCGGAAATACCGCGCGTCGGATATTGCAGGCATCCCAGCAATACGACAAGGCGGGTCATCTGCTCGTAGCTCTCCGCTACCCGAACTGGAGAGATGTGAGCTCCGGGAAGAATCATTCCCAGATACAGTCTGGAGATAGCCAGCGAAGCATAAAGCCGAAGCCGGATCGCATTATCGACCAATTTCTCGGCCGCTTCCGCGGTCGCGGGATCGGAGCTACGGCGTCCAGCATCGGCCAACCGCAACAGAATGGCCGCATTCTGGGCCGCGCAGGAGACATATTCAACCGCAGCGCGGAGACGTTCCCGCTGAATTTTTCGGAACTCTGCCCGAGGAAGGTTGGCACGCAGAAATTCTTCCTCATCCGGATCCACCAGGTTGCGAAAGGCGTCTACGTCCACGGCACGAATGTGCTGCGTTGGGTCCTCCAAAGCCTCAAAACTCGCGGAGTGGCCCCTGGCGAGTTTGATCAGGAAGCCCAGCACCAAAAATGCGACGACGACAAGTACAAGTGTGATAATCATTGTTGTAGAAGACGCTGCAGTTCCTCGTTCCAAACTTCCAAATCGTGCTCTGGCAACTTCTTTTGCATTCGATATGTTCTCGGCTCTGGAGCTACGAGGTAGAAAATCCAGGTTAGAACACAGCAGTGATAGGTAGCCATCCCCAAGTAGTCCAATAAATAAGATCCGACGCCAATTTGGGAACGGATAGCGTAGTCGGCGAGTTCCATCGTGGCAAGAATTCCGAAACCTAAGGCGATGCCGAAGGCACAATTCCGCCATGACAAGGCAAAGTACCGGGAAAACAGGAATAGAAACACCAGCAAACCGCACTGCATAAGGCGCACGGTTCGCTCTAAGATGGGAACTACAAGCAGAAACCCGTCAGCCCCACTTCCATGGCTCCCGGCTAGCGCCACGCCGATGAGCAGTAGTGTAACCGTTGCGCAGCGGAACAAGACTTTGCTCAACTCGCTCAGGGCATCGTAATTGCGGAATACCTCGACAAAAATCTCGTAAATAACACCGAAGCGCAGCACAGAGCTGATGGCGTCCCCGACCAAAAATGCGCCCCGATACTCGTCGTCCGAAAGCGACCCGAAGTGAATAAACACCGCCAGCAAGATCGTGAACTGCAATAACTCATAGACGGTATAAAGCAGAAAGACGGGGAATTGCCTGTACAATCTTCGGCGGATCATGAGCACTACAATCACCGCCTGCAGAATGTGGGGTGCAGTCCACAAGTAATAGAAAAGCGGACGCAGCAAAGGTTGCATGAGCTACCGGCAGCAATATACCGCTTTTCCCGGTAGCCGACAACCATTTTCGTCGCTGTCTCACAGCCTTACAGCCAAAACCGTTACTGCCCGGAAGCTGCCGATTAGTGTCTCCCACCGATCAGGTGCGGGAAAGGGTTGCCATCGGGTGGTGGCGGCGTGGGGTGTTGTCCATTTTGCGCTGAGGCTCCATTCATGTGCGGAAATGGGTTGCCATCGTTCGGCATCTGCGAGCGGCGCGTAATCGGCGAAGGACCATTAGGGTTGCCATCAGGGCCGCTGGCAGTCATAGCCAGCAGAGATGCTGGTACCGAAATAGAAGTCAGAACGAGCGCAACAGCCAACAGGCGTAGGGTCATTTTCACGGTTTAAATTCCTTTCCAGTGTGGGATTACCCCGTGATAATGTAATGGCGCGTATATTTTTGAAAAGAGTACTTAAGTAATTTCGCATTTCCAAAAATGTAACGATGACCCTGCATTCGGCACTCGAGGACCTTCAAGAAACCACGCTGAGAGCCTTCGTCGGCTGTTTAAACAAGCTGGAATATCTCGCGGGGTTGCGGGATAAAGGAGGAGGCTACGAGCATTGGGGACTTGCCCGGGTTTACGGTGAGTTGGCGGCCAAGAAAGCACTGTCGCGGGCGCACCGTTCGCTACTTTCCAAGGTTCTGGCCATGCCCATCCGGAAGCTGGCGGAGGATGCGAAACAATCCAGCGAAGTCGCTGGAATTCCTACTGATGCCTATGTGGAAAGGTTGGCGGCCACGAGTCCGGATCTATTGCCTCATGGGCCTGGCGCCGGATCCGCCCGCCATCTCAGTTCAGTACTTCACGCGCTTTCGAGTCTGTTGAAGAATCCAAAAGAGGACGCCAGTCGCCCAAGCGGATCGCAACCCCGACAACCTGGCCGATGATTTCCGCTTCCTGGGGATACCGCAGGGCGCGAGCCGCAACTGGCGACAGTGGGTGCGGCTGCAGAATAAGCTCTTCCCGTGTCATCGTGCACCAGCAGCAGGTGTGGCCGTTCCGTGTTTCCACAAAGTAGATCGGGCGCTCGTACTCCGACCTCCAGCCGCCTTCGACGGCTTTGTTCTTCGATTCATCTACCTGCACAAAACTTCCGGGTGGCAGAAGTGGATACATGGTCAAGTCTTCGCTGCCAATATAGCCATAGGTGTACTGGCAGGTAGCAAATTGCGCCAAATACGCCAGCGGCACCTGCCCCCACTGCTCTACCATTCGTCCAAAGTTCACCGTGCGCCGGGCATCGAAGCTGGGATCAAGGCGCGTCGGAATCTGAATACTGGAGAGGTTTGCCAGAGCGTTAGAAACATGCGATTTTCGCGGGAATACAAAGTCCAGATCCGCCGCCATGCCATTCAGATCGACGCCATACCATGACAGGAGTTCCCGTATGTCCCGACGGTAAATCACCGCCAGCGAATACAAACGGTAGATACTCGGGACCACTCCTTTTGTCTCAACATCCGAAAGCCGGCTCGGAGCGATGACAAACTCGTCGTTCGCACGTTTCTGCGCAATCTGTGCGCTCGCGTTTTCGACATCCCGCATGGTCAATCCAAGTTGCTCGCGCAAGACGCGCAGGTTTTGCCCGCCTGGAAACATTTGCCCCCCTTGCATCGACATAAGTAATGTAATAATAGCAACTTAGAGGCTCAACGGCACAAGCAATTTGAATTTATTATCGCGTAACCCGCTTGAAATCCGCGTTATGAAGAAGCCTGTCGGCGCTTCCGCCGTTTTGTTCGGAATTCGTAAATTATCCAAACCATCCGTCGGCTGCTGCTGTTGCAATTCCCCCGAGTGCTCCCATCTTGCACGCCAGTTTCTATGAAGTCAAGCAATTAAGGCCTGCAAGCAACGGCCAGAAATAGGGCCAGCCCAAGGCCAGCCCGGTAGCAACGACGAAGTTCAGCATCTATCAGTCTGCGGCGGCAGAGTTATCGATGGCTTCCACCAGCGGCATCGTCACCAGATGTTCGCTGAGGAACCAAACCTGCAGCTCGTTCAAACGCAATGCGTCACTGACCGCGAGATCGTTTGTACCTTCATCTTCCAGCTTGGAAGCCCGCTTGGCCAACTCGCGGCAGTCCCGGATAATAATCTGATGAGCATCCAGCAGCCGAGAGATCTGCACCGGAACCTCTTCCCTTCCCTTGGGTGGCCGTTCGATTTGCGTAGTTTCCGCTACGTCGTGGGCCATGGCGATGCTGAGGCCCCCGAGCAACTGAATCCGCTCGGCAATGGTGTCGACCAGTTCCGATTGCTCCTCAAAATGCTTGTCGAAAAGCAGATGCAGCTGGTAAAAAGTCGGCCCAGCCACCTGCCAATGTGATTTCTTATACAGGTCGCGCAGGGTCATGGTGTCGGCAAGTAATTGGTTGAGTCGTTCCGTCATCTCCAGACGTACCGGCTCTTCCAATTCCAACGGCAGCGCATGAGTTACAGTGCCATACTCCTGAATTTCGCGCGCCCTTTGATGAATGCGCGGTTGGGCAGTAAGTTTGGAAGCAGGTTTTTTCGCCATCGGAGTCTCCTCTTCTACATCGAGTTTAATGCATGTTTAATTCTGCTTTGACTTGGATGCAACCCGGCTTAGATCGGTAACATTTGCGAGCGGAAGCAAGCGTAAACAGCCTGCTGAAACTGCTAGCTATGGATGATTCCAACCCGCTGAAGGATTCCCGTTTGAGCACAAAATGCAGAGACTGTCAGCTTTGCCAACAAGTCCGCCAGCAAAATTCTCCGCGATTGTCTATCATGGAATATTCCTACTCGATAGATGGAGAAACCAGACGTGGCTGAAACCCAGACGAACGGATTGGAAGTGCTTGAGACCCGCGAATGGCTCGATTCCCTCGACTATGTGCTTGCCCAAGGGGGGCCGGAACGCGCCGGACGCTTGCTGCAGCAGTTGTCGTTGCACGCCAAGCGCGCCGCAGGAGTCAACCTCCCGTTCACGGCAACCACCCCGTATCAGAATACGATTCCATCGGCCCAGCAGGCCCCGTTTCCTGGCAGCCAGGAAATGGAGCGCCGCATCAAGAGCCTGGTGCGGTGGAATGCGTTGGCCATGGTAGTTCGCGCCAACAAACTCCAGGAAGGCATCGGCGGACATATCTCGACTTTCGCCTCCGCGGCCACTCTATACGAGGTGGCGTTTAACCATTTTCTGCGCGCCCAGACCGAAGGCGGCGACCGCGATCTGGTCTACTTCCAGGGCCACGCTGCGCCCGGCATGTATGCTCGCGCCTACCTCGAAGGCCGCATTCCCCGTCAGAAACTGGAGAACTTTCGCCGTGAGCTGAAACCCGGCGGTGGACTCTCTTCTTATCCTCACCCTTGGCTCATGCCGGACTTCTGGGAGTTCCCCACAGTCTCCATGGGATTGGGGCCCATCCAGGCAATCTACCAGGCACGCTTTATCCGTTATTTGGAAAATCGCGGACTGAAGCTGTCCAACGACGGAAAAGTGTGGGCCTTTTTAGGCGACGGCGAAATGGACGAACCCGAATCCCTCGGCTCGATCACCTTGGCTTCGCGCGAACGTCTCGACAATCTGATCTTCGTCGTCAACTGCAACCTGCAGCGCCTGGACGGCCCCGTCCGCGGCAACGGCAAAATCATCCAGGAACTGGAAGCCATTTTCCGCGGCGCCGGCTGGAACGTGATCAAGGTAATCTGGGGTGGCGACTGGGACAGCCTCATCCGCAGCGATCGCGACGGCCTGCTGGTCAAGCGTATGGGTGAAATCAGCGACGGCCAGTATCAGAAATACTTTGTCGAGAGTGGTGCTTACTTCCGGCAAAATTTCTTCGGCACCGATCCCCGTCTCCTCAAGATGGTCGAGCATCTCTCCGATGAGCAAATCGCCCGCATGCGGCTGGGCGGCCACGATCCCATCAAAGTCCATGCCGCCTACAAGGCAGCCGTCGACCACAAGGGCTCGCCCACCATTATTCTGGCTAAGACCATTAAGGGCTACGGCCTGGGCGAAGCGGGCGAAGGCAAGAACATCACCCACCAGCAGAAAAAACTCAACGACGACGAGCTGCAAATGTTCCGCTCACGCTTCGGAATTCCCATCCCCGACGCGGAACTCCACGATGCTCCCTTCTATCGTCCTGCTGACGAAAGCCCTGAAATCACCTATATGAAAGACCGGCGCAAGCAACTCGGAGGCTACCTGCCGGAGCGCAAAGTGCGGGCGAAACCGATCAGTCCAGTTTCCGAATCTCACTTCGAGGAATTTTACAAAGGCACAGAAGGTCGCGATGTTGCCACCACCATGGTCTTCGTCCGCCTTCTGGGTAAATTGCTGCGCGACCCCGAGATTGGCAAGCTGATCGTCCCCATCATTCCAGACGAAGCCCGCACCTTTGGTATGGAAGCTTTGTTCCGGCAGGTCGGAATTTACTCGAGTGTCGGCCAACTCTATGAACCGGTCGACATGGACACGCTGCTCTACTACAAAGAAGCCAAGAACGGGCAAATCCTCGAAGAAGGCATCACCGAAGCCGGTTCGATGTGTTCGTTCATCGCTGCCGGTACGGCGTACGCGAATCACGGAATCAACACCATCCCCTTCTTTATTTATTACTCCATGTTCGGCTTCCAGCGCATCGGCGATCTGATTTGGGCCGCCGCCGACATGCGCACCCGCGGCTTTCTGGTCGGAGGTACTGCCGGCCGCACCACCCTCGCCGGCGAGGGCCTTCAGCACCAGGACGGCCACAGCCACGTGCTGGCACTATCCGTGCCCAATCTCCTCGCTTACGATCCCGCCTTTGCCTACGAAATTGCCATCATTATTCAGGATGGGATCAAGCGCATGTACGTCGACCAGGAATCCATCTTTTATTATTTGACCGTCACCAATGAACCCGTACCCATGCCCGAGATGCCGCAAGGCGCGGGGGTGCGAGAAGGCATCCTGAAAGGCTTATACCGCTTCAAGGCCTCAGAGAAAAAGGATGCAAAGCTGCGCGCCCAACTCCTTGGCAGCGGAACCATCATGTTCGAGGTGTTGAAGGCGCAGGAGATTCTAGAACAAAAATACGGAGTCGCCGCGGACGTCTGGAGCGTAACCAGCTACAAACGCCTCTATCGCGATGGCAACGACTGCGAGCGCTGGAACATGCTGCATCCCGGCGAGACTCCCCGCGTCCCATTTGTTACTCAGTGTCTAAAAGGCGCGCCCGGAGTCTTCGTAGCCGCATCGGATTATATGAAGGTGCTCCCGGAATCAATCGCGCAGTGGGTACCGCGTCCCCTGATAGCGCTGGGTACGGACGGTTTCGGCCGCAGCGAAGGCCGCGCCTCGCTTCGTGACTTTTTTGAAGTGGACGCGAAACATATTGTGCTCGCCACGTTAAACGCGCTAGCACGCGATAAACAGATCAGCCCGGACATACTCCAGAAAGCGATCAAAGACCTGGGCATCAACCCAGAAAAGCCGAACCCGGCCACGACTTAGTAGGGCCGGCATCTTGCCGGCGGTCCCGAGAGCATTCTCCACTCGGCAGCGCGCGGCAAGACACAAGTCAGGGAGAAAAAGTTAAGTGACAGAATTTAAGCTACCGGAACTCGGCGAAAATATCGAACAGGGCGACCTCGTCCGCCTGATGATTTCGCCCGGAGCCGCCATCACGGAAGGCCAAGCGGTGATGGAACTGGAAACCGAAAAAGCCGTCGTTGAAGTCCCCTCCACCGTAAGCGGCGTCGTGAAAGAGATTCGCGTCAAAGAAGGCGAAAAAATCAAAGTTGGCCAGGTAATCTTCACCTTCGAAAACGGCGCAGGCAGTGCGGTGCGAGCCCCAGCGCCTGCGAAGGAGCCGAAAGCGCAGCAGGCCGCGGCGGCAGCTGCAGGCACAAAAGCAAGTCCAGCCGAGCCCCCAGCCCCAACCGTCCAAAGGGAGCGGCGCGCTACGCCCGCTTCTCCGTCGTCCCAAACTCCCACCGAATTCAAGTTGCCTGAACTAGGCGAGAACATCTCGCAGGGCGATCTCGTCCGCCTCATGATTTCTCCCGGCACCAAAGTCTCCGAAGGCCAGCCAGTAATGGAACTGGAAACCGACAAAGCCGTGATCGAAGTTCCCTCCTCGATCAGCGGAGTGGTCAAAGAGGTTCGTGTAAAGCAGGGCGATAAAATTAAAGTCGGACAGGTTATTTTCACGCTTGAGGGCGGTGGCACGCCTCAACCCGAGCGGCCCAAACACGTCCCGGTCGAGCACGTCTCCGGACAGCACGGAGCACGCCTCGCTTTCCAAGCTGCCATCCAGGCTGAGGGCAAAACGGAAGAACAGGCGCTTCCCCCCGATCAACCGCAGCCCATTCTTCCCAGTTTTGCCATGCCAGCGCAACTCGAAAAGGTGGCCGGCACCGAGCGTGGTGAACCCATCCCCGCCGCTCCCCACGTCCGCCGCTTAGCCCGCGAGATCGGCATCGACATTCACACTGTAAACGGAACCGGACCCGGCGGCCGCATCAGTGAAGGCGACGTCAAAGCTCATTCGAAGCAGTTGCTCGCCTCCATTGCCGCGGCGGCACAGGCGCCACGCGGCCTTCAATTCGCTCAGCCAGAATTGCCCGATTTTACTAAGTGGGGAAAGGTCGAGCGCGTTTCCATCCGAGGCATACGGCGCAAGACCGCCGAACATCTATGGCAGGCGTGGACCACCGTCCCCCACGTCACCCAAAACGATAAAGCCGACATCACCGAACTCGAGCAGTTGCGCGCCCGCTTCGCGCCCAAAGCCGAAGAGGCCGGCGGCAAGATGACGGTCACGGCTATCGCATTAAAGGTCTGCTCGTCCGCGCTCAAAATCTTCCCCCAATTCAATGCCAGCATTGACCTGGCAAAAGATGAGATCGTCTATAAGCAATTCATCAACATTGGCGTTGCCGTGGATACAGACCGTGGTCTGCTGGTGCCGGTGATTCGAGATGTCGATAAGAAGAACATTGTCGAGCTCGCCGCCGAACTCACCCAACTTTCCCGGAAAGCAAAGGATAAAAAGCTCAGCCTGGCGGAAATGGAAGGCGGCACATTCACCATTACCAACCTCGGCGGGATCGGTGGCACGGGATTTTCTCCTATCGTAAATTATCCCGAGGTTGCAATCCTGGGTCTTTCGCGTTCCAGCACAGAGCCCGTGTGGGTCAATGGCAAGTTTGAGCCGCGGCTCGTGCTCCCGCTTTCTTTGTCGTATGACCACAGACTGATCGACGGCGCCGACGCCGCCCGCTTCCTGCGCTGGATCGCGGAAGCTTTCGAGCAACCGTTCCTGCTGTCGGTTCAAGGATAAAAGAATAAACTCGAGAAACCACAAAGGACACAAAGTTACACAAAGGAAACCTGAAGCCAATTGGGCAACGTGATTTCCTTTGTGTACCTTTGTGTCCTCTGTGGTTAAAGATTTTCTATGGCAGACGCTTCGAACTTACACATCGCCGTAATCGGCGGAGGCCCAGGTGGCTATGCCGCCGCTTTCCTTGCCGCCGACCTCGGAATGAAAGTAACTCTAATCGACCCCGAACTCAATCCCGGTGGAGTGTGCCTCTACCGCGGCTGCATCCCGTCGAAGGCATTGCTCCATGTAGCTAAGCTCATCGACGAATCCCGCCACGCAAAAAATTGGGGGATCGAATATAGCGATCCCAAGATCGATCTTCCGCGCCTGCGAACCTGGAAAGAAAGCGTCATCAAGAAACTTACCGGCGGCCTGGGCCAACTCTCGAAACAAAGAAAGGTGGAATACATCCAGGGCCGTGCCGCCTTTGAAAATTCCGACACTCTCCGAGTCAGCCGAACGAACGGCAGCGAAGACTCGCTCACCTTCGACCGCATCGTAATCGCCACCGGCTCTCGTCCCGCAATCATGCCCAGCCTAAAACTCGAAACCCCACGCATGATGGATTCCACATCCGCATTGGATTTAAGCGAAGTACCCGGCACTCTGCTGGTAGTCGGCGGCGGATACATAGGCCTCGAACTCGGCACGGTTTACGCGGCACTCGGAACAAAAGTCTCAGTCGTAGAAATGCTCCCCGGCCTCCTGCCAGGAGCAGATCGCGATCTGGTGCTGCCCCTGCACAAGCGAATGGAAAAGATCTTTGATTCCATTCTCCTCAACACAACCGTCGCAGCAGTCAAAGAAGAACCCAACGAAATCCGCGTAACCTTCGACGGCCCTGAAGTAAAAGAACCCGCGAAGGTCTTCGACAAAGTTCTAGTTTCCGTAGGACGAAAGCCCAATTCCGGAATCCCCGGCCTGGAAAAAACTCAAGTCAAAGTTGGGCAACGCGGATTCATTCAGGTAAACAAGCAACTGCAAACCGACGACCCTGCTATCTATGCTATCGGTGACGTAGTAGGCGAGCCAATGCTAGCCCACAAAGCCTCGCACGAGGGACGCACCGCCGTCGAAGTCATCGCCGGACACAAGGTCGCCTTCGAACCCAACGCCATCCCCGCCGTCGTCTTTACCGATCCCGAGATCGCCTGGGCGGGCCTAACCGAAACTCACGCGCAAAAAGAAAATCGTGAAATCAAAGTGGCGAGATTCCCCTGGGCCGCCTCCGGGCGCGCCATGACCCTCGACCGCACCGAAGGTATGACCAAACTGATCGTCGATCCGCGAACCGAACGCGTGCTAGGGGTAGGAATCGTTGGCGCGGGCGCCGGCGAACTCATCGCTGAGGGTGTGCTCGCCATCGAAATGGGAGCGCTAGCCAAAGACATCGCACTCACTATCCATCCCCATCCCACGCTCTCGGAAACCGTAATGAATTCCGCCGAAGTTTTCTTCGGCACCAGCACCGACATCTACCGTCCCAAGCGCCCGTGACCATTCTGCGATCTTGGCTTTCCTTTCGGTACAATCAACTCTCGCGATATGCAGTCATTCGTCGGGCGCGATTCTGGTTGCAAGTCGGCCTTCCGCAGGAGAATAAAACGGAGAAGAAAACCCATGTCTTTCTTTAAACCGTCGACCTGGATTCTCTTCTGCGTCGCATTCTCCACGATCTCCCTTGCCCAACTGTTGCCCACGCAATTGACCAAGCCGGCCTCAGGGTCTGCAAACCAAACCACATCCGACCCGCTCGGCCGCGATACGCCTAGCGGAACCGTTTTCGAATTTCTTCAGGCGGCGCAATCCGGAAACTATTCCACCGCCTCGCAATATTTGCAACTCTCCAACGCCCGCCGCCTGACGCAAGGAGAAGACCTCGCCACCAAGCTCAAATTAGTAATGGATCGCGCATTCACCGGCAACCTGAGAGCGATCAGCAACCAGCGTGACGGCACTCCGCAAGAAGGAATTCCGCTCGACCGGCAGCGTATTGGAGTCCTCTCCGCAGGAGACATTGATGACAATCTGGATCTGGTCCACGCCTCCGATCCAAGCGGCGCACGAATTTGGCTCATTTCCTCCGAAACTCTGTCCAAAATCCCCGACCTCTACGAGCAGTTGCAAGTGCGCCAGGTCGAAACCCGGCTCCCCGGATTCCTCGTCCAGCATCAACTAGCGGGCATGCCGATCTGGCAATGGCTGGCCATTCTCCTCGCAATTCCCTTCGCCGCCGCTGCGGGATGGGTTGCCATTCAAATACTGAAATTCCCTCGATATCTTTGGCTACGAAAACGCAAACAATCCCTAAGCCCCGCTTGGACCGCGATTTCGAGCCCGCTCTGGCTCGTACTCGCCGCTGTGATCCACGTCTTCTGCGTCAGATATCTTCGCCTGCCGCTTTTGCAGCGGCACTATTACCAGATCATTATCGAGGTCGTATGGATCGTTGGCTTTAACTGGCTGCTGTGGCGGATTTTGCAGCAACTGGCCCGAGGCGTTCGCCAGCGCGCCATCTCCGCAGGACGAGCCGGAACGGGCTCGGTCATGCTTTTAGGCGAGCGCATTCTGAAGGCGCTGATTCTCATCCTCGCCCTCTTCCTGATCCTAAGCACCCTCGGCTTCAATATGAGCACCGCGCTAGCCGGCCTCGGCATCGGCGGAATTGCCATAGCCTTCGCCGCCCAGAAAACTCTGGAGAACCTCTTCGGAGGCATTTCGCTCCTCGGAGACGAAGTAATCCACGTCGGCGACATCTGCCGCTTCGGCGACCGGACGGGCACGGTCGAAGACATCAGCCTCCGCTCCACGCGCATTCGCACTCCCGAACGAACCCAGCTCTCCATCCCCAACGGCTCGCTCGCCACCATGAACATCGAGAACCTGAGCCGCCGCGATAAAATCCTTTTCAATACCAGGCTGAACTTGCGCTACGAAACCACGCCCGATCAACTACGTTATGTTCTCGCCCAGATCCGCCGTCTTTTCTATGAGCATCCGAAAGTAGAAACCGACGGCGCCCGCATCCGATTCATCGGATACGAAAATGGCGCGCTGATTCTTGAGCCGTTTTGCTACATACTGACCAGGGATGGCGCAGAATTTCTAACCATCCAGGAAGACCTTCTGCTGCGAATCATGGACATCATCGAGGCATCGGGCACCAGCATCGCTTTTCCCGCACGCACCATTTATCTGGGACGCGATCACGGTCTGGATCAGGATAAAACCGCAACCGTCTCGCGCGAGGTACAACGATGGCGTGAGAACCGCAAGCTGCCCTTTCCCGACTACGCCCCGTCCGACATCTCCGAGTTCAGCAATTCTTTGCCTTACCCGCAGCCCGACTCCGCACTGAGGAGCAGGAAATGAAACCAGGTTGCTTGGCACTATTTATGGCCGCGAGTTTATGCCTCGCAGTCCCACTTTGTTCAGAGGAGATTTTGATGCAGAACGCCCCCGCCAAAACATCAGCGACTACAATTTCACCGTCGTGGATGAACGACTCGATTACCAAACTGCAAAAAGAACTAACCGCCAAGTATGGCGACCAACAACGACCTCGGCTTGAACGCGGACTCCATCAGGTAGCCGAGTTCTGGCGCACCAGCGATGGCGACGCCGCCGCATTCGAAGAATTTGTCCGCACCAGTTTTGCCGGTGACCAAACCACGCTCGACACCATGTTCAATCGCATGCAGAACCTGCTCGAACAACTCGATGGCCACATGCACGAGATCACGCGCGAGTTCAACCAGCAATCCGATCTCGATCTCGGCCCCGTTCTTCCCTTCGACGAAACATTCGCCGGCTACGATCCCTCCGCCCACGTTCTCGACGACTTCTTCAACAACAAACTAGCGTTTACGGTCCTGCTGAACTTCCCGCTCACCACGCTAGACGAACGCCTGAAAAACGGACCGACCTGGAGCCGCCGCCAGTGGGCCGAAGTTCGCCTGGCGCAACGTTTCGACAAGCGCATCCCAGCCGACGTCAACCTGGCCATCGCCCAAGCCGGAGCCGAATCCGGCCAATACATCGCGCAATATAACATCTGGATGTACCACGTGCTCGATCCCCAAGGCCAGCGCCTCTTCCTACCAAAAATGCGTCTGCTAAGCCACTGGAATCTACGCGACGAAATCAAAGCCGACTACTCCGACCCGCAAAGCGGACCTGCAAAGCAACGCGTAATTCAACAAGTGATGGAACGCATCGTCACCCAGACCATTCCCCAGGTGGTGATCAACAATCCCACGGTGGACTGGAATCCCTACACCAACGAAGTCAAGCCCGCAGCGGTAAAAGATTCGGACGCCATCACCGACAGCCGCCCGATCACGAATACGCCAGAACCCGACACGCGATACGCCACGCTGCTGAAAACATACCTCGCCTCGCGCAAGGCCGATCCCTATTCCCCTACCGCGCCCACGCTGATCAACCGCCGCTTCCAGGAAGACCGCGAAATTCCAGAAGTCCGAGTAAAAGCCATGCTGGAGCAAGTACTGAGCTCACCGCTGGTAGCTCAAACTGCGCAACTGATTCAGTCCCGCCTCGGTCGCCCACTCGAGCCATTCGACATCTGGTATAACGGCTTCCGCCCGGGCAGCCAATACACTGAAGCCCAACTCGACGAAATGGTCGCGAAGAAATATCCAACCGCTGAGGCCTACCAGAAAGACATTCCAAATCTGCTGATGAAGCTCGGCTTCAGCCCAGATCGCGCCCAACACGTCGCCAACAACATAATCGTCGACCCAGCCCGCGGCTCAGGCCACGCCATGGGAGCCGGCATGCGCGCCGAAAAAGCCCACCTCCGCACCCGCGTAGAAAAAACCGGAATGAACTACAAAGGCTTCAACATCGCCGTCCACGAAATGGGACACAACGTAGAACAAACTTTCTCGCTCAACGATAACGACTACACCCTGCTGCAAGGCGTGCCCAACACAGCCTTCACCGAAGCGCTCGCCTTCGTCTTCCAAGGCCACGACCTCGAGCTGCTCGGCCTACCCGCCCCTGACGCCAAAAGCCAAGCCGAAAAAACTCTAAACGACTTCTGGGGCACCTACGAAATCGCCGGAGTCGCCCTGGTCGACATGAGCGTCTGGCACTGGATGTACGACCATCCGCAAGCCACGCCCAAACAACTGGACCAGGCCACGGTCCAAATCTCAAAAGACATCTGGAGCCGTTACTACGCGCCCGTCTTCCACAAAAACGACGTCGTCCTCCTCGGAGTCTATTCGCACATGATCGACTCCTTCCTCTATCTACCCGATTACCCAGTCGGCCACATGATCGCCTTCCAGATCGAAGAGCAAATGAAGAAATCCGGCAGCATAGGTCCAGAATTCGAGCGCATGGCCAAGATGGGACGCATAACGCCAGACCTCTGGATGGAACGAGCCACCGGCCGTCCCGTAGGCCCAGAAGCATTACTCGAAGCCACTCAGCAAGCGCTAACAGCGGCCAACACCAAACCTTAGTCCCGTCCCAAACTAAACAAAGGGTGCCCCATCTTTGCGTCCTGTGCAAAGGTGGGAGGCAATCCTGCCAACACCACAGCTTTGCGAGCGCACGGTTTTTGGAAGGGCACGGCTTCAGCAGTGCCGCTCAGGGCCAATAAGACCGGGCTTTAGCCCCTGAAGGCAGGTTACGTCGCGCACACCACTGCAAAACCAAGTGCGTAGGCCAATAAACCACCAACGGCACAACCACCAAATAAACCGCCAAATACACCAACCCCGGCACCAAATGCTGCTCACGCAAAAACAACCCCCGAGCCCAATTCACATCAAACTGCGGACGCCAGAAATAATTAATCGGCACCACAATCCAAGCCATAATCGTCTGATATTTCCACCCACGCTCGTCGTACCCCAACCGCCAAATAGCCCAAAGCAACAACGGCGGCACAACCACGTGAAACAAACTAAGCAGCCGGACAAACAACGGCACATGCGGATCAAACATGAACTCAGTGCCACCGATCAAGTGCCGACCGCTGACCACGGCACCGACCAAATCAATCGTGTAGAGGATTTGAAAAAGCAACAACCCGCACGCCTGCCAGGAAAACAACAACGGACTCTCCAACCACAGCGCCGCCGCAATAAAAAAATTCCCCAAATCACAAAAATACAAAAAATTCTGCAACCCATACTGACGCCAGTACAACAGCGCCCACGCTACAACCCACAAGCTCCAGGCAACCTTGAGCCAAAGTGGGATGCGCATGCCCGCAATTGTACCCGCCCCGCAAGACGAAGCCCCAAACTCGCATCTGGATTGATGCTCGGTCATCTGCTCGCTACTTGGCTGTCGACAACGCGTCCCATCTGCCAATCGACGATGCCTTCACTGATGTAATATCGAATTCGCGTGAGTCTCACTTCAGAGGAGATTCCCATGTTCAAACGTGCGCTTGCGTCGTTTACATTGGCGGCGGTCGCAACCTTATCTTCAACGGGACAGAACCCAGACACCAGGAAAGTTGCCCCCGTTACTCTCACTTACATGGGCACGGCCGCGTGGGAAATCAGCGACGGGACGACTGTGATTCTTATCGACCCTTATCTTTCACGAATCCTCTTGCCAATCCCTGGTGCTGGCTCGGCCGCAACCGGACCAGTCCCTGGAGACACACGCCCGATGCATAACTGGAATGACATCGCCACTCCCGACGTAACGACCATCGATGCGCACGTCCAACGTGCCGACTTCATTCTCGTCACTCATACCCACGTTGACCACGTCATGGACGTTCCTCACATCGCTCTCAAGACACATGCCACCGTGATCGGAACCGAAAGCACCGAGAACGTTATGAGAGCGTATAGCGTTCCCGAAGAGCAACTAATCACCGTACGAGGCGGCGAGGACTACGAGTTCGGCAAATTCTCGCTGAGGGTCATTCCCAGCATCCACAGTGCCCTCGACCATAAGCACTATTTCAGTTCGGCAAAAGCTCCTGAGGGGATGAAAGCTCCATTAACCCTGGAACAGATGAACCGGAGGGGGGCACCCTTGCATACCTGATCCGCTTCAATGGTCATCAAATCCTTGCCTTTGGCGGAATGAACTACATCGAGCGGGAGATTGAAGGGCTAACCCCCGATGTCGCGCTGGTGGGAGCTTCCCGGTCTCGGCGGGAAATTTATGATTACTCTGGCCGGCTCATGCGTGATCTGCATTTCCCGCCTTTGGTGTTCCCTACGCATTGGGACAACTTTCTTGCCCCCTACAACGCCTCACAGCAGCCTGCAATCGACGCCTTGCAATCATTCATACAGGAGGTCCAAAGAAGCATCACCCAAGACAAAGCTGATTGTGCCAAAATACTTTGAAACGATCTCGTTAGAAACTGCCCCGAAAAGTGCGTCTTTCCATTGATCGACGCCTAACCTCACTTTTCCCGGCCGCGGCGGCAGATCCCGCAAGTCATTGCCGCCGCTGCACCGCTCCCGCCTTGGTCCTATGACCTACGTAACTTGAAGCCCCCCACCACAGTACCTACGATTCTAGTATGAAGTACAACGCCCTCTTATTCTGCCCCGACGAGAAAACCGCCCGCGTAGTCACGCAAGTTCTGACCGAATTAGAGTTCCAGGTGGAGCCCTGCAACGAACCTTTCGCGGCAGTTAAGAAGTTGATGGCGCAGCACTTCGATGCCATCGTGGCGGACTGTGACAGCGAGCAGAATGCAGCCTTGCTATTCAAGAGTGCGCACAGCTCGGGATCCAATCAGTCATCGCTGGCCGTGGCCGTCGTCGAGGGCCAAAGTGGGGTTGCCAAAGCGTTCCGTATCGGCGCGAACCTGGTACTCACCAAACCAATTAATGTCGAACAATCGAAGGGCACTCTTCGCGTAGCCCGCGGCTTGCTCCGAAAAACCGACGCGGCAAAACCCGCAAACACGACGTCTGCAGCAACTACGTTGCCGCAATCTACTGTCAACAATATTTCAGCAAAGAGTCCGGCTCCGCAGATCCCATCGCCAAAACCCGCGTCTTCATTTTTGCCGGCACAGCCACCTCCATCTCCAATTCCCGCCGTGAGCGCTTCCGTCTTCGAGGTTGAAGCCGACCCTAATCCCGAACCCGAGCCAGCAGAAGCGGCGCTGCTGGAATCGATGCCCAAGACAACGACCCCATCGGCCCCGGTAAAGGAATATCCCTGGCAGCCAATCTCCAAGCCAGCCGCCGAACCGATGGCAACCGCTCTCCGGCGCGCCGCTGAGGCCAGCGGAAGGTCGGCAGTGGATTCTCCGGTTACAAACAAAATCCTGCCGTCGTCGGCTAGCGCTTCCAACGCTCCCGTAATCCGTTCCCTCAGCAGCGCCATCTCATCCGGGCAAGCAGCAGCTACCGCCCCCGCCAAAATAAAGCCACGCAAAGAGGCGGAGACTCCACAAGTGGAGGCGCCTGCATTTGCCTCGCTCGGCGACACGTCAGACGAGCATGCATCCCGCGGTAGGAAAACCATCTTGATCGCAGCCGCCGTCATCGTTGCAGCCGCAGCCATCGGATACATCGGATGGACGAAGTTACAACCAGAAAACCGAACTCCCGCCGCGCAAAGGATTACCCCACCGGCGCAGACGGCCCCAGTGCAGGTTCAGCCTCCAACTCCCGCGCCTGCTCTGCCCTCCGCGAACCCGGCACAGGATATAGCGCCCACACCAGCGTCGTCGCCAGCCAGCGCCAGCCCCGTCGAGCAGGGACCCGATATCACCCTCTCCACGACTCTCGCGCGTCCTCCGGCCGCCAGGAAGTCGCCTTCCGTCGTCGCACCCAACACTGTAGTAAGAACCCAGTCGGATGCGAAAGCTCCAGCACCGATGGTAGTCAAGAACGAAGTCTCCAACCCAGTTCCGCCGAGCCCTGTTCAACCAGACTCTGCACCACCGGCTCCCGGATCCTTGGCCGTGGCTTCGAACGCCAATGACCAGGCCATCGATGGAATCATGAGCACCACTGCGGTCAATCTGCCCCAACAAGCTCCACAGAAACTGAAAATATCGCAAGGAGTATCGCAAGGGTTGCTGATCAAAACCGTTTCCCCCGTCTATCCCGCACAAGCCCGGCAAATGCACATCCAGGGGAATGTCGAACTTCTAGCCAGCATCGGGAAAGACGGCAGAATCACCGGAGTCAAGTTGCTCAGTGGCGACCCGATTCTGTCCCAGGCCGCGATGGATGCTGTCAAGCAGTGGAAATACAAACCCTACTATCTCGACGATCAACCCGTCGCCATCCAGACCCAGATCACGGTAAAATTCAAACTTCCATAAGCGTTTGCTTCGAATGACTCACGCATGACACGAGACACTCCTGCGGCCAGTTGCGTCCTCCAGTTGAACTAATACCTCACTTCAATACAAAAAAATGGGCCGCGATTGCTCGCGGTCCATCGCCAAAGAGGTTACGTGCTTGTCTCAATTACTTCTCGAACAGAATCGGCCTGTTGCCCACTGTCACCGGTCCCCCGCTATAGTGCGTCACCATGCCGGTAAGGTCCCGATAGTCAATCCACCCGGTACCCGGAGGAGTGTACGTGCAGGACTTGTTGTAGGCGTCAAACCAGACCACCTCTGCCTGCGTAAGCGTACCCCCCTCTGTGAGACCACAGACACGGAAACTCCCGCCACTTGCACAGGATAGTGATTGCACGACTTTCGCGCAGCCGCCAAGACCAAAAGTCCCACCGTCGTATCCCCACACCGACTGCATCTGGCCCAACGCTATGCCGCTAGCTGTCAATGCGCTATCGGGTGTGCACGTTCCGTTAAGAAATTCCGTGTGCGGACACCAGAACGGCCCGAATGTGTCGTAGTTATACCACGCAAAACGTGCGACCTCGGCTTGGCTCGCCATCAATGTGTAGTAGCGCGCCATAAACGACACGGGGTCAAAGCTGTTGCCACAATTTGTCTGGTTGCAGTAACCCCCGGAAGACCCCTCTGTGATGAACAAAGGCTTCGTATTCTGCTGGTAATTGGCCATCACCTGAAGCGTGTTATAAACTGCCGTTCCCTGACCGTCCGAACCGGAAGAGTCGCAGCATATATCATCTGGAGTCTCGTTAGGGGCGGAGAGATATTCGTGGACCGAAATAACATCCGCGAACTGACCCCCGCCACAAGGATCGACGTTTCCGTTGCCGTACCCGGAACATTTCGCACCGCCTGTCTTGCCCCATTGACCTCCGTCGCCGCTAAGGTAGTTTTGCCACCAACTCGTCGGCCCCGCCAGCCTCGTCCCGGGCGGAGGAGGGCTCAAAAACTGGACGGTCGCCGTGGGATCGATTTGCGCGATTGCCGCTCTGGTATCGCTGGCCATTCTGGCTATAATTCGCCGTGGGCCCGACGCGTCCGCTTGGCCGCCGGTCGAGACGCAATAGGTATTGCTGATCCAGTAATTGTCCCAAAAGCCCGCTTGGCCTGCTTGTTTCTCATTCTCGTCCGTCGGTTCGTTCCACACCTCGAAGTACCACTGCCTTCCTTGGTCCCAATTATGCAACGTGATGTCTCCCCATAACGCTTGCACAAAGCCGATAAGCGTTGCGTCCGAACCACCTGTATTGGCGACGCCGCTACCGTTGCACTGCAAGTCGAGCGGAGGCACACACGATCCGGGAAAATTCGCAGGTTTGTTGTTGCACGCATCCCCTTGGAACGAGGAGATAAACTTCGGGGTCTTCCCGATTGTGTAAATAACGTCGAGGTGATTGGGAACGACAACGTTCGTCATCCAGTCCTCGAACTTTTGAAAATTGTAAGTGCCGGCGGCACTCTGCATCTGATACCAACTCGTGCCTGTATCCCAGAAACGGAAGGTCTGAAAAGTAGGCCCGCCGGCAACTGGGTAGGAGCTGCTCATCTGGTTGAATTGGATTCCCCAGAAGTTCGCGGGAACTGCAGATTGTGCGAGCGTCAGGGAGCTAAACAGCAGCGTCATCAGCAATGCAGCTTTTTTCATTTGCTTCCTCCTGACGAAGTGACTCTGTTTTCGTCGAGTATATTTCAGGAAGTTAAGCTCTCAGCTGTGTAAATCTAGGCTGTCCAATACTTGGACAAAACTGGCTTTTGCTTTGCGTGCCTGCACACTATTCATTCCCCACCGCCGGGGTGTATACCCAACCTTCTACAGAACTCTCATAGCATCGTAGAATAAGAACAGATGAGCAAATTGCTGACATCCGCATGGACTTCAAACTAGTAAGCGATTACAAACCGAAGGGCGACCAGGCCCAAGCCATCGAAGCGTTAACCCGAGGTCTATTCGATCACGAACAGCATCAGGTTCTGCTGGGCGTAACCGGCTCAGGCAAGACCTTCACCATGGCCAAAGTCATCGAGCAACTGAACCGCACCACGCTCGTCATGGCCCACAACAAAACCTTGGCCGCCCAGCTCTACCACGAATTCAAAAACTTCTTCCCCCAAAACGCCGTAGAGTACTTCGTCTCATACTATGACTTCTACCAACCGGAGGCGTATGTGCCGGCGGCTGATCTTTATATTGAGAAGGAAGCGACCATCAACGATGAGCTCGACAGGTTGCGGCTCTCAGCGACGCGGTCGCTTTTTGAGCGGCGCGATTGTTTGATCGTGGCCTCGGTGAGTTGCATTTATGGGTTGGGCTCGCCTGAAGCTTATTACGGGATGATGTTGTTCCTCGAGAAGGGGCAGAAGATCAAGCGCGAGGACATCACGCGCAAGCTGGTTGAGATTCTTTATGAGCGCACCGATGGGGATTTTCGGCGAGGGACTTTTCGGGTGCGCGGCGATGTAATCGAGATCTTTCCAACCTATGACGACATGGCTTATCGGGTCGAGTTGTGGGGCGACGAGGTTGAGGCACTCTCGCAGATTGATCCCCTGTTTGGAACGGTCAAGCAGAAATATGTGCGGTTGCCCATCTATCCCAAAACTCACTACGTGATGAAGCCTGAGACCCGAAGCCGGGCGGTTGATTCCATCAAAGAAGAGTTGAAGTGGTGGGAGGCGGAACTCGAAAAGCAGGGCCGCGTGGTCGAGGCGCAACGCGTTCACCAGCGCGTGATGTTTGATCTGGAGATGATCAAGTCCATGGGCTATTGCCATGGGATTGAGAACTACTCGCGGCACTTTACCGGAAGGCTTCCGGGCGAGCCTCCGCCGACTTTGCTGGATTACTTTCCGCGCGACTACCTGATGTTCGTGGATGAGTCGCATCAGACCGTGCCGCAGTTGCACGGCATGTATCACGGCGATCGCTCGCGCAAGGAAACGCTGGTCGAGTACGGCTTTCGTCTGCCATCGGCGTTGGACAATCGTCCGCTTACTTTCGAGGAGTTCGAGCATCGCATGGGGCAGATGATTTATGTCTCGGCGACTCCGGGTCCGTACGAGCTGACCAAATCCGCGGGAGTGGTGGTCGAGCAAATCATCCGCCCCACCGGCCTGGTCGATCCTCCGGTCGAGGTGCGCCCGGTCAAAGGACAAATCGACGACCTGCTGCATGAAATCCGCGAGCGGACGAGCCGCGGCGAGCGCGTCCTCGTCACCACGCTGACCAAGCGCATGGCTGAAGACCTGGCCGAATATTACAGCGAAGTGGGCGTGAAGTGCCGCTACATGCACTCCGAGATCGAGACTCTGGAGCGGGTGAAGATCCTGCGTGACCTGCGCAAGGGCGAATTCGACGTCCTGATCGGCATCAACCTGCTGCGCGAAGGACTCGACTTGCCCGAGGTTTCCCTGGTCGCCATTCTCGACGCCGACAAAGAAGGCTTCCTGCGCTCGAGCGGCGCGCTCATCCAAACCATGGGCCGCTGCGCCCGCAATTTAAATGGGCGGGCCATCCTTTATGCCGACCGCATGACCGACTCGATGAAAAAAGCCATGGGCGAAACCGACCGCCGCCGCGCCATCCAGGAAGCCTACAACCAAGCCAACGGCATCACGCCCGAATCCATTTTTCGGCCGCTGGATATGTCGCTCGCCCGCATCGTCGAAGCCGACTATACCGATCTGACTGGCGATGAAGTCGATGGCATGCCCGAATTCAAGACGCAAGAAGAGCTGGACGCCTACATCCGCAAACTAGAAAGCGACATGCGCGAATCCGCCAAGCGCTTCGAGTTCGAGAAAGCCGCGAAGCTAAGAGACACAATCAAAGAGTTGAGAACTAAGGAGTTCTTGTTCGCGTAAATCCGTAGAGTGGACAAACCAAAGCAGACTTCCCTTGGGGGGTAGTAATCGATTTAGAACACGGGTAAGCTAATGCGCAGAGGTCACTATGACAATCCACGTCGAACTCGACCCGGAAATAGCCGCAAAATTAGCCGCCGAAGCCAGCGCTCTGGGGCTGCCTTTGGAGAAAGTGGCAGAGCGTCTTTTGCAGGAAGCACTGGCTTCACGCTCTATCCTTCAAGGGACTTTATCTGTAGACAAGTTCCATGCGATGCTCAAATCGCTTGCCTCAGGCTCCGAAGCGTTGCCGAATTTGCCGACCGAGACCTTTACGCGAGAGAGTTTCTACGAGGATCGCGGCTAGATGGCAGGCATGCCGTACCTGGTCGGACAGCAACGTTCTGCTTCGCTGGGTGAAACCGGATGATCACGATTATCCTCTCATAGTTTCCGCAATCGACGCTATCCTTCAGCGCGGCGCAGTGCTCTGCTACACGTCCCAAAACGTTGCGGAATTCTGGAATACTTGCACCCGTCCACTCAACCGCAATGGATATGGGCTGACTCCCGCCGAAACCGACCGCCGTGCCAGGTTGTTTGAAGACAATCTGCGACTGCTGCCGGATAGTTTGGCCGTCCACCAGGAATGGCGGAGACTGCTCGTTATCGACAATGTGTCTGGCGCTCAGGTTTACGATGCGCGCTTGGCAGCCGCTATGCGGGTACACGGCGTGAAACGCATCCTGACGTTCAACGAGAGGGACTTTGCCCGTTACACGGACATTGAAGCCGTTCATCCGCGAACGGTCTCAGAAGAGCGGCCGTGAGCATTGAATGAGGCGGAAACGATCCAAGATCAAAGCCCCCACCCTAACGTCGAAAAACACGACGTTAGGATGGGCCACCCTCTATAACCAGGCTTGAATGCCCCACCCGTCCTGAGGTATATACCTCAAAAAATGCGTTTTCCGCCTAAATTTATGAATCGATTGAGTCATGAAATGAGATACCTGCCTAAAATATCCCTTCTAAAGGACTTACGCGAATCCCTAAATTGTCAAAGAGCTGGAATCGCCGCTGTTATCTAACAGCAAATTCACTATGCAATATGTTATCTCTATTGGAATCGCGTGGTCAAGGAAAAAAGTAGGGTGAAGTCGCGCTTCCAATGTGTGCGGGTTTTCTTTCGCCCCGCTGGGGCTTTGTGTGTGTCTCCTGCTTTTTCCCACCGCTTGCGCCGTGGGCTGCATTCTAACGCCGCTTCGCGGCTAGGTATCTCGGTTGTCCGTCTGGATACGCGCTTCGTGGAAGGGTATAACTCTCAGCCATGCCGCCACGCGGCAATTCGATTCGGGCCACGCAGGGAACTGACGCTCTTTTCTCGCGATTCCATATCCCCTTGACTCCCACAAACCCTCAGAGTATGTTTCCCCTTCCCCCAGAAATCAGACCCCGGAGTGTTTCTAGAGTCGCAGTCTGTCTGGAGGATGCGTGAACCAAGCCGCTCGTCTTGCTGTATTGTTCTGCCTTTGCAAAGCGCGTTGACTATGCCGGAGCTGACAAAAATTATATCGTGGGAGAAATCTAAGTATTATTTTTATGGGGCATGCTGCTGGCTAATATTGTCAAATTTCTATCGTTATGTGTTCCCTGACCATCCGGCTCCCGCTGCGATCGAGGCGGATGGAAAAACCTATGTCGCTTGCAACACGCCTGATACAGGGCGGGGATGGTTTCACTCCACGTACTACGCCGATTTCAAAGACAACAACGGGCAAACGATCAGCCTTCGAGGGATAGAGAAATTGATCGTTACGAATCTTCCACAAAAAATAAATGCACCGATGCCATCGAATCCCGTAGCCGTTGATGGAAAGACGTACCGTGAGGGGGCAGAATACACATGGCCCGACGGTTCCAAAGCAAGGGTAGAGAACGGTAAATGGGCTCCTGTGAAAATGAAGAACACCGTTTGCGAATCTGATGATGACAAGGAGAAACGGGAAGCACGAGAATCGGCGGCACGAGAAGCGGAGCAGAAAAAACTAGCGGAAGAATTTGAGGTGCAGCAAGCCGCCCTTAGGACAAAAACCCCGTGCCCTGCAATAATAACTTCAGTCACCGGTGAAACTCAAGAGCCGAATCCTGCAGCAATCGGTAGACCAGAGTGCGAAGGGCATCTACCTAACCGAGTAGCGACCCCCGAAGAAGAGGCAAACTGGAAGAAACCTGATGTTTCAAGAACAAAGATAGCTTCTACCCCTCATTGGGCTACGGTCACAAACGATTATGGGATCGAAATATACAAACGCTGTTACTTCAACGCTGGTACCTTACCGTGTAGTCTCAACGAGCCAACCGTAGCATCGTTGCATAAGGGTGACCGCGTACAGGTTGTATCGGCTAAGACTCGTTCGGCTGGGGGTAGCGAGATATACGAAATCAAGTTCCGGCAGTGGGCTGAGTGGGTAGATGCGGTAAGTCTAAGTTTTGACATTGAATAGTCATAGTCCGAGCTCCTTTTTGGGGACTGATGCGATCTGATGGTCATACGAGTCGGTTTCAAGTACAGCGGCAAATATCTGCTGGGGTTTGAGGCCAAAATCAAACCGCAGGGCGACGTGTTTGTTTTCGTTTTTGAACGTGGTCATCGCAGAATGCATGTTTCATATCATAAGAACGGCAGAGTTAATCACAACGTAGATCGACCAGATCAGAAACACGTGCCTGTCGAATGGGATATTTGGGGCACGATGGAACCAATGATCCGCTATGAGATTCCCGTCAAGAACATCGTAGGCAGGCAGAGAGTGGCGGGGACAGGGTGGGCGACAGAGGACATAGAAAGAGCGGCGCTCCCTGAATTCGTGCCAATTCCTGACGACATTGTCGTAGAGCCCACCACGCTTACAGTGGGGTTCTCGGTGAACATTATTAGCCCCGGCACTCCGGCTCGGAGTGTCGGATACTTGAGTCAACCTGTTCTAGCCCGTCATGTGCGAGGGACTGCACCGCTCATTGAAGTGGAAACCTTTGACTGGATGGCACCACAAGCTCCGGCAAAACTTCTAGTGACAACGATCCATATGATCGCACCTGGCATTGACGGTGCATGGCTGCTTGACGATAGGGAACGGTTCAATAAGTGGGAGGAGGCTGTAACGGCTGTTGTGGAGGAGCATGGAGTACCGCATACGTATAGGGAAAGGAATGATGGTGGCGTCAATCTTTACTACCATCGCCTGGAGGACGATCCTTACCAGCTTTGAGCGTGGGGACTGGCCGAGCGTTTGGCCCCCACACCGAGGGTGGTTTCATCAAATCTTCGCTTTACACACCGCAACGTGTAACAACGTTGTAGCTGGACAGGCTATTGTGCTCGCAGTTACACCACGGGCCCCAGCGTAGCCTAGGAGACCTGTTGGGCCTGAGCAAGTTCGTCCGTCACATCCCTCGCACGCGAGGCCCAGATTGGGATGCACAGCGAACATACTGGAATCAATTTGAGCCCCGACGGATTCTCGACTCGAAACCGGCGCCCGTTCGCCGCAAGCGCTTAAGCTGGAGGGTCTCGGGGCCGGGTGTCCCAGCCCTGTCGATGCAAAATCAAGGCAGAGATATAATAGGGTGCCCCAACCTTTCCGCGTTCTCTGCGGAAGGGTGGGAGGCGACAAAACGACGAAGAGACCGCTTAACCGCGCACCGCGTTATGCAGCCAACTAGGTAACAATCTACAAAGGAGAACCAAATTCACCATCGATGACAACCTGATCGAAGAAGCCCGCCGTGCCGGTCACCACAAAACCAAGAAGGGCGCAGTCACCGCCGCGCTCGCCAAGTACGTGCAGCGCCGCAAGCAGCTCCACTTCCTGGAGGCATTCGGAACTGTCGATTTTGATCCCAGGTACGACTACAAAGCGGAACGCCGGTGGGGTCGAGGTCGCACGCGCAATGCATAAATCCTTCGCTTCGCTCCAGGATGACAGCATGAACTTTTCGGAGTGAAAGGCGGCGGACAGGAGTGTGTCCGCGCTCCATGGCCTTGGGTTCTATGAGAGTTGCCGGACGGTGCTAAACGTACACATCCACGATGGCGCCGGACCATTGCGGCAGCGAGTCGCCGGAACTCGGTCCCGACCCGACGGGAAGGGCTTGCGGCATATCGTTCGTGGGGATGAGGCTGGCGATCGGTTGGACATCGGGCTGGAACGCCATGAAGGCTTGCACGGCTGCCACCCCGCTGCCCGAAGACGACACATCGGACAAGGCTTCAGCTTTTGCTTTCTGAGTATCCTCTTGCAGATTACGCTGTACCTGGGGTGCTTCTATATTCACGAATGAAGGCGCGTTCACGAAAGAAACCGGGCTGATGGCCGTTATGCTCATGATTGCACTCCCTTGAGTTGGCGCCCGTCGAGCCTTAGCTCCAGCACCATCTCGCTGACTAGACTGCTTGCTTTTAGGATAGAAGTCGCACTCGCGAATCCCTAGGTCTTTCGGGTTTCTCGCCAATCCCCGGTTCTGGCGGGAGATTACCTGTAGCGCCATGCCGCAAACTTAGCTTTCCTTTTCAATCACTTAGGACCATCCAATGCGCTAATCCACCGCTAAACCACGATTTTGCCCCTTTCGTTGGGTTGCGCGTGCCTTTACGGCATTGGCTTCAATAGGATAGTGACATAGAAAACTCAGGAAGAGGTCTATCGAGAAGGCCTCTCGATCTTGATGTTTAAGCGTGGGGAGTGAAGGTCAAACAAGGGTAGGCTCTACAGGTTCACACGTTTACAGAAATGAATTTGAGCCCCAGGGAAGTGGCAGATGCCTGACTTGCCGTAATCCCAGCAAGAGAAAGTGAGAGGACATGCACAAGCCAGTAAAGTACGTCGAAAAAGCAGTGACCGTCGCCGCCAGAGGCGTATGGGCGGTGTTTGAGCGGGTTAACCGGATTAAGCAGAATCCGTCGCCTAAGCCAAAGTGGTCGGATAAGCCGCTGCTCAAGTCGTATGAGAAGACCAAGCCTCCGCTAGGCTGGCCGCGTACTACGGACTCGCTGTGCCCGAAGTGTGTCCCGGAAATCCGTCAGCAGATTCTTGATGGCAAGCTCCCCGTCGAAGTTCTGAGCAACGAAAAGGTGGGCGAGATCAAAGCTGCGATCATCGAGCGCGACGGCAAAATCCTGATGGTCAAGGATTGCGAGAAACATGGCCACTTTGAAGATGTGATGTCGATTGACACTGAGTTCTCGCAGCATCTCGAAGAAGTGTTCCCTGGCCGCGACATTGTCGCGCACAATGACGAGAAATTGCACCATCACGGATCGAGCACGGTGAAGTATGGACGCGGCTCGGTGCTCACCATCGACCTTACCAACCGTTGCAACATGATGTGCGACCCTTGCTTTATGGACGCGAATCAGGTTGGGTTCGTCCACGAGTTGAGCTGGGAAGATATCAAGACCATGCTCGACAACGCCATCACGATCAAGCCGAAGCGGCAGATGTCGGTGCAGTTCTCCGGCGGAGAACCTACGCTATCGCCGTACTTCCTGGACGCCGTGCGCTACGCGCGCAAAGTTGGATACAACAGCGTGCAAGCTGCGACCAACGGGATTGAGTTTGCGAAGAGTTTGGAGTTCGCGCAGCAGGCCGCCGAAGCTGGAATGCGGTACGCTTACCTGCAGTTTGACGGCATCGGCAATGCTGCGAATGCCCACAGAAAAGTCGGCAACCTGTTTGATGTGAAGTTAAAGGCGATTGAAAACCTGCACACTGCAGGAATCGAAATTGTCCCGGTGGTCACCATCGTAAACGGAATCAACAACGAGCAAGTCGGCCGCATCATCAAGTTTGCACTCGACAATCCCAAGAAGATCGGATTCTTGAGCTTCCAACCTGTCAGCTTCACCGGCCGCGACGAAGCCGTAACCGACGACCGCCGCGAAGCCCAGCGCTATACCTTATCTCATCTGGCGCACGACGTAAAAGGCCAAACGGGTCTCGGCGAGCCGTCACGCGACTGGTTCCCGATCTCGTTTATGGGAACCTTCAGCGACTGGGGTGACCTGATGCACGCCGAGGACAAGAACAACGACTGGGGTCAACTGTCCTGTGGCTGCCATCCGAATTGCGGGACGGGGATGGCGGTGATGATTGATAAGGAGACTAAGGAGGCAGTTCCGGTTACGGCGTTTTTGAAGGGCGATCAACTCGCTAAAGATATTCAGAAGGTAAATGATGCGGCTCGGGGGAAGTTCCTTACTGGCTTCGGAATGGCGCTGTGCCTGATGAAGAATTACGATCCCTTCCAGTCGCCGACGCATTTCAAGATGGTCGACCTGCTGCGGAAGTTTGACAAGAACTACAACGTCACCGGGAAGAATTACGGGAAAGTGGGTCCGGACCGGACGATTGACGACGTGATGAAGCGGCGGCAGGACCGGTGGAATTTCCTGTTTATCGCGGGAATGTGGTTTCAGGATCTGTTTAACTACGATTTCCGGCGGACCGAGCAGTGCATTATTCCTTATGCTACGCAGGAGGGTGAGATTTCTTTCTGCGCTTATAACACCGGCGTGGGGTGGCGGAACATTATCGAGAAGATGCACATGACCGCGACCCTGACCAAGTGGTATGAGGAGCATGGACGGCATGAGATCTTTGCGGGTGGCAAGAATGTGAAGATGGAGTCGACCGCGCACTCTCTGCTGCTTAAGGATGAGCTGGTTACTAATGAAGAACAGCGCGATCTCGATAAGCTCGGCATTGCCAAGAACTCGCGCGAAGAGAAGCTGCGGGCGCGGGATGCGAAACAGCAGGCTGCAGGCGTTGGGCTTCAGGCCTCAGAAAAGAAAGACGCGCGGGGTCCGCAGAAGGATGATGCGGCTTACAATGCGCGCATGGCGGCGCTCTATCGGGAAGTCGTCTTGCAGGAGAAGCCGGTGGTCGCGGAGAACGGGTTTATTCCGTTGGGGGCTTTGACGGCGTCTAAACCCAAGGTCGATGTGGGTGAGCCTGTTTTGGGGGATTGAGTCTTAAAGAGACTTCATCGCTTACGAGGTACTAAAGGCCGCCATTTCAGGTGGCCTTTTTTGCGTGGGGAAAGTGTCGCGCCTGATGTTTCACCCCCGCTGGGGCTGGCCACGGTGACACGTCTTGCCCTCGGCGGTCCGCCATGGGCTGCGTTTGAGCTGAGGAACTTCTGAAGCCGGCGTTTTCCTGACTACGAACGGCACGATAGAAGCCGGGACCTTCTGTGCGTCATAAAACTGGTTCTGAAACAGCACCTCTCCCGATGTGGGAATGGGCGAAGGTGCATCGCTGTGAAAGAAGATGCGGAATGGGTCGAGATTCAGAGAGAATATTCGAGGACGAGTTGGCGTCTGCGCTCACGCTGTGCGTCGCTGCGACCAGGAGGGTCATTGGACATGAGTAGCGCGAATGCGGCTGCGCCTGCGGCTTCGGTGTCGATCGCTGGTGTGCTGCTTGTATCTAATGATGCGGGCGCGATCCAGCAACTCTGCGTATCGCTCAAACAACTGGCCATGTCTCCCGAGGTCTGCGCGGAGGTTCCTACTGCGCTGGGTTTGTTGAACCGGAGAAAGTTCGAAGCGGTCATTGTTGATCTCCAGCTTGGAGATCAGGCCAGCGCAGTTGTAGAAAAAGTACGCCTCTCACCCGCGAATCGGACGGCGGTGATCTTCACCATCAGTGACAGCGACACCGAAACCGCTGGTGCGTTCAAGGCAGGTTCCAACTTCGTGCTGAGGAGGCCTCTTTCCGAGAGTTCCATCGACCGAAATTTGAAGGTTGCCTATGGTTTGATCGTCCGGGAGCGCCGCCGCTACTTCCGCTGCCCGGTTGAGATTGCGGCTGAGATTCGCGGACCGGGAATTCCGAAAATCCACGGCCGGACGCTGAACGTCAGCGAAGGTGGAATCGCAATCACAACTCCGGTAGCAGTCGCGCCCGGCATTAATGTGGAGGTGGAGTTCACCCTTCCGGGTCACGAATCGAGGTTCGTTGCCGAGGCGGCGGTGTGCTGGTGCAAAGAGAGATATCTCGGATTGCAGTTCACTTCGCTTTCTCAGGACTTAAGCTCTGAATTGCAGGAGTGGTTGGCGAGGCGGTTGGAAGAAAGTCTTCCCCCGTCGGTGGCCACAAGATTCCGAAACCTGGCGGATCCTCCGTATCGGGAGTGAGAACCATCATTCGTTCACGAGGTTGTATGCACGGAGGAGATTCTGCTACGCCCCGGCAAAGTTGGAACCTACTTACGCCTGGGAACATCGCCACTCAAGCCAAAGGACGGCTTGAGTGGGCCATTCACGGTTATCTCATCAGTCGGGTAGTGGGCTACTTTCGAAAGTAGCCCACAACCCATCAGCCGTCATTCGTTGACTAGCAGATGTCGCGTCTTTAAGATGAAGCGACCCGAGAGCCGCACATCTTTCGAATGATTGGACAAACCATCTCGCACTACCGCGTCATCGAGAAACTTGGTGGCGGGGGAATGGGTGTGGTCTACAAAGCGGAAGATATCAAGCTGCACCGTTTTGTCGCCTTGAAGTTCCTGCCGGATGAGATTGCCAAGGACGCGCAGGCTCTGGCCCGTTTCCAACGCGAAGCGCAGGCTGCCTCCGCCCTGAATCATCCCAATATCTGCACGGTGTTCGAGATTGATGAGCGAGACGGCCAACCCTTCATTGCCATGGAGTTTCTGGATGGACTGACGCTGAAGCATCGCATTGCTGGCCGGCCACTGGACAACGAACTGATCCTGTCCCTGGCCATCGAGATCGCCGATGCGCTGGATGCGGCGCACGCGGAAGGCATTGTCCACCGCGACATTAAACCCGCGAATATCTTTATCACCAAGCGCGGCCATGCCAAGGTTCTGGACTTCGGCTTGGCGAAAGTGATGCCGGGCATCAAGGGAGTAGAGGCCGCGGGTGTAACGGTCCAAGAGACGGCAATGACCGAGGAGCATTTGACCAGTCCCGGTTCCACGATTGGCACCGTGGCCTACATGTCTCCGGAGCAGGTGCGTGCGAAGGAACTGGATGCGCGGAGCGATCTGTTTTCCTTCGGCGCGGTGTTGTATGAAATGGCCACCGGGACGCTGCCCTTCCGCGGGGAAAGTTCGGGAGTAATCTCGCACGAAATTCTGGATCGTGATCCGGTTTCAGCGGTGCGGCTGAACCCTGACATCCCACCAAAGCTCGAAGACATCATCAACAAGGCGCTGAAGAAAGATCGCGAACTGCGATACCAGCACGCCGCGGACATAGGAGCCGACCTGAAGCGGCTGAAACGGGAAATGGAGTCGAGGCAGGGAGCACGAGGCAGTTCGGGGTCGGTGGCAGCGGTACAGGAAAGTGGCTCTCAGGTTACACAGAGGCCGCCGGGATCGTCCGGAGTGCTGGTTTCATCTCCTTCGTCCTTGTCATCGTCATCTGCCGCTACGCCTGTGGACAAAACGCCCGCGATTTCGACACCCCACCGTTGGTATGCGAAGATCGCTGGAATACTTGCGACCGTTGCCGTCTTGGTGCTGGCCGTTTTTTGGTTCGTTCGGCAGCGCTCCGCACCCGTTGTGGTCATCGCCAGTCAGAAAACCGTCGCCGTTCTTCCCTTGCAAAACCTGGGCGCCGATAAGGATGTGGATTTCCTGCGCCTGGCTCTAGCCGACGAAATTGCAACTTCCTTGAGTTACGTTCGCTCGCTGTCTATTCGCCCATTCGCTACCACCAGCAAGTACGACTCTCCCAGCGTCGATTTGCAGGAAGCCGGCAAGGCCATGCATGTGACCAACGTGGTCACGGGACACTACATGAAACAAGGCGACCAGCTTCAGATCACTCTGGAGGCCGTGGACGTCGCCGACAACCGTACGCTTTGGCGCGACACCATGACCGTCGCCGCTCTCGACATGATTGCCATGCGCGACCAGATCACGGCGAAAGTTCGCCAGGGACTGGTCCCTGCGCTTGGCGCAGGAACCGATTCAGGACAAGCAGGCACTCGTCCCAAGAACGAAGAAGCCTACGATCTCTATCTCAGAAGTATCGCGCTGCCGCATGATCCTCTTCCTAACAAGGATGCCATCGTCATGCTGGAGCGCGCCGTGGGGCTGGATCCGAGCTACGCGCCCGCCTGGGGGTATCTCGGACTTCGCTACCATTACGATGCGGCCTATTCCAACGGCGGCGAGGAAATCCGAAAGCGCGGAGAGGTTGCCTTGGAACGAGCGATCTCCCTCGACCCCAACTACAGCTTTGCCGTTGCCCGGTTGATTACCAATCGAGTCGAACAGGGTGAGTTGGTCAAAGCGTACCTGGACGCGAAGGCCTTGGTGTCGCGGCACCCTGAGAATGTCCAGGCCCACTTTGCTTTAGCGTATGTGCTCCGCTATGGAGGAGCCATCGACGAATCCGCCCACGAGTGTGAAGCTGCTTTGTCCTTGGATTCCGGAGATTTTATGCTGCGCTCGTGCTCGTTCACCTTCGATCAACTTGGGAACTACGCCCGCGCGGTGGATTTTCTTCAGCTCGATGCCGGGTCAGTGTGGGTGTCGAACAACATGATGCGACACTACATGCGCGAGGGAAAGTTAGCGCAAGCAAAGGAAATGGCCGAACTCAAAGACATGAGTCAATTCGGCTCCCACATGATCATGGTGTGTATCGAAAATCCTTCGTCCCCTGATGTAGCGCGCCTCGCCCGGGATGTGGTGGCCACCAGACTTGCCGATCCTGACCCCGAACCGCGTTACATTGTTGCCGGCGACGTTCTCTTCTGCGGGCAGAAAGACGCAGCCGTGCAACTGATCAAGAGTGCGATCGCCGGACACTTTTGCCCCTACACCGGTTTGCAGAACGATTCCATGTGGGCGAAGCTGCGAGGCACGCCCGAGTTCGTAGAGTTGATCTCGGCCGCGAAACAGTGCCGCGACAATTTTATGTCCGAGAGATCGCAGACTGGACATTGATTATGCTGGGGACCCTTCGATAGTGCTCATTTTTTGGTCGGCAAGGGTTCTTTTCCGATTACATTCCATTGCTGTGCAATGAAGGTGAGCAGTGCGCCGCGATCACGAAAGGCTTCTGTGCCTCCTGGCATAGTCACCGAGTAGGCGGCAGCGATGTTGGCGAAGGCGAGGCAGTCTTCGAGTTTCGCGCCGAGTAGATAGGCGTGAATGAAACCGGCGTTAAACGTATCGCCGGCGCCGATGTCGTCGACCATCTGGACTGGGGGTGGGGCCAGGCTCCACTGCTCGTCGCTGCTGCGACATATGGCGGGGCCGGAACCGCGTTTCACGACTACGACCTTGCAGAGTCCCGCTAAGAGATTGAGTGCTTGCGAAAGATCGTCGGTGTGGGTGATGTTTTTTGCCTCGCGTTCATTGGGTAGAAACACGTCGACATATTTCAGGACTTCGAGCAGATCCTGCGCCCACTGATTTTCGGGATCATCGTTGGTGTCGAGGGAGGTGGTGAGTCCAGCTTGCTTCGCTTGCTGAAACAAGTTCAGGATTTGCGGGCGGAGGGCGCGATGCAGATAGAAAGAGGAAAGATGAAAATGGCGGGCGGTGCGGAGGTAATCCAGGTCGATGTCGGAATACTGCATTTCGAACATGGTTCCGGGATAGGTGAGCATGTAGCGATGCCTGGTGTAGGGCAGCACGACGGTAAGGCCGGTGGATGTGCTGCCAGTTCCCTGCTTGATCCGGCTGATGTCGACGCCGGCCGCAGACAGCCGTTCGGCAGCCATCTTTCCCAGGGGATCGCTGCCGATTTTCGAGATGAAACCTACTTGCGTGCCCAGCACACACAAGTTGTGGGCGAAGATTCCCGAGGAACTTCCCAGCGTGAATGCCATACCGGTTGCGAGGTGCTCGCGATCGAAGACCAGATTTTCAGGTAATCCGTAGAGAATGAGGTCGAGGTTAAGCTCACCAACAACGCAGACTTCAATCATTCGAGATTCCTCATGGAGTTTTGTGGGCTGCGGAGCTTCAGTCAGGAATGAGTGCCGATATACTGTACTACGCGACTGATGGCGCCGTTTGGGCTGGGACAATCGGGTTGCAGGTTCCATCGTAGCGAAGAAAACAATCCGAGGAGTTGTCCGAAGATTACATCCACTGCGGGACGGTAGTCATCGGCTAGAGCGTGGGGCCCGGCAGGGGCGAGAATGTTTTCCGCTGGAGCATTCACCGCCGAGGCAGCGCTGCCAGCGACGACGACCCGGGTCGCGACCAGGCGCTTTTTTCCAATCTCTTCGAGCAGATTGCGTTCGTATTGTTGAATTTGCTGGTCGCTGGAAAAAAAACATACGAACAAAGTCTCCTGATCCAAGGCTGCCATGGGACCATGGCGCAGACCCAAAGCAGACTCTGACATGGTGACAACCTTGCCTGCGGTCAGTTCCAATAGTTTAAGGGCCGACTCCCTGGCTACGGCTCTAAGCGCTCCCGAGCCGACAAAACAAGCCTTGGTGAATGGCTGTTTTGCTAGTGCGTAAGCGCAATCCGCGGCCAGAGGGAGAAAACTTTTTCCCTCTTGCATCAGCTGTGCGAGGACTTGCTCGTATCGGCCCAAGTCTTCAGCGTGAGCCAGGCACTGGCCGAAGACCACCATGTTGGAGAAAGAACTAGTCATCGCCAATGCGCGGTCGTTGACGGCATCGTCTAGACAAATGCTCAGGACTTGAGGGTTGCCCGCGGTGGCGCGGATCATTTGACCCTGGGCGTTGCAAGAAATCACGAGGTGGTAGATGTCGGGGCGGCGCTTACAAGCCCGCTCTAAGACTGCGACTCCCTCTGGACTGTCGCCCGATCGTGAAAAGGAAATCCAGAGATAGTTCTTTTCGGGAGTACATAGCTCATCCATGTGGGTTAGGAGGTCCGTACTAGGCACGGCTAGCACTTCGCAGTGCCAGGTTTTGCGCAGCAGATACTCGAGAGCATGCCCGATGTAATCGGACGTTCCGGCGCCGACGAGGAACACGGTTGGCCGGATTCGGGGGTCTACGCCGAAACCTGCAGATGCGAGAAACTCGTTGATCTCGGCGCGCCTGTTCTTGAAAAGATCGAAAGTCGACTGCCAAGTATCTGGCTGCTGCGCGATTTCGGCAGGGGTGTGAACCAATCCGCGAGTCTTCTTTTCGCTATCAGGAAGATTCAACAATTCAGAAAGAGCACTCACCGTCATTTACTCCTTGATCGATTTAACATTTATCGAATCACACGGACGCTGCGTTATTGGAAGCGGTTTTTAGCATCACGGCTCATACCAAAACACTGCCCCCTTCTCAATCGGTGGCAGCGTGTATGTCAGCCCACGGGCACTTGCAGCTCCTTGAATAGGCTGCACGTCGCCGAGAAATGGTAGAAAGAATCCGTGGCCCTTGGTCGCGTTTGTTATGGTGACTCGCACGCCGGTCTGTGGAGTCTGGACGGGATTCACTCCGCCGCGCAGCCCCGCGAAGTTTGCGAAGAATACGTGAGGTTTGGTGTCTACTCGAGCAATCGATGTGGCGAGCGTCGGGAAAGCGGCTACGTGAACCGCGGCTTCTGGTTTCAAGTTTTCCAGGAATTCGTGTTCTTGATCAGGGGTCGCGGCGTCGAAGTCTTTTTGCAGGGCCGCGCTGTAATCTTTTCCTGGGCGCCTGCTGAACTGGATCACGTTCGGAGCCCTTCCAATCCCGGTGGCATCTTCCCCGGTAATCAGGAGAAGTCTGTTTTTGGCGACGTAGGCGCGCAGCAAAGACTTTTCGCTGTCGCCCATCTGCCTGACATCAGGCAGAATCAGAGTATTTCCCTGGAAATCAGAGAGCGTGCGGGGAGTGACAACTTGAAACTCCAGATGCTTCTGCATGAGAAGAATAAGAATCCCGCGATAAGATGCGGTGAATTCCTTGGCGAAGAAGTTGCGGGTATCGGGGGAAAAATAAACTCCGATCGGGCTGAGCGGTGTTCGCGGTGAGTAGAAGGTTTTCTCGTGGGCGTGGATCCAGGAAAAGATCTTCTTTCGGGTTGGCGGATCGTTGGATCCTGCCATCGAGTGCCCCGGGGCGTCCCAGAAATTCGCTCCGGCCATGATTTCCGAGGCTGCGAGATTCATCATCGCCTCGCGCCGGTCCACTTTCTGATCCCCGTCCCACGAATAGTTCAGGATCCAGGTCGCCTTTCCTTGGGCGAACGCGCGGAACGAATACATTCCCACCTGGTAACTGAACCAGTCCAGCGGCGTTCTGGATGAGGCCATGTGATCGCCGACGCCGAATTCGTACTCGTGTGCAATGGCGTCCACGACTGGATACAGACTGTAAACGTCGGCGCCCACGCGAACCGCTTCTTCCTCGATGCCCGGATAAATCTCTGGAATTGTCTTGATGGCCGGATTGACTGACTTTGCGTTCTGGTCAATTTCCTGCATGAAGTCGGTGATGGTTTGAATTCTGAATTCGATCCACTTGCGAAAATTTGAGTCGGTAAAATCTCCGAGCTTCAGATCCCGTTTTGCGTCCAGACCGGTTTGCTTTTGAAATGCCGCTACGGTGTAGTCGTCGAAGCTTGCCCAGGTGTCTTCCCAACCGTCGAAGTGCGTCATCCAGTAAGGGATGTCCACGTAGATTCCGTCAATACCCGTCGCTGCAATTTGCCTTACCCGTTCCATATATGTTTTGCGCCACGCTGGGGCGTACGGGCTGACCCACACGTCTTCATCCCCCTTGGCGATCCAGAACGCCGTGCCTCCTCCGAAGATCGCCGACTCTCCGGTGATCTTGCGCTGCAGCCAGTCAGGATGCTCTTTGGCGAGGGTGTGAGAAGTTTTATCGCCGTTGGCTGTAATGCATTCCGTTCCTGCGATGTATACAAATGCGCGGTTGCCGACTGCGTGCGCTCTCTGAGCCACGGCGCGGATGGCCGTCAACTTTTCCTGGGGATTGATGAAGCTTTCATAGCGGCCGGGTATGTCGTTGTCGACCTCGATTCCGAAGACTCCGTCTTCCTGCGCGCTTCGCACAATTTGTTCGGCATTGCCGCTCTGCAGGCCGTAGGCGCCGATGCGCACATAATTAGTCCAATTCTGGTTGGTCCATTTCTGTTGCGCAGAATCCTGGACTGAGTGCGGAATCGGGGCCAGCAGAACCATGACGAACATTGCACGATATGCGGTTTGCTTCATTCGAATTGGATTTCCCGCAGCAATGGATCAACTGTGAACTTCATTCGGCCGCCTCACGGGCGTGGACGCCCGCGCCCACACTGGCTAGAATTCAAAGCGCACTCCGAGTTGGCCATGGCGGGGTGTGCTGCCCATCACGGTCGATGTAATTTGTCCGAAAGTCGAGTCTCCCCACAGGGTGTCGGGCACGGCAAATCGAGGCGTGTTGAAGAAGTTGAAGAATTCGCCGCGCACTTCCAATCTCATGCCTTCCCTGGGGACGAACGTTTTCTCAATCGCGACATCAATGTTGCGGATTCCATCGGTTCTGAGATTTGAAAAATAACGAGGTGCGTCTCCGGGCTGCTCGTAACCCGGATTGGCAAAACAGTTCGAATCGAAAGTGCTTTGTCCGGTCAGGGCGGACTGGTGAGCGCTGATGCCGCTGCTCGGGTCGCAAATGACGTTGGGCCGTTGATTGCCATCATCGAGCGTGGGCTGCGACATGCCGATATCGATAGGCTGGCCGGACTGCAACGTCAGGATGGCAGAGAGCGTCCAACCCCCGACCACACCATCCAGAACGCGATTCATGTTGGGCCCAATCCATCTGCCTCGTCCAATGGGAGAATCCGCGATAATTGCCATCGCCAGGCGGTGGGTGGCGTCATTGGCGCTGATCGAGTGTTCGGCTTTCAGATTGTCCAACTCCTGCGGATTGTCGGAAGCGAGCGAACCAATAAACGCGTTGCGTCCGACGGAGGAATCGTCGGTGGCCTTCGAAAACGTGTATCCGCCCTCAAAGCTGATGTAGTGGCTGGCGCGTTTTTCGAAGCGCACTTGCAAAGCGTTGTAGAAAGATTCCGCCTCGAGCAGCGGGAATCCTTCAAAGTTGCCGTTGAATTGTGGATATGGCCGCAGCAAATTGATCAGCGGGATTTGCGCATTGTTATACAACGAGTCGGGCTCATTAAAGATTGCATTCGGCCCGCTGAACAGCGGTTGAAACGGATTGTTGACTGTGTTGTGAAGTTGATTATAAAGATCGATGGTGTTGTATTGCTCGCGAACGGATGAAGCGATGAAGTTACGGTCGCGCGTGGACACTCCGCAACCACATATTCCACCTTCGCCGCCCCAAGGCAGGTGCGTGCTGTGATTGGCGGAGTAATCGGCCGAGACCACCAATTGTCCGGGCAAGAGCCGTTGCACGCCGAAACTCCATTGATAAATGTCAGCGTTTTGCGCCTGGGTTGTGCCCAAGTCATTCAAGTTGGGGTAACCCCATTCGGCTAAGGCACCATACTTGGTGCCTTGCGGGGCCGGGAGCCCGGCTGGAAATGGGTTTTCCAAGGTTGCATATTGGGTTTGGAAATTATCCTGGGTGAAATATACCTGTCCGTCCTTGCGGAAGGCCGTGCCGGGATACTGGAAGTTGGTAGCGACGTTCATCCCGTAGTAAATGCCCGCGCCGCCGCGAACCACGGTATTGGGAGTCACCTGAAACGCGAAGCCAAGCCGCGGCGCCCAGTTATCGCGATCGATGGGAACGTGGCGGTTGCCGGGAGTTGCGAATTCAGTGGTCCCTGGCAACGGCCCCGAAGTCAGCGGAAGTCCTGGAACGGTGACACCGCTGTTGCCGGTAAAATTACTGAACTGCAGCAGATTGTTGCGCTCGGTGTAGGGCGTGCTCCATTCATAACGCAGGCCGAGGTTGAGGGTCAGCTTTGGCGTTACTCTCCAATCATCCTGTGCGTAAAACCCGGTCTCTTTGGACTTATTCTCGACCGCGGGATAAATCGCAATTCCTCCGTAGTCGCCTTCTCCGACCAGAATGTCTGCGAAAGGGTTTCCTTGATCTGGATTAAACGCGCCAACAACATTCTCGGTAACGTCTTGCGAGAAGTGAAAATATCCGGTTGGATACGGAGGCTGCTGGAAATTGTTGAAGAACAGACGCTGCTCTCCCCCGAACTTGAAGTTGTGCCTGCCGTGCACCCACGACAAAGCAGAAGAATACGAGTACAGGGTGTGGGCAAACTTGGTGTCGACACAGCACTGGTCGAAAAGAGAAGTCCAAGGCGAGTCAGTGAGAATGGCGGGCATGCGCGAAATGCCTGCATTCGCGTTGTCCAGCTCCGACGGGAATCCTACCGACGTCGCGCTCGGGTATTTGCTGAAGCCCGGCGAATACACATAATCGATGGCAAAACGGCTGCTTAGCAGCAGCGCCGGCCGAATCGTCCAGTCATGCTGCAGGCTGCCATTCTCCACGCTTGTGATTCCATTGATCCCGTCATTGAATTCGCTATCTCCAAAGATTGTGGGAGTGCTGTTCGAAGCATGCGCGTGGCTGAAGCGTCCGGCGAGGTGTTGGTTGCTGGAAACTTGTTCGTCCAGCTTTACATCGAACTGCAGGGACTTGGTGAACGTGTTGGTATTGGCGCGCAAGTTGTTGGTGCCGTCGGCATTGCCAGGCTGATTGGGAAGCGGATACAGATTCAGTATCTTTTCTCCGATCGGATCCCACAGCTGTGGGGCAATTTTATTGCCGGGAAAGGCGGTACGCACGCCGTTGACGTCGACCTGGTGGGGGTTGAAGATCAGGTTGGGAACCACGTTTCCGCTGTTCGGATCGGTAATGAGGGCTTGCGAGAAGTCTCCTACTCGCTCCGCCTGCGTGGGAACCGTGGCGACGACATTCACGGGATCGGTTTCGAGTACACGCTCAATATCGACAAAAAAGAAAGTCTTATTCTTGCGGATAGGTCCGCCGAGAGAAAAGCCATACTGATTGCGGGAGTGATCGGGCCGGGGCAGTCCCGCCTGATTGCTGAAGAAGTCATTGGCGTCAAGCACACCGTTTTGGCCGAACCACCAGGCGCTGCCGTGAAGCGCATTGGTCCCGCTTTTCAAGGCCATGTTCACGACCGTGCCGCCATTGCTGCCGAACTCCGCGGAGAAGCTGTTGTTCTGTACTTTGAATTCCTGCACCGCTTCGACCGACGGCTCGTAATAGACGTTCGAGTTTCCACCTTCGCCCTGCTGCGGGGTGCTGATCAGCGCGCCGTCCATGCGAATTTCCGCCGTGGCATTGCGTTGGCCATTGGAGACGAAATTTGTGCCAGAGGGATAGTTGTCGGCAATTCCGGACCCCGCAGTTTCACTGACTCCGGCATTCAGAAAGACCAGGCCGAAGAAATTGCGGTTTAGCAGGGGGATTTCTTTCACGTACTGGCTGGTAATATCCGTCCCCAGAGCGGGGCTTTCGGTATCCAGTAATGGGGCTGCCTCTGTCACCTGGATGGTTGTGGATGTGGCTCCGGGGTGGAGCGTGAAGTTAAGCGTCGTAGACCGACTGCCAGAACTACTCCGTTTTGCTCCACTGCCTGAAAGCCTGGAGCTGTGGCCTTCACGATGTAGGTGGAGGGACGTAGCGCGCGCAAGATGTATTCGCCAGCGCTGTTGGTCTTGGCGGTTTGCGAAACGTTCGTGCCCACTTCTGTGATCGTGACCGTGGCATTTGGCAGAACGGCTCCGCTCGCGTCGGATACAAGACCCCGAATCTGAGCCTGGTAGCTGGCTTGTCCTAAAAGCGCGGGATAGAGAAGAAGAACAACGCACATGGAGGAAATTACGCGAAGGCGAACCGGCAAACATTCAGGAGCTTGCATGGAAAGCCTCCCCGAAGAACAAGAACGCAAAAAAGCTTTCGTATGCTTGCGTTTAATATCTTTTACTTTCGTTTACCCTGGCTGTCAAGCGTAAAATGTGGTCGCATCCACCGCACCCACGGCGGCGCGTTGCCGGCGCGAGAGAGTGCGCTGCAAGATCGCACACTGCGGGAGAAAGAAAAGCTTCATCGGAAAGAAAAACGAAAAATCGCGGCCGCGGCCTCCCGTATGGTGAGAGAAGGTCAGGTGGTGATTCTCTTCCGGAACCACAACCATGGCGAATCGCGGAATTCCTGGGCCGATCTCGCCCCGCTAAAGAAAACCGGAATCGTCTAGCTCCCTACTTGATATTCACAAATGCTCGAAACTGTCCGAACATGCGCTCTGCGTTCTTGTGGTAAATCTTTTCCAGGACACCGTCCGGCAGTTCCATGCCATAAATCTTCCAGCGGCCCTGCCCCGGATATCCCCAGTAATCGAAGTATTCGTCCGCAGTTTCGAGCCAGCGGAAATGGTTGCGATACATGGCTTCGTCCATGCCGTTGTCGGTTCCGAACATAATGCGGTCCTGATACTTGAGGAAGAAGTCGCGGGCACGACGAGGTTGCCGGCCCAACTCGGCTTCGCGCGCGCCGAATTCGACCATCACATTGGGAAGCGTATCGAGAAGATGAGAAACGTAGTCGAGATTCTCGGGCCAGTTCGCCATGTGGAGCGCGACAAACGTCGTGTGCGGATGCTTGGCAAACATGCGATCCCGCGCAGCCAGGATCGATTCCTTGCTGGGAAACTGTGGCCCATAGAAACTCCAGTCCGGGTGTTCAATCAATTCCTCGTACCGTTCGTTGGTGTTGTCTACCGGATGAAAGAATGCTTCGGGATCGGTGACGTGAATGGAAACTGGAATGCCCAGGCGCCCGCATTCTTCCCAGATGGGATCGAGGCGCGGATCATCAACGGCGACGAGTTTCCCCGATCGGTCGCGATCATTTAAGCCGAGATCCTTTAACTGTTTCAGGCCGCGCGCGCCGCGCGCCACCGCGTCGTCGAGCTGCGCTACCATCTCCTGGCTGAAGTTTGGATCGTCAATTTTGCTCCAGTCGATTTGTGCGAAGACCATAAAGCGTCCGGGATAGGGTTTGACCATCTCGTCAATTACCCGTTGTAATTTGTCGCCCCACATGCCGGTCAGAATCACGACTGTCTTCACGTTGGTATTGTTCATGACCTCGATCACGCGCTCGGGCGGCATGTGGTCGTCGATTCGCATGGCGTCGTTGACATGATTGTGAACATCGATCACGTAGTACTTGGCGCGGTCCACGTTGTGTGCCGGGGCATGCAACATGGGGAGGGGTTGGAAGTCTTTCAGCAGCAGAGTCTTCTTCTGTTCGGCATCGGCGGCGGATTTGTAGCCAATCTGTCCTTGAGATTGATCCTGTTGCTGGGGTCCGCTCTGCGCGGCCAGCCACACCGAAGTGGCCAAGGAGAAAACGCAAAGGCAGCTTGCTGATAGCGTCGCAGCTTTTGACATCCCGAGCAAAGCCAGGGATCTCGGTTCTTCGCGCCGCCAGCGAAGACCCGGATTCCTCGTCGCTTTCGCCCCGCGGAATGAGAGGAGGATAGGTTTGTCAGCGCTCTGATCCGCATTGCTCACTTTAGGCCACATCGGGTACACGCCATTCACTCGCAGTCTGGTCTTGACAACGCCAAGTAAACGAAAGTAAAAGTAATAGATCGCAATATATCGCAATCGGCAGCTTTATCCAAATGTATTCTAAAGTTGGCGGAGGGCGATTCGAGAATAAGGGCATTGCGCATGAGAGTCCTGCCAAACATGTTCGGTGGTACCCTGCGATGGTGAAATACACGCGGGCCATTGTTTTGACGTGCAGTCTTCTGTTTGGCCTGGCGTCGCCCGGCTGGAACTCAGGGCAAAGCAGTTCGGGTCAACCATCTGCTTCGGCGGGGGCTGACAACGCTGCTGATCTTCAGATCCAAAGCTCTGTCTTGCGTATCGAATTCGACCGCAATCTGCACAGTCGCGTGGTCGCTTTATTCAGCCCAAACCCACAGCCCTTGACTCCGTTTGCAGCCACGGAAGCTGTTTACGGGAAGGGCCGCACCTGGAGCGACTTTGCGCTAACTTCAAGCCGCCGGGAGCATGTGTCTGACGCTTTCGGTGCCGGAGAACGGCTGTCGTTGGCCGGGAAGTCCGGAGAGCTGCGTAAGAACATCTCAGTCACGATTTATTCCGACTTCCCTTCCTTCGCTCTTTTCGATGTTGAGTACTCGAATGACGGCACGACTCGAGTGCCAATTCGCGGTTGGACCAACCATCAATATTCGCTGACCGCACTTTCCAACGAGCGAGCACCGGCATTTTGGTCTTATCAGAGTGGTTCGTACGAGAAGCGGCCAGATTGGGTGCTTCCCTTGCGAATCGGCCTTCGGCAGGAGAATTATCTTGGCATGAACGCAAGTGATTACGGTGGAGGCACTCCCATTGTCGACGTGTGGCGCAAGGACGTTGGTCTCGCGGTCGGTGATGTCGAACCCGGACCGCGTCTCATATCCCTCCCTGTTTCCACGCCCGATTCACATCATGCTCGCCTGGCCGTTCACTCGGCTCGCGAGCAAACGCTGGAACCGGGAGAGAGCTTCCATACTCTGCGCACATTTGTCTCCGTGCATCTAGGGGACTACTTTCGCACGCTCACGGAATACCGGCGACTCATGATGCGGCAAGGCTTCCAAATGGCTTCAGCACCCGACGGCGCCTTTGGCCCGATCTGGTGTGCCTGGGGCTACGGACGGTCGGTCAAGCTGAAGCAAGTGTACGACACGCTTCCGACGGTTAAGAAAATGGGTTTCTCGTGGGTCACGTTGGACGACGGTTGGCAAAACAATTACGGTGATTGGGCGGTTGACCCCAAGAAGTTTCCGCAGGGCGACGCGGACATGAAAGCGCTGGTCGATCGCATCCATGAGGAGGGTTTCAAAGCGCAATTGTGGTGGTCGCCGCTGAGCGCCGTCCAGGATTCGCAACTGTTAAAAGATCATCCCGACTTTCTCTTGCTGAATCGAGATGGATCGAAGCGGAAGATTTCCTGGTGGAACTCGTTCTACCTGTGTCCAGCTGACCGGGCGGTGGTGGAATATCATAAAGCTCTGGTTCGGAAGATCCTAGGCGAGTGGGGATTCGACGGCCTCAAACTGGACGGTCAACATATGAACGCCGTTCCTGCCTGCTACAATCTCGCGCACCATCATCAACGACCGGAGGACTCGGTCGAAGCGCTGCCTGATTTCTTCCGTGAACTTTACGAAACCGCACGCAGCGTGAAACCTGACGCTTTGGTAGAGTTCTGTCCTTGCGGCACTGCATATTCGTTTTTCACCATGCCGCATTTCAACATGTCGGTTGCATCCGATCCGGAAAGTTCTTTTCAGATCCGTTCGAAAGGCAAGACGTTGAAAGCCCTCATGGGCGACAATATCCCCTATTTTGGCGACCATGTTGAATTGAGCGATGGAGCCATTGATTTCGCTTCAACCGTGGGCGTGGGCGGAGTCGTGGGTACGCAATTCGTGCTGCCGAATCTCGTCACAAAGCGCAGCTCGTCGGATCTGACACCGGAGCGACAGCTGGTCTTTGAGAAATGGCTGCGCATTTACAAAGACAAAATGCTATCGCGGGGAGAATACCTTGGAGACCTTTATGACATCGGTTTCGATCGTCCCGAGAGTCACGCTATCCGCAAAGGCGGGGAAATGTACTACGCGTTCTTCGCCCGCCACTGGAACGGGCCGATTGAGTTGCGCGGATTACAGGACCGCACTTATCACATTGTGGATTATGTAAACGATAAAGATCTCGGAAGCGTCCATGGCCCCAAAGCCAAAATATCCGCCGAGTTCAATAAACACCTGCTGCTCGAGGCTCAGCCCGAGTAACACCCTCACCGTGGAACACAAACCAGATAACGCGAGCGAAGGACTGCGAAAGATCATTCGTCGCAACCGGCGCGGTGAAAAAGTAGGTGTGTACGCCGTCTGTTCCGGTCATCGCAGTGTCATCGACGCGGCGATTCAGCACGGCGCCGGGGACGAATCCTTTCTGCTGGTCGAATCTACGTCGAGCCAGGTAAATCAATCGGGCGGCTACACGGCACAAACTCCGTCTCAGTTCGCCGAGTTCGTTTACTCCTCAGCGCAACATGCGGGACTTCCCCGGGAGCGAGTATTGCTCGGTGGAGACCATCTGGGTCCGTACCCCTGGCGCGAACAGCCCGCGGAAGTGGCGATGCACAACGCTTGCGAACTGGTTCGCGCGTGCGTGCTTGCCGGATACAAAAAGATTCATCTCGACGCGAGTATGGCTTGTTTCGATGACAGCAAAAGCGGTTTGGACGAAAATGTGATCGCGCAAAGGGCCGCCATTCTTTGCCGCGCTTCCGAAAACGCGTTTGAAGAATTGCCTCCAGGCTCTTCGCCTCCTCTCTACGTGATCGGAAGCGAGGTTCCTACACCCGGCGGCGAATCGCTTCCGGGAGCGGCTCCCGCCGTGACCTCGGCCGACCGAATTCATCACACCTTGGAACTCTTCCGATCGGCCTTCACTGATCAGAATCTGATCTCTGCGTGGCACCGCGTGATTGGCCTCGTGGTCCAGCCCGGAGTGGATTTCAGCGAGAACGTAATCTTCGACTATGACCGGCAGAAAGCGACGGCACTCTCCTCGGTCTTACCGGCAGACCCTGCCATCGTTTATGAGGCGCACTCCACGGACTATCAGAAGCCCGCAGCGCTTGCTCAAATGGTGGAGGATCATTTCGCGATCTTGAAAGTGGGACCGTGGCTGACCTTCGCATTCCGGGAGGCGGTCTTCGCGTTGAGCGCGATTGAGCGGGAATGGATGGCTCCTCGAAAGGCCGTTCGCCTCTCGCAAGTCCGGGAAGCGCTCGAAGCCGCGATGCTGCGCAATCCAGCTTACTGGCGTGCCTATTACCACGGGAGCGAAGACGAGATTCGTCTGGCTCGGGTTTATAGTTACAGTGACCGGTCCCGCTATTACTGGGGTGACGGCTTAGTTCAGCAAGAGCTCGCCCAACTTCGCGCTAACCTGCATGCTTCGCCTCCGCCTCTGATGCTGGTGAGCCAGTACTTGCCAATGGAGTACGAAGCAATCCGCTCAGGACGCATCCGAGCGCACGTCGAAGAGATGATTCAGGAGCATATCCGAACCGTCCTGCGCGTCTATGCTGCTGCTTGTGGTGTGTAAGAGAACTACGGCAGAGCAAACACATAGAGTGAACTACCTGCGGCAATAGCGATGTACTGTTTTCCATCCACGGCGAATGCCATGGGTGAGGCGTAGACTGCGCCTCCCATTTGAAAATGCCATAGGGGCTTTCCCGAGGACGCATCCAACGCGATGAAATTCCCTTCCGCGTCGCCGGTGAACAGGAGTCCACCGGCGGTCGAGAGCACTCCGGACCACGTGGGCGAAAGGTGACGAAACTCCCATTTTACCTGGCCGTTCGTGGGATCGACGGCGCGCAGCGCGCCCCAGTACGGCTCTGCTTTATCGGAAGGAAAATAGGCGCTTCCGTAATAAGCATGCCCCACCTCGTAGGGTTGCGGCGCGGTGCTGAAGATGTCGCACTGCTCACGGGCGGTTACGTAGAAAAGACCGGTTTGCGCGTCGAAACTTGGGGACATCCAGTTGGTGGCACCGAGCGCTCCGGGGCAAACCGTTCGCCCCTCGGGTGTTGGCGAGCTTTGGTTGTTAGGGATTGGGCGACCCTCGGCGTCTTTGCTGTCGGTCCATGTGGTGCGGCTATAGGCATTGGCTGAGAGCAGCTTCCCGGTAGTGCGATCGAGAACGTAGAAAAAGCCGTTGCGGTTTGCCTGGGCAATCAAGTGCTTGTCGCCGGAATCGATCATGACCGGGACTTGAGTTGCGTCCCAATCATGCTCATCATGCTTGGTGAATTGAAAATACCAGTTTAGCTTTCCGGTGTCGGCGTCGAGAGCGAGGAGAGAGTTGCTGTACAGATTGTCGCCAGCGCGGCCTTCGCCGCGATTCGAAGGCGAAGGATTTCCTGTGGGCCAAAAGAGTTGGTTGGTTCCCGGATCATACACGCCCGTGGTCCATGCGGGCGCACCGCCGATTTTCCATGACTCGCCTTCCCAAGTATCGTGACCCGGCTCGCCGGGACCTGGGACCGTGTAGAAGCGCCACTTTCGCTGTCCGGTGTTGGCATCGTACGCGTCGATGAAGCCACGGATTCCATACTCGCCGCCTGAGATCCCGAGAATCACGAGGTTCTTTACTGCGAGCGGCGCCAGGGTGAAGCTGTATCCTTGCTTGTAGTCGACTGCGGAAACATCCCAAATGACGTTGCCAGTTTTGGCGTCGAGAGCGATGACGTGGGCATCGAGCGTGCCCAGAAATACTTTGTCACCCAAAATAGCCAGGCCGCGATTTACCCGGCCGCAACAGGGGCGAATATCCGGGGGCAGTTGATGTTGGTACATCCAGATGGGGCGGCCCGTGCGGGCATCGAGAGCAAACGCGCGATTGTCCTGAGCGGTCGCGTACAAAATGCCGTCTACAACCAGCGGCGTGGTTTCAAATTTTCCTGTAGCCGCAGTTTGGTAGACCCATTTTGCCGCTAGCGAGTGTGCATTCGCTGTGTTCACCTGGTCTAGCGAACTGAACCTGCGGCCCGCGTAGTCGCCGGAGTATGTGAGCCAGTTGTGGGGTTCCTTCGACGAATTAAGCAGGCGCTCGAAGGTGACCTGAGCGTGCGTTTCAACAGCCAGGACACCGACGATTAGCAGCAGAATGCCAGGCAGCTTGTTCAGTTGCGGGGCACTCATTTCGCGCTCACACTCAGCAGGTAAGCAATGATGTCATCCAAGTCGTGATCACTCAAAGTAGTCGCGTCGTAAGTGGGCATCATGGATCTGCGGCTCTTTTGAATCGAACGCAGTTTGTCCTTCTCGAAGAGATAAATCCGCTCGGTTGTGTCCATCATTTGCAGGCTGAACTGGTCTTCGTTCAGAGCTACGCCCTTGATCTGCTGTCCGTCCGAAGTCACAATTGTGACGGTCTCATATTCTTGCGCAAACTCTTTGGTGGATTCGGTCAGCCCCCAGGCGAGCCGCTGGCTTGGGCTGCGAACGGACTCGACTAGAGATTCCACCGTGCGTGCGCTGCCCACCGCGCTCAGGTCGGGGCCGAGACGTCCTCCCTTTCCTTCGACCATGTGACAAGAGGAGCAGTTGGCGTCACCGTAAAAAAACTCTTTGCCGCGGGTCGTGTCGCCAATGGGCTTTGCCGGCGACTGAACCTGGACACTTCGCAGATACGCGACGATCTGCCAGATCTCATCATCGGTCATCCCGACACCTTGGCCGTTGGTGCCGTTCGCGGGCATCACCGTGCCGGGAATTCCCTGGCTGACGTTTTGGAAGAGGTCGGCGTCGGAGTCTCCGTGACGCTTGTGGGCGCGAGTGAGGTCTGGGCCGCGGCCACCGCCGCGCGCGCCGAGGCCGTGGCAGAACGCACAGTTGATACGGAATTCAAATTCGCCGGCCTTCGCTGCTTTGGGGTTCCCTGAAAACGGATTGCGAACTTCCTCGGCCAGAGTCGAGCACGCCAAGAGCGCCAGCAGCGCGAGCGCTCCCAGCAGGGAGATCAGAATCGAGGCGAACGCACAGCGCCAACCGGGTAGCGAGAATGTTTTGTGACGAGACAACGTGGACGTCAGCATCCCCGACCAGCCAAGAGAATTTTCCTCACTGAGATTGCGCGCATGATAGCACAGGGTTCGCGAATATGGGAATTAGCTGGAGGAACCTTCGGTTTGGCTGCTGCGAGCTGGAAAAGCAGGTTTCTCGACTTCGCTCGAAATGACAACCGGAAACATTAATAAGGGTGTGGCACTCGTTAACGCAACAGCAATATATTCTCCATGGGAAAAGGGCCGGTGTTCTGGCCCCCTTGGTTCCACTAATCGTGTTACTGCTCGTGACAGAGGCTATTGAACGTGAATCATCTTGGTACTCGGATCGAGGGTACCGTGTACGCGAACTTTCTTACCTTCGAACTGTTTCACTTGCTGCTGGGCGTCGATATCGTAAGTGGCGCCGCTGGAATCTTGAAACACGTACTTGTCGCCCGATTTCACGATCGTGCCGGTGAAGACCTGGGTTCCCGATTGAGCTTGGGAATCCGGTGCTGGTTGTGCTGATTGGTCGGGTGTCTGTCCGGGTTGCTGCTGTTGCGCGGGTCGCTGAGCTGGATCTTGCTGTTGAGACGGCGGCGCAGTCTGCTGCGCATTGAGCTGAGCGGTTAACAGCACCATTCCAAATACCAAAGCAAGCACGCTAAGAAACCGCGAAGAGTGGGTCTGTGTTTTCCTGTTTCCGTTCATGAAACCTCCGAAAGAGTGAGTTAATTCGGGATAAGTTGCAACCTGAGTACCAAAGCGCTTGTTTCGACATCATTAGACGCAATTTTCAAGCGTCGAAATATTATGTTCTATTTGCACACCTTAACTGATGTTACTGCCGGCACACGACGCACTCCGAACGCACAGCTGACATATTTCGACTTAGAACTACAGTAAGGACTGTATGCGTCAGTCAGTCAATTACCGCAGGGACTGTGAATCTAAAAGCAGGATGAGAAAAATTTGCTCGGTCGCTGGTAGTAGCGCCGCACTGTGGCATCGCTCAGAGAACGATCGATTAGTCGACTCTCTTCTCTCTTCTTCGTAAGGAGACATGAGAACTCATTGAACGTACTGGTGAGAGGAGAAGCTGCAACTTACACCATCGCGAACTTCTAGCTACGGCCTTCGAGGTCCTGGCGCGATAGCTATAAAAAATTGTCATTGTTGAGGACAAAGCTTTACAAAACTATTCGCATTCCTTGTGTCATCGATCCTTCCTTGGGTGTAGGTTAACAATCAAGGAGGAAAACACATGCCATTACAAACTCAGGAACAGCCAACTCTGAACGTAAAACTCGTCCACTTTACTAAGCAAAATTCCCCCGATGAGCCAGTGCAGGTAGCGTTCGCCGTAACGGATGAACAAGGCAAAGAAGAGATCATCACCGGCGAGGTGCCCTTCAGCTATGACCTTTTCCATCTTTTCCAGGAAAACGGCTGGCTGAACATTCGCCGCGGGGTTGCCTCGATCCGCGAGACCCGCTCGCAGCGTCGAGCGATGTCAGCCTAGCTACTGTTGCTGACTGAGTGCGCTGGGACCTCGCGAATTGCGGGGTCCCCAGCCGCTTTAAAATCGCGAGACACTTCAGCAGTTAAAGTCCAACACAATTGGAGGTGAAATGATGAGACGTGACATTCAACTCGCCACGGGCGACATTTGTGGAGATGTGACCGGCTTGCGCGTCAGGGTAGAAGATGTCGACATTTATGATTATGTCCATTTTTCGGTGGTCGAAAATGGCGATGCGGACGAGGATGAAGTAGAGACGGGAGAGATGTCCCATGTGGCTTTCGTTCGTCGTTTCACGAAAGTGGGGCAATACGTTTGCTGAGAGCGGAAGTTGCTTGACGCATAATCATTAATAGCGGGCCACATTCATTGCCAGCGCACTATACGGCGAGAGTATGCTGCGGATTCTCGCGAGTTTGCTGGGTCGGCGGGACGACGGCGTTCAGGGCCTGTGCGCATCGCTCGGGCAAACTCTAGACTTTCTCGGCCAGGCTTCCGATCCACGGTAGCTTGAGGCTTTCTCCCTGCACGGCCTTTACCAGCAGTACCAGCCAGAGAATCACCCAGCCTAGCAGCAGCACCGCCGACCCTAGCCAGGCCAGCAGGTACCCCACCACAGGAATCAGGACAAGTAAGGAATACAAGATGCGCATGGCAATGGCGACCAGGATCGTAGCGACCGTGAGGAAAATGGACTGGAAGGCGTGAAATCGAACGAAGCGGTTGTGTTTAAAGCGCTCGGTCAGCACGAAGACAACGGCAGGGACGAACGTGATGTAGGCTGCGGCGGCGATGAGATTGTCCCTGGGCCCGATCGGAATGCTGGCGGCAGTTGTAGTTGCAGCCGGCATGTTCACGTCCGAAGCGCGGGCAGGAAGCGGACTCGCGTCCTTACTTGCTTCCTGGCCGGGGACCCACATCCTGAGGCCGCAGCCTGGGCAAAAGGCAACATTGTCGGGCATTTGGGCGTGACATTGTGGACATGAGACGGGCATCAGTTTTCAGGCGAGACGGCGCGTCGTGTTCTTCTTGCGGCAGTCCTCGCAGACTCCGTAAATCTGAAAGGTGTGGCTGGTAGTCGCGTAGTGGTATTTGTTTCCGATCTCCTGCTCGAGGCCGTCGACCTCGGGCGAAAAAAATTCCACCGAACTGCCGCAACCGGTACAGACCATATGATGGTGGCTGCGTCGGTTGTACTGGTGCTCGTAGCGGGCGATGCCATCATGAAAAGCAACTTCGCTGGCCAAGCCGCATTCGACGAGCAGTTTCAGCGTGCGATAGACGGTGGTGAAACCTATGCGGGCATCTTTCTTTTGCACCAGCCGGTGCAGTTCGTTCAGCGAGAGGTGCTCGCGGGTTTCAAGAAAGGTTCGCAGGATGGTATCGCGCTGCGCAGTTTGTTTCAGGCCGACGCGCTTGAGATGCAGATGCAGAATCTGCTGCGCTTCACGGACCATCTCAGGCGAGATGCTGGGCTGATCGTCGATGCGCTTTTGCAGCATGGGACTAGATGGAGCGGGCTCTCCCGGAGGAAACAGGATAACACTGGCGTTTGGAAAGCTCATCTTTTGCGGAGGTCAAAGGGGTCCAGGGGTGGGTGCCGCGTCACAGGAATCCGGGGGGAAAGCGCGCACTGGCGATTTGAGAGGATGGAATCGCGCCGGGAATTTGCCGCGGAACGAGGTCGCCTTCGATAGCAAACCCACATTTGGAAAGCAAGGACGCGCCAACAGCGGCAAGAGAGTTGCTAAGGGACTGGCGGCGCATTTCGATGTGCTCCTCAGTAAATCACGCAAACTAGCACGTTGGAGACTGATAGTAAAACTTCTCGCGCTCAACGCTATTAGATTTGAAAGTAGATTTCTTTCACCAACAGCTTAACGCAGGGCCTCTATCAATTTGTGTTGCCCCGCTGGGGCAACCTAGAATCAAAGCTGCGCATGGTCACGACCCCAACTTCCCCTTCGTCTACTTCGTCGCATTTCCGGCTCGGACAACTTGTCCTCAATTTTATTGCCCTGACGTTGTTGGTTTTGGCGGGGGGGATTATCTGGTTTTATTCCGTGGCGCGGTCGGCTCTGCCGCAACTGGACGGTCAGCTCCGCGTGCCGGGGCTGTCGCAGCGGGTGACGGTCGGTCGCGATGCCCACGGTGCGCCCACCATCGACGCCGCTAATCTGGATGATCTTTTTTTCGCGCAGGGTTATGTGACGGCGCAGGACCGATTGTTCCAGATGGATGGGATGCGACGGTTCGCGGCTGGGGAGTTGGCGGAAGTCTTTGGCGACAAATATGTGGAGCATGACCGCCAGCAAAGAATTCTGGGGTTGAGGGTGGTTGCGCGGAAAACGATAGAGACTTTGTCCGCCGAGGATCGCTCTCATTTCGAGGCTTACGCGCGAGGCGTAAACGCTTACATGGAAACGCATCGTGCGCGGTTGCCGCTGGAATTTCGCATTCTTAGGTATTCGCCTCGGCCGTGGGCGCCTGAGGACTCGGCGCTGATCGGGGTGCAAATGGTGGAAGATTTGAGCACGAGTCCCCGGCATGCGTTGGTGCGCGAGAAAATCCTGGCCAAGCTGGGGCCGGAGCTGACCGCCGATCTGTATGTGAACTCTTCCTGGCACGATCGTCCGCCGACGGTATCGCGGCCCAGTCTCGATCAGGAAATTAAGGATGGGGACCAGAATGAAGACGACGATGATGATGACGATGATTCGGGCGCGGATAGTTCGGTTACTGGTTTAACGTTGCCCGACACTCCCGCGTTGCCGCAGTTTCCCGAAACGTTTTTCGACGAGCGTCCTTTGGTGCTGGGGTCGAACAATTGGGTGGTCTCGGGAGCGCACACGGTTTCGGGCAAGCCGCTGCTGTCGAATGATATGCACCTGGGGCATCAAATGCCGAATCTCTGGTACGAAGCCCACCTTCGATGCGGCAACGCGGCTTGCGGCAACTTTGATGTGGCTGGAGTCACGCTGCCGGGGTATCCCTATGTGATTGTAGGACACAACCAGCGGATTGCCTGGGGATTCACCAATCTCGGGCCGACCGTCGAAGACGTGTACGTTGAGACCTTCAACCCGGAAGGACAATACCTGACGCCGGAGGGATGGAAAGAACCTGAGCATCGTCGTGAGGTGATCCATGCCAAAGATAAGCCGGACGTCGTTGTGGACGTGGTGCTGACGCGCCACGGGCCGATCGTTACGGACATGGTTTCGGGCGAGACGCGTCGGCTGGCGTTGCGTTGGACTTTGTATGAGGGCATGCGCAGTCCCTTCTTCGCGGTCGATTCGGCGCAAAAGTGGGATGAGTTCAGACGCGCTTTCTCGGAGCTCGATGCGCCGGGTCAAAACGTTGTGTATGCCGACGTGGATGGAAACATTGGTTATCAGGCTACGGGGAAAATTCCGATCCGGGCTGAGGGTGATGGCAGTTTGCCAGAGAACGGCAGCGACAATGCGCATGAATGGGTGGGCTATGTTCCGTTTGAGAAATTGCCGAGCGCGTTGAATCCGCCGTCGGGGATTATTGCGACCGCGAATAGCCGGATTACACCGGATGGGTATCGATATTCGCTCAGCACGGAATGGGAGGCTCCGTGGCGATCGGCTCGCATTTACCGCGTGCTGGAGGCGGGCGGGAAGTTCTCCGCGGCGGATATGCTGGCACTCGAAACCGATATTTATTCCGAGTTGGACCGATTTTTCGCAGAGCGATTTGTGTATGCGGTCGACCATGTCAAGCATCATTCTGTTCGAGCGAAGGCCGCGGCCGAAATCATGCGGCAGTGGGATGGGCGGATGATTGAGAGTTCGGCGGCGCCCACGATCGCAGTACAGGCGCGAAAGGAATTAACGCGTTTGCTGCTCGAGCCCAAGCTGGGCGCGGTGCCTGAAGATCCACAACAAGTCGAAACGACTCTCACCTGGAAAAGCTACCAGTGGATGATGAGCACGGTTTGGTTGGAGAATGTAGTTCAGCATCAGCCCCAACGCTGGTTGCCCGCAGGCTATCCGAACTACGACGAACTTCTGACGGCTGCGGTTGAGGCTGCGGTTGATACAAACCCAGGCCACGATTCCGGGGCGCCACAAGACTTAAATTCGTGGCATTGGGGCAATTTCCATCCCGCGGAAATTCAGCATCCGATCTTTGGCAAGGTTCCGCTTCTGCGGCGCTGGTCGGGGCCGGGATTGCAGCCGCAATCGGGGAGCGAGTATACCGTCAAAGCGGTATCGCGGAGCCACGGACCCTCGGAGCGGATGACCGTCGATCTCGCAAATCTTGATCAATCCACTCTGAATCTGGTGACGGGCGAAGCCGGGAACCTTTTTAGTCCTTATCTCATGGACCAGTGGGAAGCGTGGTACGAGGGATTCACTTTTGTTTGGCCGTTCTCGGGAGCGGCGGCGGAAAAGGCGCGGGTGCATGAGTTGGTGCTGGAGCCGTAGGTGGGGAAAAGCAATATGGGAGGACCGCGTCCGGCGAGGAGTAGCAGTATTTTGATCTACGCTGAATGTAGTTAAATTAGGTGCGAGAGTTGGAGGTGTACATGAAAAAGTCCGTCCCGGTGGAATCTGCCTCTGCATTAATCAACGAAATGATCGCAGAACTCACAGACTGGCGCGGCAAAACGTTGGCCAGCGTCCGCAAGAGCATCCTTGAGGCCGACCCGAAGATCGTCGAGGAATGGAAGTGGATGGGAAGCCCAGTGTGGTCGCGCGATGGAATGATCGCAGTCGGCAACGCCCACAAAGATAAGGTGAAGCTTACCTTTTCTCACGGGGCGAGCCTCCCAGACCCTGACAAGCTCTTCAACGCGGGCCTCGGAGGCAACATGTGGCGAGCGATCGATTTGTTCGAGGGCGATAAGATTAATGAGAGTGCTCTAAAAAATCTGATCCGCGCCGCCGTTGAATACAATCAGACCAAACTGAAGAGGAAAGCGTCTGCGGGTACTCGAGCGAAAAGCAAAAAGTAATGAAACCGCAGCTTTTTCTCACGAATTTTCTGGGATCCAGGCGTGGAGCCGGTCGATGGGGCAGCATCCAGCGTCGGCGCGGCGAGGCTCATCGACTACTGGGCGCGATCGACCTTCAACCACAAGCACTTCGTCATTTATCCGTAGGCGGGGTGCCCCACTCTTCCGCGTTCTTTGCGGAGGGTGGGAGCAAGAATCGACCGCTCTCAACCGAAGAGGCTCGAGAAAATATGTTTGGGGTGGTTACTATAAAATCAAGAATGAGCAAATCAGCGATGAAAATTCGGGCCCAGAAGTGAAACATCATCCTCGGCAAGGCTACGAATGAGCTCACTGCTAAAGTAATCTGCGCTGGCGGCCACCGTGTTGCCGTAGCGCTTGTGATAGGTCGACCGGCTCTTATCGATGTCTTCTTTGAGACGATCGTACAAATCTTTATGCTTGCGGCCTTCCGTCACTTTGGCTTGGTTATACAGCTTGATCTCGTCCATCAAGAGGCGGGCGAAGCGCTGCGCCTTACGGTGAAGATCAGCGTCTTCGGTCGACATGTGCGCAAACGCATCGGTCGCGGGCGCCACCCCCGTCGCCGCTGCCATCGACGCAGGTGCCGACACGACCTCGGCCGTGGCTTCGGCCATTGCCGGTTCTTCTACCGGCGCCGCCACCACGTGCTTGGGGGCATGAGCCGCAAAGGGATCGGAAAAAGACGAGACCGTCTGCACCGGCGGTGCTTCGAACTTCTCACTGGCTCCGGCCTCGGTTGCGCCCTCTTTCAGCGCCTGCTTTCTCAGCGAAGCTACCTCGAGCCATGCGCTTGTGGCTGAAACCAGCAGTTCGAGCGCGGATGCATCCATTTTCCCGCCTGCTCCCGTGCCTGCGTCGGCATAGACTAAGGCCGCTACCTTGTCTTTCAAACGAAGCGGCAGCAGGAGCACTTGATCTTCAGCGGGAGCGCCGAATTGCGAAATAAACCTTGGATCCATCTCTGCTATCCCGGCGCTGGCTGCTGCTCGCGATTGCAGCGCCTGGCCCGGCGCTCGACCATTCACATCCAGCGAAAAATCCTTGAGATCTTCGTTGTTATCGAATCCGCGCCCCTGCCATCCGGTAGCCGATCCCGACTTGATGACGAACAACGCAGTGCGTCCGCAATAGCCTGCGGTGCTTTCGAGCAGCGCGCGTAGAATTTCCTTTTGCGTCGTCCCCGCATGAATCGCCGACACCGCATGCAAGAGATCGGCAGCCCCACTTCCGAGCGGCACGCTAGATCCTCCCAGATGCGATTGCACTTCCTCCAGCACCCGGCGAACCAGGTCTTTGCGCAACTCCGGAAGATGCCCTTCCAGGACCTGAGAGACTACCTTTTCGACGATTTGGTCAATCGACGTTTTATGTGCCATTGTTGCCCTGACCGCATTTCTGGCTTCTCAACGCGGGTTCCGCCCATTTCCCCTAGCAAATTCCTGATTATACGACCACTTGGTCAAGCTTCACTGATGACCGAAGTAACTGCCGCCGGATTCGATATTTCTTCACCAACCAAGCTCTTTCTGCTGCCACCTAAAACCATTCCACTGAAGATACGTCAAAAGAGTTACCCGCAACCCGAGGTTACCAAGGTAAAATAACAGTTCTTGATTCCGCGCCGCTTGAAAATTGTTGCATCGGATGAATGATGAGTACCATCCAACCAAAAATAGATGAGCCAGTTTCTGACGAGCTGGCGCTCGTACAAGCGGCCAAAGGCGGCGATGTCGGCGCCTTCGAAGAACTGGTTCGACGCTACGACCGGAACGTATTTCGGATTGCGCAACACATCACGCAGAACCGCGAAGACGCGGAAGATGTGGTGCAAGACGCGTTCCTGAAAGCATACAGCAATCTGCACCAGTTTCAGGGCCAGTCGAAGTTTTACACCTGGCTGGTGCGCATAGCGGTGAACGAAGCGCTCATGCGGCTGCGGCGCCGCCGTCCCGAGCGCATGGTTTCGCTGGACGAAGACGTTAAGACCGAGGAAGACTCCCTCCCGCGTGAAGTCGCGGATTGGAGTCCGAACCCCGAGCAGCAGTACAACCAGGCGGAGTTGCGGGACATTCTGACCCGCACCATCCAGGGCTTGCCTGCGAGTTTTAGAACGGTGTTCGTGCTGCGTGATGTAGAGGGACTTTCAACGGAAGAAACCGCCGAGGCTCTGGATCTCAGCATCCCCGCGGTGAAGTCAAGGCTGTTGCGAGCACGCCTGCAATTACGCGAGCGCCTCGGCCGCTTCTTTGAAAGACGCGAGCCCAAAAATGGCAAAGAAAACGAAAAACCCGAAACCGGAGACACCACCCAGTGAAGTGTAAGGAATTTCTCAGCGAGTTGACGAACTACCTCGACGGCGTCATTGACGAGCGCACAAAAGTTGAATTGGAAGATCATCTCGCTTGGTGCCACAACTGCTACGTCGTCTGCGATACCACCAAGAAGACCATTGAGATTTACCGCGATTCCCAACTCTACGAACTCCCCGAAGACCTTCGCACCCGCCTCCGCAGCGCCATCGTATCCAAGTGTCACGCCCGCAAGAAGGCCGGTCCGGAACGCGTCTGAATTCTGGACAGATTCCACTAAGCCCTTATTCCGCAGGTGTTTCCCTAGCTGCGGCGTTAACGTCCGTTCCCCGTCCCGCTATGTGTGAGTAGAACGCACCCTTTTCTTACAGGATTGAATCTAAGTAAGTGCTTGTAGGAGAGAGTTGACAAATCCTCTCGATAATTCCTGGGTAATTGGCGAGTGCGAGTGAAGCGGTTCGCTGTGGAGGAACATAATGATCGCGAAATTGGTCGATGCTTTCTTCGGTTGCTGGCACAATCGTTATAGTTTCCCTATCACTATCCGTCCAGGTTCTCGGAACAGTTTGCGGCCTTCCACGGCGTCGTCACTCACCGGCATGTACGTAGTCTGCCTGGATTGCGGCAAGGAACTACCGTATGACTGGCAACAGATGAAGGTCATCGGCTCGCCGTCGCAGGCACGGCACTATGCGCAGGAGTTGGCCACCAGACAGGCCGTTTGATCTAACTAACCACAAAGGCAAAAGCCGCGATTGAGATCGCGGCTTTTTTGTTTTTGTTCCCGCGAGTGTTCACTATGGAAAAAGTCCCTCAACGCCGTTGAGGTAATACCGGTTCGGCAGCGAATACAGTTTTCTCCTAAGGTGGACTACCGTATTCACTGTATTGGCGACATCCTAGGGATTGGGCTATTTTGTCATCAGTTCGGGAGCGCATTTAGAGGCGGTCATGGGCTAGGTCAGCGAGGCTGACATTCGTGGCTCTCACGACCGCCGACTCATTTTAGGGTACTTCCGCCGAATATCCTCTCCCCCTGCTCCCCTTCCGTCTCTGCCTGAGCTGCGCCCGGGCCCCGAGGATTAGCCTCTGGCCGCGGGCGCAGCTGCCTTTTTGGGTAGGATTTCTCCGATGCGGCGGATCTGAGCGCCCACGCCACGCAGTTTTTCTTCGATATGTTCGTAGCCACGGTCGATGTGATAGACGCGATCGATGATGGTTTCTCCGTCGGCGACCAAGGCAGCCAGCACCAGCGAGGCGGAGGCGCGCAGGTCGGAGGCCAGGACCGCAGCGGCACTTAGGGGCGTTTTGCCACGAACTACCGCGCGCCGTCCTTCGATCTTGATGTTTGCTCCCATGCGCACCAGTTCCTGGGCGTGCATGAAACGGTTCTCGAAAATGTTTTCGGTGATGATCGAGGTTCCGTCGGCCTGGGTCGCTAGGGCCATGTACTGCGCCTGTACGTCGGTAGGGAAGCCGGGATACTCCTCGGTGACCATGTCGGCAGCTTTCGGAGGGTTGTCTCCCATGACGCGAACGGCGTCCGCGGTGTGGGTGGTCTTCACGCCCACTTCGTGCAACTTCTCCAGCAGCGCGGCCAGATGATGCGGATCGCAGCCGACGATGTTGAGGTCTCCGCCGGTTAGCGCGCCGGCGATGATGAAGGTGGCAGCCTCGATGCGGTCGGGAATAATGCGGTGGCGCGCGCCGTGCAATTTGTTGACGCCTTGCACGCGGATGGTCGAAGTGCCCGCGCCTTCGATGCGGGCTCCCATGCTGTTCAGCAACTCGGCTAGATCTGCAACCTCGGGCTCGCGGGCGCAATTTTGCATTACGGTTTCGCCGTCCGCGAGAGTGGCCGCCATCAGCAGGTCTTCAGTGCCGGTAACGGTGATCTTGTCGAAAAGAATTTCGCCGCCGTGCAACCGTTTCGCGGTGGCTTCCACGTAGCCGTGATCCTGCGTGATGGTTGCGCCCAGGAGTTCCAGTCCTTTGATGTGCAAGTCGATGGGTCGGCCTCCGATGGCGCAGCCTCCGGGAAGCGACACGCGGGCCCGGCCGCAACGGGCCACGAGCGGGCCCAGGACGAGGGTGGACGCTCGCATGGTTTTGACTAATTCGTAGGAAGCTTCGGGCGATGTCAGGTTCTTGCAGCAGATGGTGGTGCGATGCTGGGCGCGGCCGTATCCAAGTTCGACTTCGGCGCCCATGGCGGCGAGGAGCTTACGGGTGGTCTCGATGTCGCGCACCTGGGGGATGTTTTCGAGGATTACGGGCTCGTCGGTTAGGAGAGCCGCCGCCATCGCCGGGAGCGCCGCGTTCTTGGCGCCGCTGACGCGAATTGTTCCGAGCAGGGGATTGCCGCCGCGAATTACGAATTTGTCCATATCGATATCGTACGCCGGTAGACGGTGAGCGACCGCAGAGCCCATAGGGTCCGTCCCATCTTTGATGCTGAGATATTGTAAAGGCGAAATGGGTTTGTGGTGGATGGGAATTGCTTAATCGGAAGTGCTCGGCCTGCTGGAGCCGATGACGGAGTTGCCAGGGAGTCGAGCTTTGCTCAACCATCGGGCCCGGCGAGAACCCGGCGTTACAAAGATCGCGCGGCGCTGATGGCCTGGCGGACGTGGCCCTTGGTTGACTTCAGGGCGCGGACGGCCTGTGCGCGGTTGACATTTGCTTGCAGCATGACCAGCGCTACTGGAACATCATCTCCAGCCGCTTGCAAGGCTTGCTCGGCGGCTTCGCGACTGATTCCGGCGGCCTGTTGCAGAATGGTGAGGCCACGTTCGCGGAGTTTGTGATTCTTCACGTGGACGTTGATCATCAGATTGCCGTAGACGTAGCCTAAGCGGGTCATGGCCCCGCTCGAGAGCATGTTCAAAATCATCTTTTGGGCGGAGCCGGCTTTCATGCGGCTCGATCCGGCGATGACCTCCGGACCGACCTCGGCCACGATGGCGAAATGTGCGGCTTTTTCCAACGGAGATGCCGTGTTGCATGTGACTGCGATGGTTTTGGCGCCGTGACGACGAGCGTATTCGACGGCGGCGATAGTGAAGGGCGTGCGACCGCTGGCGGCGATTCCAACTACCACGTCATTCTTGCCGGGCTTTTTTTTCGCCATTTCGCGTTGGCCAAGTTTGCGAGAGTCCTCGCTGACTTCGGTCGCGCTGTGCAGAGCCTTGATGCCCCCTGCGATTACAAACTGCACCGTCTGGGGATCGGTGTTGAAAGTGGGCGGACACTCCGAGGCATCGAGCGCCGCCAGGCGGCCGCTGGTTCCAGCGCCCACGTAGATGAGGCGGCCTCCTCGTTTCAGGGCTTTTGCGATCAGATCGATTCCGCGGGCGATCTGCGGTAAGGCAAGTTTCACGGCGGCGGCAACCGTAGCGTCTTGAGCATTGATGATGCGCGCGATTTCGAGGGAGGACTTGAGATCCAGATTTAGAGCGGCGCGATTGGGCTGCTCCGTCGGCAGGTGACTTAGTTTCTCGCTGGCTTTCTTGCTTACGGGTCTCAACAGTTTTGTCTCCGTGGTCCGGCACCGACGATAGGACGGCTCGCGGCGTTCTGTGGCATTTGTCGCCGTAAATTCCACCTAAACATCCGAATCCAGCCTCGCTTTGCTCAGTTCCGGATGAGGCGTCCGGGCCTACGTGTGTGTCGGCGCTATCACGGGCCTCCTAATGCCTCAATGACTGCGTCGTGAAATTTGGGGCGCAGTTGCTTGATAGCTTGATTGCTGCAGTCGGGCCAGGTGCGGTTGGTGAGCAAAGTTACGGACAGCTGGCGTTCCGGGTCGATCCACAGCGAGGTTCCGGTGTAGCCGAGATGGCCGAATGAATCCGCAGAGAAATATTTCCCGGATTGCGATGGGGATGACGGTGTGTCCCAGCCCAGTGCGCGCGAAGTTCCGGGCGGGGAAGTCTCCCGGCGGGTGAAAAGCGACACGGTCTCGGGACGAAAGATGGGGCGTCCTCCGGCTAGTATCGCGTGTGCAAAAATAGCGAGATCTTCGGCGCTGGCAAAGACGCCCGCATGTCCGGCAACGCCGCCCAGCACGCTGGCATTTTCGTCTTGCACCTCTCCTTGAATGATGCGGCGACGGAACGATGGATCGTTCGCAGACGGCGGGATGGAAGCTCGCCACGCCAATGGAGGATTGAAGGCGGTGTGCGTCATCGCCAATGGCCCGAAGATTTCGTGCTGGGAAAAGCGGTCGAGAGATTCGTCGGCGATGCGCTCGAGCGCTACTCCCAGAATAATGAAACCGATGTCGCTATATTCGGCTTTGGCTCCCGGATCGGCGGCGAGTGGAGTTGCGAACGCGGCGGCGAGAAGTTCGTCTCGTGTCCTGACGCGCAAGAACAGTTTTTCATACGCGGGCAATCCCGAGGAGTGCGCGAGCAGCATACGCGGGGTGACGGCGTCGCGGTGGCGATCTTCTCCGGCGAACTCTGTGACCGCCGCTACAACAGGCAGGTCCAGGTCGAGGAGGCCGCGTTCGTAGAGAATCATAGCCATGCTGACGGTGGCGACGACTTTCGTAATTGAAGCGAGATCAAAAACAGTCTCAGGGGTGGCTTCGGGAGAATCGGGTTCGTAGGTAGAATGGCCGAAGGCCTTGAGTCCGACGAGGTTGCCGTGGTGTGTGATGGAGACCGAAGCCGCAGGGAAGGCGTGAGCTGCGATGGCCTGTCGTATTAGCTCAAAAGCTGGAGCGAACACCGCGTCCTGCCACTGATAGGCCGGAGTCGGAAAACATGCTCCCCTCCCCGCGGTGGAGTTCAAGCCGGGAAAACGTTTCGTGAAAAAGGTCGTGTGCTCGATCTTCGGTTTATAACAAAGTTCCGCGGGCGGGTAAAGATGACATTCGTTTGCTGCACCCAGATTCGCAGTTTGAATTAGCAAAAACCATTAGCGGACCGGATTCGGTGTGACCATCTGGCCCGTTGACCGATTCGTTGGGTTCTCATAGAGTCCGGGTTTGGTGGAGCTTATGAAGAAAAAGGCAACCAAGAAACCGAAATGCGCGGTCGAGATCGATGCCGAGCAGATGGAGTACCTCAAGTATTACAAGAAGCTGACCGGCCAGCCCATAGCAGACATCCTGCGGGATATGATCGCGCAGTGGGTTGCAGTAGAGTACGCTACACGCGTCCCGATGCTACCGATGGCTAAAAGTGCGAAGAAGCGCGGCAGGGTTGATCCAGCCACCAACAGGTCCTAGGCGGAAGCTGTCCTGTTTTCTCTCGTCACCGTGACCTTCGAACTCCGGCTGGGCGGAGACGCACGTCGTCCGTTTTGCACAGACGGCACCCCCTTACTTCAGTTTGTTGAGCGGGTGGCGGGGCTTGTGTAGAGTCGGAGTATCCGCATGATGAATCAACGTTCACGCTTCGGAAGGTACTGGTCGTGGTTGGTGTCGACGGCATGTCTTCTTTCGTTTTTGTTCTCAGCTGCGCTTGCTGCTACGCAGAAAACGCTTGCGCTGTCGAATCGCCTCGACGTGGTCGATGGTATTGTGCGCGAGGCCGTCCGTGATGGGCAGATTCCGGGAGCGGTGGTGCTGGTCGGGCACGATGGGCAGGTGATTTATCGGAAGGCCTTCGGCGAGCGGGCGCTCGAACCGCAGCGCGAGGCGATGACCGCGGATACGATTTTCGATCTGGCCTCGCTCACCAAAGTGGTTGCGACCACTACGGCGGTGATGCAGTTGGTGCAGAGGGGTCAAGCGCGCGTCAATGAGCCGGTGGCGAAGTACATTCCGGAGTTTGGGGAAAATGGGAAAGAGGAAATCACGCTTCGCGAGCTGCTAACGCATGACTCCGGTCTGCCTAAGGATCTCGACCTATCGCAACCTTGGGAGGGACGAGAAACGGCGTTGCACATGGCTTATGCGGAGAAGCCGATCTACGCACCGGGATCGCGATTCCTTTATAGCGACGTGAACTTTATCGTGCTAGGTGCGCTGGTGGAGCGCGTATCGGAAACGCCTCTGAACGAGTACTGTCAGAAAAATATTTTTGTTCCGCTCAAGATGATGCACACCCGCTTCTTGCCGCCCGCGTCGTGGCTGCCAAAGATTGCGCCCACCCAGTATGACGAACATGACAAGATGCTGCGCGGAGCGGTTCATGATCCGACGGCGCGGCGGATGGGCGGAGTGGCCGGGCATGCAGGCTTGTTTTCGACGGCGGACGACCTCGCGAAGTTTGCCCAGGCTTTGCTGAATGGCGATGGGGCTCTTCCAACGCCAATCCTGTCTTCGTTGATGGTTGAAAAAATGACCACGCCGCAGCAGCCCCCTACTTCGCAAGTGCTGCACGGCTTTGGCTGGGACATCGATTCGCCCTTCTCCAGCAACCGCGGGGATTTGTTGCCCGTAGGATCGTTTGGGCACACCGGATTCACGGGAACGTCGTTGTGGATTGATCCCACAACGCGAACGTTCATTATTGTGCTGACGAATGCGGTTCATCCTCGCGGGAAAGGAAGCGCGGTGGCGTTGCGCTCGAAGATTGCGACGGCAGTGGCTGCGGCTTTGCCGCTCACCGTGGCAGAAAACGATGAACTGCGGTGGAAGAGCATCACCGGGTACAACGAGACGCAAACTGCGGCGCGGCGAGTGGCGGTGCGGAATGGATCCGTTCAGACGGGAATCGACATCCTGGAGGCGCATGGTTTTGACCAGATTCGAGGGACTGCTGGGAAGAAGAAGATTGGGCTGCTGACCAACCAGACCGGGGTGGATTCGCAGGGACGGCGCACCATTGATGTGTTGTTTCAAGCGCCGGGAGTTTCGCTGGACGCGATCTTCAGCCCCGAGCACGGAGTGACGGGTACTCTGGACACGACGCACGTTGACAATTCGCGGGACTCGACAACGGGCGTTCCGGTTTACAGCGTTTACGGGGGAACGGATGCAGCGCGTCGGCCTTCGCTTGAAGTTTTGAAGACGCTGGATGCTGTGGTGATCGATATCCAGGATGTGGGAGCTCCGTTTTACACTTACGAAACCACGCTGGGATATTTTCTGGAGGGCGCGGCCAAGGCGGGAATCGAGATTATTGTGCTCGACCGGCCCAATCCGATTACTGGGTCGTTTGTGCAAGGGCCGATTGGTGATCCCGGTCGCGAGAGTTTTACCAACTATACGTCTGTGGCGGTTCGTCATGGCATGACCATGGGTGAGCTCGCGAAATACTTCAATGGGGAGCGCGGCCTTAATGCGCGGTTGCAAGTTGTCCCCATGGAGGGATGGATACGGGGCGATTGGTACGATTCGACTGGGCTGGCGTGGATCAATCCCTCGCCGAATCTTCGTAGCCTGACAGAGGCGACGTTGTACCCCGGCGTGGCGCTGGTCGAAGGCACCAATGTTTCCGTGGGACGAGGCACGGATACGCCATTCGAATTGCTGGGCGCGCCGTGGATTAATGCGGGCGAATTAGCGCAGTATCTGAATGCGAGGGAGATTTCCGGAGTGCGCTTCGTGCCTGTTAGCTTTACTCCTGGTACGAGCAACTATGCCGGGCAGAAATGTCAGGGGGTCAATATTATTGTGGTCGAGCGCAATGCCTTTGATGCCCCGGAACTGGGGATTGAACTGGCGTCGGCGCTGCACAAGCTTTATGCCGAGCAGTTTCATTTGGAACGGATGATTGAGTTGCTGGTGAACCAGTCGGTGTTCGATGCGATTGCCAAGGGCGAAGATGCGCGGCGCATTGCGGAAGAGTGGCGTGAGCCGCTGGAGAAATTTCAGCAGCTTCGGCAGAAGTATCTGATCTACAAGTAATCGAGAAGTATTGAACACCGCAATGGTTGTCCCAACCCTTACTGCTCACCAGGAGCGCAGGAGCACAATGCAAGCCAACCCGGAGATTCCGACGCCGAACCCTCTCTACCGCTGTGCCGGTCCTAACTGTGGGATGCTGAAGGGGTCGGCTGACCACTGGTGGTTGATGTGGACTTCATTTGGTGAGTACAACCGGCCGCTGCTGTATCTGTGTCCGTGGGACGAAGAAATCGCAACCCAGGAGGGCACTTTGCCTGTCTGCGGGGAGCTTTGTGCCCAGAAATTGCAGTCCCAATACATGGGAAACGTGAGAGAAAACGAGCTCAAACGGCGAGCGCGGTAAGATTTCAACGAGATCATCTGCGACTAACGTTCTTGGCTTTTCTCGCATCGTACTTATATCCATGATTTCCATGTGTCACGGCTTATACTAAGCAGCTAGTTTCCGACATTTTTTTCGGAGAGGTACTTCATGCGCGTCATGTCTGTGTTGTTTCTGGCCGCTTTGGCCTTCGCGCAATCCGGTCCCGCAACCAAGCCGGATAGCGCTCCCAGCGCGTCGGCAAACACCGCCAGCGAACTAACCATTCCGGCCGGCACCAAGGTTCCGGTCGCACTGAAACATGCGGTCTCGAGCAAGGGGACACACGAGGGCGATGGCGTTTACGCGGAGACCACATTTCCGGTCGTAGCCAATGGCCGGGTTCTGATTCCGGCCGGCACCTATGTGCAAGGAAGGATCAGCCACATCCAACGCGGCGGACGGATCAAAGGACGCGCCGAAGTTCTGATGCACTTCACAACCCTCATCTATCCAAGTGGGTACACCGTGCTTTTGCCGGGTGCCGTCGAAAATGCTCCGGGAGTGGATAAGACGTCAGTGAAGGACGGGGAGGGGACGATCCGTTCCGACAGCCAGAAGGGCGAAAAAATTGGGACGGTGGCGAGCACGGCGGGAACCGGAGCAGTGGTCGGCGGGCTGAGCAACGGAGGCAAGGGCGCATTGATTGGCGCCGGAGTGGGCGGCGCGGTAGGAACCGCGATCGCTATGTTGACCCGCGGAAACGATGTGAAGCTCGATGCGGGTACAACTTTGGAGATTGTCATCCAGCGGGAGGTTTCGCTGGATGCCAGCCGGGTGCCGACGACCACGCGGGCGTATTCGTCCCAGCAGTGAAGGATCATCCAGGTCTGCCCAATGCGGTCAACCTAGCTTTGAACAGAGCAGTTTGGGCACTTGCCGACTCAAGCTACGAGTCGTCAAAAGCAAGCCAAAACATCGGGGTACCGGCGTCTATGAGTGCCATGGCCTGGTCATATCGGCTTGGTCATATCAACGATATTGGTTATGTTATTTGGTAGAAGCGACACTACAAATCTCCAAAAATCAGTATATTTCACTCCCGGTTCCTTCCCCAACAAATTGTATCTAGTTGTTAAGAAAGAGCTCTTCCTATTCGCTAATCTCGGTGGAAATTCATGGCCACCGCCTTGCCTAAACACTGCCCAGAAGGTTAGTGCGGGATTTCCCCTCGCGTCGGGTCAAATAAATATCAAGACAGTTTCTGGAGGATAAATCAATGAAACGAATCGGGTTTCTGACCCTTCTCCTTTGTATCTATCTTGCTGCGGCTACGTGGCTGCAAGCAGCATCGGGTGTAAAAATCATTAAATTCAATGTTCCAGGTGCGGGCAAAAGCAAGGGCCAAGGCACCGAACCCTTAGCCATCAACAAGGCCGGCGCGATTGCAGGATTTTACCTCGATTCGGCTGGTGTCGAGCATGGCTTCCTGCGGTCTGCCAAAGGCGCAATCACCAAAATTAATGCCCCGGGCGCGGCGATCACCCAAGCCGAATCCATGAATACTGCTGGGGACATCGCGGGATTTTACGCTGACTCGAGTGGTGTGCTGCACGGGTTCCTGCGCGACACCAAGGGCAATTTCACAAAAATCGACGCGCCGCACGCTGGCACTGGTACGGGACAGGGCACAGAAGCGCTGAACATCGACCCATCAGGGACAACGATCGCGGGAGTCTACATTGATTCGGGCGGTGTGAGTCATGGTTTCGTGCGGGCGACCGACGGCACCATCACTGAGTTCAGTGCTAAGGGCGCTGGGACAAAAAGCGGACAGGGCACGTTCACTGCAGGCGTCGACGGCATCAACCATGCGGGCACGGTTCCCGGAACGTATGCGGACTCGGGCGGAGTATTTCACAGCTTCGTGCGCTCTGCGAAGGGCGCTATCACTAAATTCACGGTCTCGGGCGCAGGTACAGGTTCCGGCCAAGGGGTCATAGTCTCAGGAATCAATACCGGCGGGGAGGTCGCGGGAATTTACATTGATTCGGCCAGCGCCGACCACGGCTTTGTGCTGGAGAAAGGCAAGGTCACTAAGTTCAGTGTTTCAGGCGCGGGCACGGGCTCTGGCCAGGGCACCGAGCCTGAGAACATCAACACGGCAGGAGACACCACAGGACAGTACATCGATTCGAACGGTGTAAACCACGGCTTCCTCCGCGTTGCCGACGGCTCTATCATTAAATTCAACGTTCCTGGCGCAGGCACAGCCACCGGCCAGGGTACGATCCCGAGCAGCAACAACGACACGGACGCGATCACGGGAGATTACGTTGATTCAGCCGGGGTGTTTCATGGGTTCCTCCTGACCCAATAAAACCAATCCCAACAAAAGACAATGCCGCCCGCCGTCTGGGCGGCTTTCCTTTGTCGGAGGCTTTGCACTGCGAACACGAAGGCGACGCGGGCCGGTGGGGCGGCCCGGAAAGCCATACTTAGCTCGACTAGCGGGCCGTACAATTGACTGAGCCGTGCGATTACTCGCGCTTACTTTACTTCAGCGTGAACATGGCGTTTACGTGAGCCGTCACCAAGGTGGTTTGAGGGCTGAATTGCTCGGTCGGCGCGGGCGCGGCTTGCGCCATGGCGCTCATTCTCGCCATCGGCTGCATGGGCATGGGACGGACATTTTCGGCGGTATCGACCGAGGCGTAAGACAGCTCACCCAGAGTCCGTCCTCCGGTGCGGGCAACGGCTTCGGCTTCGGCGCGGGCGTGGCGGTAAGCGTCCTCTACAGCTTTAGTTTTGGCAGCCTCAATGTCGTCAAGCGTGTAGCTGATGGACTGCTCGTCGGTGATATCAGCGTCGGACAGTTGCTGCACGATGGGGGCAATCTTCGAAAAGTCTTTCAGCTTTAACGACACGCTTACGTTTACCCGATATGCGACCAGTTTGCGCTTCGCCTGCTTATAGTCGTAGACGGGTTCGATGGAGAAATAGCCGAGTTGGGCCGCCGTGGGCTCAATGCCATTAGAGCGCAGGATCTGGCGTACCTGCTCGGAGGCTTTTGAGGCTCGATCATAAGCCGCGCGTGACTTGTCTTCCTGCGCGGAGATGTTGAATTGCACCAGGGCGGTGTCCGGGGTGGCCTCAAATTTCCCATCCGCCCCAACGAAGACCGTATTGGACTGGGCTGTGATTGTAGGCCGATCCTGCCCGGGCGCGAGGCCACGAAACAGAAGCAAAATCGCGAACACGGTGACAAGTGCTTTCATAAACGCGCCTCCCGGCATAACAGCAAACAGAGTTACACGTCTGAGCTTTCTAGTACAAGAACGCAAAACTCCGGATAATTGCAAGAATGAAAAAATATGAGTCCGCTCCAGAAAACGCTCGGCCGAAAGTGTGGGCCGGAGGGTTGGGAATGTCAGCTGGAACTCTTGGCTGTGGAATAGGCGAAGCGGTTGACCTGGGAATCGATCTCCTTACGCAGATCGGGCCAGATCTTCTCCGGCATGTCGAGGAAGACCTTGACCACTTCGGGATCAAATTGCCGCCCGGACCAGAGCTCAATTTCCGCGCGAGCTGCGGCCACGGACTGTGCTTTGCGGTAGGGCCGGTCGCAAGTCATGGCGTCGAGAGTGTCCGCGACAGAAAATATGCGTGCTCCCAGCGGAATCTCCTCACCCTTCAATTGCTGTGGGTAGCCGCTCCCATCGAAGTGTTCCTGGTGAGCGTAAACAATCTCGGCGGCCTCTTTCAGAAACGGAATCTTCTTCAGTATCTGGTATCCGTGATAACAGTGCTCCCGCATGATGGTGATTTCATCCGGATCCAATTTGCCGGGTTTGCGCAGGATGGCGTCGGGAATAGCCATTTTGCCAATATCGTGCAGAAACGCGCCCCGTGCAATCACATCAATTTGTTCCTTCGAGAGTCCCATTGCGCGCGCGATGGCGATCGTAAAGACGGTGACTCGCCTCGAGTGGCCTTCGGTCTCAGCGTCCTTGAGGTCAAGCGCTCCGCCCAAGGCTTCCAGGGTCATGCTATAGGAACGCTCCAGATCAGCCATCGCGGTCTGCAACTGCTTGGTGCGCGCATCGACCAGGCTTTCGAGCTCGGTCTGATACTTGCGATTTTCCATCTTGAGGCGGCGATTCTCCAAAGCCCGGCGTACCGTCGCCAGCAGTTGTTCGCGCTCGAAAGGCTTTAACAGGTAATCGTAGGCGCCGTTGCGAATGGCGGCCAAGGCAACCGAAATATCGTGCACCGCGGTCACCATGACCACAGGCATATCCGGATAGCCTTCCTTGGTTCGTTCGAGCAGGCCAATGCCATCCAGATCAGCCATCATAAGATCGGAAAGCATGAGCTCGAATTCTTCCCCGGCGTCGAGCAGGGCCAGCGCCTTGAGGCCGGACGAAGCCTGCCGCGTCTTATAGTTGGCCGCGGCCAGCATGGAGCAAACAATTTCTCGAATGGCGTCTTCGTCATCGACAACCAAAATGCGCTCGGCGGGCATGGCGTTCCCAGTGTACCGCGAATTAGGCTCCAATTCGGAGTTCCTCGATTAGGAGTTCATAACTTAAAGTTCCGAAAGTAATCGCCCGCAAGGGGAAAGCTCATCGGCCACCGCTTTAGGCATGTTATTAAGAGAGGGGGGCTTACACCCTTATCTCGATGAATAGTTCTGCCTTACTTGCCTGCTACGCTTTGGTGGACCTCCCGGTCCCGAAGTTCGTAGCGGTGGAATCCGCCGCGCTGGTGATCCTGGCCGCGGGCCTGCTGGTATTTCGCACCTTTCGCGAACGTTACCTGCTCATCTGGATTCTGGGTTGGCTGGCTTACTTCGTTTCCAGTTGGACGATTCACCATCCCGGCATCGATTCAACTTCGCGTTACGTCGCCGCTGTCTCCCAATCGCAGTTCGTGTTGGCGTTGTGCTTGTTCTCCGCGGCAGTCTTTGTGTATTGCCATGCCCGCAAAATTTTGGTACCGCTTCTGGCGCTCTCGGTCGCTGTCATTGCCTATGCGGCAGTGCGGGTCTTGTGGTGGCCGGATTCATTCGCTCTGCGTGTGGTGCTGGAAGTTTCCTATCGCGTCATCACCTTTAGCGCGGCTCTGCAATTGATCCGTTTCCGCTGGGCACGCTGGGAGATCGGTCCATGGCTGTTGAGTCTTAGCCTGCTTGCGGTGCATCTCGATTGGGCTCCGCTGAACGTACATCTGCCTCCTGGATTCAGTTTGGGGGTGGACCTGCTCCTCGGATTGAGCATGCTGCTGATGGTCTTCGACGACTCCAGAATGCGCACCCGCCGTCTGGGGGTGCTGAACGCCTTGACCACGACTATCTCCCGCTCGCAGCAGCATGGTCCGATGACCGACACGGCGCTGGGAGAATTGAAAATTCTGATGGGCGTCCAGGCAGCCTGGTTCCGCCTGCTGGAGGGCGACAACTTAGTTCTCACCACCCACATCGGGCTTTCTTCGGATTACGTCCGCGACCGCGCCTCTGTGCCCTTGGATGAATCTCTAAAGGGAATGCTCTTGGAAAGCGTACCCATGGTGATTGAAACCTCCAAGGCGGCTGACAGTACCCGGCCCCATCTGAAGCGGGAGCGCTTTCACCACGTCGTGAATTTGCCCGTACTGGGAAAGAAGTCCGTCATTGGAACCTTGTCGCTGGGCAGCCGTCGAAGACTCTCCTACACACCCGACGACATGGAATTTCTGGTCACCAGCGCGCATCAGTTGGGACTCGCCGTCGAGAACCTCCGGTTGGTCGAACAGATTCTGCGTTCCCATCGCCAGTGGGCGAATACGTTTGATTCCATTCAGGACCTGGTCCTCGTGCACGACGCCGAATTCATGGTCATGAAAGCCAATATGGCGCTGCTGCAACGCCTCGGGCAAGCACCAGCGGACGTGATCGGGCAGTCCTGCGAAGCCGTGCTGCCGCGCCAGGGACAATGGCAGGGATGTCCCTACTGCGTGATCGCCGAGGAAGGTATTCAGGAAGCTCAAGACCCATGCTTCGGCGGCAACTGCATGATTTCCACCTCGTCCTACAGCGAGCACGGAAGCCAGCAGAAGGGCACCATCCACGTGGTGCACGACACTACCGACCGGCACGACGCAGAAGAGAAATACCGGCTGATCTTCGAGCAAGCTCAGGAAGGCGTTTTCGTAGCTACGCCCGGCGGCAAATTGCTCGACTGCAATGACGCCTTCGTGCGCATGCTGGGCTACGGGAGCCGAGCCGAATTGATGGCGATGGATCTGGATACCGAGCTCTCCGCCTCCGCCGAGCAGACCGATGCTTTTCACCGCGAGATTGAAGCTCACAATTACGTGCGCAACTTTGAAGTCACGTTGCGGCGAAAAGACGGGACGCTGGTAACCGTGCTGCAGAGCAGCTTCGCGACTCGCAATGCGGCAGGCAAGATCGAACGCTACCAGGGATTTCTGCTCGATATCACCGAGAAGAAACGCGCCGAAGACGAAATCCGCAAACGCAACCGCGAGTTGAATGCCTTGAACGCGATGGCGGTGATCGCAACTCAATCCTTCGATCTCGACGAGATTCTGAATCTGACCTTGCGCCAGGTGATTTCGCTGCTGGGCGCACAGACCGGCTCGATTTACTTAGGCGACGCGGACCAAACCACTTTCCGCCGCCGCGCCGGTTGGGGACAGCGTAGCGCCGATCGTGCCCGCCTGTCTGAAGTCCATTTCCACGGCGGCTTCGGCGATCTGGTCACTCGCTCCCGCACCGAAGTGCTTACCCCGGAATACTTGCCCCATCTACCTCCGTCGGTCGAGGAGTTTATACGCGCCGACGGGCTGAACTCGTGGATCTGGGTGCTGCTGTGGAGCAAGGATGCCCCCATTGGCATAATGGGAATCAGCAGCCACGAAAACCGCGTATATACCAGCAACGACGAGAACCTTTTAGTAGCCATCGGCCGCCAGTTGGCCACGACCATCGAGAAGGTCCGCCTCTACGAAGAAACTTGCCGCGCCTATGAAGATTTGCGAAAGGCTCAGGAGCAGTTGCTGCAAAGCGAAAAAATGTCCGCCGTGGGACAGTTAATTGCCGGCGTCGCCCACGAACTGAATAATCCCCTGACGGCGATCCTGGGCTACGCGCAACTGCTCGAAAGCGAGGGATTAAATGACCGCGCCGCCGATTTCGTCAGCAAGCTGTTCAAGCAGGCGCAGCGAACCCATCGTGTGGTGCAAAGCCTGTTGTCCTTCGCCCGCCAGCGCAAGCCCCAAAAAGAGCACGTGGACATTTGCAAGGTGCTGGACGAAACTCTCGGCCTGCGCGATTACGATCTGCGAGTAAATAACCTGCAACTGGAACGCGAATTCGAAGCCACGTCTCCGGCGGTCACGGCCGACCCTCACCAACTGGAGCAGGTGTTTCTCAACATCATCAACAACGCCGTGGATGCCATGCTGGAAGCTGGCCATGGAGGCACGCTGAAGGTGCGAGTCTACGCCAAGGACGGAAACGTACATACCGAATTTCACGACTCCGGTCCCGGCATCAAAGAACCCCACCGCATTTTTGAACCGTTCTACACCACCAAGGGAGTAGGCAAAGGCACCGGCCTGGGACTGAGCATCTGTTACGGCATTATCCAGGAGCACGGAGGACAAATCCGCGCCCAGAACGGCCTGAACGGCGGCGGCATCATCGAAGTTGTACTACCCTCCGCAGGAGAGAGAGCGACTGCAGAGAAGGCGGCGCCGAGCACGCGTCGCGAAGCCGCCCTCGCAGGCCGCGTCCTGCTCATCGAAAATGAAGAAGCTGTGCTCGAATTCGAGCGCGATGTGCTCACCGGCGCCGGAGCCGAAGTGGTGACCTCGGTGAACGCCGAAGAGATGCAATCCCTACTGCGCCAGCAGTCGTTCGACGCCATCATCATCGACGGCAAGAGCCAAGGGAGCGGCAGCGCCCGCGAAGTGCACAGCTGGCTCGCCGAAAATTGCCCTGGCATGGAGAAACATCTGCTATTTACCTTCTCCACCGTCGCCGAACCCGAAGTCCGTAGTTTCCTGCAGGAAAAAAATGTGCCCTGCCTGGTAAAACCCTTCGAGGTAGCCGACCTGATCTCTCACGCCCGCCGCCTGATGCAAAAAGCTCATGCAGCCAGCGTGTAGGGCCGACACTCCTATCCGCCGTCGTTGACCTTTCTGATCGAGCAACGAACCGTGGGGTGCCCCATCCTTTCCGCGCTCTTTGCGGAAAGGTTGGGAAACCGCTAAAGAGGAAGCAGTAAGCTGCGCCCGATCACTCCGGTGAGCTGGTCTTGCGCCTCCAGAGCCAGGTCGCGGCTCACGCCCGCAAGACTCCTCAGGTGAGCGGAGAAGTCCCAGGCCAGATCGCGGGCCGCGCGCACGTTCCAGATCGCCAGCAGGCGCCCCACCTTGCCCGTGTCTTGCGCCAGTTCACCGGCGATCCCGACGGCCAGAACGTTCAACGCCGTGGGGAGCACCTGCTCCAGCAAACCATTCACCCGCTCATAATCATCGTGTTCGGCACTCTGCAGCGCCGGCGTCATCTGCAACTCATTATTAGTTTGCAAAAGAGCCAACGCCAGATCGTGATTGATATGAGCATTCATCCCCGCCAGAGCAAACTGGATTCGATCGACACCGGCTCTGTTCCTCGCCTCAAACAAAGCCTCCCACGAGCTTGCGACATCCGGATTCTGCTCCAGTGCATCGGCCATGGCCGCAAAGTAAAAGCCGGCAAAGACCACGTCGAGACGCGTCAGCCATGCGGCATCTTCCCAGCCGCTTGCCGGAGGCTGGACGTCGATCTGCTCGGTCACCATCAAGTAAAGCTTGTTGAACCACTTCAGACCATCACCATTCGGCAATAACCCATCGATACTTTGCATCACCGCAATAACATCGGCAATCACGGCGGGGGCGGCGGAACTGACGATTTGAAGAAGTTGCGCATCGGTCGAATTGAGGTTCGGCATTCTGCACTCCTCAGAATCAAAGCGAGTCCCTCGTGGCGGACCCGCCTAAAACGTTATTGTAAAGGGTGCAAACCCGGGGACATACGGGACAGGGTTGGCCCGCCCTTTCCCTATACGAAGGCAGTTACAAAACACGCTGGAACACCGTGACACTGAAGCGGCGGCTGTGTGCCCCATCCTAACGTCGCGGAAATACTCCGATCCAATCCTCACTGTTGTTCTGCGACGTTAGGGTGGGCATTTGACCTTCCCCGTTTGGCTTGCGGCCGTGGCCGGCCCGCCTTTACAAGCAACGTAAAGCTGGGCCAGCCCCCCAGAGCGGGCTTACGGGTTCCACAGGAAGCCGAAATGCACGTTGTTCGAGTCAATATACTGTCCGGTGATCACTCCAAACAGGTTGGGGGTCGCCGGAAGTGTGCCCTGACCAGAGGCCGTTCCCGCCCCCGGAGCGTCGAAGGTGCTGATGTCGCCGAGCGGACTCCGCACAAAGCCGTGATTCGCGCCGCTCGAGTCGACGTATTGTCCCGTAATCTCCCCCAGCAGGTTGATGCCCTCAGGTATGGTGCCTTGGCCGGAGCCTTGGCCCGCGGCCGTAACGTCGAATGTGGTGATGTGGCCGGACCGAAGGCGCAGGAAGCCGTGATTCACGCCGTTCGAATCAATGTAGTTTCCTGTGGTTGTCCCCAGGTCGCTGATGCTTGAGCCTTCGGTACCCTGGCCGGAGCCCGTGCCTGCCCCCTTGACGTTGTATTCGGTGATGGTGCCATTCGCAGCACGCACGAAGCCGTGAAACGCGCCGCTCGTGTCACGGTAAGTTCCCGTCACCTCCCCCTCTTGGTTGAGGGCGCTTACCACTGGGATAAGCGTGGCTACGGAGCCCTTAGGATCAAATGAGGTGAAGGTGTGGTAGGGCGGAGCGGTGACGAAGCCGTGAGATACATTATTTGAGTCAACGTAGGATCCGGCGATCTCCCCTCCCTCGGGCTTGATGTTGCCCGCGGTAGTGCCCTGGCCGGCGCCGTGCCCGGCGTCCGGCTCGTTCAAAATGGTGAAGTGCTTGAACGGAGCGGTAGTCACGAAGCCGTGGGACACGTTATTTGCGTCAATGAAGAACCCTGTAATCACTCCGAAAACGTTGATGCCGAAAGTGATAGTGCCCTGGTTCGCGGCTTTGCCCGCGCCCGGAGCATTATATGTGGTGAAGGTACTGGCCGTACCACACCCCGAAACGCACTGGTAGCCGTGAAACACGTTGCCATCGTCAAGGTAGGATCCCACGACCGTCCCCTGCGGGTTGATGCCAAAACCTCCGGTGCCCTGGCCTGCGCCTGTGCCCGCGCCCGGAGCACTAAATGAGGTGATGGTTTGAGCGCCTGCTAAACCACATGCAAGAAGTGCGACACTTACTACCTTCCAAAGCTGCAGTCGATTCATAACTCCTCCTGGATTGATTTGAAGTGTATGGTCATGCTGGAACCCCCTTAGAAGCAGCGGCTAGTGCTTAGTTGTTCTGTTATTGTCTTGGAGACGGAAGACATTACTGCTGCCAGGCTGGCCCGCCTTTGCGATTTCGAAAAGGTGGGCCAGCCCCCGAATCCTGTTATCGGCCGAGGTGAATGAGTCCGAATCTCTGCAAATGCTGTTCGCCAGCATTCGCGGGCAAATTGAATTTCGGGCGTGTCGGTGCGACGTCTGCCACCGACTTACCCATGCTTTGGTGTGCAGGGGTTGCCAGAAAGGCGTGGATGTTCCCCTTATCCGGTCCGCTGATTACGATTGCCATGCCCGAGATTTGTCCGCGGTCGTTGATTTTGTTAGCCATGACTGGGTTGAGATTGGAACTGGCGGGAAACAGCGTGCTAAGGTCGGTCATGACGTTGTTCTGCCAGATGAAAGCATGGGACCAGTTGAACTTCGAATCGAAGTTGCTTCCCACGACTTGGCCCTTGTTGTTGATGCCGCTGGCTATGCCGCCAAAATCTCCCGGCAGAAGACCGAGGGCTGTAACCGTGTCGTTCTGCCAAAGCGCGCCATATTGGGTTGTGTTGTCAGCACTGCCGACGAACCCAACAATTTGGCCCTGGTCGTTAATGCTGAAGGCTTGAGCGAAAGTTCCAAGGTCTTGAAGCGTGGTGAGAGTGCCATTTTTCCACGATGCGGCGTGCAGTGTCGCACCGCCGCAAGTTTCCGTCTCGCCTACGGCTTGGCCTTGATCGTTGATCCAAAATGCGTCGCCGTCTGGATCGCTACCCGTAGGAAGAGGTTGGGCTTTATATATCCCATGGTTGCCCTTTTCCCACAACACCGGCCGCTGAATCCGATTATTAGTCGTGCCAGGCAGGCATGTGGAGTCCACGCTACCGTTTTCCGCAAATCCTACGATTTGTCCACCGTTATTGATCGCGCTCGCCTGCCCGTTATTCCCGCCGAGCGTCGGGAGAGCGCTCATGTGGAAGACTTGCCAAAGAAACGGGAGACAGGTAAGGTGTGTGCCGAAACCGCAAATGTCTTCGCCGTTTGGGTCTGGGACATTGGTTTCGGAATCGCCTACTATCTGTCCGAAGTCGTTGATCTCGCCCCAGTTCATCCAAGTGTTCGTTCCTCCGAGCGTCCCGAGGTCGAACTTGAATCCGTCGACGTCGATCAATGCGCGTCCGTTTAGAAGTTGCCCGCCAATGTTATCCTGCTGCCCCGGTGGCAGGCTCCCAGCCATGATCTCCGTCCAGCCCTCATTATTGACGGACATGGCACAACCCAGATTGTCCTTCCCCTCAGCGCCCAAATCGGTAACTTTGTAGCTCGCTTGAGCGACTGCATTGCCGAAGCACGCCAGAACAACCGTCGTAACCCCCAGAATCCAGAAATTCCGCAACCGTCTTACTGCGCTCATATCTTCTCCTTTTCGTTTGGTAGAGTCGTGGTACCGAGATGAGTGGCGATCCGCGCCGCGGGCCCACGCGGCGCGGTCTAACAGGTGGTCTAATTGTTAACGTGCAATTCAGAGAGGAAGCATGTGGTGTTCCACTGGTTTTCCACCGGCAAAACAATTACCTGAAACAACAGGCCAGACATTTCGCACTGGATGCAATTAGAGTGACGAACTAACAAATTCCTGGGACGAGCCCAAAACGGCTAGAGCGACTATTCCTCCAACTTTCCATACACCCACTGGGGAGAGGTTATGAAATTCGAGAACGCCGACCAGCCAAGAGTCAGTCCGATCAATTTTGGTTGACTTTCGAATCGTTAACATACATACTAGTCGGTATGTTTGTCGTCACGAGGTTCTCTACCAGTACGTGACGTTCTTTGATGATTACGATTGCGCGATCCCACCCCCGAAGGTTGAAAAACGAATTGAGGAGGGCAACGTCGGGTGGCCCATCCTAACGTCGCTCGAAATAGTCCGATCCCAGCCTCACTCTGGTTTTTGCGACGTTAGGGTGGACATTTTGACCTTTGACCGCTGGACGTACTGCGCCCCATTTCAGCTCTCCCCAACTCTGTCCTCCCGACCGGAACAGATCATCGCGAAGCGATGATCTGTGGAGTGGAGAGCCGGCCCCGAGCGAAGTCCGAGGGTGACCTTGTGTCTAATCTGTGCACCGGACAGTGGCCGGCCCGCCTCTGCGGTTTGCAAAGATGGGGACTAATGCAGCCTGCGTCCCGATTTTCACCCGTGACCGCCGACTTCATCGTTCCCCGGCTTTATAAGGAACAGGCTGTTCCGAAACTCAAAATCGGGCAGTTGAAACCGCAAGATGTTGTTCGCGCCTTTGGGCTCGAGCACAATCTGTAACAAAGTTTTCGAGTTTCGTAACAGCCTCAGGCGTAGAGGTCGCGGGTCCCAGGCTACCGACCAAAAACCGGGCGGCAATCCGGGCAGGTCGGATGTTGCTGGCACCCGGCCTTCTACTTCTCTGTGCCAATGACGCCGTCGGACATCCAATCGCACGCGACCGCCGAGTAACCTAGAGATGTGCAATACGCCTCGTCAATCTTCACATAGTTGTAGCCAAGGTGCGGACCGTTCTGAAAATTCTGGCCCTTTGGTTCTTTCGGGCCATAAGCGAAGGCGCCCTGTTTGGTCTCCGTCATGTCGTACGAGTCGCTTAAGTAGAACAGGGCATTCGTACAACTATCGTCGTTCGTATTGGTACACAGTGGCTCCACGGACTCGTAGTAGGTGCCCGACTTCAGCTTCACGGGCTTCGGGAGCTTTACCAGGACGGTGTATTCGGGGCAAAATCCCAAGCCGCATTGTTCCACCCCGCGTCCGGTCGGCTTGGCGGTGCCCCTATTCCTGCCGGAGGCGATCACCTTGCCCGCGCTGCCAGCCTTCATCCCGGAGTTGATTGACCACTGCGGTGTGGAAGGATCCATTGAGTTTGTGTTAGTGAAGACAACGTTCGAGAACAAACCGGTCACAGTCCAGATCTTCCCTTTGAGGACCCTGAAGGCCGAATACATTTGTATATTCTCCGCCGGGGGGCCAAATCCCAGGGAATCGCCGTTGGCGAAGATTACGTAATCTGACGATGTAAAGTTCCAGTCGCCGCCGTAAAACAAGCATGGCTTGCAGTACTGGGGAGGTATTACCTTTTGGGGCGAGGCCTGGGCGACAGCTGCCCCCTCGCCGCTCGACCGCAGAGCCAGCGGCACGGATGGCGCGCCTTGCGCCATCGTTTGGTTGGTTAAGACAATCAGCACCACACCAAGCGCAATAGTAAGAAGAATGACTGTGCTTTTCATGTTTGTTCTCCGCGTAAGCCTCAAAGTTCAGCGCCTGACGGCGTTGCGACCGGCTTGGACAGGTTGAGGGTGAGGTCGGGGCGAAGGATCTTCAGATCAGGGCGTTTGAAAGGCACACCCGTTGGCTCTGCTCCCTGCTTCAAGCCGAAGGCGTAAACATTGCCATCAGTCGAGGCGGCATAAAGCGCCCCATTCACCACTACAGGCGAGCAATACACTCCACCGCCGGTGGTGTAGCTCCACAACTTGGCCCCGGTGCGGGCATTCAGTGCGTACACTTTGCCGTCAGAAGAGCCGATATAAACCACTCCATTCGCCACGGCGGGAGAGGACCATACAAAGCTGCCGGTGCGGTAGCTCCACAGCTTGGCCCCGGTGCGGGCATTCAGTGCGTACACTTTGTAGTCACCCGAGCCGACATAAACCACGCCATTCGCCACCGCAGGCGACGAATCCACCTGGAATCCGGTGGTATAGCTCCACAGATAGGCGCGGCTCATAGCGCCGAATGCGTACACCTTGCTGTTACCCGAACCGAAATACACGACGCCATTCGCCACCGCGGGCGAGGACCGCATCTCGCCGGCGGTGTAATAGCTCCACAGCGGGGCGCCGGTGCTGGCGTCAAGCGCGTAGACAGTGCCGCTGGACGTGCTGAAATACACCACGCCATTCGCCACCGCAGGCGACGAAAGCACCCCGAAGCCAGTATTCCAGTTCCACCGCTTGGCCCCGGTACTGGCGTTCAGCGCGTACAGATTGCCATCGTTTGAGCCGACATAAACCACCCCATTCACCACTGTGGGCGGAGAGTCCCCAACACTGACCGGGTAGCTCCACAGCATGGCTCCGGTGCTGGCGTTTAGCGCGTAAAAGCTCGTGGCGAAGGAGCCAACATAGACCACGCCATTCGCCACTGCGGGCGAGGAGGCAAAGCCACCGGTGTCGTAGCTCCACACCAGGGCTCCGGTACTGGCGTTCAGCGCGTAAACCTTGTCGTCGTAGGAGCCGAAATAAACCACCCCATTCGCCACCGCTAGGGAGCTCCACACAGCGCCGCCAGTGGTATAGCTCCACGTTAGCTGGAGGCGCCCAACATTGTGAACGTTAAGCACATTCTCATACGGGTTCCTGCGCTGCATATTGCGACGGTGGAATTCTGTCCAATTGGCGTGGACCTCGAATCGCACCTGCGTAGCTTTGTCCCCGGAACGCCCGACCGCGCTCACCCAGTGGTCTCCGGGCAGCGCCGAAGCAGGCGTCGGAATGGCGACCTGGGAAAATGACCCTGCGCTATTGGCAAGGGCGACGGCCTCGTCTCTTGTGTCAAAAAAAATGTCCACGCCTACATTGGACTTGAATCCACGACCCGAGACGAGGATCTGGCTGGTGGGTGGTCCAGTTTTCTTGGAGAGAGTAATGGAAGGTGTAGCTCCAGCTATTCTACAGAGCAGCAAGCAGGCAACAGACAAAAAGGTAAGAAGTCGGATTGACTGAGAGCGTTCCCGAGGATCGATCACATTCCCTCCCGTCCAAGCCGCAAATGGGTTCCCGCAGGACAGCGTGACTTGAAACGTGCGGACATTGTTATCCACTCTTCTCTCGTTGTCAATGTGCGAAGTGGTTGTAGTTCCCGGTGGCTTGGTCCACCTTTGTCCGTGCCCCAGAGCCTGCCCTGAGCGAAGCCGAAGGGTTCGCGCCCGTTCTTTGTATATTCAGGCTCGTAACACCCGTTCTTCGGGCGCTAACCTGGGATTCGTCATATTCGGAAGAGACAGCTATAGATCGTCTTGCGCCATCCGGCCCACACAGTTCGTGCACTTTACGTTTCCCATTTCGGGAACCGTCTCGGGGGCCCATCCACTTTCCCCTTGATCTCATTCCCTCGTACCGATATAATAAAACAGCACAGGTTATCTACAAGATAACCGCGGTCTTTGACAACCTGACAAGGGCGCAGCTCTTGGCCATTGCCCATCTGCTGAGTCCGGCCAACCAGACGAAGGCGAAAACCTTCGTCCGGCGCTTTGCGATTGTCCAGGGCGTAGTCGCAACCTGCCCGACAGCCGCGCTAACTCCAATGTTTCGAATATTTTGCCTGTAACTACCTTAAGAACCATAGATCTACAAGGCAAGAAAAATTCCGGTCCTTTGTTTTCTAGATTTTGGGTGAAATTGAGCGTTTTTTTTGAGAGAAATTCTGCACCAGAATAGGTGCAGTCTTCGAAATCAGTCGGCGAACGACATGGCCTTTCCACATCCACAAGCCCGAAAGGACCATTACCGGAAGGAAGACAAACCGGGTTGCGGGGGCGTAGCCTGGAAGTTTTTCAAACGGACTATAGATGTAACCGAAGATCGGAATGGCAAAGACGATGTGAATCCAGCGAAAAACTGTACGCGAGATCCCTCGCTTCACGATGTTTGCTGCATTGGCTGATGTGGCCATGATGTTTCTCCTTCAATAAGCATGTGCCAAGTAAGTATGTCGCAAATAAGGATGGGGCACCCCTGCTTTGTTTTGTGCTCCACCTTGATTCACGACTTTTGAGCCACCTGAGGCGGCCAGTTAACCGTTTCGATACCGAACTGCTTGGCGTACTCCGCGTGCAGCCGCTGCCAGCCGCCGAACTTCATGGCCTCGGGGCCGACCATGCGTCCGATGGGAGTTCCGCTGAGCAGGTGATCCAGAACATCGAAACAAATGTGCCACCCGGCAGCGCCCATGGCGATGAAGCGGTGACCGATGTTGGTCCACAGCGTCAGGCGCGTGCCGCCACCAAATGCTTCGAGTTCCCACCGCATATCGAAGCCGCCCCACTTGTACTCAAGCAACTCGGGAGCGTCGGCTCGCGTCACGGTTGTTTCGGTAACGCGCGGTGCGGGCGCTCCCACCGTGGTGAGCATCACCTTGGATCCAACCGTGCCCAGGCTCCCATCGGCGTCGAAGGGCGCCCACTCCCGCAGATGCGCCGGATCGGTTATCGCCTCCCAGACTTTCTCGGGCGAGTGACGCAGTTCTCGGACGAGAACGAGCGTCCACTTCTCTTCCCCGTTTTGTGCCCGCTCCTTTTGTATCCGCGCCCCGCTGGCCGGACCCGGTGTGTACTGCTCGCGCTCGAGCATCTTCTTCTCCTTAGCTTGACCAGCGCTTCAGCTGGGTGAGCTGAATGAGGTTGCCGCAGGTGTCGTTCAGCATCGCAATGGTCGAGCCGGTCACGTCGGTGGGCGGCATGGTGAACTCGGCGCCGCGGGCCTTGATGCGCTCGTAGTCGCCCTTGACGTCGTCGGTGAAAAACATGGCCGCGGGCTGGTTCTGTTGAAAGATCGCCTGCTGATACGCTTTGGCTGCGGGATTGTTGTTCAGCGCCAGCTGCAGCTCCGTGCCGTCCGGCTCGTCGGGCGAGGCCACGGTCAGCCAGCGATATGGCCCGTTACTGAAATCGGTCTTCTTGGCAAAGCCCAGTACCTCCGTATAGAAGCGCAGGGCTGTGTCTTGGTTGTCCACGTATACGCTGGTCATTTTGATTTTCATTTCGTTTCTCCTTTATTACGTTCGCGGTTTGGGCCGCGTCGTCTTCTATTTTGTCTTCCGTTTCTTTGCTGGTTTCCGATCCATGCGATCGAGGTGGCGTTCGAGAGCATCCACGTGCGCGGACCAGAAGCGGCGGAACTGAGCCAACCAGGCATCCATCTCTCGAAGCGGTTCAGGCTTGAGCCGGTAGAGACGGCGCTGTGCGTCCACCGTGGATGCCACGAAACCGGCGTCGCGGAGCACGCGCAGGTGCTTTGACACGGCCGGCTGCGACATACGAAGCTGGCGCTCGATCTCTCCCACCGACTGTTGGGACGAGACCAGCAGGCTCAATATCGCGCGGCGGTTTGGCTCCGCAATGATTTCGAATACAGATTCCACGTTTTTTATATACTCTACAGAGCATATACGTGTCAAGGCATATTTAAGACAGGGGGACCCAGGCAACGGTTTCAGTCGGCGTGCGGGGATGCACCGTAGTGACGCAGCCAATCCACCATCGGCGCCCGCGCGTCGGTCTGTCCGCCTGGCGCCGCGATATACAATCCGTTGCGCAGGATGGGGATTGACAGTAAAAGGTGCTCCAAACGCCCGCTTCGTTTGGGAGCGCGGTTTTAGCCGGCTTTCTTAAACTGGGGACGGCGTCGTACTCTCCAGTACACGAGCGACATCGCCAGAAGGAAAGGTAAGAACGCGGGGAGGGCATACTGCAAGCCGCCTACAAAAAAAGTACTCGCGGTGATACCCAGCAGGGCGGTGATGCCGATCCAATTGGAATACGGTGACCAGGCTAATTTGATGGGTAGACGGGAGCGCACCTCGGGACTAAGCGACTTTCGGAAATGAATGTGGCTGAGAAGAATGACAACCCACACAAAGAACATCCCGGCGACCGCTACTCCATAGAGCATGAGAAAGGCGCGTGAAGGCGCATAAATAGCAAGCAATATCGCTGCGATCATGCCGGCCGTCGAAAGGCCAAGCGCGCGATGTGGGACTCCGTTGCTGCTCAACCGGGAGAGCCACGCGGGCGCGTAGCCGCTTCGCGAAAGCGAGAACAGCATTCGGGTGGTCAGATAAAGATCGGCATTGCAACTGGAAAGCGCCGCGGTGATTACCACCAGATTCATGATGCTGGCAGCGTACGGAATTCCGACACCGGCAAAGGCGCTCACGAACGGACTACCGTTAATTCCGGTTTCGCTTCCCACCCGGTTCCATGGAGTCATGGCCAACATCGCGGAAATCGCGAGAACGTAGAAGAAAATCAGCCTGTAGACAATGGTGCGCATCGCGCGCGGAATCGAGCGTTCGGGATCGCGCGCCTCGCCGGCTGTGACGGCGATAACTTCCACGCCCATGTAACTGGTCAGAGCGAGCGTAAGCGCCAACCAAACCCCCTTCAGACCGAACGGCAGTAAGCCGCCATTCGCAACCAGATTCGAGAGTCCGAGCGCCGGCCTCGGACCAAATCCAAATATCAGCATCGCCCCAATGCTGATAAAAGCGACAATGGCAGACACTTTGATCAAAGCAAACCAATATTCAAATTCCCCGAACCGTCCGACCTGCAAGGCATTGATCGCGACCAGTGCGAGCGAGGCGCCCGCAACCCAAAACCACTGCGGCACATGTGGAAACCAAAATCCGCAGTAAATTGCCACGGCGGTCACCTCCGCCCCGATTGCGATAATTTGCACGAACCCATAGGTTGCACGCACCGCGAACCCTGACCATGCATTGAGATAAGTCTCAGCGTAGACACCAAAAGCGCCCGCCACCGGATGAACGACGGCCATCTCTGCCAGCGAATAAGCAACGATCATCGCTATGACTGCCCCGAGAAGGTACGACAAAATCACCCCCGGCCCAGCAAGCCGGATGGTTATGCTGCTGCCCAGGAATAGACCAACGCCGATCGCTCCACCCAGGGCAAGCATGGTGAGTTGCCGTTGGGTGAGCCGACGTTGGAGGTTCTCGGGCGCCGGCGAAACACTACTGGGCTCTGTACTTGGGAGTGAGCTCTCGAGAGGATGTGCTGGCCGCGGCGCCTCAGGCATAGCGGCTCATTGGTAGGATTACGTCGCGGAAGCGATGGATTTCTTCTGCCGTGTTGTAATGCACGAGAGACACGCGGACCGCCCCAGTCTCTGGGTCCAGACCCAGCCTCCGCATGAGTCGTGGTGCATACATGTGCCCATCGCGAACTCCGATGCCGGCATCGGCCAGCGTCTTCGTGACGCGTGCCGGATGCTTTTTCTGAAGGTTGAAACAGAAAGTGGGGACGCGTTCGCGCAACCGATCTTCATCGCGGATGCCATAGATTGTGGCATCGGCCTCTTCCAAGACGCGCAACAATTCCGACGAGAGCGATGCTTCGTAAGCGCGCACCGTGTTCATGGCCATCACGAGGTTGCTTCGCCTGGAATTTTCGGGGGCGCGGTTCGAATTTCCGCCGAGACTGGCCCCAAGCGTTTCTAAATAAGTTATCGCGGCATCCAGACCGGCGACGTTTTCATAAATGAACGTTCCAGCTTCAATCTTCCCCGGCGGTTCATCGGGGATAAAATCTTCGCGGAAGGTAGGCAGACTTTTCAAGAGCTCCCGCCGGCCCCAAAGAAATCCCATGTGCGGCGAGAATATCTTGTACCCCGAACAGACGAGGTAATCGCAGTCGAAGGCCTGCACATCGATGGCTCCGTGCGGGCCGTAGTGGACACAATCGAGGAAAATTTCCGCGCCCGCGTGATGGGCAATCCTGCCGGCTTCCGCCACATCCACGATCGAACCGAGCGCGTTGGAAGTAACGGTGCACGCTACCAGTCGCGTTCGTGAAGACAGAAGTTTCTGCAAGTCTTCTACGTGCAAATTTCCGTCTTCGCGTATCTTCCACCAGGCAAAGTTGGCATTGGGGAGGGCCAACCAGGTGGCGATGTTGGCCTCATGGTCCATATCGGTAACAATGATCTCGTTGCGTTCAGCCAGGGTTTGACCAATCGCCAGACTGATCAGCCGGATGAACGAAGTTGCGTTCATTCCAAATGCGATTTCACTGGGATGCCGCGCATTGACTAGCACAGCAACACTCTCGCGAGCGCGCGCGATCATTGCGTCAACTTCCTGGCTCTTGGCGTATCGTCCCCCCCGCTGGACATTATTTTCGAGCAGGTGCTTGTTGACCGCATCGAAGACGACCTGCGGCGCCTGGGCTCCGGCTGCGTTGTCGAAGAATATGAACTTCTCACCGCGATTCAGAGAGGGAAACGCGCGGCGAACGATCTCGACCGGGAATCGCCTGGCGGTATCGCCAGTTTCTGCCAAGAGAATAGATTTGTTCATTCATCCTCCACTGCTCGCTCCAGGCAGGCATTCATTAGCGGCTCGGCTTTCACCAGCATTTGATTACGCGCTAACAGCGCAATGCCGACGTGAAAGGCAGTATCGGCTTCGATAAAGCGCGCAACTGCCGCGGTTATCCCGGCTGCAGGACGCCTTGGCGAGATCGGTCAACTCCTTCAGAGCCTCGCCGGTAGCGCCTTTGGCGGCGGCAAGTTCCGCCGCGGCGCATTCAACCGCGCTGCGGAATTCGTCAGCGAAGCGCGCAGTCAGATGGAACGAATCATGTTGGCCGCGATTGACATTCATTATTATGGCGAAGTTCCCGGCCGCGAACATCTTGCGAATCTCAACGCGATCCGGGAACGGGATCCTGAACGCGCACGCCGACTTATACATGACCATATTATGCAATCGAAAGACAAGGTCATGGGAGTGGCTTCGGTTCTCCCCGTTCGCTCGGTCGCAAGTTCAACTTCACCTCGCGCTAAGGCGAGACTCTAAACAAAACTTTCCGGCATTTCCAGCGGTTTGGTTGATATACCTTTTGAATACCATTGACATACTTGTAGTTTTTACAGCGTAGCATGCGCCGATTGATGGCTGGGGGAGGATAAGGTGAGGAACGTTCACGCGATTCGATTCATACCATCGAGTATCGTTGTTGTCGCTCTTTGCGCTTCGTTTGCCGCGGCCCAGTTTTTTCCGGGTCGAATCACCGGAACGGTGAGGGATGTTCAGGGTGCTGCGGTGCCCGGCGCAACTATCAAACTTTCAAACCCCGCCACCGGCCAGGAGCGGACGCTCGCCAGCGATCAAAACGGCGAATTCAATTTCCCCGAGTTGCCACTCGGCACTTTCCGGTTGACTGTAACCAAAGAGGGTTTTCGCACCACGGTAATCAACGACATCGTGACCTCCCAAGGGCAGGTAAACAATGTCAACCCCACGCTGGCGGTCGGAACCGTTACATCGCAAATTGAGGTGACCTCAGCGCCGGCGCTCCTTCAGACGGAAACCAACGAGGTCGGTGGTCAATTGAGCGAGGCGCAAGTCGAGGCTCTTCCAATCGGCAACAGCGACTACACCAGGCTAGCTCTTGTCTTGCCGGGAGTCACCCAAAATAGCAACTTCGCATTCGCGCAATACACGATCAACGGCTCACGCGCGCGCTCGAACGGCTTCAACATCGACGGCGTCTCCGACACCGACCCTTCGACCTACCTTCCCTCGATCAATGAAGGTGGAAATTCGGCGACAGCGGCGACGCGCCTTCCGTTGGACGCAATTCAGGAGGTGATCGTCAGCGCGAACGCCGGTGCCGATAGCGGGCAGAATTCCGGCAGCGTAATGAATGTCATCATTCGCAGCGGCACGAATCAGATTCATGGCTCCTTGTACGAATTGCATCGTGATGCTGCTCTGGATGCGGCCAACTTCTTTGAAGATCTACAC